>Ga0335084_10005651_pt1 | contig 12375 bp, 10 predicted proteins | sample Lox_Sample_44_FD_206721 | JGI IMG/M metagenome (GOLD analysis project Ga0335084, IMG submission 206721) | Soil microbial communities from Loxahatchee National Wildlife Refuge, Florida, United States - Lox_Sample_4.4 | ecosystem: Environmental > Terrestrial > Soil > Wetlands | place: USA...
CGGGACCGGCTTGTGCTGGTAGGCGAACTCGTCTTTCACGGCCTGCTTGAGCGCGGAGCCCTTGGCCATCGTCGACCTCCTGTGGTGGGAAGATCGACCGTCTCGCTCACGGGTCGCGTGGCCGTGCAAGACGCGGCGTGCGGTGCTAGAGGCGGCGTGTGATCGTGGCGTTCGGTGACAAGCGGCCGGTGATCGATCCCACCGTATACGTGCCGGAGTCGGCGATGGTGATCGGCGACGTCACGATCGGGCCGCAGTCGAGCGTCTGGTTCCACACCGTCGTGCGCGGCGACATCGAGGCGGTGCGGATCGGGGCGCGCTCCAACATCCAGGACAACTCGACGATCCACGTGGTCGGCGGCCGCTGGCCGACGATCGTCGGGGACGACGTCACCGTCGGGCACGCGGTGGTGCTGCACGGATGCACCATCGGCAACGGGACGCTGGTCGGCATGGGCGCGATCGTGCTCGACGGCGCGGAGGTCGGGGATCAGTGTCTCGTCGGCGCGGGGGCGCTCGTGACGCCGGGCACGAAGATCCCCCCGCGGTCGCTGGTGCTGGGGAGCCCCGGCAAGCGCGTGCGCGAGATCACCCCCGACGAGGCGGCGCGCCTCGCGACCGCGACCGCGAACTACCTCGCCCTTTCGGCGCAGTACCGGACGCTCGGGGTGCGTTAGGCCGCGCAGCGTGCCGGGCGCGGAAGCGCACCCGGAGCGGCACGCCGGCCAGCCCGAACGCCTGCGTCAGCCGGTTGGTCAGGTAGCGCGCGTAGGCGGGCGGAACACGGGTGGGCGCGCTCGCGAACACCGTCACCTCGGGCGGGCGCTCGCCGGTCTGGGCGGCGTAGAGGAGGCGGATCGCGCGGCCGCCGGGCCCGGGCGGCGGGTTCGCCTCGACCGCGTCGCGCAGCGCGCGGTTGAGGGCCGGGGTCGGGAGCGTCGCCGTGTAGCCGCGCGCGACCTTGGCGATGCGCGGGAAGAGGCCGTCGAGCCCCTGCCCGGTCTCGGCCGAGACGCACAGCAGCGGCAGGTCGGCGAACGCCGGGCGGTCGTGCGCGAGCTTCTGGCGGAACGCCTCCGGCGTCTGGCGCTCGCGCGGGAGCGTGTCCCACTTGTTGGCGAGCAGCACGATGCCGCGTCCCGCCTCCCAGGCGCGGCCGGCGATCCGCGAGTCCTGGTCCGTCATGCCGTCGCTGGCGTCCAGCACCAGGAGGACCAGGTCGGTGCGGGCGAGCTGCCCCAGCGCGCGGACGGCGCCGTGGCGCTCGAGCGCGTCGTCGACCTTGCCGCGCTTGCGGATGCCCGCGGTGTCGATCAGCACGTACGGCACGCCGTCGACGACCACCGGCGTGTCGACCGCGTCGCGGGTCGTGCCGGCCTCGGGCGACACCAGCGTCCGCTCCGCCCCCAACAGCCGGTTCAGCAGCGACGACTTCCCGACGTTCGGCCGCCCGACCAGCGCGAGTCGCGTGCCCGCCGCCGCCGTGGGAACCATCCCGGCGTCGGGCGGGAGGGCGGCCACGATCGCGTCGCAGAGCGCGTCGATCCCGCGCCCGTGCGCCGACGAGATCGGGAACAGGCGCTCCACCCCGGCGGTGTAGAAGTCGTAGAGCAGCCCTTCGCGGGTCGGACCGTCGACCTTGTTGACGGCGAACAGCACGGGCTTGCCGCTGGCCCCGAGCAGGCGCGCGGTCTCGCGGTCGCCGGGCGCGAAGCCGGCGGCGCCGTCGAAGACGCAGACCACGCAGTCGGCCTCCCCCACCGCCGCCAGCGCCTGCGCCCGCACCCGCGCGGTGAGCGCGCCCGGATCGCGCGGCGCCTCGGCGTCGAATCCGCCGGTGTCGACGCACAGGAACTGCCGCCCGTCGTGCTCGGCGGGCGCGATCACGCGGTCGCGCGTCACGCCCGGCGCGTCGTCGACGATCGCGCGGCGCTCGCGCACCAGCCGGTTGAAGAGCGTCGACTTGCCGACGTTCGGCCGCCCAACGATCGCCACCACCGGCAGCCCGGGGGCGATCGCCTCCACGCGCACGGCGCTCACAGCCCGAGCTCGGCCAACCGGCGCGGATCCCGCGACCACCCCGGCTCGACGCGCACGAACAGCTCGAGATACACGCGGTTCCCGAACAACGCCTCGAGCGCCTGCCGGGCCCGCTGGCCGATCTCCTTCAGCCGCTGCCCGCCGGCGCCGATGATCATGCCCTTGTGGTTCTCGCGCTCCACCAGGATCGTGGCGTGCACGACCAGCAGGTTCTGGTCGGGCTTCTCGGTCCACTCCTCGACCAGCACCGCCGTGCCGTAGGGCACCTCGTCCTTGGTGCCGAGGAAGACCTGCTCGCGGATCATCTCCTGGACGAGGAAGCGCTCGGTCTCGGCGGTGAAGTGCTCCTCGGGGTAGAGCCGCGGCCCCTCGGGCAGCAATGCGGTCACGGTCTTCAGCACCGCCGGCACGCCGTCGCCCGAGCGCGCGCTGATCGGGATCACGTCGCGCCCCGGGAGCTGCTCGGCGAGCCTGGCGAGCACCGGGAGGAGCGAGGGCTTCGCGACCCGGTCGATCTTGTTGAGCACGACCACGACCGGCGTCGCGAGCGGGGCCAGCGCGGCGATCAGCTCCCGGTCCCCCGCGCCGATGCCAGCGTGCACGTCGAGCACCAGCAGGACGACGTCGGCCTCCGCCAGCGCCTGCCGCGCCACGTCGACCATGCGGCGGTTGAGCTGCGAGCGCGCGTCGTGGATGCCCGGGGTGTCGACGAACACCGCCTGCGCCTCCGGCAGCGTCCGGATTCCCACCACCCGGTTGCGGGTGGTCTGCGGCTTGGGCGACACGATCGCCACCTTGGTGCCGACCAGGGCGTTCAGCAGCGTCGACTTTCCGACGTTGGGCCGCCCGACGATGGCGACGAATCCGGCGTGGTGGGACATGCGTGCTTCGGGGCCGGCGCTCAGCCGGGGATCGGCATACCTAGCACCGCGCCCGGCTCAGGGCGAACAGCCGAGCGTCACCCGCGCGACGGCCCCGCCGCCGGCCCGCACCCTGGCCTTGAGCGTGGTCCGGGTGCCGACCGGGACGCTCACCGGCACGCCGGCGGTGCAGGCGTCGCGGAGCCCCACGGGCTCCGTGGGCAGCTGGGCGATGGCGGCCGTCAGCGCCTCGCGATTGCTGGCGGCGGCCGGCTCGGTGTCCCCGGGCCGCGGCACCACCAAACGCACGCTGCGGGCCGGCTTCGGCGCGCAGCGGAGCCGGCCGTGACGATCGCGCGCCCGGGCATCCGCCACCGACACGCACAGCGCCACGCGGATCGTGCACGTGCCGTCGAGGACGCCGTCGGTGTCGCAGGTCGGATCGCCGTCGCGGCAGGTCTGCGTCGCGGCCGGGGTGCCGGTGGGGTAGCCCCCCTTCGCGGCGCCGCGCACGAGGCCGGCGTGCTCGACCAGCCATTCGCCGAGACACGACCGCTGGCGCCCGCCGCTGCCCGGAATCATGCAGTCGAGGTCCTGCGCGCAGGCGGGCGCGGGAACGTCGTCCAGGCCGTCGGCGAGCGCGTCGGCAATCGGCGAGCCCCAGCCGGTGGCGAGGTCGAAGCCGGCGCCCGCCGAGAAGGCGTCGTTGCCGCCTGCCGTCACGTCGTGGAAGACCGGTGCGTGCGTGCCCGCGCCCTGCGCCGCGCCCAGCCGATAGACGGCCGGCAGGAGCTGGCCGAGACCGTGCACGCCGTGCGCCTCGTTCACGAGCGCGAGCAGGCTCGCCAGGACCGGCGTCGACGCGCTGGTCCCGCCGACGACCCGCGGGCTCTGCCGGACGATCACGTAGCCGGGCGTGCTCGGGCTGGCGGCGAGTGCGACGTCGGGCAGCATCCGGCCGTCGAAGCCCAGGCCGAGCTGGAACGACGGCCGCGCGAAGCGCGCGCTCTGCCCGCCGCCGCCCGCGCCGCCCGCGTCCTGCCATGCGGTCTCGCCGCCGTAGCCGGTGGCGCTGCCGCCCGGATCGAAGAGCGGATCGAGCTCGGTCCCGCCCACCGCCACCGCGTGCGGCGATGCCGCCAGCGCGTTCACGGCGAGCGTCTGGTCGTTGCCGCCGCAGTCTTTGCCGCCGTCGTCGCCCGAGGACACCACCACGGTCTGTCCCTGCGCGTTCGCGATCGCGTAGAGGGCGTCGAAGTATTCGGTGGTGGCGGGACGCGTGTCGGGCTCGCACAGCCCGAAGCTCATCGAGATCACGTCGCCGGCGCGCTGCTCGACGGCCGCCCGCAGCGACTGCGGGATGTCCCCGCCGCCGGCCGTCGACGGGAGCGCCAGCACGACGTTCACCTGCGCCTGCGGTGCCAGTGCGCCCGCCCACTGCACGTCGAGCAGCACCTCGGTCTCCTCGCGCGGGTCGGCGAGGATCGTCGGGTGGCTTCCGGGGACCGCCAGCACGCGCGCCGGGGCCAGCCCCGACGGCGACCCGAACAGCGCCTGGAAGCTGGTGACGTCGGCATCGTGGAAGTCACTCCGGGCGACGACCGCGATCGAGCGCCCCGCGCCCGTCAGCCCACGGCCGGCGAGGACGGCCGTCCCGTAGACGAGCGCCACGTCGGAGGGCGCGAGCGCGGTCGTGTCCACGCCCAGCCGGACGAGCGGATGGAACGCCGGCAGGTCGTCGAGGCCGAGCACGGCCTGCACCGCCAGCTCCGCCGGCAGCACGACCTCCGCGGTCGGAACGCGGTACGTGCGCCTCCCGTCGCGGTAGAGGGCGAGTCCGGCGCCGAACGCCGCCTCGACCTGCGCCGCGGTGCCGGCGGTCGACAGGGCGAGCCGGTACGGCGAGTCCGCCGTCACCCGAAACCCGTGCGCCTCGAGCCACCCGCGGACGCGCTCGTAGTGGGCGCGCCGCGGGCCGAAGCGGTCGGCGATCTCGCCGGCGTCGAGCCAGCGCCGGAAGCCCTGCGCGCGCGGATCCTGCTGCGCGGCGATCGCCGCCTCCAGGCCCGGGCGGTCGCGCAGCCCGAGCACGACCGTCACGTCGGGGAGCACGAGGTCGGCCGGGGCCGGTCCGACGCGCGTCATGCGCGCCAGGAGCCGCGGCGCGGGAGCCGCCACCGCCGGCGTCACGAGCGACAGCAGGAGCAGCGCGAGCCCCGGCCGGCTCACGAGGCGGACCCGGGCTGCTCGCGTGCGAGCACCGCGAGCGCACCCATCGCCGCCTCCTGCTCCGCCGTCTTCTTGCTGCGACCGACGCCGCACCCGTAGGACCGGCCGGCGATCGTGATCTCCGACACGAAGCGCTTCTCGTGGTCGGGGCCGGTCTCCTCCACCAGCGTGTAGAGCGGGGTCTCGCGGAAGAGTCGCTGGGTCAGCTCCTGGAGCTGCGTCTTGTAGTCGCGGAGCCCCGCGGCGAGCCCGTCGGTGACGTCGGCCGCGAAGCTGGCCTCGACCACGCGCCGCGCGGCCTCGTACCCGCCGTCGACGTAGACCGCTCCCAGCACCGCCTCGTAGGCGGCCCCCAGGATCGACTCCTTCTCCCGCCCGCCGCTCTTCTCCTCCCCCTTGCCGACGCGGAGGAAGGCCCCCAGGCCGAGATCGCGCGCCTTCCCGGCCAGCACCTCGGCGTTGACGAGCGCGGCGCGCATCTTCGACAGCTCGCCTTCGCGTGCCTGCGGAAACCGCCGCATCAGGAGATCCGCCATCGCGAGCCCGAGGACCGCGTCGCCCAGGAACTCGAGCGTCTCGTTGTTCGGGACCTCGGGGGCGAGCGAGCGGTGCGTGAGCGCGGTCTCGAGGTGCTCCGGGCGCTCGAAGCGGTGTGCCAGCCGCGTCTCGAGCGCGGTGCGGTCGGCCGGGGTCATGCCGCCAGCCCGACGCCGCCCACGCGTCCTCCCGTCCCGACCGCGAGGTGCACCGGTACGCGCTGGCCCATCCAGGCGTCGGGGCCGTCGAGCCGGACGCGGAGGTAGTTCCGCGTGTACCCGCGCAGCAGACCGGTCGCGGGCTCGCGCGTGGTCTCGACCAGCACCTCGGCGGTGGTGCCGTCGAAGCGGCGTGCGAACTCCGCGCGCTTGCGGTCGAACAGCGCCCGCAGCCGACGGGCGCGCGCGGCGATCACGGGCGCCGGCACCTGACCGTCGAGCTTGGCGGCGGTGGTGCCGCTCCGGACCGAGTACGGGAACACGTGCGCGTACGTGATCGGGCTGGCCTCCAGGAACGCGTAGCCGCGCTCGAAGGCGGCGTCGTCCTCGCCCGGGAAGCCGGCGATCAGATCGGTGCCGATCGCCGCGTCGGGGAGCGCGGTGCGGATCATGGCCAGACGTTCGGCGGCGAGCGCGGTGTCGTAGTGCCGGCGCATCGCGGCGAGCACGCCGTCGTCGGCGGCCTGCATCGGGACGTGGAGGTGCGGGCAGAGTGCGGGCGCGTCGACCAGGGTCCGCACCAGCGGCGCCGTCACCTCGTGCGGGTCGATCGACGAGAGCCGGAGCCGCGGGACCACGCCCTGCTCCGCCAGCGCCGCGACCAGCCACGGCAGGTCGACGCGCGGCGCCAGGTCCTCGCCGTAGCCCCCCAGGTGGACGCCGGTCAGCACGACCTCCTGGAACCCCGCCGACGCGAGCCCTTCCATCTCCGCCAGTACTTCCCGCGGTGCCAGGCTCCGGCTCTTCCCGCGCGCCATCGGCACGATGCAGAAGGTGCAGAACAGGTCGCACCCTTCCTGCACCTTCAGGAACGCGCGCGTCTGCCCCTCGAAGGTGCGTGCGCCGAAGGTGCCGACGGCGGTCTCCTTGCGGCTGTTCCCGACCTGGATGCGCTCGGCGGGCGCCACCGGCGCCGTCGCCGCGGTCACCAGCGCCTCCAGGCGATTGATGCCGACGACGTGATCCACGGCGTCGACCGCCGCGGCCTCGGCCGGCCTGGTCTGCGCGTAGCAGCCGGTGAGGATGACGCGCGCGGCGGGATTCTGCCGGCGCGCCCGTCGCGCCAGGCGTCGGCTCTCGGCGTCGGCGACGTCGGTCACGGTGCACGAGTTGACGATCACGACGTCGGCGGGTGCCTCGGGCGGGACGATCTCGCAGCCGGCGGCGCGCAGCCGGTCGGCGATCGTCATCGTGTCGTAGGTGTTGACCTTGCAGCCGAGCGTCATGATCGCGACCCGCCGCGGCATCAGCCGATCTCCCCCGCGATCCAGCCGCCACCGAGCACCACGTCGTCGCGGTAGAAGACCGCCGCCTGCCCGGGCGTGACCGCCGGGCCGGCGCCGGTGAAGGCGACGGCGACGGTGCCGTCCTCGCTGTCCACCACGCGGGCCGGGAGCAGCGCGTGGCGGTGGCGGATGCGCACGCCGAGATCGGTGCCGCGTGCCGGGGCCCGGCCGCTGCTCCACGAGACGTCGCGGGCGACGAGCCCCCGCGCGCACAGCCGGTCCCCGGCCGCGACCGTCACGGTGCCGGTGCCCGCGTCGATCCGCCGGACGTAGCGCGCCACGCCGCCACCCAGCCCGAGACCACGGCGCTGCCCGACCGTGAACCGGTGCACGCCGTCGTGCCGGCCGACGGTCGCACCGTCCTCGTCGACGATCGCCCCCGGGCGCAGCGCCGCCGCCGGGGCGTTCCGGGCGACGAAGCCGGCGGCATCGCCGCGTGGGACGAAGCAGACCTCCATGCTCTCCGGCTTGTCGGCGACCGGCAGCCCGAGCGCGCGCGCCTCGGCGCGGACCTCGGCCTTGGTCGCGTCTCCGATCGGGAACAGCGTCCGGGCGAGGGCGGCCGCGTCGAGACCGAAGAGGAAGTAGGTCTGGTCCTTGGCCGGATCGGCGGCGGCTCGCAGCACCGGGAGCCCGCTCGCCGGGTCGCGGCCGATGCGGGCGTAGTGCCCGGTCGCGAGCCGCGTCGCGCCCAGCTCGCGCGCGCGGCGCCAGAGGAGATCGAACTTCACGTGCTGATTGCAGCGCGCGCACGGGTTCGGCGTCCGGCCCGCCAGGTACTCGGCGACGAAGGGGCGCACGACCGCGGCCTCGAACGCGTCGGTGAAGTCGAAGACGTAGTGCGGGAAGCCCAGCCGGTCGGCGACGGCGCGCGCGTCGTGGAAGTCGTCGAGCGAGCAGCAGCTCCCGCTGCCGTCGCGGGCGAGTCGGAGCGAGATCCCGACCACGTCGTAGCCTGCCCGAACGCAGCGCGCGGCGGCGACGGCGCTGTCGACGCCGCCGCTCATCGCGACCACGACCCGCTCGCGGTTCATGCCGCGTGCTCTCCGCGCACCTGCGCGACCAGCCGCGGCAGCAGCTCGACCACGCGCGCGACGTCGTCCGCCGTGGTGTCGGGGCCCAGGCTGAATCGCAGCCCGTTCCGCGCCGCGTCCCGGGTCCGCCCCATCGCCACCAGCACGTGCGACGGCTCGGGGGCACCTGCCGCACAGGCCGAGCCGAGCGACGCCGCGACGCCCGCCAGGTCGAGGAGGACGAGCAGGCTCTCTCCCGCGCAGCCCGGCACGGTCACGTTGAGCGTGTTCGGAAGGCGCGGCGCCGATGCCGGCCCGTTGCGAACGACGCCCGGGAGGCGCGCCGCGAGCCCCTGCCAGAGTCGCTGGGTGAGCGCGTCGAGCCGCGCCGCGCTCTCGGCCAGCGTCGCCCCGGCGACGCGCGCGGCCGCCCCGAAGCCCACCAGCGCTGCGACGTTCTCGGTCCCGGCGCGCCGTCCGCGCTCCTGCGGCCCGCCCCGGAGCTGCGCGTCGAGCGTCGTGCCGCTCCGGACCCAGAGCGCGCCCGCCCCCGCCGGCCCGCCGAGCTTGTGCGACGACAGCGACAGGAGATCGACGCCGAGCGCGCGCACGTCGATGGGGAGACGACCGGCCGCCTGCGCGGCGTCGGTGTGGACGACGGCCCCGGAGCCCGCGAGCGCCGCCGCGATCGCGGCCACCGGCGCCACCGCTCCGACCTCCCCGTTCGCGAGCCCGACGCTCACCAGCGCCGGCCGCCCGCTGCATGCCGCGACGACGGCCTCGGGTGCGACCCGCCCCTCCGCATCGACGCCGACCGTGGTCACCACGGCGCCCCCGGCCCGCGCCGTCTCCAGGACGGACGCGTGCTCGATCGCCGTGGTCACGATCCGTCCGCCGGCGTCGGCGCCGCGGAGCGCCAGGTTGTTGGCCTCGGTCGCGCCGCTCGTGAAGACGATCTCGGCGGGGGCCGCCCCGATCAGCCCCGCGACCGCCGCCCGCGCCTCCTCGAGCGCGGCGCGGGCGCGGGCGCCCTCCCGGTGCGCACTCGAGGGGTTCGCCGGCGGGCCGAGCCAGGGGAGCATCGCGTCGCGCGCCTCCGGCCGGAGCGGCGCGCCCGCGTTGTGGTCCAGGTAGAGCCGCATCGCCGGGGCCTCAGCTCGCGTGCGGGACGTCTCCCGTGCGCCGTCGGCCGCGACGGCGGCGCTCGCGGTGCAGCTTGTAGTCCATGCTGTCGACCAGGGCCTGCCAGCTCGCCTCGATCACGTTGTGGGAGACGCCGACGGTGCCCCAGCGCTCGTGCTCGTCGCCGGACTCGATCAGCACCCGCACCACGGCCGCCGTACCCTCGCCGCCCGAGAGCACCCGAACCTTGTAGTCGTGCAGCTTCACCTGCTCGACCTCGGGGTAGAACTTCTTGAGCGCCTTCCGGAGCGCGCCGTCGAGCGCGTTCACCGGGCCGTTGCCGGTGGCGACCGTGTGTTCGACGGTGCCGTCGGGGCCCTCCAGCATCACGCTGGCCTCCGCGATCGGCTCCTCGGTCTCGTGGCGCTTCTCGTCGATCACGCGGAAGCCGATCAGGGTGAAGTAGCGCACGCGGTCGCCGTCGAGCGCCTTCTGCATCAGGAGCTCGAACGAGGCCTCGGCGCCCTCGTAGGCGTAGCCGCGCGCCTCGAGCACCTTCAGCTCCTCCAGCAGCGCGGTCACCGCGGGCTTGTTGCTCGCGAGGTCGATCCCGAAGCGCTCGGCCTTGAAGAGCAGGTTCGAGCGGCCCGCCAGGTCGGACACCAGGACGCGCTGGGCGTTCCCGACCACCGCCGGGTCCATGTGCTCGTACGTTTCCGCGTTCTTCCGCACCGCCGCCACGTGCAGCCCGCCCTTGTGGGCGAAGGCGCTCTGGCCGACGAACGGCTGGCGCTTGTGCGGCTCGAGGTTGGCGAGCTCGTAGACCAGGTGCGAGACCTCGGTGAGCTTCCGGAGCTGCGCGGGCGACACGCAGTGGTAGCCGCGCTTCAGCTGGAGCACCGGAATCACCGACACCAGGTTGGCGTTGCCGCAGCGCTCGCCGAAGCCGTTGATGGTCCCCTGCACCTGGTCACAGCCGTGGTCGACGGCGGCCAGCGTGTTCGCGACCGCCAGCTCGCAGTCGTTGTGGCAGTGGATGCCGAGGCGCGCGGCGGGGAGCGCGGCCCGCACCGCGTCGACGGCCGCCGCCACTGCGTGCGGCAGCGTGCCGCCGCGGGTGTCGCAGAGGCAGAGCGTGTCGGCGCCGGCGTCGGCCGCGGTCGCGAGGCAGGCGAGCGCGTGCTCGGGATTGGCGGCGTAGCCGTCGAAGAAGTGCTCCGCGTCGAGGACGACGGTGTCGGTGTGCTTCTTCAGATACGCGACCGAGTCGTGGATGACCTCCAGGTTCGCTTTGAGCGAGATGCGGAGATCGTCCCGGACGTGGAGGTCCCAGGTCTTGCCGACGATCGTCACGACCGGGGTCTCGGCCTTGAGACAGAGCTGGAGGTTCCGATCCTCGGAGGCGCGCACCCCCGCCCGGCGGGTCGACCCGAAGGCGGCGATGCGGGCGTGCTTCAGCTTGAGGCGCTTGGCCGCCCGGAAGAACTCCTCGTCGCGCGGGTTCGAGCCCGGCCAGCCGCCCTCGACGACGTGGATGCCCAGGTCGTCGAGCTGCTCCGTGATGCGGAGCTTGTCCTCCAGCGCCAGGTTGACGTCCTCGGACTGGCAGCCGTCCCGGAGCGTCGTGTCGTAGAGCTCGAGCCGCTTCATGCGGAGGACGGGATGAAGGCCGCGTGCAGCGCGCGGACGGCCAGCTCGGTGTACTTCTCGTCGATGACGACGGAGATCTTGATCTCGGAGGTGGAGATCATCTGGATGTTGATGCCTTCGTTCGCCAGCACCTCGAACATGCGGGCCGCGATCCCGGCGTGCGTCCGCATCGCCACACCGACGATCGACACCTTGGCGACGTCGAGCTGTCCCTTCACGCCCTGGGCGCCGATCTCCTTCGCGGTCGCCTCCACGAGCGCCAGCGCCTTCTGGTAGTCGCCGCGCGGAACGGTGAACGTCAGGTCGGTCGAGCCGTCGGCGCTCACGTTCTGGATGATCATGTCGACGACGATGTTGGCCTTGGCGATCGGGCCCAGGATGCGGGTCGCGACGCCGGGCCGGTCGGGCACGCGCACCACGGTCAGCTTCGCCTGGTCGCGGTCGTGCGCCACGCCGGCGATCGACACGTCCTCCATGCTGGAATCCTCCTCGACGACCCAGGTGCCCTCGGACTCGTTGAACGAGGACCGCACGTGCACCGGAACGTGGTAGCGCTTCGCGAACTGGACGGAGCGGATCTGGAGCACCTTTGCGCCGAGGCTCGCCAGCTCGAGCATCTCGTCGTAGGAGATGCGGTCGAGCTTCCGGGCCTGCGGGACGATCCGCGGGTCCGACGTGTAGACGCCGTCGACGTCGGTGTAGATCTCGCAGACGTCGGCCTCGAGCGCGGCGGCGAGCGCCACCGCGCTGGTGTCGGAGCCGCCGCGGCCGAGCGTGGTGATGCTGCCGTCGGGGTCGACGCCCTGGAAGCCGGCGACCACCGCCACGGCGCCCGCGGCGAACGTCTCCCGCATGCGCTCGGCGTCGATGCGCTGGATGCGGGCGCGGCCGTAGGCGCGGTCGGTCTCGATCCGGATCTGATGCCCGAGGAAGCTCCGCGCCGGGACCCCGATGCTCTTCAGCACGATCGCGGTGAGCGCCGCCGTCACCTGCTCGCCGGTGGCGGCGACGACGTCGGTCTCGCGCTCGTCGGGGTCGGGCGCCGCCGACCTGGCGAGCGCCAGCAGGCGGTTGGTCTCCCCCGCCATCGCCGACACCACGACCGCCACCTGATGCCCGGCCGCATGCGTGCGCTTCACCCGGTCGGCGACGACCCGGATGCGGTCGAGATCGGCGACGGACGTGCCGCCGTACTTCTGGACGATGAGCGCCATCGGTCTCCTATGCGCTCAGGGCGGCGGCGAGGTAGGCCGTGTGGCGCGGCCCGTGTGCCTCGAGTCGAATCTGCCGCCGGTCCTCGCCGTCGTAGCGCAGCGAAACCAGCAGCATCTCGTCCCCGGCAGCCGGGAGCAGGCGGTCGACCCACTCGACGGCCGCCACTCCGTCGCCGTAGAGCACGTCGCGCAACCATAGCTGATCC
>Ga0335084_10005653_pt1 | contig 12374 bp, 5 predicted proteins | sample Lox_Sample_44_FD_206721 | JGI IMG/M metagenome (GOLD analysis project Ga0335084, IMG submission 206721) | Soil microbial communities from Loxahatchee National Wildlife Refuge, Florida, United States - Lox_Sample_4.4 | ecosystem: Environmental > Terrestrial > Soil > Wetlands | place: USA: Florida...
GGTCATCTTTAATGTCCGCTCTAACTGCGAGTTAGTTCTCAGGATTTGCAGCATAGTGACAGATATTTGCATGGCCAACCTCCCAGTTAGCTTGTTCCCGCACCGAAAAGCGCAGATAGTCCAACCCATGGAGACCCTGTTCGTGGGATCGATGGGATTTATCCCGGTTAACGTGTGCGTCCCGGCTTGTTTCTACTGCGGCTGCCGCCTAAAGTCATGAAACGGCGGTGAGGTTTTGGTGAAGTTGAAGTGATGGATCGGGCTGCAGTTATGGTGGGAATCGCTTCAGACGTTGTATATAATCCTGCTGCTTAGATTGTGGGGAAGAGGTCGTGGAGAGCAACTTTCGGATAGGTTCCTGGCTGGTCCAGCCCAGCCTCAATACCATCTCCCAGAACGGTGTGTCCACCCGCGTGGAGCCGAAGGTGATGGAGGTGCTGGTGTGCCTCTCCCGCCATGCAGGCAACTCTATCTCCAAGGAAGAGCTTCTCGAGAACGTCTGGCGCGACACGTTCGTCTCAGACGACGTGCTGAAACGAGCCATTTCCGAGCTGCGCCGGGTTCTTAAGGACGACGCCCGCGAATCGCGGGTCATCGAAACTATTCCGAAACGCGGCTATCGTTTGTTGGCGGAGGTGCACCCAGTCAACCCGCCGGTGGCGATCGGGTCCGATCTACAACCTTCAAAGACCGATTCGCCGGTAGTTCCAGCCAACAGCAGGCCGTGGAAGATCAGCTTGACTGCGGTTGCTGGCGTGGTCATGGTTTGCGCGTTCATTTTTGGATTGAATCCCGGCGGCCTGCGCGACCGATTCTTCGGAAGAAACATTCCAGTCATAAACTCCCTTGCGGTTCTGCCCTTGCAGAATCTCTCTGGCGATCCATCCCAGGACTACTTTGCTGACGGCATGACCGAGGAACTGATTACCGAACTCTCGCGCCTGAATCCGCTGCGGGTCATCTCACGCACCTCGATCATGCAATACAAGAATGCGAAAAAAACGCTGCCTGAGATCGCGCGCGAGTTGGGGGTTGAGGGGATCATCGCGGGTTCAGTATTGCGCTCTGGCGATCGGGTGCGAATCACCGCGCAATTGATCTATGCACCCCAGGAGAGGAACATCTGGGCGCAGAGCTATGAACGAGATGCGAAGGATGTGTTGGCGTTGCAAAGCGTGGTAGCCAGCAGCATCGCGAACGAAATTCGCGTCAAGATGAAACCCGGAGAGCAGGCGCAACTGAATTCCTCGCGCCCGGTCAACCTGAAAGCACACGAAGCCTATCTGCAAGGCCGCTACCACTTGCAGCAAGTTCAGAATGCAGTCTTCAAGAAAGACATGGGAAAGCTTAACCAGGAAGAGGCCGACAAAGCGGTCGAGTACTTCCAGGAAGCAATTCAGGAAGACCCCAATTACGCGCCGCCTTATATCGGTGTGTGGGAAGTTGGGCAAGTGGGCCCATTGCCGCCCCGAGACTGGACGCCCCGAGCCAGACAAATGGTTCTCAAGGCCTTGCAGCTCGATGACACTCTCGCGGAAGCACACTATGCCATGGCCACGATTCTCCAGATGGCCGACTGGAACTGGCCAGAGTCAGAGAAAGAGTTCCAGCGGGCGATCCGCCTTGGGGCCAACGCAGACGTTCACGGCAATTACTCGTCCTTACTGTTCTGCCTTGGCCGACCGCAAGAAGCGATGAAAGAAGCCGAGTTGGCGCAGGTTCTCGATCCGAAGAACGAACACATGGGCGACGCCTACTACCTGACGCGCCAGTTTGATCGTGCGATTGAGCTGTATCACAGCCGCGCCCAGATGATGCCCGGCGACTTCTTCCCGCATTATGCCTTGTCGAATATTTACGGGCTGACGGGAAGAGAACCGGAAGCCATTTCTGAGTTGCAGAAAATGCTCACCATACTGGATTACCGAGAGCTGGCGCATACTGTCGACCAGGTGTACGGCAGGTTCGGCTACCAGCCGGCTCTAAGAATTTTCGCGAAGCAACTGGAGGAAGTGTATTCCCGAACGAACTACATCCCCGCCTGGTACATCGCTTCTCTTTACGGATTGGGCGGTGAGAAGGACCAGGCCTTCACGTGGCTGGAGAGAGGGTACAAGGCCAGAGATGGCATGGAATCCTTGGTGGTGGATCCAGTTTGGGATCCACTGCGCTCCGACCCAAGGTTTAAGGACCTGGTGCAGCGCGTGGGGCTATCCCAGTGATCACCGCGAGTTGACGAACACCGGCGATGAATAGTACTCCATTGCGAGCCGCGAAGGGCCGGGACTTCTCAAGGCATTGAAAAGATCACCAGCTGACTGTCGCCAGAATCCACCGGACTGAAGGCACCTTGTTGCCGTCCCGTCGTAATTGCGGTTACATCTACAGGATTGAGTACTGCCGGCGCAAGACCCAAAGTCCTGAGGAAAGGCTTGGGTTCCGCGCAAGTTTCTGTTAAGGAAGGCGTTCTTCGGCAGGCGAGACGAGGTATAATCTCGCCAATTGCTTGGTACGCGGGGGAGTCTGTGGATGGCGCCTTCCGATTGGGGTCGTGGCTGGTCCAGCCCAGCCTGAACACCATCTCGTGCAACGGCACTTCGCTTCAACTGGAGCCGAAGGTGATGTCGGTGCTGGTGTGTCTGGTCGAGCATCCGGGAGAGGCAGTCTCCAAAGAAACGATCCTGCAGACGGTCTGGCCTGATACCTTTGTGGGCGAGGGCGTCCTGACTCGTGCCATCTCCGAGCTGCGCCGGGTTTTCGAGGACGACGTCAAAGAACCGCGGGTCATTCAGACCATTGCCAAGCGGGGATATCGCTTGGTGGCTCAGGTCACGCCGGTGAATGGCGTAATGCCGGGGGCTTCCGCAGATGTCTCCGATACTCCCGCCCAGCCCTTGCGCGGGCGCAGGGGACGGATCACCGCTGCGGCGGTTGTGGTCGGCGCCAGTCTGGTGTTCGCTTCGCTGATCGCGCTGAATGTGGGTGATGTGCGGCCACGCTGGTTGGGGATTGGGAGGTCGCCACACATCCAATCCCTGGCGGTGCTGCCGCTGCAGAACCTCTCGGGCGACCCAGGGCAGGAATACTTCGCCGATGCGATGACGGAAGAACTGATCACCGAGCTCTCCCGCATCAGCGCGCTTAACGTAATTTCCCGGACCTCCATCATGCCGTACAAGGACAGTAAGAAGTCCCTGCCCGAGATCGCGCGTGAGTTACATGCGGATGCTGTCGTGGAGGGATCGGTCTTGCGCTCTGGAGACCGGGTCCGGATCACCGCCCAGTTGATCTACGCCGCCAAAGATACAAATGTGTGGGCAGAAACCTACGATCGAAGCCTAGAGGACGTACTCACGCTCCAGGGCGCCGTGGCGCGAGCGATCGCTGAGGAAGTCCGGGTACAGGTGAAGCCGCAGGAATCGGCTCGTTTGCGGGTCACACGCCCCATAAGTCGCGTGGCTCTGGAAGCGTACCTCGCCGGACGTGACCACATGTACAAGGCGGCCTCCTTGGAATTCTACAAGGGAAAAGAGCAGCAATATGAACACGAGATTCAGAGCGCAGTCGAATCGTTCCAGCTTGCGGCGCGGGAAGATCCGAACTATGTGCCCGCCTATCTTGCGACCTTCGACATCGTGACCAATGCGGGAATCGTGTCGCACCCCGACTTGGTGCCCCAGGCACGGGAGGGGATCAAGAAAGCCTTGGAACTCGATGAGACTCTCGTCGAGGCGCACCTGGACCGGGCACACCTTCTGATGCAATGGGATTACGACTACGAGGCGGCTGGAAAGGAATTTCAGAGGGCCCTCGAGCTCGCCCCCAAGTCTTCCGATGTGCACGCCGCTTATTCTGACTACCTGCAGGCGTTCGGGCGTGACGAAGAGGGGGCCAGGGAACTCCAACTCGCGCGAGAGCTGGATCCCAATCGTAGTCGTCCTGGGAACGTGTTCCCCATAAATTGGACTCTCGATCAGGACCGGCAATACCTCGACGAGAGCACAAGCCGGCAAAGCCTGGATCCGGGCGCCGACGATGCTTCCTTGCGCGCGGCTCTGGGTAAGGGCTTTCAAGCTCGAGGCAGATATAAGGAAGCGGTCGAGCAGTACATCAAAGCCGTAGAGCTTTACGGCTACCACGACCAGGCTGAAGTACTCCGGCGTGGCTATGCCAAGGGCGATTACAAAGGAGCAATTCGCAACTGGATGAAGGAATGGGACAGGCTTTCGCAACGGCAATATGTTCCTTCTTTCTGGCCTGCCTTCCTGTATGCCAACCTGGGCGACAAGGAGGCAGCATTCCGCTGGCTGGAGAAAGCGTACCGGGAGCACAGCTGGTGCATGCTTGGCCTGAGTCAAGACAACATTTGGGACCCAATTCGCAGCGATCCACGGTTTGCCGAGTATGTGCGCCGCGCCGGACTTCCGGCAGACCACGGGCAATTTACAAAACTGCGGGAAGAATTGGCCCCAAAATGATGGCAGGCTACCCTTATGTGGGATCCGCTGCACTGCGGCCCAGAATCCAAGACCTGGCGCGTCGGGTCGGTCTGCCACAATGAGAAATTGACCCTGGAATCCGGTATTCAAGTCGGGCACTGGCTGATTCAGCCCACCCCGAAGCTTGTCTCGAACCACAACATCGCTCAGATCAGCTTATGAGTCATCGGGCCAAATCTGGCTGGGTCTTGGTGGCCTTCACCAGCGGGATTTTGCCGATTCTTGCCCTGGGCCAGACCCAGACCAGCGGCCGCATCGCCGGCGCAGTCCGCGATTCGCAGGGTGCCACGATCGCGGGCGCTCAGGTTGTGGTCGAGAATCGCGCGACCAACGACCGGCGCGCCACGGTCACCGACCAGACAGGCGGTTACGCGGTGTCCCAGTTGCCGCCCGGCAGCTATGTAGTGAATATCTCTGCCGCAGGTTTTGCGAGCGCCCGATTCAGCGATGTCAGGGTCGGGGTTGCGGGAACTACGGCGGTCAATGTCTCCCTCCCGATCGCCCAGTCCGCGTACGAAGTCACCATCCACGACGTTCCTCCGGCCGTCAACAACAACAGCCCGGAATTGAGCACTACGCTCGAATCGCGCAGTCTAGCCACACTGCCCCTGCCTACCCGCAATGTCCTGCAACTGTTGACCCTCACGCCCGGCGTGACCGCAGCTCTCACCGATAACAGTGCGATCGGACGCAACACGCCGAACGTCACGGTGAATGGCGCCCGGGTTACACAAAACAGCTATCAGATCAACGGGATCGATGCGAACAACATCTTCATGCATGATTTCGGTGACGTGGCCGTTCCAGCGCCAGAGACCATCGACGAAGTGAAGGTGCAGACCTCGATGTACGATGCATCGGTGAGCGGGGCCGGAGGTGGCGGTCTGCAGGTGGTCACCAAGAGCGGCAGCAACTCCTTTCATGGAAATGCTTACGAGTACTTTCGCAATGAGTTCCTGAACGCCAACGACGCGAATTTGAGCACCGCCGGAGTGGGTAGGCCGGTGATGAGGCGCAACGTTTACGGCGGCACGCTTGGCGGGCCAGTCCAGAAGAACCGCGCATTTTTTTTCGTATCCTATCAGGGCACACGGGAAGCCAATGGCGCGACCGATCAAAGTTTGTACAAGAGCGTACTGATTGATCCCGAGCTGACTAATGACCGCTCGGAAGCCACTCTGAGGAACACCTACCAACTGCCCTCGATCCACCCAGCCGCGCTGGCCTTGCTGAATCTGAAATTGCCTAACGGGCAATTCCTGATTCCCACACCGCAGAGTGGGGGCCGCGTGTCCGGCACGGCGGTTTCCACGTATCACGAAGAGCAGTTCAACACCAACTTCGACTATCGCCTGGGTTCGGCAGACTCGCTTGGCGCCAAATTTTTCTTTGCGGATGCTCCGGAGTTAAGTGCGCTGGGAGGATCCAGCTTTGGGAATGGGGCAACTCTACCCGGCTTTGGCACCGAGTTGGATATCAAGAACCGCCTGCTGGCGGTAGAAGAGATCCACACTTTCAGCCCCAGGGCTGTGAACGAGGCGCGTTTCGGCTACAACTTCATCCGTCATAACGAAACTCCCCAGGAGCCGGTGACCGACAGTGAAGTCGGCATCCAGCGCTCTACAGCCAGCGAACTTCCGGGTCTGCCCTTGATTCGTCTGGTTCCGGACCTGGGCGGCGCCGCGATCGGGACATCTGACCTCACGCTCTGGATGACAAATCGCTCGGTGTCGTTCATTGATACGGTGTCGTTGCGGCGAGGGAATCACAGCATTCGCTTCGGCGGCGAGGTCCGTCACTCAGATTTCAGCGTGCCCCGCACCGCCGTTTTCTCCTACGGTGAGATCGATTTCTTTAGCTTCAGGGATTTTCTCCAGGGCAACACTTATTTTTCTCATCTGGGCACCGGGCTACCGGGTCGCGATGGTATTGCGACGGACTACCATCTGTTCATTCAGGATGACTGGAAGCTCTCCCAGGGGCTCACCGTCAATCTGGGCCTGCGTTACGAGTTGGATGAGCCCCCCTATGATTCTCGGGGGCGCATCGGTGGATTCGATCCCGCTCTCTACCAGCCTCGGCTGGACGAAAGTGGTCTCCCGATCGGGCCGCCGGCGGGTGGCATCATCGAGGCCGGCAATGCGCCTCCGGAGTACAGCCTGCCGGGTGTAACCCGAGTCGGGAAGCGGGTGGTAAAGAGTATGGATCCCAACAACTTCGGCCCGCGCATCGGCATGGCGTGGTCACCCCTCGCTTCCGGACGACTAGCTTTCCGCGCAGGATATGGCATCTTCTATTCAAGGCCTTCGTTCTTTTATCTGGCCTTCAGTTACTTCGCTCCACCGTTTTTCCTGGATTCCGTGGGTTTCGGACAACCGCTTGACAACCCATTTGCCAATGCGCCGCCCGCAAGCAGTTTTCCTTTGATCCAGGAGGGAACTCCGCTTGCGGCGTTAGTGGTCGATCGCAATGTGCGTACGCCCTACTTCCAACACTTCAATGCCAGCGTGCAGTACGAGTTTCTTCGCGGCACGACCATGCAGATTGCCTATGCGGGTTCCCGCGGAGTGAAACTGTATCGCGCGGTTGGCATTAACCAGGCCCGAATCGCCAGCTTGAGTCACCCGATCGTGAATCAGGTCACCGGCGATGTGATTACCGATAACAGATTTGACAACGCTCCGCTCCGCGCACCTATGCAAGGTGTGGACACTGCATTCTTCGGGCTCAATGAAACTACGGCACAGTCGACATATCATTCGTTGCAGACAACGGTGAACCGCCGGTTTTCGGCCGGATTGCAGTTCTCTGCCTCATACACATTTTCCAAGTCGATTGACGACGCTTCGCAGGCCGGAGGAGGAGCGTTTTCCGACGGCACTCTCGACCGCGGTGGCGCAGGGGACTCAGGCACTGTCTGGGGAAATCAGCTGGGTACCCAGGCGAATCGCGGCCTTTCGGATTTCGACCGCACCCACGTTTTCGTTTTCAACTATGTTTGGGACCTGCCTCAGCCGGCGTTCGCCCGAAATTTCAAGGCGGGACGGCTTTTACTGGGGAATTGGCAACTGTCGGGAATCGTGAATGCCATGTCGGGTCTGCCGGTGGATATTTTCGACCCTTTTGGGGGCTCACTGTACGGTCTGGTGGGTGCCCGCCCAAACTTCGCTCCGGGAGCAACCCGCCGCACGGCAACGAGCAACATTCCGCCGGGGTATTACTTCAACCCGTCTGCTTTCGCCCTGGCCACCGTGCAACCGGGACAGGCCATCCCGAGCGCCCATGATCCTACGGCCAAGGCTGGAGATGTGGAAACCGACATTGGAAATGTGGGACGCAATCCGCTGCGTGGGCCTTCCCAGAGCAACTTTGATTTCTCGATAGCCAAGCGCTTCTCGATGACCGAGTCACGCAGCCTGGAGTTTCGCGCCGATCTGTTCAACGTGTTGAACCATGCCAACAGAAGTAATCCAATCAGCGACATCAGTCTTGCCGAGAACATAGATGCCAACGGCCGCATCCTCAGGGCCGGCGATTTCGGCCGCAGCTTGAGCTTCGATTCCAGTCCCCGCATTGTTCAGTTGTCGCTGAAGGTCAGTTTCTGAGACTGCGGGGGCGCGTGTGGCCTGCGGCTATCTTGCCCCTAAGTCCCAGCCTGCTTACTTAAAAAGCCATCCTGCCCCGACATTGGGTTCGAAGGAGGGAGTCTCTTACCGTCATTTCCCGTAACTACCGGTGAAACCTACACTTCCGAGATAATACCCGCGTCTAGAGCGGGCAGGCGGATTCGATCTTAGGCTACAGTCTCTATAGTTTCTCTAGTAGTCTGTAGTTCCGGGGGAAACGGTATCAGTGGTATCAGTACGAACAGCCGAGAATCTTGACTCGTCGTCTCTTCAGCTTTCGTGCGGCCAGCTCTTATTTACTTACACAAACGTTAAATTTCTCATTGTGAGAAAAATGGTGTAGGGATGAGGCTTACCACCCAGGCGGCACAGGCAGGGCATCGGAACTGGCATCGCGTTATGTCGATCGCTGACAAAATCGAGCAATTTGGCCAGGCACTCACCGCCTCGGAACTTGCTGAGCTGTTGCAGGCGAGCGAGGGAACGATCTTCCGATTAGCAGCGTCGAATCGGATCCCGTCTTTCCGAATCGCCACATGCGTTCGATTCGATCCGCAGGCGATCGCGACCTGGATTTGCTCCAGTAGCACCGATTTCACCTCGGCTCGTGAAGCTGCTTAGACTTCAAGATGGAATGGAGCCCCACATTGCGACAACGACCAGTCGAGGTCCGAGTTTGCAGATAAGCCAGGAGTAACGTGACGACAAGCGCGTTTCCCAGTGCCGATCTGGTGAAACTTCCTACAAGCCGACTTCTGGCCCCCGTCGTCACTCTTCTCTAATGCCAGATTGCCAGAGACCAGCCTGTCACCTGGTAGCAACCACGGCAGGCAGACGGGGTAGCATGCGATGGGATTAACCTTGCAGGCCATAGTTAGCATTTGTGTCCTTCGCTCACTTGCTGGGCCCCGAGTTCCAGTTCGAGATCACGACGATCTGCGCCTCATTTTCCTGGCTGCGCACGTCGACCATGAAGCGCCCGTCGGGAGCGATGTCAAACGTCCGGCCCGCCTGCGGCACAAGTTCCGGACTGCCGCGGAATAAAATTCGAGGCGCCCCGACGGACAGTTCCGAATTCCGGACGGAGATTTCGGCCTCCAGCAGGTTGCCATCGTCGGTCGAGTAGATGATGGCTTTTCCGTCCTTCCGCCACATCGGGCCGCGTGCCCCGCCCTTGGAGGAAATTTGCCGCTTTGGGCCTGTGCCGGAGAAAGGCATAACGAAGACCTGGTTAGCTCCCTGCTCTTGGGATGTGTAGGCGATCCAGCGTCCGTCGGGAGAAAAGGAACCGTCAGAGGTATAAAAGGGAGCCTGGGCGAGAACTCGCGGTACTTCATGGCCCGAGGTGGCCACCAAACAAAGACGGCTCCCGTTGCCCTGGTCGCTGGCAAATTCCTGATACAGAAGGAACTTCCCGTCGGATGTCCAATCTGCCGGGTACTTGTTGGCGGACGACTGCAGCAACAATTTTTCGCTGTCGGAACCCGCAACTGATTTCGTGTACAGGTCCACACGACCGTTCCGGTCGGAGGCAAAGGCGATTGACTTACCGTCCGGCGACCAGACTGGGGCTGCATCGGCGGATTCGCCGAACGTGAATTGCGACTTCGTGTTGCGCTCGACGTCGTAAATCCAAAGCTCATGATGAGGCTGTGCATGTTCGACAACCACTTGTCGCCCGTCCGGGGACAAAGACAGCGACGAATAGCGACCGAGATCCCCAATCACGCCAAGTTGTTTGCCTCCGCGATCAAACCAGGTGAGCCGATTGCCAGAATTGGGATTGGTGGGCGTGTATGCCAGCACGCCGGTCTGCGAGACCGAGAAGACACCTAACCAGAACCCAGAGTCCTCCTCTACCCCTTCTTGCACGACCAAGGCCTCGCCAGTCAATTGCATCCGACGCAGGTCGAAAGGTTGCGCCATTAACGTGGAATCGTTGAGGAAGAATAGATGACCTTCAGCGTAAGCAGCGTTGGAGTGCGCTTTGATCAGGAACTTGCTGCTCTTGCCGTCGAGCGAACCGACGTAGATTCCGTCATGGGTGTGGCTGATGTCGTCGTGCCCGCCGGCAAAGAACAGGAAGTGCTGCCCGTCGGGCAGGAAGAAAGGCCAGCGATGGGTCGAGTGGTGCGATCGATCCAATTGCGTGATGACAACTGGAGTGCCGCCACCGGCAGGCACCTGATACAAGGGTTTGGTTGTGTCGGGAGAGAAAACGATCGTTCCCTGCTTGTTCCACGTCCCGCCTCTTCCAATGTGAACTTCGCAAATGGGTACGACCCGACCGCTCTCAAGCGTGACACGCTTCAGCTGGCGATCGGAGAAGAACCCCAACGAGCCGCCATCCGGCGACCAGAACGGGAAGTAGCCGCCTTCGGTGCCGGGGACCGGCGTAGCGTTGAGCTGATCCAGTGGGCGCACCCACACTTGCTGCTTGCCGCTGGCATCGACCCCTACGAATGCCAAGCGTTGTCCGTCGGGAGAGACCACAACCGGCCCGCCTTCTTGTCCGGCGGCGTGGATCGTTATCTTGTCCGGCGGCACGATTACAAATCGCGCTCGCGGAGTCGAAGCTGGGGACGGCTGGAAGTAAACTCGTGTGGCAGCAACCACCGCAATTGCCAATGCTAGAAGAGCCACCAACCACGGAATGAGTGCTCGCTTGCTGGCCTTCACAGCGACCGCAGGTGTCGATGCCGACTGAAACGCCGTAACAACCCACTGCAGCTCGCTGGCAAGGTCGCTCGCGCTTTGCCAGCGGTCGTCAGGATCTTTGGCCAGACATTTCTGTACGACTCGTTCCAAGGCCGGGGGGGTCAGGAGCTGCAACTGCGAGATCGGCGGAGGCTCCGTCGTCAGGATCGCCGCGATCAACGTTGCCCGGCTCTTTCCACTGAAAGCTGGCTTCCCCGTCGCCATCTCGTAGATGACTTCGCCCAGCGCGAAAATGTCCGTGCGCGCGTCGGCCTCTTTCCCCTCCAACTGCTCGGGCGACATGTACTGAAAGGTGCCGACGATCATGCCCGCGCTGGTCAGTTTCGCTTGATCCACATTCATTTCGGTAAGAGCGTCCGCGAACGGGGAGTGTCCTGACTCTTTCGCCAGCCCGAAGTCCATCAGCTTGGCGCCGTTCTTGGTCAGCATGACGTTCGCTGGCTTCAGATCGCGATGAGTGATCCCGAGTTTATGGGCTTTGGCCAACGCGTCTGCAAGCTGGGCGGCGTAGCGCAGAGTCTGCTCCGGCGGCAACAGGCCCTTGGTCAGGCGGTGTTCGAGCGTTTCGCCTTCCAGGAATTCCATGACCAAAAAGTCAACGCCGTCCTGATGTCCGATGTCATGGAGCGTGCAAATGTGAGGATGGGAGAGTTTGGAAACCGCTTTGGCTTCGCGCTCCAGCCGTTGCTTCAGAGAGGCGTCGGACGAAAGGTGTGCCGGCAGGACCTTAACGGCGACCGTGCGGTCGAGGCGAGTATCGAGTGCGCGATACACTTCGCCCATCCCGCCTGCGCCGAGGGGAGACTGGATTTCGTAGGGGCCGAGCTTCGTGCCAGAGGTCAGAGCCATGCTTGGGCGCAATTATAGCCCGTGCAGCACGAGGGGAGGATGCCAAGATTCGATGTGTGCTGTCGGCTACGAGGAAGTTAACCATAGACGGGCTTCGGGAAGTTGCCGGATAGGTACCGGGAAGTCGGCTTGTAGGTACGTTACACCTCGAGTTTGAATTCTCAACTGCCAGACTCCCCGCTACTGGTGACGGGGCAGTCTCCACTCGAGAGGCTGTACAGCGGCCAGGGAGGGGGCCGAAATCTCTAAGAGAATTCGTCACGGAACCCGGCTCTCCGGCGATTCAGCGTCCAGCCTGCAACCTCTCGGACAGGAAATCGTCCCGGCACTGTTTCGCGGAGGAGAGCAACTCGGCGAACTCGGGAGTGCCGCGCAGCTTGGCCCATATCGAATCGTTCTGCAGACCTGTGTAGGCGCAATAATTCTCAAGAGTAATCGAGCCAAATGGTCGGAACAACCGGCCTATCGCACAGTGACATGGCGGCTCGGCCCGTTTTGGACCAGCCGCTTTTGTGTCCCGTACAAGACCCTGCGACCTGTATTCATTGACAGTTACCCGGGCCTTAACGGGCGCATTAGAATGAGCGGCAGAGGTGTGTGTTCTCACAATGAAAGGTCAGGAGATCGCTATGACGCAAGAAGAGTCTCGCTTGCAAGAAGACCTCAAGAGCACGTCCAACTG
>Ga0335084_10005654_pt1 | contig 12372 bp, 9 predicted proteins | sample Lox_Sample_44_FD_206721 | JGI IMG/M metagenome (GOLD analysis project Ga0335084, IMG submission 206721) | Soil microbial communities from Loxahatchee National Wildlife Refuge, Florida, United States - Lox_Sample_4.4 | ecosystem: Environmental > Terrestrial > Soil > Wetlands | place: USA: Florida...
AACGCCCGCTGTCTTCTCCGCCGCATGATTGTTGATCGGTCCGCCAATCATCTTTGCGTGCCGACGCCGTAGGAAGAGAATCTCGCTCGTGTCTCTAGCGACTTGCGCTCGCTTGCTGGACTCGCAAGTGAGGTGCATGGCGTTCCGTTCGATCGCGGTCGCCCCGCGATCATGGGCTTCTCGAAAGAATCACCCGCCCGCTGCCGGCGGAATGACGTAGCATTCCTCCGGGATTTCTCTCTCGCCACGTCACCCGCGTTCATGCCCGCGGCACGAAACCGGGCCGCGCCATCACGACAAGGGGAGATCAGAGCCATGCCCGACAATGCACCGGAGTTCACGGGTCCCGCCGACACGCTGAAGGACGCAGACTATGAGCGCGTCGCCCAGCGTTTGAGTTGCGAGGTCGCCGCCATTCGCGCCGTGGCCGAAGTGGAATCGGGCGGGCGCACCGGCTTCCTTCCCGATCGCCGGCCGAAAATCCTGTTCGAATCGCGCTGGTTCCACAAACTGACCAATGGCGCCTTCGATCGGGACCATCCCGACATTTCGACTGCCGAGTGGGTTCGCAATTACAAAGGCGGCGCTGCCGAGTATGAGCGGCTGAAGGCAGCAATCGCCCTCGACCGCGAGGCGGCGTTGAAGTCGGCGAGCTGGGGCATGTTCCAGATCCTCGGCGTCAACCACAAGGTCGCGGGCTTCAACGACGTCGAAGCCTTCGTCGATGCGCAGTGCCAATCCGAAGGCGCGCATCTCGACGCCTTTGCCAGCTTCGTGCTCAACAACAAGCTCGACGACGAGCTGCGCGACAAGCGCTGGGCGGATTTCGCGCGCGGCTATAACGGGCCGGGCTTCGCCGCGAATCGCTATGACGCCAAGCTGGCGGACGCTTATGCGAGATATGCCGGCGGCCGTGTGCCGCCTTCGGTGCTGGAAATCCAGAACGCGCTCAACCGTCATGGCGCGGCCATCGAGGCGGATGGCAAGTCGGGCCCCGATACCCGCACGGCGATCCGCGAGTTCCAGCGCCAGGCGGGCCTGCCGATCACCGGCATCGCCGACCCCGCGACCTTGGCGGCACTGGGCTTGTCGGACAGCCACGACCCCATCGCCACCTCGGCGGCGGTCAACGGCAACCGATGACGGCCTCGGGCGGCGCGCTAGACGAGGGGGCTTCGGATGAGCGACGGAGAGGAACCGACCGGTAACCCGCCTTTGCCGGAAAAGAAAGAGCCGCTGGATATCGACGAGGACCGCTTCGAGCTGCTCGAGCGACGCCTGGCGGAGAATGTCGACAACAAGGTTCGCCAATCCCTGTTCAAGTTCTACGGCGCCATCGGCGTCGTGGTCGTCGCCGTCGCCGGCTATGCCGGCTTCGATTTCGTCCAGCAGACCAAGAAGGATGCCCAAGACCAGGCGGCGGCGGCAGCGAAAGAAATCGTCGACACGCAGGTCAAGCCGGTCGCGGACGAAGCGGAGAAGACCCTCAACGATCTGAAGATCAAGATGGGCGTGTTCGACGAACTGCAGGGGAGGGCCGTCCAGGCCGTCGATTCGCTGCAGAAGAAGCTCATCGAATTCGAGCCGCAATCGAAGAATTTGAGCGATACGGTCGCCAAGGTGGAGGCATTGGACCTGCGTCGGCGCGATCTCGAATCCCGTCTCGATTCGGTCACCAGCCTCGTGGGTTCGCTCGAGGAGATCACCAAGAACATGACCGATCTCGCGCGCAAGGTGGACAGCCTCGCCGAATCCGTCAGTAGCCTCTCGCACCAAGCCGGCGAGGCGAAGGTCATCGCCGATACGGCCGCCTTGCGTTCGCAATTGAGCACGGTCATCAACAACACCGTGCAGGCGCAGACGACCATTCAGGACGTGCAGCAGACGGCGGCGCAGACGACGGTCTATTTCCAGTACTACGCCATGCAGCCGGATCAGGTGCAGTCGATTCAGGAGGCGCTACGCAAGGCCTCCTTCAAGGTTCCTGGCGCCGAGAAGCAGCCCATGCCTCAATCGGGTTTGTTCGAGGTTCGCTATTATTGGGCGTCGGACAGACCGGAGGCCGATCGGTTGGCCCAGGCAGCGAGCGACGCGATGAAGCAGGGCGGTCTCGCCGTTGCCAGCGTGGATGTCCAGGACTACACGAAATACCAACGCGCCAAGCCGCGCGCCGGCACGATCGAGCTCTGGCTCGGATTGCCGACCCAGGCGGCCGCGGAGTAGCGGCGCGCGGGGAAGGCCTCGATCGGGTTGCCCGGAGGCATATCGAGGCCCCTCTGGGTGAGCGAGAATCATCTTCTCTCCACGCAGTGGGGGAGAAGGTTGCGCAGGGTTAGTCGGAGCGCAGCGGAGACTTACCCGGAGCTGGATGAGGGGGGCGATGGAGCGCTCATCGCAGGCATCGAGTCTGTTGCGCGTCCCCCTCACCCTACCCTCTCCCCCCGCTAAAGCGGGTGGAGAGGAAAGGCAAAAAGTGACAAGCAGCAACAGCGAGCACCGCCCTTCGCAAACTATCTTTCCTCTCCACCCACGGGCACCAACTTCAAGCGCGCCGTGAGCCTCGGCCTCGCCGCCGACGAAAGCCTTGATCCGATCGTGCAGGGCTATATCGAGGATTTCCTGTCCTAGAGCCTGATCGTCTCAAGTCGAATCGACTTGAGACGTGAATCAGCCTCTAGTCATTTCAATCAGAGCAAGATTCACGGATCAGCTTGATTCAAGCTGATCCGATCTTGCTCTAGGCAGTTTCCATCCTGCGGGGGGCGAAGAGGCGGGGGTAACAGGAATGAGTTGTGGTCGGCCGATGGGGCGGGCGATCCCGCCTCTCAGCCGAACGTCTCGGTCAGCGCCAGGTAGAGCGCGAACAGGAACCCCGCAACGGTCGGCAGGACGATCAGCGACCCCGCCTCGTCGATGGCCTCGGGGATCATCGCATGCGCCACGAGTGCCAGCACCGCGCCGCCGGCGACGGCCTGGAAGAAGGACTGGATCAGTGACTGCGAGCTGCCGAGAAGGATGTTGCCGGCCATGGCCGCGAGCACGCCGGTGACGATGACGGTCGACCACAGCGCCAGGATCGTCCGGACGCGGTAGCCGGCCTTGTTCAGCATGCTGGCGCTTGCGGCCGCCTCGGGAAGGCCGCCGATGATCATGCCGAGCAGCAGGGTCGGCGAGATGCTGTGCATCGCCGAATATTTGGCGCCGATCACGAGGCAGCCGGGGATCGTGTCGAGGATGTTGCCAAGGACGATCGCCAGGCCGGCGCCATGGCTGGTCTCGGCCAGCAGCCGCTCCGCCTCGCGCCGGTTCGGCTGATCGAGGCTGCTGTTTGCGACCGCGGCCCAGGTGGCGGGCGTTGCCCCGCCGGCGCTCAGATTGGCGAGGGCGCGGGAATGGCTGAGGCGCCGCATCGCCTCGGCGAGCTGCGGATCCTGCGCAACGAACTCGGCGAAGTCCTCGTTGCGGATCGCCAGGAGCTCGGTGTCCGTCCGGGCACGGACGGTCGCGGTCCGCCGTCCGCCCACGAGCAGGGCCATCTCGCCGAAGGCTTGGCCCTCTCCCAGCTCGGCGAGCGCGCGGCCCTCCCGTTCGTCGGCGCCGGCGGCTTCACTCACCACGACCGTGCCGCGGGCAACGATGTAGAGAGCATCGCCGTGGTCCCCCGCGCGGAAGAGGATCTCGCCCGCCGGCAGGCTACGGCGCTGCACGCAGGGCAGGAGCATCTCGATGTACTCGGGCGGCAAGTGGCGCAGGAGATCGCATTTCGCGAGCAGGCGGATCGTCTCGCTTGCGTCCTGGCGCCGCCGGCTGCGCGCATATTCGCGGAATCGGCTTGGGAAGCGGACGGCGGCGCCCCGCCGCTCGAGCGCCAGCGAGGCGACGTAGTAGATGATCGCCCCGATCGCGAACCCGCCGCCGATGAGGTACCACGCCTCGTCGGCGCTGAACCCTTCATGCCGCAGCTCCGTCGCGCTGCCGAAGGCAAGCTCGATCGCAAGCGCGCTGATGAGCGCGCCGGCGGCGAAGGCGAGGATGCCGCTCAGCACCAGCTTGGGGATCCGCAGATAGAGGCCGCACGCCGCACCGACGAGGTTCGATGCCGTCGCCGCCAGCCCCAGCAGCGCCACCGTGACGATCTCGCCCAAGCCAGCCCCGTGAACCGTCCCTTGGGGATTGGCCGGTTCGGCCGCGTGCGAATCGCGGCTTCGGGCTATCCCCCAAGCCCGTAGGATGACCGAACAATGCGCCTTCGTCACGCGTCTCCGAAGCTTCGAACCTTGCCCGATCTCAGGCGGGGACCGCCCTTCCGGCAGGGGCGCGCTAGACGGCCTAGAGGGTGAGGAGCACGCTACCATTGCATCAATGGCTTGCCGGCCGAACAGGCATCTGATGGAGATGGGAAACGCCACGCCACATTTCCCGGCGGGCCGCACCGAGGAGGCCCTGTCATGGGCGGAAAAGCCGTCGAGGCAGCAAGACCTGTTTCGACCCCTTGCAGAGTTCGTTGACTCACGGGAGAAAGGCGCGATGAGCGCGAGATATGACAGCATCGGCATCAACTACGCGGCGCTGCGCAAGCCGGATCCGCGGATAGCGAGGATCATCGAGCGCGCGCTCGGGCCCGCGCAGACCGTGTTGAACGTCGGCGCAGGCACCGGTTCCTACGAACCGACCGATCGATCCCTGATCGCTGTCGAGCCTTCGCGCGAGATGATCCGGAAGCGCGGGGCCGCCGCGGCCCGGGCGATTCAGGCCAGCGCCGATAATCTGCCCTTCGATGACAACAGTTTCGACGCCTCCATGGCGATCCTGACCCTTCATCACTGGCCCGACAAGGCGGCGGGTTTGCGCGAGATGCGCCGTGTCACGCGCGGCCCGATTGTCCTGCTCACCTTCGATCCGTCGCACCGGCCCTGGCTGACCGATTATCTTCCCGAACTGGCGGCGTTGGACGAGGCCCAGATGCCGGCCATGTCCGACTACGAGCGATGGCTGGGCCCCGCGCGGATCGCGCCGGTTCCGGTGCCGCATGACTGCAGCGATGGATTCCTCTATGCCTATTGGCGCCGTCCGGCGGCCTATCTCGATCCTTACATCCGGTCCGGCAGCTCGTCCTTCTGGGCCATCGGCAATGCCGAGGCGGGGCTGCAAAATCTGAAGCAAAATCTCGAAACCGGCGAGTGGGCGCGCCGCTATGCCGAATTGCTCGCGCTTGACGAATATGACGCGGGCTACCGGCTCGTCGTGGCGGGCTGATCCGCTAGAGCAAGATCGGATCAGCTTGATTCAAGCTGGTCCGATCTTGCTCTAGGACCGTCAGCCGCGCCGAGCCGCCTCGATCGCGGCGACGTCGATTTTCTTCATCTCCATCATCGCCTCGAACGCGCGTTTGGCTTCGGCGCCGCCGGCAGCCAGCGCCTCCATCAGCGCGCGCGGCGTGATCTGCCAGGAGACCCCCCATCTATCCTTGCACCATCCGCATGCGCTCTCCTGGCCGCCATTGCCGACGATGGCGTTCCAGTAGCGGTCGGTCTCCGGCTGATCGTCGGTGGAGATCTGGAACGAGAAGGCCTCGTTGTGCTTGAAGGCAGGCCCGCCATTGAGGCCGAGGCAGGGGATGCCGGCGACGGTGAATTCGACCGTCAGCACGTCGCCCGCCTTGCCGGACGGGTAGTCGCTGGGCGCACGGTGGACGGCACCAACCGAGCTGTTGGGAAATGTCGCGGCATAGAAGCGGGCGGCAGCCTCGGCGTCCTTGTCGTACCACAGGCAGATCGTGTTCTTGGCCATTGCCATGGCTTGTCCTTTCGCTGCTAAAGCCGATGCCGGCCTGGGTTTCGCAGGCACCGGCGGGCGGTTCACGGTCAGGCTCGGCGGTGCGCCATGAACATGGAATGCGTTTGTGCCCTCTGGCGTTCCGCCGGCAACGCCTGAAAAGTTATAGCGGTATCGGGGGCGGCCTCTAATCGTCCTTTGCCAGAATGTTCATTGAGTATCCAGTTATTAACCAATACCCGCGATCCTGGCTCGACGGCTCCATTCGCTGATCGACCACATCGCCGAGGTTGATCCATGCTGATTCGCGACCTGCTTGCGGGGAGGGCGGTGGCGGACGCGAAGTGCGTCCCGCCGGAGGACTCCCTTCGGGAAGCGGCCGGCAGAATGACGTCCCACAATGTGGGCGCCCTGGCCGTCACCGATGACGGCGGGAAGCTCGTCGGCATCGTCTCGGAGCGCGACCTGGCCCGGGCCATCGCCAGATATGGCGACGGCGTGGCCGAAAGGACTGTCAGCGAGGTGATGACGCGATCCGTCATCACCTGCTCGGGCGGTCAGGGCGTCGCCGACATGTTGTCCCTGATGAAAACGCACCACATCCGTCATCTTCCGGTCTTGGAGGGCGACAGGCTCATCGGCATGGTCAGCACCCGCGAGCTGGCACAGGCCTATGAAGCGCTCCAGGCCCAGGCCAATACGGACGCGCTCACCGGTCTGTCGAACCGCCGCCACTTCCTCGAAAACCTGGACATCGAATGGGCCCGGAGTCGCCGCTACGGGCGCCCGCTGTCGTTGGCGATGATCGATGTGGATCGCTTCAAGCGCGTCAACGACACATACGGCCACGAGGCGGGGGACAAGGTGCTGAGCGTCCTCGCCCGTCACTTCGATCGACAACTGCGCACCGTCGACAGGACGGGACGCCTGGGCGGCGAGGAGTTCGCGGCCATCTTCCCGGAGACGGACGTCCGGGGCGCCAGAGTGGCTTGCGATCGGCTTCTTCGGGCCATCAGAGGCACGGAAGTCGACCTCGACGGGACAAAGATCTCTGTCACCGTGAGCATCGGCCTGACCCGCTCCAATCCAGGTGTGGACGGCAATCCGGTCACGGAAGATCCGTCAGCGATCTTGAAGCGTGCCGACGGGCTGCTCTACGCGGCCAAGTCCCAAGGCAGGGATCGCATCCAGATGGACGCATCGGCCGCGTAGCGTAAACGGCGCCGGCCGTGACGGGTGATCATTCGTATCCCAAGCTATCCGGCACGCGATTCCAGATCGTGCGGAAGAGTTCACGCCCCGGCGAGAAACCCCCTCGTTTCCGCCACCGCCAGCCCCACGCGCCTGAGCTCCACGCCCTCCGGGAACGCGCCCTTGAGCCGTGACGGCATCTCGGACGAAGCGGCGGCGTTCCTTGGTACAGTCTTCGAGCGCGACCGGTTGCTCGCGCTCATGCCCGCTGGGTGCATGCCGGGTGATTTCAGACTCCGGCTTCCGAACCTGAACCACGCCCAGGGCGCGACCCCGAGCATCGAAAGAGCACCTGGCGTTTCCCGCAATCCTCACGGGCGGCGAACACGACCCGATCGGAGTCAATGATCCGAAGCGGAAATCCGCCCGATAGACTCCCTGACCGAGCACGAATACTGTTTGGGCCCCGTGCATCTTCTGACACCGGGCCGGCCGCCAAGTGCTCAGCCGGGCATCCCCCGCCGTGCGTGACGGGACTGGGAATGATGCAGGCTCGATATGTGAACGCCGGATAGAACAAATATTGGATCCATCATGCACTACGACCCCCGCAAAGATACCCGCCCCTTACCCTTCGATCCGTTCAAGAGCTGCACGGTACCGCGGCCCATTGGCTGGATCTCCACGATTTCCAAAGATGGCAAAACCAATCTCGCGCCCTTCAGCCAATGGCAGAACATCACCTATGACCCGCCGATTGTCATGTTCTCCGCAGATCAGCACGTGGACGGCCGGAAGAAGGATACCGTCATCAATGCCGAGGAAACGGGCTATTTTGTGTGGAACATGGCCACCTATGATTTGCGCGAGGCCGTGAACAAATCGGCCCAGCCTGTGCCGCGTGGCGTGGATGAGTTCGAGCTCGCTGGCGTAACGAAGATACCTTGCATCGAGGCGCCGGGTCCGCGCGTGGCTGAAAGCCCCTGTCATTTTGAGTGCAAGTATCTCAACACTCTCCGATTCCCAGGAGCCACCAAAGCCTCGGACGCAGACGTGGTGTTCGGCGAAGTGGTGCGTATTCACCTGAAGGAAGAGTTTGTGTTGCCGTCGGGCAAGCTTGATGTGCTCAAGATCAGGCCGCTCGCTCGGCTGGGCTATTACGACTACACGAGCGTGACCGAGATTTTCGAGATGCGGATTCCCAATGCCGATGCCGCTGAGATGGCGGGCCTTGAAGGCAGGCCGAGGAACCGTTTGTGAACCTCAACGCGACTGCACGCGCACGACCGAGCCGTCCCAATGTGCCTGTCTCGCGCGCCCGGAAAGTCTCACTGAGGGCGACTTAAAGTGGCCGACTCAAGAACGCCCTCGTCTCCGCCACCGCCTCCGCCAGCCCCACGCGCTTGAGTTCCACCCCCTCCGGGAACGCGCCCTTGAGCCGTGACGGCATCATCGGATCGAGCAGCACGAAGACGCCGTGATCGTCGGCCCTTCGGATGAGGCGCCCGAAGGCCTGCTTGAGCCGGAGGCGCACCAGCCGGTCGTCATAATCCTTGCCGCCTCCCGCCAGGCCATGGGCCTTGCGCCGCGCGCGGTGGAGGATGTCGGGCCTTGCCCAGGGCACGCGGTCGAACACCACGAGCCGCAGCGAGCGGCCCGGCACATCGACGCCGTCGCGCACCGCATCCGTGCCCAGGAGCGAGGCGTCCTCCTCGGCGCGGAAGATGTCGACCAGGGTCGCCGTGTCGAGCGGATCGACATGCTGCGCCAGGAGTTGGAGCCCTTCGCGCTCCAATGCGGGCGCCAAGCGGCGATAGACCTCGCGCAGGCGCTGGATCGCGGTGAAGAGCCCGAGCGCACCGCCGCCCGCCGCCAGGATCAGCTCGCGATAGGCCGAGGCCACCAGCGCCAGATCGTCCTTGCGCACATCGGTCACGACGAAGAGCCGGGTCTGGCTCGCATAGTCGAAGGGCGAGGGCACGCGCGCGCGGATGGCGGGCATCGGAAGATGGACGGCGCCGCAGCGCGCCTCGGCCGCGCGCCAGTCGGCCTCGATGTCGCCGCTGCCGTCGGTCAAGGTCGCCGAGGTGACGAGCAGCCCTTGCGCCGGCTCGGCCACGGTATGGGCGAAGGGCAGCATCGGGTCGAGCCAGTGGCGATACATGCCGACATCGAGATCGCGCCCATCGACGCGCTCGACCCCGAACCATTCGACGAATTCGGGCGGGCAGGGGCTGCCGAGCCCCTCCAGCATGGCGCGCCAGCCGGCGGTCTCCATCGTGCCGCGCCGCTTGAGCGCCCGGATCATCGCCTCGATGCGCAGACGCGTGGCGGTGTCGAGCCCTTCCGCCTCCTCGTCGAGCCGGGCCGCGAGCCGCGCCATCAGCGTCTTCAGCGGCAGTTCCAGTTGGCCGAGCGCGCGGGCGAGCGAAGCCCCCGCCTCGGCCAGGCCCTCCACCATCGGCAGCACATCGGTCTCGAGGCTGTAGGGATTGGTGGCGTCGGGATCGCGCGCATAGACCTGCTGGCGGACTTTCGCCAGGAAGGCTTCGGTCGCGCCCTTCGGCCTCTCGGCCAGGCGCTGATGCCAGCCCTCGGCCGGCAGCGCGCTCGCTGCCGCCAGCGCTTCCTCGAGCGCCTGCATCGCTTGTTCGTCGCCGGCCAGAAGATCCTCGATCCGGCGCTTCAGCCCCCGGGCGCGGCTGCGCCCGCGGCCGCCCTCGGCGCCCAGGATCCAGCGGCGCAGCTCGGCCGTCTCCAGGCCGCTCAGATGGCTGGCGAAGGTGCCGTCGGCCGCATCGAACAGATGATGGCCCTCGTCGAATACATAGCGCGAGGGAAGCGAGCGCTCCTCGGGCCCGATCGCCGCCTGGATCATCACCAGCGCATGGTTGGCGATGACGATGTCGGCCCGCCGCGCGCGGCGGATCGAGCGCTCGATATAGCAGCGGTGATAATGCGGGCAGGCGGAATAGACGCATTCGCCGCGCCGGTCGGCCAGGCCCAGCGAGCGCCCGCGGCCGATGAGATCGGAGAGCCAGCCGGGAAAATCGCCGCCGACCAGATCGCCCTCGCGCGTGGCCTCGGCGAAGCGCGCCATCAGCCCCAGCGCCACCATGTCCTGCGGCCGCGTGGCGAGCCCGCGCACCGCCTCCTCGAGATTGAGCAGGCAGAGATAGTTCTCGCGGCCCTTGCGCACCACGGCCTTGAGCGCCTTGACGGCGGGATCGGGATAGAGCCGGTCGAGTTCGCCGTCGATCTGATGCTGCAGGTTGCGGGTGAAGGTGCTGATCCAGACCGTGCCGTCGTTCTTCTCGGCCCAGAGGCTCGCCGGCGCGATATAGCCCAAGGTCTTGCCGACGCCGGTGCCGGCCTCGGCCAGCACGAAATTGGGCTCGCCCTCGCGCTCGCGTGGGCTGAAGGCGGCCGAGACGGCCGAGGCATAGTCGGCCTGCTGCGGCCTCGCCTCGGCCCCTTCGCCCAGGAGCTGCGCCAGGCGCTGGCGTGCCTCCGCCGGCTCGACCGCGATGTGACCGGGCGGCGGCTCGGGCGCATGCTCCGCCCATTCCGGCAGATCCTCCCAGATCGAGAGGGCGCTCTGGGCGCGGGCGCTGGTCGGATGAATGGACTCCGACGCGTCGCCAGGCGAAGGCCCATCCAGCGCCTCCATCACGGCGGGACCCCAGCGCCAGCCGCCGGAAGCCATGGCGGCGGCGATGGTGCGCCGCCGGCGCAACTGATGCGGCTTCAGGCCCGATTCCTCGGTCAGCTCGGCCAGCAGGGCGCCCGCGGCCGTTGCCAGCAGCCCGGCCTCGGATTCGATGTCGGCCGGCACCGCCAGGCCCAGCGCGCGGGCGAGGCCGCGCGGGGTCGGCAGGCAGAAGCGCGCCGGCCGCACGAAGGCGAAGAGCTCCAGAAGATCGAGCGTGGGCAGGGGTTCGAGCCCGAGCCGGCGCAGCGTGACCGGTGCATGGACCAGGATCGGCGGGCGCTCGCGCGCGATCGCGATGGCTTTGGCGAGATCGACCCGCCGCACCTCGCCCTCCGGGCTCGCGACCGCGGCCTCCGCATGGCCGACCGCGAGGGCCGGCGCGTCGGGCAGGCGCAAGGCGGGGCGGGAGCGTTGCAGCGTGGGCGATCCGGTCATGCCGATGGGGAATCCGAGGGAAGGGCGGCAGTATAGAGGTGTGAAGCTGTGCCATCACCTCCCCCGTCTTCGGGGGAGGTCGCGAACAATGGCGAGCGGGAGGGGGCTGCTCGGTGCATGGGCAGCGAGCCTGCGGAAGCAGCGAGCAGCCCCCTCCCCAACCCTCCCCCGCAACGCGGGGGAGGGGATAGTGTTCGGGGCGACAACCTCCCTCGTTGACGCCTGCGGGGCTGCTCCTTAGTGTCGCCCTCCCTGCCCGCGGGCGGGGTTTTCAGGGCTGTTTCTCAGGTTTGGATTCGGACATGGCGAGCGAGCGTGAACTGGCATTGGGGGCGAAGGCGTGGCCGTTCGAGGAGGCCCGCAAGCTGGTGGCTCGCTATGCCGGAAAACCGCCCGCCAAGGGCTTCGTCCTGCTCGAGACGGGCTACGGTCCGTCGGGCCTGCCGCATATCGGCACCTTCGGCGAGGTGGTGCGCACCACCATGGTGCGGCGCGCCTTCGAGCGCATGTCGGATATCCCGACCCGGCTCTTCGCCTTCTCCGACGACATGGACGGCTTGCGCAAGGTGCCGGACAACGTGCCCAACAAGGAGATGCTGCGCGAGCATCTGGGCCGGCCCTTGACCGCGATCCCCGACCCCTTCGGCAAGTTCGAGAGCTTCGGCCATCACAACAACGCGATGCTGAGGGGATTTCTCGACGGCTTCGGCTTCCAGTACGAGTTCCAGAGCTCGACCGAGTGGTACAGGAGCGGACGCTTCGACAAGGCCCTGCTCGAGGTACTGCGGCATTACGACGAGATCATGGAGGTGATGCTGCCCTCCTTGCGCGAGGAGCGGGCGCAGAGCTACAGCCCCTTCCTGCCGATCAGCCCGAAGTCGGGGCGCGTGCTGCAGGTGCCGATCGTCTCGCACGACCCGAAGGCCGGCACCGTCACCTTCAAGGACGAGGACGGCAAGACCACCGAGCTGCCGGTGACCGGCGGCCATTGCAAGCTGCAATGGAAGCCCGACTGGGCCATGCGCTGGCATGCGATGGGCGTCGATTACGAGATGTCGGGCAAGGACCTGATCCCCTCGGTCGAGCTCGGCGCCAAGATCTGCCGCATCCTGGGATCGCCGCCGCCCGAGGGCTTCAATTACGAGCTCTTCCTCGACGAGCAGGGCAAGAAGATCTCGAAGTCGAAGGGCAACGGCCTCTCGGTCGAGGAATGGCTGACCTATGCGCCGCCCGAGAGCCTGGCGCTTTTCATGTATCAG
>Ga0335084_10005655_pt1 | contig 12371 bp, 8 predicted proteins | sample Lox_Sample_44_FD_206721 | JGI IMG/M metagenome (GOLD analysis project Ga0335084, IMG submission 206721) | Soil microbial communities from Loxahatchee National Wildlife Refuge, Florida, United States - Lox_Sample_4.4 | ecosystem: Environmental > Terrestrial > Soil > Wetlands | place: USA: Florida...
GCGGGGGGACCTCAGTTCTTGGTGAGGCTGTCGAGATAGCGATTGTTGTAGAACGACGTGGACTTCTGGACGAATTCGAGAATTTTGAACATGCGGTCCCGTGCTTCGCGATTCATCTCGCGGAACTGCACGGCGATGCCAGAGCCGGGATCAAGGCGTGTCACAACACCTTCTGCGCGTAGGCCGGGCTCATCCATGGAGAAGCTCAGTTTGATCTGGCTGCCGGGGGAGAGAATGGTGCTGGTTTCGACGAAGCATCCACCCATGCTGATATCGGTGAGGTTGGCGAACATGGGCACGCCGCCCGCTTCCGTATGCACTTCGATGGTGACTCTGCACTTCATGCGCGGATGCGCCCGCCGGTCTTTGTAGGCGAGCTGCTTCTGCTTCTCGATATACATCCGGCGGTCGGCCTCAGCCAGCAGTTGTTCGGCGTCATTGCCGTCGTCTGGAAAGACGGCGCGGCCGACACTGAGAGAGAGAATTTCTTCGCTGCAGACTTCGTTGCCGGCGTGGCGAGCTAATGCGCGCATCTGCTCGGCCTTCTTGCCGGCGGTGTCGGCCGCCAGGCCGGGCGCAATCACCACGAATTCGTCTCCACCCATACGTGCGACATAGTCGTATTCGCGGCAGCTGTCTTTCAGGGCCTGGGCAAACAGACGCAGCACGCGGTTTCCTTCGAGGTGGCCGAAGCGGTCGTTGATCTGTTTGAAGCCGTCCATATCGGAGACCATGACCGTCAATGAGGTCTTGTCGCGCTTGCAGCGCGCGAGTTCGCGGTCCAGTTGCAGAAACAGTGATCGCGCGTTAGGCAGTCCGGTGAGGTAGTCCGTAGTGGCGGAATTTTCCGCCTGCTGATATTTGAGTGCATTTTCGATGGCCAGCGCCATCTTGCCGCTGACGGCCAGCAGGATGCGCAAGTGATCGGAAGTAAACGCATCGCGCTCCGCTCGATAGAGTGCGAGGACGCCGATTACACCGGAGACTCCTTCGAGCGGTACTGCAAGCGCCGATCGCAGCGTGCTGAACTTTGTAGGATCATTCAGATATCCCGGCTCGACTGACGGATTCCCGTTGATGATCGGTTTGCGATTCTGTGCGACCCATCCGGACAAACCCTGGCCGACTGGAATCCGCAGAGAAGAGAACAGTCGATAATTGTCGCCGTTCACGTACTCGGGCACGAGTTCGTCTTCGCGCCGCACATAGATCGCGATCGCATCGTAAGGCACCATCGGTTTCAGCTTGATGGAGAACACCGAGAGGGTTTCTCCCAAACTGAGCGATGCGCCGAGATCCTGGCTGAGCTCGAACAGCGCCTGCGCTTCCTGGCGCGCTGCGGCGATCGACGACAAGAACGTTGTTTCACGTCCAGCGTAGTCCTGGGCTCGGGCCTTCTCGAATCCGGCGGCGGGTTCGAGTCCGCGCTCAATCTTGATAGCAGTGGAAAGGGGTGCATTTGGATCTTCCACGGACTTCGCGAGCGCCATCTCTTCCAGATGTTGATATTGCCGCTGCAATACGTCCACCACGCGCGGGTCAAACGACTTGCCTGACTCGGAGGCGAGTTTCTGCATCACTTCTTTGAGCGGCAGTGCGCGACGATATTGACGATCGGAAGCCAACGCGTCCAGATAGTCGACTGCGGAGAGGATGCGCGCACCGACCGGAATCTCCGCGCCTTTCAGTCCCAGTGGATAGCCGGAGCCATCCCATTTCTCGTGGTGCGCGCGCACGATCGGGACGACTGGATACGGAAAGCGCACTCGTTCCAGAATCTCCGCGCCGACCAGCGTGTGAATTTTCATCTTCTCGAATTCTTCCGGACTGAGTCGTCCCGGCTTCGAGATGATGTGCTCAGGCACAGCGAGCTTGCCGATGTCATGCAACAGTGAAGCAGCGTGCAACGCCTCCAGTTCAGGACCGGTCACACCGAGTTCTTTTCCGACTTCAATGGCGTATACGCGGACGCGCTGCAGGTGCTCGTGCGTCGTGTGGTCTTTGGCTTCAATGGCAAGGGCCAGCGCTTCGATGGTGCGCAGATGCAGGTTCGCCATTTCCTCTACGTGGCGCTTTTCATCTTCAAGCTTGCCGAGGTAAAGCCGGTAAGAGCGGTAAATCAGGTAAACGGCCGGCAGGACGAGAAGAGAGGTTTCCCAATTCAATGTCCGGTTGAGCCATGCGATTCCAGCCGCGATTCCGGCACCGACGAGGTAGTACGGAAACGACCAGAAATAGCAATCGACCAGAATGCGGCTCAGGGGCCGACGCTCCGTTAACGAGATAACTGTCGCAATGGAACCGGCATTGGCGATGAAATAGACAGTCGCTGATAGGCCAAGCAATACCGGGCGGCTGTCGATCACCAGATTGGTCAACGGATGGTGATAGACGAGATAGGCCAGCGCGGTGGAGAGGCAACCGGCGCAAACGTTGAATGTGACCTGAATGGCACGCGGGCGGTCTGGAAACAAGCACTGTGCCACCATCGAGACCGCACCCAGAATCAAGGTTTCTGTGAAACTGAGTTCGAGAACACCGATGAGAATGAAAAGGAAATTAACTGAAAGAGTGCCGGTTATTCCGGGCAGGTTCACTTTGAGGCGCGATGCCAGAATCGCGATCCCCAGGTAGCAAATGAACTCTGCAATGTTCTTACTGCTTTGATGAATCCCGGCGTATATCAGCGACCAAAGACCCGCGAGCACGATGAGCGTGATAAACAGCTTCGCCGGCGCGGACATCCTGCTCCACGAGCGGTACTGCTCGGGCATACTGATGGCTGTGCTGGTTGTGCCAGTCATTCGAGTGAGCAAACTACGCGGGACGCAATTCTCCCCAATCAAGATAGATATCAACTAACAGGCTTAGATACAACGATTTAGCAGAGATGGCGTAAACTTCCGTAACTTGCCAGAGCGATTTTGCACAGATTACTGCCGCGCCTGAAAACAAAGCTCCCGGCGCTCTACGGGTAGGCACCGGAGAGGTCCGAAACAGACCTGGAAGCACCGGGAATAGAGGGTCAAAAACAGGGTGGAAAAGGGCAGAAGTTTCGGCTTCAGAGGGGCAAGATCCCGCGTTTCACGTCGTCGTCGGCCTGTGCGACGTTTTCAGGTTTTCCAAGGTCCCGCCAGTAGTATGAGTCGGCTGGGAAAGACAGAATTCGCTCTCCTTCGCCGGCAAGTCGGAGGTAAGTCGTGATGATCGAGAAAGCGCCCTCTTCTGAGATTCTCTTAAGGAACCCGGGAGAAATGACGTGCACGCCCGAGAAGGCGAGTGCCTGCGTCTGGCCGCAAGCGTGAACGATTTCAGGCCGCTGGCTTTTTCCTGCCTTCCTCCCGCACAGAAGCTGCTGATCATCGAACAGCAGATGTCGCGACGTCTCTCGCTTCTGCACCGCCAGGGTGGCAAGGGCCTGATTGTCGCGATGAAACTGCACCATCCGGGCGAGATCGATGTTGCTGATTACGTCGACGTTATGTAACAGGAATGGCTCTTCACCATTTTGCAGAAAAAACCACGAAGCCTTCTTCAACCCGCCGCCGGTGTCGAGCAGAACTTCTTCGCGAGAAATTTCTATCTGCAGGCCGAAGTTGTTGTTCGCTTTGAGAAAGTCGACAACCTTGTCGGCGAAGTGATGCACATTCACGATGACTTCGCGAATGCCAAAGGACGCCAGGCGGCCCAGGGTAATTTCGAGCAGCGCATGCCCGGCTACTTCCACGAGAGCTTTCGGGCGATCATCCGTGAGTGGCCGCAAGCGCGTACCGAGTCCAGCGGCCAGGATCATGGCTTTCATTTCACGGATTGCTCCAGTGGGTTCTGCTCGGCTGCCATCCGTTCCAGTTCGCGATGCGTGACGACAACTTCGATTGCGCTGCGTCCGCGCAACCGCTTGGCGAGCTGCTCGGCCAAATAAACGGATCGATGTTGCCCGCCCGTGCAGCCGAACGAAACCATCAGATGCTTGAATCCCCGTTGCTGATAGTTCGCGATGCTGGCATCCACCAACGACATAACGCTGGCCATGAACTGATGCGCGCTCTCCTGCTGGTTGAGGTATTCGATCACGGGCGCATCTTTGCCGGTGAGGGCCTTGAATCGCTCTTCCCGCCCGGGATTGGGCAGGCTTCGTCCATCAAATACGAACCCGCCGCCGTTGCCGCTGTCGTCTTTGGGCAGGCCGCGATGAAAAGAAAAGCTGAAGACTCGCACTACAAGATTATCCGCGTCGGAGGCAAGGCCCAGGAGTTTCTCCGAGCCCAGCATGCTGTGAAATGCCTGCATGAGCGTTGGCAGTTCCACCGGCAGCGTGATGTTGTGCAGCAGCCAGCGCAGGTTTTTCAGCGCGTAAGGAACGCTCTGCAGAAAATGCACCTTGCGCTCGTAGAACCCGCGGAAGCCGTAGGCACCGAGCGCCTGCATGATGCGGACATACACGTAGGCGTAGTAGTGATGCAGAAAGGCTTCCGGTTTCAGGTCGACAAAGGCCTGCAGCTTTTCCAGATAGTGATCGAGCAACTGCTGTCGCAACTCGGGCGGCAAGTCAGCTTTCGCGTCATATAGCAGGGACGCGACGTCGTACTGCAAAGCGCCCTTGCGGCCGCCCTGATAGTCCAGGAAATAGGGTTCCCCATCGCGCAGCATGATGTTGCGCGATTGAAAGTCGCGATACAAGAAGAAATCCCGCTGCGCGCTGAGCAAAAACTTGGTCAGCCGGCTGAAGTCGTCCTCGAGCGCCTGCTCGCTGAAGGAAATCCCGGCGAGCCGGAGGAAATAATATTTGAAGTAATTCAGGTCCCACGAAATCGATTGCCGGTCAAAGCTGCCGCGGGGATAGCACAGCTTGTAATTCAGGTCACGCCCGGCTTCGATCTGAAATCGCGGTAACGTCGCAATCACATCGCGATAAGCGGCTACGACATGGGCCGCGATTGTCTCGCCGCTGCGGTTGCGCGAAAGCAGCTCAAACAGCGACGTGTCACCGAGATCCTCTTCAAGGTATGCGCCGTGTTCCAGGTCTTCGCCATAAATTTCGGGAACGGGCAGCCCGTGACGGCGGAAGTGGCGCGAGAATTCGAGAAAAGCCACGTTTTCTTCGCGAACGCCATAGAGGATACCGATTGCACTGATCCCCTTGGCCGTCAGCCGGATGATCTTACGACCGGAGCCGCCTAGTTCGCCCTGAACCGGCTGTACCTGCTCTACCGGGAGGTGGAAGTGCTTCTCGAACAGGCTCTTGAGGACATCCATGGGCTCGCGCTCTCGTCCGACGACTCCCCAAAGATACCATCGAAGGTGCGTACAACCACCCCACGGGGACCTTCCTGCGAAACAGCTTTCCAAAGGCCTTTCCAGCCCGACCGAGTCTTTCTTCTCCTATGAGGATTTTCGCTCCTCCGCTACAATGGCGGCCACAATCGAGCCGAGGCCTCCCCGCGTTGCAAGATCCTCGCGCTCTCAGGTCTCCGGGTCTTGAAAGGCGTCGAGGATCACTTTCTCTCCCTGCTTTCTCACGCTTTGACCGTTGACGGCAAAGAATCAACTGCATCAGGGGTTCCGATGATCGCTGGATGGTACGCCCGACGTTTCCTTTCTGCCTGCGCTTTGGTACTTACGTCGATCTGTGCACTCGCGCAGAATCCGAGGTCTGGGACTGATTCGGTGGTTGTCTCGCCTTCGAGCCTCACCTTCGCGAATCAGGCGATCAATTCCACCAGCTCTGCCCAAAATGTCACACTTACCAACAATCAGACGACACCACTGACGATTACGGGCATTTCGATTGACCTTTCTGATTTCACCGAGGCGACGACCTGTCCCGCCAATCCGCTGAAGTTGGCGGCGGGCGCGAGCTGCACTGTTTCGGTTTCTTTCACTCCTTCGGCCACCGGCCTGCGTAGTGGATCACTCGTAGTATTCACAGACGCAAGCGTGACTCCCATGGTGAGCCTCAGCGGAACGGGAGTGCTCGCTGTGGTGGTGAACCCCTCGGCTCTCACGTTCGGCACGCAGAAAGTGGGTACCACAGGGGCTGCGCAAACGATCACCCTCACGAACAATCAGTCGAATGCGCTGACCATCAGCAGCATCACCAGCACTCTCAGCGACTTTCTGGTGACTACTACATGTCCCATGAAACCTCGGACGCTCACAGGGGGAACGAGTTGCACGGTTTCGATTTCGTTCCGGCCGTCGGTTACCGGCACACGTTCCGGAACGTTGAATTTTGTCGATAGCGCCAACAACAGCCCGCAGCAAGTTACGATGATCGGAACGGGGGCCACTGGAACTCTGGCGTCGATTGCCGTGACGCCCGCGACGGCTTCGGTCGCGCTTGGGTTGACGCAGCAGTTTACGGCCACCGGAACTTTCTCAGATCACAGTACACAAAACATCACGCTTTCATCGGTGTGGGCCACGTCTAACCCCGCGGTGGCGACGGCCAGCGCAGCAGGGCTGGCCAGCACCGTTTCTCAAGGTACAGCTTATGTTCAGGCCTCTTCCGGAACGGTTTCTGGATCCGGCAAGCTTACCGTGACTGCTCCGACGCTGGTTTCCATCACGTTGAGCCCTGCGAACCCAACCGTTTCAGCGGGCATGACACAGCAGTTCACCGCGGTCGGAACATACACAAACGGAAATACGCAGGACCTCACCGGTTCCGTGACGTGGAGTTCCTCGAAGAATTCCGTTGCCACGATTTCCAGCGCCGGACTGGCATCTGCCGTGAGCGCGGGCATGGCTTCCATCAAGGGTTCCTATTCTTCGGTCGTGGGTTCTACATTCATCACCGTCGCAAAGAATACGGTGGCTTATTACGTTTCACCTACCGGAAGCGACTCCAACCCGGGCACACTTGCGCTCCCGCTTGCTACACCACAGAAGGCCGAGTCGCTCGTCGTGGCGAACTATCTCGGTTCACATTGCGGCGCGCAAAAGGCGCCGATTGTCGTGCAGTTCCGCGCGGGAAGATGGAGCAATCTCGCGCTGACTCTCAGTTCTACCGACAGCGGATGCAGTACCACTGCTCCCGTGATTTTCGAGAATTATCCGGGCGAGTCACCCATCTTCTCTGGGGGGACACGCGTACAGAATTGGGTGAATACCACCGGCTCGACCTGGCAAACAACGCTTCCGGCGAGCACAGTCAATTTCGAAGCGCTGTACTACAACGGTGTGCGACGCGTGCGGCCGCGTCTGGGTTCTTCGACTTCGAAACCGCTCGGCACTTACTACCGCATCGCGGCAAATGTCACGAACGCGTATGACCGTTTCTACTACAACGCCAGCGATCCGATTTCTACGAAGTGGAAGAATTACGCGCCCGCCAAGGGAAATCCTTGCGGACAATCGCCGGGACCGGCGAATTTGCAGGGCGATATCCAGGTGGCCGTCTTCGAGCAGTGGGACGTTTCGTGGCAGCGCATCAGTTGCGTCGACACTACGAATCATCTGATCTATCTGACGGGAAGCACTGACACCGGCGCCGCCCACGGCTACATTGTGAATCACCGCTACATGATCGAGAACGTCAGGGACAAGCTCACCGTCCCGGGCCAGTGGTTCCTCGATAAATCGGTCACTGGTGCGTGGGTTCTCACCTACATCGCAAAGCCAGGGGAGAATCCGAACTCGGATACGGTCGTCATTCCGCAGCAGGGCCAGATCGTGAACGCGACGGGCGTGAAGTACCGCACGTTCTACGGTCTGACTTTTTCCAATGACAACTACGTCGTCGACTCCCACGGATATCCCGGCTCGCAGGCAGAACTGCTTGTGACATCCGCTGTGGAGTGCATGAACTGCAGCTTCGTGACGTTCGACAGCAACAGCTTCAGCAACATCCAGGGATATGGGCTGTCACTCTCCACGGACAATACCGGAACAGCCACCGGGAATGTGATTCAGAATAATGCGTTCTCGGATGTGGGCGCTGGTGGCATCATGACCGGACTCATTCCCACAGGCCCCGAGACTGACGCGAATGTGATTCAGTTCACGACCATCCAAAACAATCTTGTGCAGGGGTTCGGGCGGAAGTTCCCGGGAGCGGCTGGCGTTGCCAACCTGCTGGGGCACGATATCACGACCACGCACAACGATATCGTCGACGGTTACAGCGACGGCATCATGATTTGCTTCCCGAGTTTCACCAGTAATTGCCAGGGGGACAGCGGATCGAGCGGCGGCTTCAATCAATCCGTCATATACAACCACATCTGGAATCTGGGTCAGGGGCTGCTGAATGATTTTGGTGGCGTGTACCTGGCTACCTACAATGCGACCGGGGACAGCGTCAGCAATAACAAGATTCATGACCTCAGCGATTCGTCCTCCCAGGATTCCGACGGCTACGGAGGCAACGGGTTCTACATTGATCGCGGTGGACCGATTGAACTGACCAATAATCTGATCTACCGCACGAACAATGCCTTCAACATCACGATGGGTCCGCCGTCGACCGGGCAGATCATCAGCGCCACCAACAACATCTTTGCGTACACCCGCAAGAGCATCATCAACACGTACGCCTGCGCGAAAGCGGGATATACGCAGTTCTCGATTTCCAATAACATTTTCCTGCAGGATCGCACCAGCGCGTCCGTTCCCTCTTCGAATCTGCAGAATGGATCTACCTACCTCGGTAATCCTCTGGCGTCCGCACAGCTGTATGCGAGCAACGATTACTGGAATAGCGCGGAGAGCTTTGCGACCGATCCCAAGGGGTTCAATTCTCAAAATTCGTCCTGTCAGGGAAAGGCCTATTACACGCTTTCGCAATGGCAGGGGCTGGGAGAGGATATTAGCAGTTTGTCGGTGAATCCCGGCTTTGTCTCGCCAACGTATCCGAATGATAATTTCAATTTCGCTGGAAATCCGCCCAACATTGGATTCGTTCCCTTCAGTACTTCGGGGACGTGTCCGAATTGTCCCGGGCGCAGCAATCCGTTGATTTTTCCTGCGGCCGTGCCGTCGAGCTTTCCGACAGCGCCGTTGAATCCCGCGACTGACTACTAAAACCTTGCAGCAATCCGCGAGTTTGAAAAGCGGAGAGTAACTTTTCGGTTTGAACTCGAATGACTCCACAAGGCGTCATCCCGCGCGAAGCCGTTCTTCAGGCGTAGCGAGGGATCTCCCGCTAATCGAGAGCATCTCAAGGGAGATCCCTCGGCCCGCTGGTAAAAGCGCGGGCCTTCGGGACGACGCCGCCGCAAATTTCTCTCCCGTCCTCTGCTTCGCCTTTGTCGGGAAATCCTGCATCGGTGTTGGGATTGTCGACACGTTCGAACATTAAACCTCACCTAAGTTGTTTGTTTCCGGATTGGCCTCCCAAGTGCATTTATGTCCTCGCTATCAGTCTCATGTAGCAGAGGAGGGCTCCCATGGCTGGAGGCAATTGGACATTCTGGCTCAACATGACGAACTACTCGTTGGCGGTCATCACACTGCTGGCGGTGCTCGTTGTAATTGCCGCGGTTGGGCAGGATCTGTTTTCGATCTGGCTGCATAAGGTTCGAAAGTCCGATCGCGTCGATCTTCGCAGCGTCAATATCGGCAGGATCATGAATGACGTTCGGGCTGACTGGGGAACAAGCCCCCACACCCTGACGGTTCCAGGACTTGGTCTGACGATGGCGGACGGTGGCGAGAAAGTCGATCCGTCCGAAAAGCAGCCGGAAGAAGAACTGCGACGGAAGTGACCCATGGCTTGCCCTTTTCTCAAGGAAGGCCGCGCCCGTTACTGCCACGCTGCTCCAGTGCGGAAGCTCATTCTCGATGGGCCGGGAGCATCCGAAGGTGGACGATGCACTTCTCCTGACTATCGGGGTTGCGAGTGGGTCGCGCCGGATGCGGTTGGACAGGATCGCTGCCCGCATCTGGAAGAGATTCGCGTGCAGTACTGCGGCATCTCGTCGGTCACGAAGCTGGTTCCGTTCAGCGATTCGGAGCTTTCGAGTTGTACCAGCAGCTTCCGCTATTGCGATTCGTATCTTTCGCTGGCGCGGCCTCATGCCTGCGCTCCCGATGCGCAACTTCTCTACAGCTCTAACCATTTCTGGCTCGATCACGAGGAATCAGGCCTGTGCCACATCGGCATTGACGGTTTTCTCGCGGATGTTGCGGGCCACGTCGATGACGTAACTTTCGCCACGGTTCACGGTACACACTGTCCCACGCTGGCACTCAGCATTCACGGTGTCGAGTGGCCGATGAGTTTTCCTAATCCCCTGATGATTCAGCGGGTGAACTGCCGCGTCCGCAGCGATCCAGCGAGGCTGACGAACGATCCATACGGCTCGGGATGGTTATTCGAAGGCTACGAAGTTCCGGGCAGGACGTGTGCGGGACTGGTTTCCGGAAAGCAGGCCGATGCATGGATGACCGAGGAACGCACTCGGCTGGACCGTGAGATTCACGAAGCGCATGCTCCCGGCTGCGATGGGGGTTCACCGGTGCGTGGTGTAGCGCAACTGTTGTCGCGCCAGCATGTGGTTTGCCTGTTCCAGCAATTCTTCTCGAAGCGCGGTTGGACGGCGGAGGAATGGTCATGAGGCGGCTGATGGTGATTTTCGGATTTGGTGTTGTCGTAGCGCTTCTGGCCGGATGGGTTGGATTTCCCCGTCTGCTTTATCGGCGGCAACAGCAGCCAGTTGCTTTTATTCACAAGACGCACGCAGAGAAATCAGGTGTCGCGGAGTGCAGCGAGTGTCACGCGTTTCGCGAAACAGGATCATTCACCGGAATTCCAGCGATGGAGAAGTGCGCTGGCTGCCATTCGGAGAAGCTCGGCGAGAGCGTGGCGGAAGCTGCGCTGGTCGAGCACTACATAAAGCCCGGGTACGAAACACCCTGGCTTGTTTATTCGCGTCAACCAGCGAATGTCTGGTTCTCGCATGCGATTCACGTGCAGCGCGGAAAGCTCACATGTACTGAGTGCCATTCCAACTACGGCGAGTCCGACCAGGTTCGGGTGTACGAAGTCAATCGCATCAGCGGGTACAGCCGCGATATCTGGGGGCATTCCATGTCGCGTTTGCATCGCGCGCCCGGCGACGGGATGAAGATGAGCGATTGCGAGGACTGCCATCGACAGCGCCACGTCGATGCAGGATGTCTGGGCTGTCACAAATGAAGGGAGAAGCATGAAGTTCTCACGTCGAGATCTGCTGGTCTGGAGTGCGGGAGCCGCGGCGGGTCTGGCATTGACTCCGGTTCCGTGGAAACTGCTGGATGATACATCCATCTGGAGCCAGAACTGGCCCTGGATTCCCCAGCCCACACGGGGACCGGTGGATGTGAAGCTATCGAGTTGCACGCTGTGCCCCAACGGCTGCGGATTGCGCGTGCGGTTGGCGAATGGATGTCCGGTCGGAATTGCGGGGATGGCGACTCATCCGCTGACGCAAGGAGCGCTGTGCCCTCTCGCCTTTGGAGCCCATCAACTGAATTGGCATCCGTTGCGTTTGCGGAGCGTGCGGCATCGCGGGGTTGATTCCTCGTTCGAGGAGGCGCACAGCGCATTTGTGAAAGCTTGCGCGGAGGGTCCCGTGGTAATTGTCGATGGATTACCGGGGCGTGCGGCCTCAGCAGTTCTGGAATCTTTCGCCGCGAAGAGGGGCGAGTATCGAGTCGTACGGGGCCCTGAAACTCGGGCGCTCGCTTCCTATCAAAAGTGGAGTGGAGTACCAGCGGCCGCACTCGGATATGACTTGGTGAATGCTCGCACGATCTTAAGTTTCGGCGCTCCACTGCTCGATGGGTGGGGAATCCCTGGCCGCTTTACGCGGCGCTGGGCACAATCATCGGGCAACGATGATCCGGAAGTCCGGTTGATTCAGGTCGAGTCATCTCTTTCGCGGACGGCCGCCCGAGCATGGCAGTGGTGCGCGATCCAGCCTGGTTCCGATGCCGCTCTGGCAACGGGAATTGCACGGGTGCTTATCGAGGAGCGATTGGTCGCAGCTCGAGGTCCCGTGCCGGCGATGGCCTTGGTTGATGCCGCGTCCCAGACTGGACTGGAAGCCAACGCGATTCGCGAGTTGGCGCGAGCAATCGTTGCGCATGCTCCAGTGGTTGCAATCGCGAGCGATCACAATCCGTCCGTGGCCGCTTTGAACGTGGTGCTGGGCTCGGTTGGGGCAAGCGGCGGAATTGTTCAGAGATCTACCTCGGGGCGCAGTACAGCTTCCGCTGAAGGTGCGTTTGCTTCGGCCCGTGCCGTGTTGATCGATTCCACCGTACCGTGGGAATTTGTTCCTGAGACTAGCGCAGAGGTCTTCCGTTTCGCGGCGTGGGATGGTGGATCGAACAAGGCCGACTGGCTATTGCCCGCGCCCGGATTCCTGGAGGAACTCACCGACATT
>Ga0335084_10005657_pt1 | contig 12371 bp, 10 predicted proteins | sample Lox_Sample_44_FD_206721 | JGI IMG/M metagenome (GOLD analysis project Ga0335084, IMG submission 206721) | Soil microbial communities from Loxahatchee National Wildlife Refuge, Florida, United States - Lox_Sample_4.4 | ecosystem: Environmental > Terrestrial > Soil > Wetlands | place: USA...
CGCGGCGCGCAGGTAGATGGCGTCCACGGCCCGGACCCCGGCGATGGTGTTCATCAGCACCGGGAAGAAGCCGCCCAGGCAGATGAGGAAGAAGGCGGGCGGGTTGCCGAGCCCGAACCAGAGGATTGCGAGCGGGATGAAGGCGATGGGCGGGATGGGGCGGAGGATCTGCAGGACCGGGTTGAGGAGCTCGTAGACGCGCGGCCTCGCGCCCATGAGCAGGCCCAGCGGCAGCGCCAGGCCGGCGCCGATGCCGAACCCCACCGCGATGCGCGTGAGGCTGGCGAGCGCGTCGCGCGGAAGCTCGCCCGAGAGGGCCCAGGAAAGGCGGCTCCCCTGCGACGGATCGTAGCCCTGGAGCGGGCTCGCGTAGGCGAGCCAGCGGACCAGCACCTGCGAGGGCGCCGGCAGGAAGAGGGGCGAGATGAGGCCCGCCCGCGACACCGCCTCCCACGCGGCGAGGAGCGCCACCGGGACGAGGAGCGATCGGGCGAGCCGGGCGGCGCGCTCCACCGACCCCCCCTACTTCACGCCCAGCTCTGCCTTGGCCTTCTGGATGAGATCGAGCTTCACCCAGTCGGCGGCCCGCGGCGGGTTCGCCAGCTTGCCGACCCCGTACCTGGCCATGAGGTCGGTCGTGGTCTGGATGTGCTCCGCGGTGACGTCGTAGGTGAACGCGGCGTTCGACATCGCGTCCTGGTAGTCGCCGGCCGTGATCTGCCCCTTGAACATCTGCTGCACCACGTACTGCTCGGCGAGCTTCGGATCCCGGAGGAAGAGGCGCGTCGAGTCGACGAAGCACTTCATCACCCGGAGCGCGACCTCGGGCCTGTCCCGGACCATCTTCTCGGACATGACCAGCACGCGCACCGGCTCGCCGAGCGGCGTGTCGTAGGGCTTCAGGATCTCCTTGCCGAAGCCCTTGTTGATGGCCTGGGCGGACTGCGGCTCCGACTGGCACATGGCGTCCACCTGCTTCTGGAGCAGCGCCTGGTTCAGGTCGGCGTAGGGGAGGTAGACGAGCTGCACGTCCTTTCCCGGCGCGTCCGCCCAGGTGAGCCCCGCCTTGGCCAGCTCCGCCAGGAGGAGGATCTCCTGCGCGCCGCCGCGGGCCACGCCCACCTTGCGGCCCCGCAGGTCCTTCACCGACCGGAGATCGAGGTCGGCGCGCCCCACCAGGCGCGCGCCGCCCCTGGCGAAGCCCGCCACCACGTAGATCTGCCCGCCCCCGGCGCGGTTGGCGATGGCGGCGTCGGCGGCGCTCGCGGCGAGGTCCACCTCGCCCCGGACGATGGCGGGGAAGATGTCGATGCCCTTGGGGAAGACGGTCTCCTCCACGTCGAGGCCGTACTGGCCGCAGTGGCCCGCCATGTAGGAGACCGCGCCGTAATGGGCGAACTTGAGGTTGCCGAGGCGGACCTTGTCGGCGGCGCGGGCGGCGGGAGAGGCCAGGACGGCGAGGAGCGCAACCGCGGCGGCGAGGCGTTCGAGCATCCGGCCTCCTAGAACGCCACCTTGGGCAGGTGCCTCAGCGACTCCTGCACCTTGGCGGCCGGGTACTCGAAGTCCTCGAGCTTGCCGGCGAAGTACGCGTCGTAGGCGGCCATGTCGACGTGGCCGTGGCCGGAGAGGTTGAAGAGGATGACCTTCTCCTTCCCCTCCTGCGTCGCCTGGAGCGCCTCGTCGATCGCCCCGCGGATGGCGTGCGACGACTCGGGGGCCGGGATGATCCCCTCGGCGCGCGCGAAGAGCACGGCGGCCTCGAAGGCCCCGGTCTGGCCCACCGCCCGCGCCTCGATCACCTTGGCGTTCACGAGCTGGGAGACGAGCGGCGACGCGCCGTGGTAGCGGAGCCCGCCGGCGTGGATCCCGGGCGGCATGAAGTCGTGACCCAGGGTGTACATCTTGGCGATGGGCGCCATCTTGGCGGTGTCGCCGTAGTCGAAGGCGTAGACCCCCTTGGTGAGCGACGGGCAGGAGGACGGCTCCACCGCGAGCAGCCGCACCTTCTTGCCGGTCGCCTTGTCGGCCACGAACGGGAGGGCGATCCCGGCGAAGTTGGAGCCGCCGCCGTGGCACCCGATGACGACGTCCGGGTAGTCCCCCGCGAGCTTCATCTGCTCCTTGGCCTCGAGGCCGATCACGGTCTGGTGCATGCAGACGTGGTTGAGCACCGAGCCGAGGGCGTAGCGGGTGTCCTCGTGGGTGGCGGCGTCCTCCACCGCCTCGGAGATGGCGATGCCCAGCGACCCCTGGCTGGCCGGGTCCTTCGCCAGGATCCCGCGGCCGGCGTTGGTCTTGTCCGAGGGGGACGCGATCACCTCCGCGCCCCAGAGCTGCATCATCGACTTCCGGTAGGGCTTCTGCTCGAAGGAGACCTTCACCATGTAGACGGTGCAGCGCAGGCCGAACATCTGGGCGGCGAGGGCCATCGACGAGCCCCACTGGCCCGCCCCGGTCTCGGTGGCGATCCGCTTGGTGCCGGCGAGCTTGTTGTAGTAGGCCTGCGGCACGGCGGTGTTGGGCTTGTGCGAGCCGGCCGGGGAGACGCCCTCGTACTTGTAGTAGATGCGGGCGGACGTCCCGATCGCCTTCTCCAGCCGGTGCGCACGGAACAGCGGCGACGGCCGCCACAGCCGGTAGATCTCGCGGATCTCGTCGGGGATCTTCACCCAGCGCTCCTGCGAGACCTCCTGCTCGATGAGGCCCATGGGGAAGAGCGGCAGGAGGTCGTCGGGAGTCACCGGCTTCCCGGTGCCGGGATGGAGCACCGGGGCCATCGGACCCGGCAGGTCCGGGATCACGTTGTACCAGTGGGTGGGGATCTGGTTCTCGCCGAGCAGGAACTTGGTCTGCATCGAGGCTCCTCGCCGGGCGTCGCCGGAGGGCGGCGCGGCCGGGGCGTGCGGGGAAAGGTGGGATTAGCGCAGACGCAGGGAGGGTGCGTCAAGCTCACTGGGGGGCGTTCGCCCCCCGGACCCCTGGTCGGTCGAGATCAGCCCTGCACCTCTCCGCCGTCGACGTGGATCGCCTGGCCGGTGATGGCGGGGTTGCGCGCCAGGAGCACCGCCACCTCGGCCACCTCCTCCGGCAGCGCGGCGCGGCCGAGCGGGGTCGAGGCGAGCAGCGCCCGCCGGATCTCCCCCTCGGACTTCCCGGTCGCGTGGGCCGCCGCCGCCATCGCCTCGTCCATCATCTGCGTCTCGGTCCAGCCCGGGCAGATGCAGTTGGCGGTGACGCCCTTGCGCGCCGCCTCCAGCGCCAGGCTCCGGGTGAACCCGACCAGCCCGTGCTTCGAGGCCGCGTAGGCCGCTCCGTAGCGGAGCCCGGTCTTGCCGGCGATCGAGGCCACGTTCACGATCCGGCCGAAGCCGCGCTCGTACATGGCCGGGAGCGCGGCGCGCGTGAGGAGCGCGGGCGCGGTGAGGTTCACCGCGAGGACCGCGTCCCAGGTCGCGTCGTCGAGCCGGTGGACCGGCCCGCTGGCGTCGATCCCGGCGTTGTTGACGAGGACGTCGACGGGGCCCAGCTGCGCCGCCACGACCCCGGGGGCGCGCGCCAGCTGCCCCCGGTCCGACACGTCGAGCGGGAAGAAGAAGGTCCGCCGCCCCAGCGCCGCGATCTCCGCGGCGACCGCCTCGATCTCGGGGACGGTGCGCGCCGCGACCGCCACGTCGGCGCCGGCGCGCGCCAGCGCGATCGCGATGGCGCGTCCGATGCCCCTGCCGCCGCCCGTGACGAGGGCGACGCGCCCCTCGATGCCGTTCATGCGTCCTCCAGGTGTGAAGCGTGTGAGGCGGGCGTCCACCGCCTTCCGGATCGAGCGAGGTTTACGGCTGCGCCGCCGCGGGCGCAACGATTCGCCGCGACTGGTCCCGCGCGCCCGCGGGGCGGTCGAGCGACGGGCCCCTGCCCCTCCGCCATCCCGCGTCCCCACGACGCCGCACCGCGTGACGCACCCGGCACCCGCGGCCAGCGAACGGGCCCGTGGCCAGGAATCCGCCCGCGACGAGCATGCAGCGAGGGCGTCGCCCCACACATCGCACATCGGCGGCGGCGCGCTCTCCCGCGCCGTTGTCGCGCGCGGTCCGACCCGAGCGCGGCAACCCGATCCGTCACGGCGTCATGGCTCAGGATTTGCGAGCCAGTAACCCTGCCGGGCAAGGCATCATCTGGAGGACGATGGAAAGCGACAGGCGCGCGCACCCACGATTCCCGCTCATCCTCGCGGTGCAGTACCTCGGCGCCGAGGCCATCGTCGGCTACACCGAGAACCTTTCCGCGGGCGGGCTCTTCATCCGGACCGAGCGGGAGTTCCGGGTGGGCGAGCGCGTGAGCCTCGTCCTCGCGCTCCCCCAGCTGGTGGAGCCGGTCGAGCTGGAGGTGGAGGTCGTCCGCTGGCGCGACGCGGCGCCCGGCGCGCCCGCGGGCGTCGCGGTGATCGTGCCGGAGGAGCTGACGGAGCACCGCGCCCGGCTGGCGGCGGTCGCGCGGGAGCTGTCCGCGGCGCGCCCGCCCGAGCCGGCCTTCCGCGTGCTGCTCGTCGAGGACAACGCGCTGGTCGCGTCCATGTACACGGCGGCGCTGCGCCGGTTCTGCGAGACCGACCACGTGACAGGGCTCGGCATCGAGGTCGCCGCGGGCGGGGAGGAGGCCTACCGCCGGCTCGTCCGCGAGCCGCGGATCGACCTGCTCGTCACCGACGTCTTCATGCCCGGCGTCTCGGGCATCGACCTCGTCGAGCGGATCCGCGCCGAGCAGGCGCTGGCCGAGCTGCCCATCGTGGTCATCACCTCGGGTGGCGAGCGCGAGCGCCAGCAGCTCGCCTCGTTCGGCATCTCCCTCTTCCTGCAGAAGCCGGTGAAGTACGAGGAGCTGGTCGCGACCGTGCGCCATCTCTTCCCGCGGAAGGAGGGCAAAAACGGCGCCGATGTCCCTCTCGGGGAGAAGGTCGGGGACACCTTGACGGACGGCGCGGGGATGGCGATAACACCCGCAGACGCCAAACCGGCCTCCCGCCGGTAAACCGGTGCATGCTACCCGGTATTCGTCGAGGGCCCGCCAGCTAGCGGGCCCTTCATATTTTCGGCGCCGGGAGCCGGAGTGAACACGGGACGCCTCCCCCAGCGAGAAGGTACGAGCGTAGGGCGAGGCGGATGAGCCTCGCTCGGAGCGAACAGGGGGTCTGGGGGGGCGAGACGCCCCCCCAGCAAGATCGGAGGGCACCATGGCGGAGAAGGTTCGGTCCGAGGACCGCGGCCACGTCCGCGTCGTCACGATCGACAACCCCGCCAAGCGGAACGCGCTCGACTTCCGGGCGCTGGAGGAGCTCGTGGATGCCTGCGCGGCCGCCGCGCGGGACGCGGTGCGCTGCCTGCTCCTGCGCGGCTCGGGCGAGAGCGCCTTCTCCTCGGGGTTCGACCTCGCCGAGATCGCCAGCACCAATGCGCGCGGCGAGCGGCCCGACGAGGCGGTGGAGCGCACCGCGGACGCGCTCGCCGCGGTGCCCTGTCCCACCATCGCCTTCCTGAACGGCTCCGCCTTCGGGGGCGGGCTGGAGATCGCCGCCACCTGCGATCTGCGCGTGGCGCGCGAGGGCGTCTCCCTGGCGATGACGCCGGCGAAGCTCGGCGTCGTCTACCCCGAGGGCGGGCTGCGCCGCTTCCTCGACCTCGTCGGCGCGGCGCGCACCCGCGAGCTGTTCCTCACCGGCCGGCCCATCGCCGGCGAGACGGCGCACGCCTGGGGGCTGGTGAACTCGGTCTTCCCGGCGGCGAGCGCCGAGGCGGCCGCGCTCGCGCTCGCGGAGGACATCGCCGCGAACGCGCCGCTGGCGGTCCAGGGGATGAAGCGGATCCTGCAGCTCCTCGAGGCGGCGCACGAGCGCGGGCTGGCACCTGAGGAGCGGCGGGAGATCGCCGAGCTGCGGCGCCGCGCCTTCGAGAGCGAGGACATCCGCGAGGGCCGGCAGGCGTTCGAGGCTCGCCGGGCGGCGCGGTTCTCGGGAAGGTAGCGGGGGTCGCGCCGGGACGGGAGCCTCCGGGGCCACTCCCTCAGCGGAGCAAGAGCCACCCCACCGCGAAGCCGAGCGCCGTCCCCAGGGCGAGCGCCCCCACGCCGGCGAGGGCCACGGCGCGGACCGCCCGCCCCGACGCGTGCCGGGGCGCTGGACGCCCCGCCGCCAGCGCCGCCATCTCCTGCGGCGCCAGCGCCACCGTGGGCTCGGGCGCGCGGGCCCCCGCGCTGCGAGGCGCCGGCGTGCGCGGTCCGGCGGGCAGCGGCGGCGCGCCCGGTGCGACGCGCGCCTCCTCCGGCGAGACGGCGATGTCGTAGTCGCCGATCTGGACGACGTCTCCCTCGCGCAGCCGGCGGCGCCCCTCGATGGGATCGCCGTTCACCCGCGTGCCCGTGAGGCTGCCCAGGTCCTCGACCGTGACCCCGCCCCCGGCGCGGAGGAAGCGGGCATGGCGCCGGGAGACGTTGCGGGCGGCGAGGCGGAAGGTGACGCCCGAGGGCCCGCGCCCCACCGTGATCTCGTCCGCCGCGAAGGGAAGGACGGAGCGGGTTCCGGACTCGTCCTCGATGACGAGCTTCATCGGGCCGCCTACTTCGCCGCCTTGGCGCGCCTGTCCGGCGAGAGCGGCGCGAGCCGCCGCGAGAACCGGGTGCCGTCCCGCTCCGGGAGGACGACGAACTGGTCCATCTCGTAGCCGGCGAGCGCCAGGTCGATGCGGTGGCGCTCGTCCAGGCGCTGGCCGGCGATGGTGGCCGGCGTGACGCCGATCTTCCGGTCGTCGATCCGCACCTCCGCGCCCGACGGCACGCTCTCGACGACCAGCGCCCCGACGGAGGAACGCAGGGCGAAGTCCTCGCGCCGCACCAGCAGGCCGGCCGCCGGCTCCAGCGCGCGCGCCTCGGCGCGGACCGCCGCGCCGCTCACCTGCACCTCGTGGCGCCGGGACAGGAACACGTTGTCGAGGACGGCCGGCGTCCTCTGCCCGGTGGGCGCGCCGTCGAGGGCCACCTCGGCTCCGGGCGGCGAGGAGGTCACCACCAGCACGCCGGGGCGGAGCCACGGCTGCGCGTAGTGGACCGCGGCGCCGGCGGCACCGGCGAGGGCGAGGGCCAGCAGGAGGGCGGTGGAGAGGCGGACGCCGCGGACCTGGGGAGGGCGGGGGGCCGGGGCGTAGCGCGGCCGGGCGGGCCCCGCCGCGGCGGGCGCCGGCGTCGGCGCGGGCGAGACGGGCGCGGGCAGCGGCGTGGTCGCGGGTGCGCCGGTCAGCGCCTGGTACTGCGAGTGCTGCTGCGCGGCCGCGTTGGCCAGCACCTTCATGATGAGCGGGTCGTGGGCGCGCGCCGACCGCATCTTCCCGATCTTCTCGGCGAAGACCTGCTTCATCTGGCTGCCGAGCAGCTCCTGGATGGACGAGTGGGGCGTGGGGAAGAGCACGTCCACGAGCGCGTCGGCGAAGGACTTCGCGTCGGGGAACCGCTTGGCCGGGTCGTAGGAGAGCGCCCGCACCACGATGGTGTCGATCTCCTTGGGGAGGCGCGGGTCGACGGCGGTGGGCGGGACCACCTTGGCCTTGCGCGAGGCCACGAGCGACTCGACGTCCGTCGACTTGGGGAACGGCTTCTGCTTGGCGAGCAGCTCGTAGAGGAGGATGCCCGCCGCGAAGATGTCCACCCGGTGATCCCACCGCTGCTCGAGCGAGGCCTGCTCGGGGGCGACGTACCCGAGCTTCCCCATCAGCATGCCCTCCTTGTAGTTGGAGAGCATCTTGGTCGAGGCGCGGGCGATGCCGAAGTCGAGCAGCTTGACCTCGCCTTCCCACGACACCAGCGCGTTGTCCGGCGACACGTCGCAGTGGACGATGGCGAGCGGGTTCCCCGCCGCGTCGCTCCGCTTGTGGGCGTAGTCGAGCCCCTGCAGGAGCTGCAGCACCATGAAGATCGACTGCTCGGGGGAGATGGGCGCGCCGGCGCGCGCGAAGGCGAGCATCATCTCCTTCATGGAGACGCCGTTCACCAGCTCCATCGAGATGAAGTAGTCGCCGTTGATGATCCCGCACTCGTAGATCTGGGCGATGTTGTTGTGGGTGAGCTGGACGGTGAGCTTCGCCTCGCGGACCAGCATGTCGATGAAGCCCTGCTCCCGCGCGCGCGCGGGCAGGATGCGCTTCACCACCAGCTCCTTCTCGAAGCCGCCGGCGCCGGGGACGCGCGCGCGGTAGATCTCCGCCATGCCGCCCACCGCCAGGCGCTGGAGCAGGAAGAACTTCCCGAAGACGTGCGGCTTGAACTCGGCCTGCGTCGCGGGATGGGGGGCGGCCTCGGCCACGGGGCGATGTTAGCCCGGCACACGAGGGGACGCCAAGGACGGCCGGCGGGAAAGGGCGGCGGGCGAGCCGGACCGGCGGCGCCCGCGCCGCGATGGGCGGGTCGTTTCGGGTCGTTTCCGAACCGGGGCCGGGCCGCTAGGTTCGGGGCATGCCCGCCACCGAACGCGACACCCTGGCCGCCCGCGTGGTCGACGCCGCGGCCGACGGCATCCTCTACTCCGATCGCGAGGGGATCATCCGGCTCTGGAACCGCGGCTGCGAGGCGCTCTTCGGCTGGACCGCGGACGAGGCGCTGGGGCGGTCGATGGACCTCATCATCCCGGAGCGGCTCCGCGGACGCCACTGGGACGGCTGGAAGACGGTGATGGAGACCGGCGTCACGCGCTACGGCAAGGACGTGCTGGCGGTCCCCGCGGCGCGCAAGGACGGGTCGCAGCTCTCCATCGAGTTCACCATCGCGCTGCACCGGGACGCCGCGGGGCGCGTCGAGGCGGCGTCGGCGGTGATCCGCGACGTGACCGCGCGGTGGCAGAAGGACAAGGAGCTGCGACTTCGCGTCAAGGAGCTGGAGGGGAAGCTGGCCGGGCGGTGAGGCGTCCGCGGGGGGCGCACCGGCCGGAGCGCCCGGGGCCGGCGGCTACCGCGCGGCGAGCCCGCAGCGCGCCCGCCACAGCGCCTCGAGGGCGTCCGCGTCGAGCGCGGCGTAGCCCATCGACGCCGAGCGCTCCTCCGGGGTCGCGCGGGTCCCCTCCGCCCAGGTCCGGCGCAGCCACTCGCCCGCCCGCGTCGAGCGCCACCAGGGCCCGTCGCCGGCGAGGCGCGCCAGGTGCGCCTCGAGCTGCGCCGCGAGCAGCTCCGCGCGCAGCTCCTCCGCGGCGCGCAGCAGCGGGTCCGGATCGAGACGGACGGCGGGCGCCAGCTCCTCGTCCGCGTGACCGAAGGCGCGCTCCGAGACGGCGCGCCAGATCTCCGCGGCGCGGGCGGGCTCGCGCGCGCGCCGGATCTCGAACAGCACGCGGGCGGCCGCGCCGCGCACCGCCTGGAGCCGGCGGGCCGCGGCGGCGCGGACCGTCTCGCGGAGGCGGTCGCCCTCGACGCCGTGTGTGGACAGCCACTCCGGCGAGGCCGTCACCCCCTCGGCCAGCAGGGCCCAGGAGGCGGAGAGCGCCGGCGGACCCAGCCGGCGGAACTCGAGCTGCGGCACGGTCGCGTGGGCGTAGGCCTCTGCGGCGCCCAGCTCGTGGAGCAACGCAGCCGCGGCGTCGAGCCCCGGGGAAGGGACGAGGGAGAGGCGCACGTCCCCGGGGACGTCGACGGGCACGGCGAGCGGGCGCCCGATCTTCCCGGGACGGGCGTCGGCGTCGAGGACGATGGGGTGATCGCCCCGCAGCTCGAGGCCGAGGCCCCCCAGCACGGCGGTGGCGTCGGCCACGGCGCGCGCGGCCGGAAAGGCATCGGCGAGCGCCATGGGCCGGAGCAGGCGCGGCAGGTCGCGGGTGCGCAGCGCGGTGAAGGAGAGCGACAGCTCGCGCCGCGCGAGATCGTCGAGGACGGCACCGTGGAGCTCCTCGGTCCGGGCGAGGACGCGGTCCGCGAGCGCCGCGAGCGCGTCGGGAGACGCGCCGCGCAGGTCGGCCGCGAGCGCCAGGGTCCCGTCCCAGCCGAGCGTCCGCACCGCGGCCGCGAGCCGCTCGTCGCGGGCCGCGGCGAGCGGAAGGAGCCTGGCGGCGGCCTGGCCGGCCGCCGACGCGATCGACGCGCGGCGGAGCGCGTCGGGTTCGGCGGCGAGGAGCGCGGTCGCATCGCGCAGCGGGACGCTCTTGCGGTCCCAGGGGAACGTGGCCGCGGCGCGCGCCGCGGCGAGCTTGGCCGCGGGCTCGGCGATCTCGCGGGCCAGGATCTCGCCCGCCAGGTAGGACCGCAGCCAATCGAGCGCCCGGCGCTCCTCGCCCTGCGCGGCCGCGAGCGCCTGGCCGACGCGGACGAGCGCCTCCTTCGAGAGCACGCCCTCGCGCCCCTTCCAGGCGCCGGCCACGTCGAGCTTCTCGCCCGAGGTCCACGTCGCCCAGAGCGCGAGCCCCTGCGCCCGGAGCACCGCGTCGACCGCGCTGCGGATCTCGGCCAGCGTCGGCGCAGCGCGCGCCGGCGCCGGGGTGGCCGCCGCCCTCGGCGGGGTCGCGGCCGCAGGGGCGGGGAGGGCGGGCCCCGGGTCCTCGGGCGCGGAGGCGCCGGCGTCGTCCATCGCGTTCGGCTGCTGCGCGCGGGCGGGGCGAGCCGGAAGGGCGAGGGCGGCGAGGAGGGCCGCGGCGAGCAAGGCGGGAGCGGAGCGCGGGGCGGGGCGTGGCACGGCCGGCATCCTACAGCGCGCCGGCGCATCGGTATAAGCTCGGCGGCGATGCGCACCGAACGCGCCGCGAACGCGCGGGCCCGCGCCCGCCTCTCCGCGTTCACCCGCAGCTTCCTGGGCGGACGCGGATACGAGGAGGTCGAGACCCCCTGCCTCGTGCCCGCGCCGGGCATGGAGCCGCACATCGCGGCGTTCGAGGCGCCGTTCGTCTCCGACCGCGGGAGGCGGCGGCCGCTCTGGCTGCACTCCAGCCCCGAGTACGCGATGAAGCGGCTCCTCGCGGACGGCTGGCCGCGGGTCTTCCAGCTGGCGCGCGTCTTCCGGAACGGCGAGGTCTCCGCGACGCACAACCCGGAGTTCACGATGCTCGAGCTGTACCGGGCGGGCACGGACTACCGCGGGATCATGGAGGACCTGGAGGCGCTGGTCGAGGCCGCCGCACGGGCGCTGGCGCCCGGCGGCGCGGCGCGGGCGCGCCGCGGCTCCCGGGAGATCGATCTCGCCGCGCCGTTCGAGCGGCTCACGGTCGCGGACGCGTTCCGGCGCCACGCCGGGGTGGAGCTGGCCCCGTGCCTGGGCGACGCCGAGGCGCTGCGCCGGGCGGCGCGCGCCGCGGGCCACGACCCCGGTCCCGGCGGCGAGCCGTTCGACGACGTCTTCTTCCGCGTGATGCTCGACGCCGTCGAGCCGCGCCTGGGCCTGGAGCGCCCCACCTACCTGCTCGACTGGCCCGCCTCGATGGCAGCGCTCTCCCGGGTGAAGCAGGACGACCCGCGATGGGCGGAGCGGTTCGAGCTGTACGCCGGGGGGCTCGAGCTCGCGAACGGGTTCACCGAGCTCGACGACGCGGCGGAGCAGCGGCGGCGGCTCCTCGAGGAGCAGGAGCTGCGGCGCCGGCTGGGACGGCCGGTGTACCCGCTCGACGAGGCGTTCCTCGCGGCGGTGGACCGGCTGCCCGACGCGGGCGGGGTGGCGGTGGGGTTCGACCGCCTCCTCATGCTCCTCACCGGGGCGGAGGCGATCGAGGACGTGCTGCTCTTCCCGGCGCGCGACTTCCTGGGGTGAGCGACGGGCCGGGGCGCACCCCCCGTGCGCTCAGTGCTCGACCCGGTCCTCGGGCGCCGGCGGGCGAGGCGCCGCCCGGAGGGGCAGGTCGACGAAGAACGCAGCGCCCTCCCCCGGCTCGCTCTCCACGCGGATGGTCCCGCCGTGCGCCTCGACGATGCGGCGCACGATGTAGAGCCCGAGGCCGAGCCCGCCGTAGTTCCGCGACGACACCGCGCGCTCGAACCGCTCGAAGATCTGACGCTGGTCGGCGGCGGCGATGCCGATGCCCCGGTCCCGCACCTCGATGCAGGCGCGCTCGCCGTCGGCGGTGAACGCCACCTCGACGGGCTTGCCGGCGCCGTACTTGACCGCGTTGGCGAGGAGGTTCGTCACGATCTGGCCGACGCGCAGCCGGTCCCACTCGCCTCGCACCGCCGCGCCCTTCACCTCGATGGAGGACCCGGCCTGCGCCGCCTCGTCCTCGAGCTGCGACACGGACTCGGCGACGACCGCGGCGAGATCGACCTCCTCGAACTCCAGCTCCAGCCGGCCCATGTGGATGCGGGAGACGTCGAGGAGCGCCGTCACCAGCTTCTCGAGCCGCTGCCCCTGCCGCTCCGCGGTGTCGAGGACGC
>Ga0335084_10005659_pt1 | contig 12369 bp, 13 predicted proteins | sample Lox_Sample_44_FD_206721 | JGI IMG/M metagenome (GOLD analysis project Ga0335084, IMG submission 206721) | Soil microbial communities from Loxahatchee National Wildlife Refuge, Florida, United States - Lox_Sample_4.4 | ecosystem: Environmental > Terrestrial > Soil > Wetlands | place: USA...
TGACGACGGCGTCCGTCCGCGTCGCCGCGGCGCCGATCGCCATCGCCATCATCCACGCCACGAGCCGTGCAGTGGTCATCCCTGGCCTTGCCCTCCTCCCTCTTCTTCGGATTTGAACTCGATCACGAACTCCCGGAAGTCGTTTACATAGCGGGCGGGGGGCGGCGGAAGCGGGTTCGATCGTTGCACCGCGCGCTGCACCGACGCGTCGTACGCCGCATCGCCGGAGGCCTGCTCGAGCTTGACGCCACTCACCTCGCCGTTGGCTCCGATCTGGAAGCGCACCTTCGCGACCAGGCCCGGGCGCGTGACGACGTTCACCCATGCCGCCTTCACGGTCGAGACGACGCGCTGCTGATAGGCGAGGAACTCGAGGCCCACGACCTGCCCGCCGCCACCCGGCCCGTAGCCGGGCGTGCCGATCGGCCCGCCGCTGGTGTCGGTGCCGCCGAGCCCGCCGCCACCGCCGCTCGCGCCCTTGGCGCGCCACTTCTCCGCCGCGGCCGCGTACGCGTCGCCGCCGTCGGCGGCCGTCGCGTCCGCCTTTCCGTTCGGCTTCCCCGCCGGCTTGGCGTCGGCCGGCTTCGCGTCAGCCGGCTTCGCGTCGGCCGGCTTCGGCGCGCTCGCCGTTTGCGGCTTCGCCGGCGCCGGCTTCGGCGGCTCTGGCTTCGCGGCGTCCGCCTTCGGCTCGGGCTTGGGCTCCGGCGGCTTCGCTTCGGGCTTCGGCGGTGGCGGCTTCTCGACCGACGGCAGCTTCACCTCCGGCTCGGGCGGCTTCGGAGGCTCGGGGGCCTTCTGCGGTTCGGGCGGCTTCGGCGGCTCCGGCGCCTTGGCCTCGCTCGGAGGCGGCGCCACCGGCTCGGGCTTGGCGACCGGCTCGCCCTGCCGCGCCTGGGTGTCGCCGCTCGCGGCGGGACCGGGTCGCGGTCCGATCGGCTGGTCGGGACGTCCCACCGGCAGCTTGCCACCGAGCGAGCTCGGATCGGTCAGCTCCACCGTGTACGCGACGATCGGCAGCGGCGCGGGCGTGATGAACGGCAGCACGAAGAGCACGAGGACCAGCAGCGCCGCATGCGCGGCGGCCGACACACCCACCATGCGCGTGAACTGCGGATCCCAGTCCGGGGTGCCTCGCATGAGCACGGCTCTCGGCATGACGCCTCAGCGCGGTCGGTCGGGGGGCGGCTCGGTCACGAGCCCGATCTTCACCAATCCCGACTCGCGCACGGCCGCCATCGTCTTCATCACCTGCCCGTAGGGCACCGACTGGTCGGCGCGGACGTACACCTGCCGGTCGGGGCGCGCGGTGCGGATGGCGGCCAGCTTCTCGGTGAGCGCGGGCAGCGCGATCGGGGTGTCGTTCAGGAACACCTGCCCGGTCTTGTTGACGTTGACGACGAGCTGCTCCTGGTCGCCCGCGAGCGGTGCGCCCGCGACCTTCGGAAGGTCGATCGAGACGCCCTGTTGGAGGATCGGCGCCGTCACCATGAAGATGACGAGCAGCACGAGCATGACGTCGACGAGCGGCGTCACGTTGATGTCGGAGATGGCGCCGCTGCCCTCGGACTGCCCTGATCCGCCGAATGCCATGCCGTCCTACTTCTTCAAGAAGTGCCGCTCCGCGATGTTCAGGAACTCGGACGCGAAGGTGTCGACCTCGGCCATCAGCACGCGGAGCTGGCGCGCGAAGCGGTTGTACATGACGACCGCGGGGATCGCCGCCGCGAGGCCGACGGCGGTCGCGATGAGCGCCTCGGCGATGCCCGGCGCCACCGCCTGGATGCTGGACGAGGTCGCCGTCGAGAGGCCCATGAACGCGGTCATGATCCCCCACACGGTGCCGAAGAGGCCGATGAACGGGGCGGTGCTCGAGGTGGTGGCGAGAAACGTGAGCCCGCGCTCGAGGCGCGTCACCTCCTGGATGCGCGCGCGCTGCATCCCGCGCTGCACGTTCTCGATGCCGCCGAACTCTCCCTCGGCCATGCCCTCGCCCTCGTCGATGGCGCGTTTGGCCTTCGTCATGCGCTGCAGCTCCTGGTAGCCGGCTCGAAACACCTGCGCCACCGGGCTGTCCTTCAGATCGACGCTCGCGGCGTGGATGGTGGCGAGGTTGTTCGCCTCCCAGAAGATGTCGATGAACTTCGCCGACTGCTTCTGGGCCCGTCGCATCTCGCGACTCTTCGCGAGCGCGATCCCCCAGCAACCGATCGAGAAACCGATCAGGATGAACAGAACGAGTCGGACCACCCAGCCCGACCCCCAGAAGAGGTGCAGGATCTCCATCTGCGGCGCGGGCGACGGCACACCCGGCAGCGCGGCCTGCGCGGCCATCCCTCCCAACCCCCACATCACATCCACCACGAGCGCGCTCTCCTCACGCGGGTGCCACGGCAGGTGCGATCTCTACGCCTCGGGTCCGGGGGCGTCAAACCCGACGCACCGGTTCCTTGCATGCCGTTCGGACGTACGGTACCTGATTCCCTTCACTTTTCTCCCCCGGAAGAGGAGTACCACTCGATGGGCATTCGCGTCGGCATCAACGGCTTCGGCCGCATCGGAAGGAACGTCTTCCGCGCCTGCCTGGACGAGTCGCGGCTCGAGTTCGTAGCCGTCAACGACATCACCAGCGCGAAGACGCTGGCCCATCTCCTCAAGTACGACTCGGTCCACGGGACCCTGAAGGACGACGTCAAGGCCGAGGGCGACGGCCTCGCGATCGGTGGCCGCAAGATCAAGGTGCTCGCCGAGCGCGACCCCGCGAAGCTCCCCTGGAAGGACCTCGGGGTCGACGTCGTGCTCGAGTGCAGCGGCATCTTCACCGAGCGGGACAAGGCCGCCATCCACCTCGGCGCGGGCGCGAAGAAGGTGATCGTCTCGGCGCCGTCCAAGGGCGCCGATCTCACGGTCTGCTTCGGCGTGAACCACACCGCCTACGACCCGAAGAAGCACCAGGTCATCTCCAATGCCTCGTGCACGACCAACTGCCTGGCGCCGGTCGCCAAGGTCCTGCACGAGACGTTCGGCGTGAAGCGCGGTCTCATGACCACGGTGCATTCCTACACGAACGACCAGCGCATCCTCGATCTGCCGCACGAGGATCTCCGGCGCGCCCGCGCGGCTGCGCTCTCGATGATCCCCACCAGCACCGGCGCCGCGAAGGCGATCGGCCTCGTCATTCCGGACCTCGCCGGCAAGCTCGACGGTATGGCCGTGCGCGTTCCGACGCCGAACGTGTCGCTGGTCGATCTGACGGCCGAGCTCGCGAAGCCCGCGACCGAGGCCGAGATCAACGCCGCCGTCAAGGCGGCCGCAGCGGGGCCGCTCGAGGGCGTGCTCATGTACTCCGACGAGCCGCTCGTCTCGAGCGATTTCAACGGCACGTCGTACTCGTCCATCTTCGACAGCGCGCTCACGCGCGTGATTGACAAGACCTTCGTCAAGGTCCTGTCGTGGTACGACAACGAGTGGGGCTTCTCGAACCGCATGCGTGACGTCGCGCTGCACGTCGGATCGAAGCTCGGCTGAGCGCGCGTGCGAACCCTGCGAGACCTCGACGTCGCGGGAAAGCGGGTCTTCGTCCGCGTCGACTACAACGTGCCCCTCGAGGGCGGGCGCGTGACCGATGCGACGCGCATCGAGGCGACGCTCCCGACCGTGCGCTGGATCCTCGAGCACGACGGCAAGGCCATCCTCGCCTCGCACCTCGGACGTCCGAAGGGCGAGGCGAATCCGAAGTACTCGCTCCGCCCGGTCGCCGACCACCTGAGCCGGCTCCTCGATCGCGCCGTGCCGCTCGTCGCCGACTGCGTGGGTCCGGTCGCGGAAGCCGCCGTCGCCGCGATGAAGAACGGCGACGTCGTGCTGCTCGAGAACCTCCGCTTCCACGCCGAGGAGGAGAAGAACGACCCCTCCTTCGCGCAGGCGTTGGCGAAGCTCGCCGACGTCTACGTCGACGACGCCTTCGGCGCGGCCCATCGCGCGCACGCGTCCACGCACGGCATGGTGAAGTACGTCCCCGCGCACGCCGCGGGCTTCCTCCTCGCGCGCGAGGTCGAGGTACTCTCGAAGCTCCTCGCCGCGCCCGCGCGGCCGTTCGTCGCCGTCCTGGGCGGCGCCAAGGTGTCGGACAAGATCGCCGTCATCGAGAACCTCCTGGATCGCGTGCAGGTGTTCTGCGTCGGCGGCGCGATGGCCTACACGTTCCTCAAGGCGCAGGGAAAGCCCGTCGGCCGCTCGCGGGTCGAGGACGATCGGCTCGACGTCGCGCGCGAGACGCTCGCGCGCGCCCAGGCGAAGAACGTGAAGGTGTGCCTGCCGGTGGACCACCTCGCCGCCGACAAGCCCGAGGCCGGCGCCCGCAGCCAGATCGTCGGTGCAGATGCATTCCCCGCCGATCTCCTCGGCGTCGACATCGGTCCCGCGACGGCGAAGGCGTACGCCGCCGAGATCGCCGCGGCCCGGACGACGCTCTGGAACGGCCCCATGGGCATCTTCGAGATCGACGCCTTCGCGCAGGGCACGATGGCCATCGCCGAGGCCCTGGCGATGTCGAAGGCCACGACGGTCGTGGGCGGCGGCGACTCGGTTGCCGCGCTCGCGCGCGCGGGGAAGATCGGCGCCGTGACGCACGTGTCGACCGGCGGCGGCGCATCGCTCGAGTTCCTGGAGGGCAAGACGCTGCCGGGCCTGGCGGCGCTCGCATCGTGATGGCGCGGATCCCGCTGCTCGCCGGAAACTGGAAGATGCACGGCGCGCGCGCCGAGGCGGTGGCGCTCGCCTCCGCCCTCGCGAAGGACGTCGGGCGCGTCCCCGGACGCGAGGTCCTCGTCGCCCCACCCTTCACGGCGCTCGAAGCCGTCGCCACGGCGATCGCCGGCACCGACATCCGTCTCGCCGGCCAGAACCTGCACTGGGAGCCCAAGGGCGCGTTCACGGGCGAGATCTCGGCCCAGATGCTGAAGGAAGCCGGCTGCACGCACGTCATCATCGGGCACTCCGAGCGCCGGCAGCTCTTCGGCGAGACGAACGAGACCGTGAACCGCCGGCTCGAGACCGCGCTCGAAGCGGGGCTCGTCCCCATCGTCTGCGTCGGCGAGACCCTCCAGGAGCGCGAGGCCGACGCGACCGCGCAGGTGGTCGAGCGGCAGGTCGCGACCGGATTCGCCGGCGTGTCGACCGCCAACTTCGCGCGCTCCATCATCGCGTACGAGCCCGTGTGGGCCATCGGGACCGGGCGCACGGCCACGCCCGCGCAGGCCCAGGAGGTCCACGTCGCGATCCGCCGCCAGGTGGCGAAGCTCACCGCGCCCGAGACTGCGGAGCGCGTCCGCATCCTGTATGGTGGCAGCGTCAAGCCCGACAACATCGACAGCCTGATGGCCGAGCCGGACATCGACGGCGCACTCGTCGGCGGGGCGAGCCTCGTCGCCGATCAATTCACCCGCATCGTGCGGTTCCAGGAGCGAAAGTCATGATCGACGCAGTCACCCTGTACATCGTGCCGGTGATCCACGTGTTCGCGTGTCTCTTCCTCATCGTCGTCGTGCTGCTGCAGACGGGCAAGGGCACCGACATGGGCGCCGTCTTCGGCGGCGGCAGCCAGACGCTGTTCGGCGCGAGCGGCGCGGGGAACCTCCTCACCAAGCTCACGACCGCGACCGCGATCACGTTCATGATCACGTCGCTGATCCTCACCTACAGCCAGACGCACAGCTCGTCGGGGTTGCTGAACCGCATTCCCGACGCGGCACCCGCGGCGGCACCCGCCGAGCCCGCCGCGGGACAGCCCGCCGCTCCGGCTCCCGCGGCGCCGGCCGCACCCGCCGATGCACCCGCGGGCGGCGGCGCACCGGCGAACTGACGCCGCCGCGTCGCAATGCTCGACAGGTGCCGACCCCTCTGTTACCTAAACGCTCCCCTCAGTAGCTCCACGAGCCGTGCGAGGATGGCGGAACTGGCAGACGCGCTAGTTTGAGGGGCTAGTGGGCTAATACCCCGTGGGGGTTCAAATCCCCCTCCTCGCACTCCCGAACCGCCGCGACGAGACCGTGATGGCGGGCCAGGCCACGATGGACGATCAAATTGCGAACGGCAAGGCGAGGCTAGCCGGCGATCGCAAACCCTACGAACAGCTAAAGGGCATCCTCGTCCGGTTCACGCCGGACTTTGAGATCATGCCGGGAACAAAAGCTCCGGAGCCGGGCATACCGCAGGCGACGAATCCGTTCGAGGTGGAGCGGCCGGCCGTGGATTCCGTCACCGACTAGAGATCGAGATCCTCGGATGCGGCCTGGGTGGGATCAACCCGTTCGATCGTCCCATCCGCTGCGGCGTGCTCCTCAATGGGACGAGCCTGCGGGTCATGGATCTCGACCGGGCCGCGACGCTACTCGTGAATGCTGCGGAGGGGATCGGCTACGACGCGACGGCGGAGAGCTTCTTCGGAGAGCTCACAGATGACCTGACGACGCTGTTCGTCCGATACCTCCTGGACGAAGCGAGAACGATCGGTGATCTGCTCCCAGCCGTGCTCGAGATGCGCTTGCGCATCGTTCACGGTCGCTGCGAGCTGGTCCTTGCGCTTCTGCGCCTCGGCGGTGCCGTCGGCCGCCAGGGTCTGCAATTGAGCTTTGAGCTCGTTGATCTTGGCTTCTACGCGGAGCCGCAGCTCCTCCTTGCTCACTGACATGATGTCCTCCTTCGAGAATCGACGTGCGATGACGAGGGCGGAGCTTCGCCTAGTCTTCCTTGCCGCCGAGTGTCTTCAGCGTACCGCCCACGGCTTTGCCGGTGCCTTCGACGACGTCTCCGGTGCCGTGAACGGTCTTGCGCACCGCCTTCCCCGTGCCGTGGACCGTCCCGACGGCGGCGCCGGCCACGGGCGCGTGATGTTTCTTGTGGCCCTTGACGGTGCCCTCGGCCGTCCCCTTGGGAATCTCCGCAGGAGCCGTGATGATCTTCCCGGCTCCTTCGACTGCTTGCTGTGCCATGACGGGCGTAGCCACGATGGGCATTGCCCACACGACGGCGGCGACCATGATTCTCTTGATCATCGTGCTTCTCCCCTGATCTGCGTGACGCCCCTCGACCGGTCGAACCGGCGAGGCCGTTCCCATGAGCGGTGCAAGCGATATGCCCCGCCGTCCTCCCCGCCGAGGACGCAAGGTCACGACGTCATCGACAATCTCAGCCCGCAAGGCTCCGGCTGTTCCCGCCCGAAGGAACGCCGACGGACGCGTTCTCATTTGCTGGAATGGCGAGACCCGCGCTCCGGCGCGCGCCGAGGACGCACACTACGACGGCCTCGCCGATCTGCCGTTCACGCAGGGCTTCCTGCCGCAGAACGGCATCGCGGCGCTGAAGGACGAGCTCGTCTTCCAGCGCGCCGTGCAGTCGTATCTGTGGGCCCTCCCCGCGCTCAACATGTACGGTATGAAGGAAGGCTCCGAGAAGGGGCCGGTTGCCGTAGCGCCGTCAGAAGGTGACGGGAAGCTTTGCCGGGCTGCGGCCGAGCACCTGAGACCACTCCATGGTCTCCGGGTCGGCGGCGAGTGCCGGCGCCAGCTCGGCCACCCCTCGTACCGCCTCCTCGAGCGTCGTCCGGGCGAGCGCCGCGCCCAGGCAGTAGTGCGGCCCGCCGCCGAATGAGAGCAGTCGTGGGGCATCGGGTTCGTCGAAGCGGCGCGGCACGAACGCATCCGGATCGCGCCACACCTCCGGATCGCGATTGGCGGTGAGGAAGGTGCACGCCAACATCGTCCCGGCCTGACGCTCGATCCCGCAGATCTCGATCGGCTCCACGACGGTGCGGGGCGCGAAGCTGATGCCGGGCTCGAAGCGGATCGTCTCGCTCACGAGCGACGCCAGCGCGGCAGGCCGCGAGCGGACCTCCGCCAGCGCGCTCGGCCGGGCGAGTAGGGTCAGCAGCGTGCAGCCGATCTGGCTCGCCGTGGTGTCGTGGCCGCCGACGAGCAGGTTCGCCACCATCGTGACCGTCTCGTCGCGAGTGAGGCGATCGCCGTCGTGCTCGGCGCGAATCAGCGCCGTCATCAAGTCGTCGGCGGGGGCGTGGCTGCGCTGCTCGATCAACTCTCGGACGTAGGCGAGCAGGTCCGTGATCGCGGTTTCCGCGCGCGTGATCTGATCGGGCTCCATGAACAGGAACACGGGGCTCAGCGCATCCACCCAGGCGATGAAGTCGGGAACCGCCGCGGCCGGGACGCCCAAGAGCGCGCACATGACGTGCATCGGCACGTGAGCGAAGGCCGCGACGAGATCCCCACCGCCCGCCTGGCGCAGCGCCGAGACGTGCTCGGCCACGCGGGCGGCAGCGATTGGCCGGAGCCTCTCGACCGCGCGCGGGGTGAACGCCTTGCTGACCAGACGCCGCAGCCGGTCGTGGCGGCCGCCGTCGTTCGTGAACATCAGCGCGCCATACCACTCGCGCAGAGGCCCCCCGGCGATGCCCATCGCGTCGAAGAGGGACAGCCCGACGCCGTGCACCCGCGGCTCGTTCAAGAGCCGCTCGATGTCGCGGTGGCGCAGCACGTAGACCATGCCGGTGTCTTCGTCGATCGCCGTCGGTCCGCGGGACGCGGTCTCGAGCATCAACCGCCTCCACTCGCGTGGGTCGGTGACCGCAGTCGCGGCGACCTTCGGCTCCATCATGGCTTCGTCCTGCCGTCCCCGTCCTGCACATAGCAGGCGGCCGAGTGCCCAGGGAAGCGACATCGGGCGGTCTGGAATTCAGAGTCACTAGCTTGGCAGACCTCGTGAACGATTTCGCACAACTCGGCGTGTCCGTATCGTTCCCGTTCGGCCCGTGGTATGGACGCGCTCCCCGATGCACTGCCCGTCCTGTCACCACGAGAACCGCACCGAGCGTCGATTCTGCGCCGAATGCGGCGCCGCGCTCGCCGCGCGCTGCGCGTCGTGTGGCGAGGCGAACCAGCCGGGCGAGAAGTTCTGCGGCGGCTGCGGGGCGGCGCTGACGGCGCCGTCGCTGAGACCGCCGCCGCGATCGTCGCTTCCCCCCACTCCCAAGCACCTCGTCGAGAAGATTTTGAGCTCCCGCCTCGAGGGCGAGCGCAAGCAGGTGACGGTGCTGTTCGCCGACGTCAAGGGCTCGATGGAGCTCGCCGAGGCGATGGACCCCGAGGCGTGGTCGGAGATCATGCAGCGCTTCTTCACGATCCTGGCGGAGGGCGTCGAGCGCTTCGAGGGCTTCGTCGACAAGTTCACCGGCGACGGCATCATGGCGCTCTTCGGCGCGCCGATCGCGCACGAGGATCATGCTCGGCGCGCCTGTTACGCTGCATTGCACTTGCAGGACGGCCTCCGGCGCTACGCCACCGAGCTCCGCCTGGGTCGCGGGTTCAACTTCTCGGCGCGGCTCGGTCTCAACTCCGGTGAGGTCGTCGTCGGTGCCATCCGAACGATCGGCGACGACCTCCGGATGGACTACACGGCGCAAGGCCACACCGTCGGGCTCGCGGCACGCATGGAGCAGATCGCCGAGCCGGGCAAGATCTATCTCACGGGGCACACCGCAGCGCTGATCGACGGCTACTTCGCGCTCGCCGACCTCGGCGCGATCGAGATCAAGGGTGCGCAGGCGGCGATGCACGTGCACGAGCTGCAGGGCCTCGGCCAGATGCGGACGCGACTCGACGTCTCACGGAGCCGCGGCTTCTCGCGCTTCGTCGGGCGCGGCGACGAGATGCACGTGCTCGAGACCGCTCTGGCGCGCGCCCGCGAGGGCCAGGCCCAGGTCGTCGGCATCGTCGGTGACGCGGGTCTCGGCAAGAGCCGGCTCTGCTACGAGTTTCTCGAGCGCTGCCGGGCGCACGGCCTCATGACGTACGAGACCACCGGTGTCGCGCACGGCAAGGCGATCCCGTTCCTGCCCGTGCTGCGGCTCTTCCGCGCCTTCTTCGGCATCACGGAGCAGGACAGCGATGCGACGGCGCGCGAGCGCATCGCCGGCCGCCTCCTGCTGCTCGACGAGCGCCTGCGCGAGAGCCTGCCGCTGAACTTCGACTTCCTGGGCGTTCCGGATCCGGACAACCCACTCCCGCGCATGGATCCCGAGGTGCGCCAGCGGCAGCTGTTCGACATCGTCCGTCGCGTGATGCAGGCGCGCGGACAGCGCGAGACCCAGGTCACCCTGCTCGAGGACCTGCACTGGTTCGACGGCGGCAGCGCCGCGTTCCTCGAGCCGCTGCTCGAGGCGGCCGTCGGAACGCGCACCTTGGTCCTGCTCAACTTCCGCCCCGAGTACCAGGCGCCGTGGATGGGGCGGTCCTACTACCACCAGCTGCCGCTGGCACCGCTCGGCCCCGATGCGATCCGCGAGCTTCTCGCTGCGCTCCTCGGCGACGACCGCAGCATCGCCGGCCTCGCCGACGCGATCTATGCCCGCACGGCCGGCAATCCCTTCTTCACGGAGGAGGTGGTGCAGAATCTGGTCGAGTCGGGAAAGCTCCAAGGCAGCAAGGGCAGCTATCGGCTCGTCACGCCCGTCGACAAGCTCGAGGTGCCGAGCTCCGTGCATGCCCTCTTGGCGGCGCGCATCGATCGCCTGGCCGTGCGCGAGAAGGACGTGCTGCAGACCGCCGCCGTGATCGGCCGCGAGTTCGACGAGCCGACGCTCGCGGCGGTCGTCGAGCAGGACGCGCCGCAGCTGCGGGAAGCGCTCGCGACTTTGAAAGACGCCGAGTTCGTGTACGAGCAGTCGCTGTACCCAATCGCCGAATATCTCTTCAAGCATCCGCTCACGCAGGAGGTCGCGCTCGCCTCGCAGCTCCAGGACCGGCGCCGGCGGCTGCACGCGGCCGTCGCACGCGTCATCGAGGCGGCGCATCCCGCCGACCTCGATCAGCAGGCGGCGCTGCTGGCGCATCACTGGGAGGAGGCGGCCGATCCCGTGCACGCGGTGCGCTGGCACCGCCGCGCCGCCGAGTGGGCCGGCGCCCGCGATCCCGTCGAAGGCCTGCGACACTGGCGGAAGGTGCGCGACATCGGTCGAACGTCCGACGACGCCGAGGTCAAGGAGGCGCGGCTCCGCGCCTGCGGCGTCCTTCTCGCGAGCGGCACCTGGCGTCTCGGCATGAGCGAGGACGAGGTGCGAGGCTGCATGGAGGAGGTCCGCGCGCTGGCGCAGGAGCTCGGGCGTCCGGCGATCATGGTCACGTCGCTGACCGGTTTCGCCGGCCACCTCGGGGTGCTCGGTCGGCCGGAAGCGGCTCTCGCTCGGGCCGAAGAGGCGAAAGCCATGCTCCACGACGGCATGGGTTCCGGCGAGACCTTCTCGGTCGAGACCACGCACGCGTACTGGCTCGCGGTCTCGGGACGCATTCCGCAGGCGATCGCGGCATTCGACCGCGTGATCGAGCTGACAGGTGGGGATCCGAACGTGGGCCGGGAGCTGATCGGCTACAGCCCGCTCATCTGGGCCGAGTTCTGCGCGGGGTGGATGCGGGCACAGGCGGGTCGCTTCGACGAGTGCTGGCCGCGCCTGGAACGCGCCATCCGGCTCGCGCGCGAGCACGGCGCGCAAGAGAACCTCGGATGGGCGCTCGGAGGCATCGGTCTGTGCGCGTATCTCGCGGGCGGCACGTCGCGCGCGCCGACGACCGACGTGCGCCGGGCATGCGTCGAAGCCGTCGAAATCGCCGATGCGGGCGGCAGCCGGTTCTCACAGATCTTCGCATCGTACAACCTCGCGACCGCGCATTTCCTGGAGGGCGACTACCCCGCCGCCGAAGAGCAATACGCCGAGGCGTTCGCGCAGGCGCGCGCCGCGGGCACGGCGCTCGACTGGCTGAGCTTGGAGCTGGCGGTGTGTGCCGATTCGTGTCTCGCGCGCGGCGACGCCGAAACCGCGGTCGCCAGGGCACGGGAAGCGATGGCCGCCGCGGATGCCGGCGGTGCCTGGTTCCAAGCTGCCCTCGCGCGTGCCGCGGCGGCCGACGCCTTGCTCCGCGCCGGCGCGGCGACCCACGACGTCGCAGCCGTGATCGCCGATGCGCGCGAGCTGGTGCGCAAGAGCGGCGGCGACTCGCTGCTGCCGCGCCTCCGCGCGGCCGAGGCTCGCCTCGCCGGCCGCGACGATCCGGCGATGCTGGAAGCGGGGCTCCGCGACGCCGAAGCCATGTACCGCGCCCTGGGCGCCCCCGATGCTGCCGCACGCCTGGCGACGGAGCTCGCGTCCGACGACGAGCTCGAAAGAGCCTGAGCATATGCACACGCCCGTCCGTCAATGGTGCGGCGGATGCGTGTGCGGCGGGACGTCGGGCAGCGCGCTCGTCCGGCTCGGGCACGCTCACGACGCCGGAACAGTCTTCTGGCCCGCCCGTCGCTCGGCCTCGT
>Ga0335084_10005660_pt1 | contig 12368 bp, 11 predicted proteins | sample Lox_Sample_44_FD_206721 | JGI IMG/M metagenome (GOLD analysis project Ga0335084, IMG submission 206721) | Soil microbial communities from Loxahatchee National Wildlife Refuge, Florida, United States - Lox_Sample_4.4 | ecosystem: Environmental > Terrestrial > Soil > Wetlands | place: USA...
TGACTCTATCCCGATAGCATCCTGGCCCTGAGTGCCAGCACCGGCAAGTTACTCAGCTACTTCCAGGCCATTGCGAATGATGTTAATGATAAGGACTTCGGCGCATCCCCGATTTTGCACTTCTCTGGAACCGTCAATCAGTGCGCCCCTTCTGGAACACGTCCGCTGCAGTATTGGTTGACTGAACCTAGCAAGAACGGGTACCTCTTTACTTTGCAGCGGAGTGCCAATGGTTGGATAGGCAACCCGCAACAGAACTTTGCCCAGAACCTGGGATTTATTGCGACCCCGGGTTTATTGCCTGCGCAACTCAGCCAGAGCTGTGACAGCGCGGGCCACAAAATCACCAATTACAACAACATTATCTACATTCCGGGATCAGCCGGAAGTTTGTGGCTCTACCAGCAACTCGGCTACGCGCCCGTAACCTTGAGGAAGTCAACCGCGCTGTCCGCACAAGCGCTTCTGGGAGCACCCGCGGTGATCTCTGACGTCGCCTTGTTCGGTGGCAGCGATGGCAACTTCTACGCGGCCGACTATAACGGCAATCTTCTGAACACAATCGCCGTCGGATCTCCTCTTTTGGGTGGAGTGGCTATTTCCAACGGCGGCGTGTACTTCGGCTCGACGACCGGGACGGTTTACTGCCTTTCGCTCGGCCAAGCAAGAAAGAAATAGCCGCCTGACTTTGGAGAAAAGAATGGCACTTCATATCCGGAGGAGTCCCCCCTGCTTCCGCCAATCCCTGTTCAGAGGTCTTCAATTTATGGGCAAATTCCGTTTGTGTGCGATAACGGCCCGGACACTGCTCCTCGTGGTTGCGGTGGTCACACCGGCACTGTCACAAAACTCAATCGGCGTGTTTACAAATCGCTATGACAACGGCCGGACTGGCCAGAACCGGTACGAGAAGATCCTGACTCCGCAAAACGTGACGTCCAATTTGTTCGGCAGACTCGGTTCCTATTCTGTGGACGGTCATATTTATGCGCAGCCCCTCTACGTCTACGGTGTGAATATCCCCGGCAAAGGCAAGCACAATGTGGTCTATGTCACGACACAAATGGACAGTGTGTATGCCTTCGATGCCGACGGCAGGAGCGCCACTCCGCTTTGGCAGGACAGCTTCATCGATGTGGCGCACGGAATCTATCCCGTCCCCTGCGGAACTGACGGCAGCCAAACCGACATCAGCTGCAGTGTTTACCCCTTTTACGGAATCACGGGGACTCCGGTCATTGATCCAACTACCAACACGATGTACCTGGTCGCTCGCACGTTCAACATCAATACCGGCAAGGGTTATCAGCATCTTCATGCTTTGGACATCACTAGCGGGGTCGAAAAGTTCGGTGGTCCGGTGCTGATCGAGGGCAGTGTCTCCGGTGGCGGTCTCGCCGCGGCCGGCGGGGTCATTACTTTCAACTCCTTGTCTGACACGCAGCGCGTCGGTCTGCTGCTGGCGAATGGCAAGGTTTACATCGGATGGGCTGGGTCCTTGCACGGCTGGTTGATGGCTTACGATGCTAGGACCTTGGAACAGACCGCCATCTTCATCTCTACGCCTTATGCTGCTCGCGGTGGATTCTGGCAAAGCGGCAATGGTCTGGCGGGCGACAGCTCTGGAAACATCTATGCTTCCACGGGGGATGGGGTGTTCGACGCCGACTCCGGCGGGCTTGATTACGGTGACACGCTGCTGAAATTAGATCCCAACCTGAACGTGCTGGATTACTTTACCCCTATGGACCAGGCCTGCCGCTTGACGGTGGATTACGATCTCTCTTCCTCCGGTCCGTTGGTATTGCCCACACAGCCCGGGCTCCACCCCGATGAGGTCATTACCTCGGGCAAGGGTGGCCACTACTGCAATGAGCCGGGGGCCGCAGTCTACCTGCTGGACCGAAATAACATGGGCAAATACAACCCCAATGCAGACAACGTCATTCAAGAGATCACCGGAGCACCAGCTGGCTATTGGAGCTCCCCCGCTTATTGGCAGGCCGGAACGCAAGGCGCCATTTATTACTCTGGGGTCACGAAGTGGGGTGGCACCGGGGACTACTTGAGTATGTACTCGCTGACCAATGGCCAACTTTCCACCACGCCGGTCTCACAGAGCCCGAACCTGTTCCCTATCGGCTCGACTCCCACGGTCTCGTCGAATGGCAATACCAATGGCATCGTCTGGGCCGTTGAGCGTCAAGAATCTCTGGGGATTCGACCCGGCCAGTTTCCGGCCATCCTGTTCGCGTATGATGCCACCGATGTTTCCAAGATGCTTTACAGCAGCGCCGATAATGCCCTGCGCGATCAGGGAGGCTGTGCCAGCAAGTTCGTAGTGCCGACCGTGGCCAACGGTAAAGTCTACGTCGGCACGCAGAACCAACTTGACGTATTCGGGCTTCTTGGTTCCCCGCCACCCGCTCCGCGGTTGTCGCTCTCGGCGCCATGCTTTACTTTCCCGAAACAAGCCGTCGGCACCACCAGCACGAGCAGATCGGTGAAAGTGATTAACAGTGGCAACGCGACCCTGAAACTTAACACCATATCTATCGTCGGCCTGAATGCCGGCGAGTATGCTGAGACCAACAATTGTCCGAGCACTCTCGCACCCGGTGGTCTTTGCACGGTTAAGGTCACCTTTACGCCGTTGGACCTGGGACCGCGCGTGGGATTCCTCCTGGTCACTGACAACGCAGCAGGCAGCCCCCACAATGTCCAACTGATCGGAAAAGGAGTACAACCCTAAGTTGTTCCCGTCGCAACCGGAACACCGTCGCTAGTGCCTGCGCTCAAGGCCTAGGCATATTCTCGAGGATGATCGGCGAGGCCCCGATTACGGCCGGGGCGCCATTGTGGGTGGTCACGGCCACATCGCGCCACTGGGTCACGGTGAACGGAGGATTCGAGAGCGGAGTTGATCCGCACTGCGGATTGGAGCAAGAGGATACTTGCGCATGACCCAGGACCTGCGTTGCATCGTCGGAAAAACACGGTTGCCGGCGTGTTTGGCAGGTTGGGACCGGACGGACCGTTCCCCTGACTAGACTTTGCTGAACCCCCTCCGCAGCCCGCCAAGAGCAGGACCAAGAACACAGCGGGGAGAGGGAGCATACCGCGAAACACCGTGCACATAGCTTGCTCTCTCAGTCATCGGAACCACTGAACAACTCTTGTTCTCTGCGGCTGACACGATTTAACCCGGATATGTGCCAGAAGTTGCGCGCCCCACCGGGAAGTCTTGGACCCTGGAAGGTTGGTGTGAGCGTCCGTTGATGGCCCGCGATCTCGACGCCGACGTTATCGCACTTACTTCTTTTGGGTTCGTTCCTGGAGGTATCTAGGCAGCGCATCCTGCCACGCGGGCAGTGAAACGCCCAACGAGCGCAGCTTGGTCTTGCTCAGGACGGAATACGCCGGACGTTTCACCGGACTGAAAAACTCCGTGGTCTTGCAGGGTGTGAGGTTCGCTTGGATCCCGGCACATTCAAAGATGTGGCGGGTGAAGTCGTACCACGAGCACTGCCCTTCCGAAGTCAGATGGTACAGGCCGAAGTTTCCGGTCAGCAGCAGTTTGCGGACCGCTTCCGCGATGTCGAAAGTGTACGTCGGCGTGAGAACTTGATCATCCACCACGCGGATGGCATCGCCAGCCGCCGCCTTCTTCAACATGGTCTCGACGAAGTTGCCGCCCTTGCCACTGCTGCCCGCTACTCCGTACAGACCGCAGACCCGGATCACAAAGTAACGGTTGGTGCTGAAGGCGATCAGATTTTCCCCCGCAACTTTCGAGGTGCCATAAACATTGAGCGGCGCCGGGCGATCGGTCTCCTCATACGGGGCATTCTTGGAGTATCCGCCGAAAGCGTAGTCCGTGCTGAAGTGCACCAGCACTGCGTTGGAGCGTTGACAGGCCAGCGCGAGATTCATGGGTGCGGTGGCGTTGACGTGGAAGGCCAGCTCGGATTTCTTCTCGCATTCTTCGACTTTGTGGTACGCGGCCGTGTTAAGCACAACCTCAGGTTTCGACTCCGCCAGAACTTTCTCCACTTGTTCCGGGACGCACACATCCACCTGAGCATGTGTAAGGGCAACGACTGTATCTCCCGCTGCCCGAAATACCTTATGAAGATCCGTCCCCAACTGCCCGTTGGCCCCGATCAGAAGAACTTTCAACGCTTCACCTCCACCGCTATTGTAACAAGTGCTCTTCGCCGTCCTCGCTTCTGAAACCTGCTACGGGACGGGCCTTCTAAGAAACACGTAAGCGTGAAACTCCTGCTAAACCGGTTGCGCCACGAACTTCCCTCTCCGCGACCCCATGCTAGACTTTGCTGAGGGAAAACCTCGCATGAGGAAAGCGCTCGCTCTGGGCCTTCTCGGGATCTTACTAGCCTGCCAGCCTTGTGCGGCCCAGGTGCAGGAGAGTTTTTTCGGACTCCACCAAAACAAGTACACTCGCGGCGAACCCTGGCCCACCGTCCCATTTGGAATCCGCAGAACCGTTAGCGATCGGGTGACCTGGGACGATCTCGCAACCTGCGCTGGCGGTCCCAATCCGAACAATCCTTGTTATCACTGGGGCAGGAACGGTGAAGATGGCGACCTGGACAAGGTGGTGAATGATTCTGTCGCTCATGGCGTCGATGTCATGTTCACGGTGTACGACACCGCAGGCTGGATTTCCAACCGGGGAGCGCGCTGCCGCGCCAAGGGTGTGCCCGATGCCAACTGCGCGGGCCCAGCCGATCCCGATTGCGGGTCGAATTCGATCGGCTTATGCGATCCGCCCGCGGACGTGGACGCGGTGGTGGGAAGCGGCGAGGGGGATGGTTCCGACAGGGCCTTTAAGGATTTCATCACGGCGGTCTCCACCCGCTACGGAAGAAAGATCAAGTACTGGGAAATGTGGAATGAGGCGCCCAACATTCGGTCTGCGAACCCCGGGTACTGGACGTTCAAGCAGTGGGCGCGAATGACCAAAGACTTTCACGATGCCATCAAGGCTGTGAATCCCGAGGCGGTCGTTCTCGGGGCTAACACCTGCGTCTGCTTTCCGCGAGGCTCAGCTGACTTTGAGGAGTGGACGGAAGGCTATTTTGCCGCCCTCGATAAGCACGGCCCCTCAGTGGTGGACGGAATCACCTACCACGGCTACGCCATGCGCCCCGAGCGCAACGTCGAGCTCGTACACAAATTGCTGGAGATTATGGGCCGCCATGTCAGCGTTCGCGGCAAACCGATCTACGATAGCGAAGACGCCTGGCCCGGCGGCAATGTGTTCACCAAGTGGAATGGCAAGCCGGACTGGGACCTGCGGTCGGCATGGCTGGCGCGTTCGCTGATCGTGAATGCATCGCTCGGCGCGAAGGCCTACATTTTCTTTGGCTGGGACCTGGGCCCGGTGGGTCAGATGTGGGCCCACGACCGGGAACCCTGGGACTGCGCTACTCCCAACAAAGGTGGAAGGATGGGATATCTCTGCCCCACGGCTGCGGCCTATGAGCAGGCCCGCTCGTGGCTGCTGGGCGCAGTCTTTGACAAAGAGTGCAGCGCCAAGGAACAAGCCTGGAAAGGGACTGTGTGGGTGTGCGACTTCAGCAAGGACAGCGGCAAGTACCGCGGCCGCTTCGTCTGGAGTGAAGGCACGGACACCACGAGTTACGAACCGGAGCGTCAGTTCGCGTTACGGCGGGAGTTAGACGGAACTACCGCAGAAGTGAAGAAAGGCGCAATGCAGGTAGGGCCGAGGCCGGTGCTGCTGGAGGGGAAGTAACGGCCGCTGCTGGCTTGATGAACAGAAGTTAGGTGAGACGCCGGCCCCGCTGCCAGAGCAAAGGCCGGCGCACAGTCTGGATTCAGCACTGGATGGTCAGTTAGAACCAGCGTAATCCGAAGTTGTGGAATCGCTCCGTATGGTCTGACGTGTGTCTCGTGCCAGTTCTGCGGATTCACTCTTCGAATAGACGAACTGGTGACCGGTCGAATTGCCGGGATAGAACCAGGTAAGCAGCGCCGCGGGTTGATCCGACGACCGCTCGGCGAGAGTAAACATGGTGTTTCTCGCTGGCGCTTTACGCTCGCTATCCACTGTCGCCAGGGTGGCAAAAAGCTTGGATCGATCCGCACTGAAGATCCGGACAAGGTTGCGATCATAACCGTCGGAGGCTACGAGAAACAGGTAACTCCCCGCCGGCAACACCTGCCCCGGAATCTCTACGGACTGGCTAAACGTCACTTGAGTTGCCTGGTTGTTTTCATCCGCTCGCGCCACCGAGGCAAAGATGGCGGACCCTACAACCAGTGTTAAGACGATTGCGACAAACGTACGGCGGTTCATACTTCTCCTCACTGAAGCTGGAATTTTTGTTTGTATCTTCTGGATTCGATGCGCTGGCGGCAAGGCAAAATGTAAAGAGTAGGTAAAAGATCGTAGTCCAGTCGCGCGGGCGAATGGCGATCAACAGACCACAGTTGTCTTGGGTCAGGGGGAGGATCCGTCTGACGAGGAGGAAGTGGGTGCTCCAAAAACACAACCAGCCGTCCACGGCAGGAGTGGGTCGCCGTGTCGGCTGGTCTATGAGACTTCGAGAATGTGCGGGTGAGACGCTTAGAACATCGTGTAGATAAATGGGGCCAGCGAGGTGGCCTCTCCCACAATAAACACCACGCCCAGGATGACTACCGTGACGATAATGGGCAGAACCCACCAACGCTTCTTGCCGAAAAATCCAAAGAGTTCGCCTGCCGTCTGCAACTTGCTTTTCGTGCTGCTGATGACCCCCATACTTCTTCTCCTTAAGTTTGTCGCTAAATAGTCTGACGGCGGGCCACTACTAGTCTTTCATGCCGCCCCTTTAGAGTTCAACGACTTGTACCGCAATTCTGTGCTCGAGTTTCACAATTGGGAGCGGCCCCAATCGCAGTCTGCGCTCTCAGTGGTTCCCGTTATTCTGGCCGCTATAAGCGGCCCCATTGCGTCTCTGCCGCCGGAGCGCCTGCAGCATCACCGGAAGCACGAACATATGAAAATCCGCATAGTGCCGCTTCTTCCAGAACAAGCTGGGGTCCTGGCTGATGCGATACCAGAACTCCAGGCCGCGGTGCTGCATCCAGCGCGGAGCACGTTTGCGCATTCCGATGTGGTAGTCGAAGGCGCCGCCAACGGCTCCGGTAAAGTGCGCCTCAATGCGCTCACGGTTCTCCCACACCCAGCGTTCCTGCAACGGCGCTCCCAAGCCTACCCAAAAAATGTCGGGTTGGGTGCGCGCCAGTTCGCCCAGAATGTACTTGTTGTTCTGCTCGCTGATTGGGCCCCATGGTGGCGTCCATGCCCCCACGATCTTGAGGTTGGGGTACATTTTTTGAAAGGCCTCCGCCGTGCGCTCGGCCTTGCGGTCGCCGCCGCACATGACGTAAACCTTGTAGCCCTTCTCGGCTGCCCTGCGGTTCATAGCGACCAGGAAATCCGGCCCACAAACCCGGCTGGGTACGGGATCGCGCAAGACCCGGCTGGCCCACACTAGAGGGACGCCATCCGCCATCGGAAAATCTGCGTCGTTGAGAGTCTGGCGGTATTCAGCGTTGCGGCGAGCTTCGATTACGTTGTAAACATTGATGAATACCCCGTATCGCCGCTCACCCTTCTTGATACAGTCCTCGACCGCCGCCACGGTTTGCGCCACATCCAGCGGACGCACTCGGACCCCCAAAATATCGACCCGGTCCCCATTTCGACTGCCCAACTCCGGCATGGTTGCTACAGGCATGGTCCCCAGTCCCCGCTTGCTGAATCTTCCCTCCGCCTACGCCACTTCCAACAGAGTACGGAGACCGCTGCTCTTCGCGGCCAGCAACTTCAGAGTCTCGATGTTGTAGTACTGCGGGTTGTCCCAGTCCTGGAAGCTGACCATGTTCTCCACCAGGTTCTTCACAATGCACTTCACGTCGTGGTTGGGGTGGAAGCTCAGCATGTTCTCCGCCTTCTCGATGCTCACTTTGTAATTGCGGAAATCCTTCTTGTGGTGGATGGTCAGGTTCACCCGGATGCCCAGCTGTTCCTCGATCGCCATCTTCACCAGGTCGCCGACTTCACCCACGGTGTAGTTCCCCGAGGCCACGTTGAAGATACCGGAAATCCGCTCGCTGGCCTCGATCGCCCGGATGTAGGCGTTGGTCGCGTCATCTATGCTGATGATCGGCCGCCAGATCGAGGGATTGTTCACCGTGATTTCCCGGTTGCGTACTCCATTCTTGAACATGGTGTTGATAATCAGGTCCAGCCGCATGCGTGGGCTGTAGCCCGACACCGTTCCCTTTCGTAGCGAGATGACGGAAAACGTGTCGTCCATCAGATTCATGACCGCTTGCTCGCCCTGCAGCTTCGAGATGCCGTAGGGATAGGAGGATGACACCGGGCGGGTCTCATCAAACAACTCGTTGTCGGTGTACCCGTACACTGAGCAGGAACTGGCATACACGTAGCGTTTCACTTTGGCTTTCTTTGCGATATAGGCCAGGTAGGCAGGCGCAGCTGCATTGAAAATGAAGTTTTGGCTGGGCGAAAACTCCGCCATGGGATCGTTCGACAATCCCGCCAGAAACACGACCTGTTGGTAGGGCTCCAGATCTTCGACGTTAATATCAAAAATGTCCTTGTGAATGACCCCGATCTGCTCGGGCAGATGGTTGCCGAACCAGAACAGGTCGACTACATCCACCTCATAGCCCCGCTCCAAGAGCTTTGGACCCAAGACCGAACCCAGATAACCTGCCCCGCCTGCAATCAGGATCTTCATGACTCGCTATCTCCCTACCACAGTGTGAATTTCTGAATACCGGAAGTGCTCTGACTCTGGTCGTGCCAGCCACTCTTTCAAGGTTTGTGCCTTACGATCTTTGTCGGACAGTTGCGCATCGCGGATCGGCCACACAATTCCGATCTCCGGATCATCCCAGCGGATTCCCGACTCGCCCTTGTTGTTGTAGATCCCGGTGCACTTGTACTGAATTTCCGCGTAATCGGAGAGCACACAGAAGCCGCGCGCGAAGCCCGCCGGCGCCCAAACCTGTTTGCGGCTCTCCGCAGAAACTTCCGCTCCGAACCACTTCCCTAAGGTGGGCGATCCCTTGCGAATGTCCACCGCCACCAAGAAAGCGGTCCCGCGCGTCACCCGCATCAGCTTGCCCATCGGTGGCTCCCACTGGAAGTGTAGGCCGCGCACAACGCCGCGCACCGAACCGGAATGGTTGTCCTGCACGAACTCGGTCGGGAGACCCAGGGCCTTGAACAGGTCCGCCCGGAAGACTTCGGTGAAGAAACCGCGGTCGTCCTGAAACACCTGCGGGCTGAGCACGCAAACGTCACCTAAGTGTCTCGCTTCGATCTTTAGATCCATGCTTCGCTAAGCTCCAAGCCCGACCCGATTGGTGGCCAGGCTAATCGCGGACGTATGTACCGCATTCTTCGACAAAACAAACCTGTCAATGATAAGAGCATCTAGACCCGAACCGAAATAGCTGCGCATGGCATCCCGCGGCGTGACCACCAGCGGTTCCCCGAACAGGTTGAAGGACGTGTTCAGCAGCATCGGCGCCGGCGCCTGTTCTCCGAATCGTTTCAGCAGCGCCCAGAAAACCGGGTTGCTGCTTCTTTGCACTACGTGGAGACGTACTTGCCGGTGCGGCAGCAGCAAACTCTCCGGCAGGCATTCGCTCTCCGGCCGGAGGGTTGCGACAGAATTCATAAAGCGGCACTGGCGCGAGGCCTCGAAAAATCGTGGGCAATCTTCCTCGGGAACAGAGATTGCAAAGGGACGAAACCACTCACGGTGTTTGATGAAGTCGTTGAGATTTTCCTGGACATACGGCGCCCAAGGCGACGCCAGAACACTGCGATTGCCAAGCGCGCGCGGTCCGAACTCCGCCGCTCCCTGGAACCAGCCGACGATCTTACCGCCTTGGAGCAACTGCACTGCGGCATCCAGTTTGCGATCCTCGGTGTTGGGAAGCACGTAGCGGCTCTTGGTATTGTCCAGAACGTCCTTAACCGCTTGGCGGTCAAACCTGGGCCCCAGATAAACGTTGTCCACGGGCTGCGTTCGCGGCTTCTGCAACACTTGGTGCCAAGCTAGGGATGCGGCCCCCAACGAGGTCCCGGCGTTGCCCGGCGCCGCGGGCACAAAAACCTGGTCCATTCCCAGGCTTTTTTCCAGAGACGCCACCAGCAAAACATTCTGGAATAGACCACCCGCAAAACAGACTTGGTCAATGCCTTCGCGGCGACGAAAGTCTTCGACCAGACGCGTGATCAATTCGGTGCAGGCTGCTTGAACACTGCTGGCCAGGGCGCGCCGCGGTTCTTCCCCAATATTGGGGCCCTTCGACAGACCGGTCGCGCGATAGAATTTGTCGGAGAAAGACAGCTGCCCCGCCAGGCCGCGCCTAAAAAAACTGTAATCCAAACGGGGCACGTGACCACGCCTGGAGAGCATCTTCAAGAACACATCTTTGAACAACGGTTCACCTTCAAGGCTGAGCCATTGAGTCTTGTGTTCATCCAAATGCGGCCGGAAGCCGACCAGGTTCGTGGCCTGCGAATAGACCCATGCCAGAGAATGCGGGAAAGGCACGATTTTTCGAACCCGAATGCGGTTGCCTTCACCGACTGCCAGCGTCGCGGAGACGCTGTCGCCCTCTTCATCCATCGTGACAACCAGGGAGCGGTCGAATGGCGACGAGAAGAAAGCGCTGGCCGCGTGACACAGATGGTGATCGAAGGCAATGAGTTTGTGGTTGCTTCCGGTCGCGTAGCGGCTCAGCACCCGCAGGTGGTTCAGGTCACGCGCCAGCGTCGCAGCTTCGTTCGCGCCGTAATAGGCGCTTGCCACGGGGGCCACCGCGGTGAGCTTTGCTCGCAAATAGGCTTTTCGGGACCAGCGACGTAACGGACGGGTGGCGATGGCCACCACGTCGATGCCGTCCCACCCTGTGCCCACGCTTTCGAAACAGGAGTGGATCGCAGCCTCCGGCCGATTGCGGGTGCGTGCACGCGCAAGCTTGTCGTTCTCGATGGCGGCCGTGAAGACACCGTCTTCCAGCAGCGCAGCCGCTGTATCGTGTTTGAAGGACGACAATCCCAGTATGCGCATAGTTGCAGGCGATTGGTTTCGATGATCCGGTTTCGTCTCCGTCGCTGGGGGCATGACCGGGAGACAACACTTCCTGTCGCTTGCCGCGGCGGGAGGCCGACCTGCCGCTCCACGGCTTCTCACATCACTTGCTAATATCGGGGAGGAGTGCTTCCTACTTGGGTTCTAATGGCGATGCCAAATCTGACCGCAACTCTAATCAGCTGTAGAGTATGCGGTAGTGCAACTTGTTGCAAGGAGTCAAAGGCAATAGAGACTAACTTCTCTAGTAAACTCCCCGCATCTTAGAGCGCTGAATGATGAATTAACCTTATCTCGTTGATAATAATACACTTCATTAATGAGAACGAGTCCGTGGATCGGGCAAACCAGCCAGGAAGGTCCGGGCACTTACTGGCCGAATGTTCGTGATACCCTGTGGTCGCAACGGAACCGGCGGCCCATAAACGCTTCTGAAGGCCTTGGGATGAGGCAGGTCCCAAGACCACCACATGGCTGTCACGCCGACGCGAATCGTCTCTGCATGAACCTGCGCAAGCACCTATTTTGGGTTGTATCGCGGACCGGCCATTTCCTCTATTCCCACTTTCCGCTTTTCGGTCCTTTAAAGGCCGCCATTGGCGTCATTGAGAAGGACGGCACCTTCCTGATGATCGAACGCAACGACGGCCGCGGGCTCTCGTTCCCCGGAGGTTTATCGCTTCCCTGGGAAGACGCCGAACAGGCATTGGTGCGTGAAGTCCTGGAAGAGACCGGCTTGCGAGTCACGAACTCCGTGCTTAGGCTTCGTTATTACTCATCTATCGATATTCCGGTCAACGTTACGGTGTTTGACGTAGAAGTCGATGGTCTCATGCGAGGCTCATGGGAGGGCACGCCGCGCTGGTTGCGCTTGCCGGAGGTGCGCAGGCATGTCATCGCTGGCCAACGGCCGGTGGTGGAAACACTCGGGTGAGGCCGAACCATGCCTCCCTTCAATACCGGCAGCTGTCCTCGCAAGTGTTATCGTCCTCGCAACGCGCGTAGGATCCTTGCTTGCACTCATGCCAAACCAGGCGATCTCGGGGGTCGTTGCAGGTGCACTCCTCCGGCCCGCCGCATTGGCTGAACTGGCCAGCCTGGCAGTCGGTCCAGCCCTTGGCCGCCTCAGGGATAGGATACACCTCAGCGCAACTCTTCTTGCTGGGGGCCGCGCCAGATTGAACCCGGTGTTGC
>Ga0335084_10005661_pt1 | contig 12368 bp, 13 predicted proteins | sample Lox_Sample_44_FD_206721 | JGI IMG/M metagenome (GOLD analysis project Ga0335084, IMG submission 206721) | Soil microbial communities from Loxahatchee National Wildlife Refuge, Florida, United States - Lox_Sample_4.4 | ecosystem: Environmental > Terrestrial > Soil > Wetlands | place: USA...
CCGCGCGCGCCTGCCGGGCGCTCGGTCTGGAGGAGGGGCCGATCCACGCCGAGCTGCGGTTGGGCCCTTCGGGCCCGGTGGTCATCGAGGTCGCGGCGCGGTCCATCGGCGGCCTCTGCTCGCGCGCGCTCCGCTTCGGCGCGGGCGTGTCCCTGGAGGAGCTGCTGGTCGCGCACGCCATGGGGCTCTCGCTCGAGGCGCTCGGGCGGGAGCGGACCGCCGCCGGGGTGATGATGCTCCCCATCCCGCGCCGCGGCGTGCTCCACGGGGTGGGCGGCGTGGACGAGGCGAGGGCGGTCCCGCACGTCGAGGACGTGGTGATCACCGCGCCCGAGGGGCGGGAGATCGAGCCGCTGCCGGAAGGGGACGCCTACCTCGGGTTCCTCTTCGCCCGGGCGGAGACGCCGGCCGAGGTCGAGGCCGCGCTGCGGGCGTCGCACGCCAGGCTGCGGGTGGACATCCGCGAACCGCTTCCGACGGTATGACCCCCGCGCAGCTCGCCTGCACGAGCCGCGCGCTCCAGCCCGATCACTCGAGGGAGCCCGACTCGCTTCCGGTGGGCTCCCATCTGCCTTCCGATTCCAGTTTGGCCGGCGTGTTCGCCGCGGCCGGCATGACCCGCGACGGTTGAAGGGCCCCGCCGTTCTCGGCGGTCGGCAGATACCAACGTGGCGCGGCGCTCCGGTCGAGGCCAGGCGCAGCCGGAGGCCCGTGCGTCCCGTTCCGAGCGAAGGCTCTAGGGGGCCTCGGGACCTGACCTCCCGGCCGGCGGCCCTTCGTAGTCCGTTACCGCGTCGTCGAGGTCGGAGCCGCCCGGGCCACGCCTGGGCTTCACCTCCACCTCGAACTCCGGCCCCGTCGCCTCTCTCTCTGACTCGGCTTCCGGACCGGAAACCCACCTGGCCTGAGAGGCCAGAGGCTCCGCTCAACAGAACCACGACTCGGTGAGGCGCGGCACGCGCCGCTGGTCGGGCGCGAGCACGCGCACGTGCTCGTGGGGCAGGCCGGCCGCGGCGAGCGCCAGCACCCGGATGCGCGCGAGCGTGGCGAGCGGGTCCTCCGCGCGGCCGGCCGCCGCCTCCACCTCGGCGGCGACTCGTGCCTGCAGCGCGTCCATGCGCGGATCGGGGTGGCGCCAGCGCCAGCCGAGGGCGGCGCGGTCGAGGCCGTCGAAGCGGATCTCCGGGTCGGACTCCAGCAGGGAGCCGGGCGGGACGAGCAGCCGGATCGTGAGCTGCACCGGATCGAGGTGGGGCAGCCAGCCGCGGGCCTCGAAGACCTCGAGCATCTCGAGATAGCCGTCGAGCGTCTCCCACGGCGTGAAGGGGACGAGGGACGGCCGGAGCGGGAGGCGCGCCTCGCGGCAGCGGTCGAAGGCGGCGAGCGCCTCGGCGCGGCCGTGGCCCTTGGCGAGCTTCGCCAGCACCCGATCGGACAGCGACTCGACCGCCGAGGTGACGAAGACGGCGCCGAGGCGCGCCAGCTCCGCGACGGCGGCGCCCTCGCGCACCAGGTGCTCGATCTTGGCGGTGAAGTCGAAGGTCAGCGAGGGGAAGCGGCCGTGCACCGCGCGCGCCACGCGCAGCGCGTGGGTCGGGCCGTTCAGGAAGTCGGGATCCCCGAAGGTGAGGTGCTCCGCTCCCGCGGACACCTGGCGCGCCACGTCCTCCACGACCACGTCCGCGTCCACCGCGACGAATTTCCCGCCGTAGACCGGCGGGATGGGGCAGTGGCGGCAGAGGTGCTTGCACCCGCGCGACGCCTCCGTGTAGCCGGCCACGCGCCGGGTGCCGTCGCCAGCGTCGAACCGCGCGTAGCGCGAGAGCGCCGGGAGCCCGGAGCGGTCCGGGACCGGGTGGTCGAGACGTCTTACTGGGGGGTGCAGAATCGCACCCCCCAGCCCCCCCGAGGCTCGCTCCGGGGCAGGCTCATCCGCCTGCCCCTGCGCTCGCACTCCCGGTGCGCCGAGCACGAAGCGGCGCAGGTCCTCGCCGCGCTCCACCGCGCCGGCGAGCGCCACCAGGTCCTCCTCGCACTCGCCGCCCAGGACGGCGCAGGCGCCCTCCGAGACGAGGAGGTCGGCGTTGAGCGGGGCGTAGAGGCCGTGGAAGGCGAGCCGGGCACCGGGGTGCTCCCGCCGGACGCGGCGCGCCGCCTCGATCCCGAGCCGCAGCGCGGTGTGCATCGGCACCGAGAAGACCACCAGCCGCGCCCGGGCCACCCGGGCCGCGTCCCAGGGCTCGACCGAGAGGTCCAGCGCCGCGGGGTGGTAGCCGGCGCGGGCGAGGAACCCGGCGGGGACCGCCACGCCATGCGGCACATGGCCCAGCTCGTACGTCGAGACGAGGAGGATGTCGCCGGGGGCCCGCATCGCGTCGGGGCCGCCCCGCGGGCGCTAGCCCTTGGAGGGCGGCGGCCGGTAGTCGGGCGGGAGCTGCGCGCCCTCGCCGAAGAAGAACTGCTCGGCCTGCTCGTAGAGGACCCCGGGCATCCGCGGGTCCGCGGGAGAGAGCCGGTACTCGTTCATGATCATCTTGAAGTGCTCGAGCCACATCTTCCAGGCGTCCTGTGAGACGCTGTCGTAGATCCGCTGCCCCAGCTCGTTCGGGAAGGGCTTGTGGGCGAGGCCGGGCAGCTCGCGACCGAGCTTCTTGCACTGAACCATCCGGGCCATCGACGTCCTTTCCGGGTCAGGAGGGGGCGAAACCGGCCGGCAACATAAGCGATCCCGAGCCCGGATGCACGCCGCCGGAGAAGCGAGCGCCCTGCCGCCGGAGCGGCCGCCGGCCCCCCCGGACCGGCTGCGCTCCCGCGGCGGGGCGCGGGGAATGTGGCGCTGCAGGACTACGACAGCAGGGACGTCGGCGCCACGGCGAGCGCCTTGGCGAGCGACTCGAGCGTGTCGAGGGGCGGCGTGCGCTGGCCCCGCTCGAGCATGGAGATGTACGAGACGGACAGGCCCGCCTTGGCGGCGAGGGCCTCCTGGGAGAGCTTGCGGCGCAGCCGCTCGCTCTTGAGGTTGACGGCGAACTTGTCGGCGAGAGCGGGCATCGATCGACTCCTGGCGTTTCGCTTCGGGTGATTTTGCGGATTCCGCAAAACCAGTTTGCGATTTCCGCAACGGCAGGAATACCACTCTCAGCGTAGTCCCGCTAGCGAGAAGATGTCCCGTGTCCCCGCGACCTGGGGAAGGGGACCCCGTACTTCGCGAGAAGTCTACGGAGCGCGAAATACGACAGCCCCAGGCTGTCCGCCAGCGCCCTGGCGTCGCCCTCGTAGAGCCGCGCCGCGGCGGTCAGATAGCGTTTCGCGGCGTCACTGAACGGCACCACGTCCTGGCGGGTGTGGGGCGGCCTGAACCCGGGGAGGGAGCGGGCCAGATCGCCGGAGAGCTGCGCCAGCCGCCCGCGGGCGGCCTCCACCTCGGCCTCGTTCTTCTCGATGAGGCGGGCCAGCCGCCGGCGGTCGATGGCGAGCTCGAGCGCCCGCTCCAGCCCGTGGTACCCCTCCTCGCTGCGCCACTCGTAGAAGAAGTCCGCCCCGGCCATCACCGCCGCCACCGCCTCGGAGGCCGGCGCGGCGGCCGTGAAGGCGAGCAGCGCGAGGTCCTGGCGGCGCGCGCGCAGCTCCTGGATCACCTCCAGCCCGTTTCGCCGCGGCATCACCAGGTCGATGGCCGCGGCGGTGACCTGCGCGCTCGCGCGGCGCAGCGCCTCCGCGCCGTCGGCGGCGGTGACGATCTTGAAGCGGGGGTAGCGGCCGAGGACGTCGGCGCGCTGCCGCCCGGGGACCCGGGCCAGGTGCTCCCGGATCGCCTCGCGGTGCGCGTCGTCGTCGTCGGCGAGGAGGAGGACGTGGTCGAACTCGTCGGGGCGCTCCCAGCGCACCTTCGCCATCTGATCCGCTCCTCAGCCGGCCGGCGCGCGCAGCACGACGGCGTCCACCCGCGCGCCGCGCCGCAGGCGGGCGGGACCGGCCGGGAGGATCGCCAGGGCGTCGTGCCCGGCCGCCGAGGTGAGGTGGCCGCTCGCCTGGGTCCGGAGCGGCTCGGCGAGCCAGTCACCCCGGTCGCGGCGGAGCTTGACCCGCAGGTAGACCGCCAGCTCGGGCGGCTTCTCCTGCGCGCTCGCCAGCCGCACCGGCAGCACCAGGCGGCCGGAGCCGGGGAGGCCGGCCAGCGCGCGCAGGGCCGGACGGACGAACAGCTCGAACCCGACCAGGGCGCTGGCGGGGTTGCCGGGGAGCCCGAAGACCGCCACCGCGCCCCACCGCCCGAAGGTGAACGGCTTGCCGGGGCGCATCGCCACGCGCCAGAAGTCCACGCGGGCGCCCGCGGCCGAAAGCGCCTGGCGGACGAGGTCGCGCGAGCCGACCGAGACGCCGCCGTTGGTGACCAGGGCGTCCACCCCCCGGACCGCGGCCAGCGCGCGGGCCAGGTCCGCCGCGTCGTCGCGCGCCACCGGGAGCAGCAGCGGCTCGCCTCCCGCCTCGCGCACCGCGGCGCAGAGGGCGTGGCCGTTCGACTCGACGATCTGCCCGAGGGCCGGAACGCGGCCCACCGGCACGATCTCGTCGCCGGTGGGGAGGATGGCGACCCGCGGCCGGCGCCGCACCGCCAGCTCCCCGCGGCCCAGCGCCGCGGCGATGCCGATCGAGCCCGCGTCCACGACCTCGCCGGCCCGGAGCGCGACGTCGCCCGCGGCGAGGTCGCTGCCCGCCGGCTTCACGAACCGCCCCACCTCGGCGGCGCGCGCGAAGGTCGCGGCGCGGCCGGCGCGGCGCACCTGCTCCTGCTGCTCGACGCAGTCCGCGCCCGGGGGGAGGGGCGCGCCCGTGTAGATCCGGCAGCACCCGCGGGCGGGGAGCGGCGCAGCCGAGGCGCGGCCGGCGAAGACCTCGAACGCCACCGGCAGCCGCGTGCCGGCGCGCCGAGCGTCCGCGGCCCGCAGCGCGTAGCCGTCCATGGTCGAGGCGTCGAAGGCGGGGAGCGGCCCCTCGGCGGCGACGTCCTCCGCGAGCGCCCGGCCCAGCGCCGCGCCGATCGGGACGCGCTCGGGGGGGAGCGGCGCGACGTCCGCGAGCGCGTCGAGGACGCGGTCGAGGGCGGCCGCGGGCGAGAGCACGGTCGGTTCATAGCACGCACGGCGCACGCCGGCGCCGCTGGGATGGGGGGGTCGCAGGCCCGGGGTGGCGGGGTCCCGGGCGCCGGGCCCGGGGACGGTGGAGCGGGACCCGCGTCCCGCCGCGGGGCCCCCGGCGCGACCTACCTGCGCCGCCGGCCCGATCCCTTGTGCGGCCGCGGACCGCGGGTCGTGGTACCGCCGGGCTTGCCGCCCCGGCCGCCTGCGCCGCGCCCGGTCTCGCGACGCACGTCCCGCCGGGCGCCGGGCCGGTCGCGCCGCTCCGGACGCTCCGGCAGGAGGACGCCGCTGCCGCGCTCCGGCCGCTGCGCCCGCGGGACGTGCTCCTCGTGGGCCCCGCCCACCACCGCCAGCTCGATGCGCCGGCGCGCCGGGGAGGCCGAGACCACCTCCACCTCGACCTCGTCGCCGACCCGGTAGGTTCGTCCCGAAGCGCGGTCGACGAGGGCGTGCTGGACCGGGTCGAGCTCGAAGCGCGCGCCGAGGTCCTCGAGGCGCACCAGCCCCTCCACGAACCAGCGCTTCAGCTCCACGAAGAAGCCGAACTCCACCACCGCCGACACCACGCCCTGATAGCGCTCGCCGACCTTGTCCTTCATGAAGAGCGCGGCGTAGAAGGCGGCGATCTCGCGCTCCGCCTCCATGGCGGCCCGCTCGCGCTCCGACGACATCACCGCCGACTCCTCGATGGCGCGCTCGGAGGTCCGGTGCGAGGTGCGGCGCTCGCGCCGCGCCCACTCCTCCTCGAGCAGCCGGTGCACCATGAGGTCCGGGTAGCGGCGGATGGGCGAGGTGAAGTGGAGGTAGTGCTCGGCCGCGAGGCCATAGTGGCCGATGTTCTCCGGCGAGTACACGGCCTGCATCATGGCGCGGAGCAACAGCTGGTTGAGGGCGCGCTGCTGGGCGTGGCCGTGGATCCGCTCGAGCAAGGCGTTCAGCGCCCGCGGGTCGGACTTCTCGGGCACGTCGAAGCCGTGGGCGCGGGCGAGGTCGAGGAACGCGGCCAGCTTCTCCTCGTCGGGCAGCCCGTGCACCCGGTAGATGGTCGGCAGCTCGCGCGCGCCGAACCAGCGGGCCACCGCCTCGTTGGCGGCGAGCATGAACTCCTCGACGATCCGGTGGGCGCGGTTGCGCGGCCGCCGCTCGATGCCCACCACCAGGCCGTCCGGGTCGAGGACGATCTTGGCCTCGGGGAGGTCGAAGTCGATGGAGCCGCGCCGCCGGCGCATGGCGGTCAGCTTCTCCTGCAGCTCGGCCATCGCCTCGAACCGGCCGCGGAGCGCCTCCCGGTGGGGCACGGGAACGCCCTCCAGCACCCGCGCGACCTCGGTGTACGTACAGCGGGCGTGGCTGCGCATCACCCCCCGGTACACCTCGGCGCGCCGCGTCTCGCCGCGGACGTCCACCACCATGTCCGCGACCATGCAGAGCCGGTCCACGTCGGGGTTGAGCGAGCAGATCCCGTTGGAGAGCCGCTCCGGCAGCATGGGGAGGACCTGCATCGGGAAGTAGACGCTGGTGCCGCGCCGCGCCGCCTCCGCGTCGAGCGCGGTGTCGCGCCGCACGTAGTGGGCCACGTCCGCGATCGCCACCACCAGCCGCCACTCCTGCCGGCCGCCCTTCCCGCCGAGGCGCTCCACGTACACCGCGTCGTCGAAGTCGCGCGCGTCCTCGCCGTCGATGGTGACGAGGGGGAGGGCGGTGAGGTCCCGGCGGTCCCGGCGGTCGTCGGCGCGGACGTGGTCGGGCACCGCCTCGGCCTCGGCTGCCACCTCGTCGGGGAAGACGTCCGCGAACCCCTTGGCGTAGGCGACGCGCAGCACCTCGACCCGCGGGTCCCCGGGGCGCCCCACGGACTCGAGGACGTGGCCGGAGAGCCGCCTCGCCTCGGGGTCCACGGCGACCTTCACCACCTCGCCGTCGCGGGCATCGGCGCTCTCGGGGACGGGGACGTGGCCCTCCAGCTCCGGGTCGAGCGGCACCACGAAGGACTGGCGGCCGCGCTCGTGGTAGGTGCCGATCAGGAGCCGGCGCCGGCGCTCGACCACGTCCACGATGCGCCCCATGGTGCGGCCGCCGCGCCCCGGGACGATGTCGATCCGCACCAGGTCGCCGTCGAGCGCCTTGGCGGCCTCGTCGGGCGGCACGAAGACGTCGTCGCCCTTGCGGTCGAGGCGCGCCACGAAGCCGAACCCGTCGCGGTGGCGCTTGAGCGTGCCGACCACGGCGCCGGCGCGGCCGCCGGTGCGGCCGGGGCGGGGCGGCGCGAGCCGGCCGTGCTCGCCCGGCGGGCGCGCCCCGGGGACGGAGAACCGCTTGCCGTCCTTCACCACCGCTCCCTCGCGCACCAGATCGCGCAGCGCGCGCTTCACGTCCGTGCGCTCGCCCGGGTGGAGCTTCGCCCGCTGCATGATCTCGCCGAGCCCGAGGGGCTTGCCGTCCGCCCGCCGCAGCTCGTCGAGGAGCGCCTCCCGGCGCCGTCCAGTGGGTCGCTCTCGTTCCATCCGTCCCGCTTCGTCCTCGAGCTGGCTCGGGGGACCGCCGACGCGGCGCCCCCCGGCGCGCGGCAGTCTACACGTCTGCCCCGACGGCGGGCGGAAGATCAGGCACGGCGCCACGCGCGCAGGAACTCGCCCGCCTGGGCGAGCGCGCGACCGAGCGACGCGCGGTGCGGCGGGTCGCGGCCCGCCTCGCCGCCCGGCACGATCCGCACCGAGGCCGCGTCGCCGCCCACGCTCCAGGCCACCGCGGCGCGCCGCGCCGAGAGCGCGCCGAAGAACTCCGCCCACCCGCAGCGCGCCGCCGTCTCCCCGGGCGCGACCAGCGCCGGGGCGCCGTCCCGCAGCGCCGGGGAGAGCCGGTGGAAGCCGGCCAGGTGGATGACGTCGCCGCGATCGGTCGAGGCGGGCATGCGGACGCCGGGATCCTGCCGGCGCGCCGCTCCGGCGGCAAGGCGATCGGGCAGGTGCTTTGCAGCCGGCAGCCTGCTAAAGAGGTACCCCCGTGACGATCACCCAGGCCGTCCTCCTCGCCGGCGCCGCCGTGCTGGCGGGCATCGTGAACGCGATCGCGGGCGGCGGCACGCTCCTCACCTTCCCGGCGCTGCTCGCCGCCGGGATCCCCGCCGTCACGGCGAACGCCACCAACACCGTGGCGCTGTTCCCCGGCCAGATGGCGAGCTCGTGGGCCTACCGGTCCCACCTCGCCGACGAGCGGCGCCGGGCCCTCGTGCTGGCGGTACCCTCCCTCGCCGGCGGCCTGCTGGGCTCGATCCTGCTCATGAAGCTGCCTCCCGCGGTGTTCGAGCGGGCGGTGCCGTGGCTCATCATCTTCGCCTGCGCGGTGCTGGCGCTGCAGGGGCAGCTGAAGCAGCTGCTGTCCGGCGTGCGCCACGGCGACCACCCGGCGGTGCTGTGGCTCATCCAGCTCCTGGTCGGCGTCTACGGCGGCTACTTCGGCGCGGGGATCGGCATCATCATGCTCGCGGCCATGGGCATCTTCCTTCCCTCGTCCATCCAGCACGCCAACGCCCTCAAGGTCCTGTTCTCGCTGCTCATCAACGGCATCGCCGCCTTCTACTTCATGTTCGCCGGCGCCGTGCTGCCGGTGGAGGCCACCCTCATGGCGATCGCCTCGATCGTCGGCGGCTTCATCGGCGCGGCGCTCGCGAAGCGGCTGCCACCCGCGGGGATGCGCGGGTTCTCGATCCTGGTGGGCCTCTACGCCGCGGTCCGCATCATGCTGCGGTGACGTCGCCGCGGCGACCGGGGACCTCGCGGGCGGCTCCCGCCAGCTCGCCTAGGGCGACTTCCCCGCCTCGTGCGCGAACCCGATGAGCGCCTCGAGCGCGTTGGTCGTGGTCATGATGCCGACCAGGTCGCCCGCGTCGTTCACCACCACCACGCCGTTCAGCTTGCGGTCGTGGAGCAGCCTCGCCGCCTCGGCGATGGGGGTGGACGGCTTCACGGTGTGCGGCTTGGGGTTCATCGCCTGGGTCACCGGGGTCTTGGACAGGAGGTAGTGCAGCTCCCACTGGTCGAGCGAGGTCGCCTTCCCCGGCGAGTAGCTGAGCAGCATCTTCTCCGTCACCACGCCCGCGAGCCTGCCGCCCTTCATCACGGGCAGGCGGCGGATGTTCCGCTCCTTGAGCAGGTGGAGCGCCTCGATCACCGACGCGGTCGCGTCGATGGTGATCGGGTTCGACGTCATCCAGTCACCGACGGTGAGCTTCGCGTTGGCCATGTCACATCCCCAGGAACGCCTTCTTGACGTGCGCGTTGTCGAGCAGCTCCGCCCCGGTCCCCGAGAGTACCACCCGGCCGGTCTCGAGGACGTAGGCCCGGTGGGAGATCCGGAGCGACTGGTAAACGTTCTGCTCCACCAGCAGGATGGTGGTGCCCTGCCGGTTGATCTCCTTGATGATCTCGAAGATGGCGCCGACCAGGAGGGGCGAGAGCCCCAGCGACGGCTCGTCGAGGAGGAGGAGCTTCGGGTTGGCCATCAGGCCGCGGGCGATGGCGAGCATCTGCTGCTCGCCGCCCGACATGGTGCCGCCGAGCTGCCCGGCGCGCTCCTTGAGCCTCGGGAAGAGCGTGAACACGCGCTCGATGTTCTGCGCGCGCCGGCTACGGTTCGCCTTGAGGAACGAGCCCATCCTCAGGTTCTCGAGGACCGTCATCTCCGGGAAGATGCGGCGGCCCTCGGGGACCTGGACGATGCCCAGCTCCACCACCTCGTGGCTGCGGAGCCGGCGCAGGTCGTGGCCCTCGAACTGGACGGTGCCGGAGCGCGGGCGGACGAGCCGGGAGACGTTGCGCAGGATGGTCGACTTGCCGGCGCCGTTCGCGCCGACCACCGTCGCGATCTCCCCGTCCTTCACCGACAGGTCCACGCCCCAGAGGACCTGCAGGTCGCCGTAGGCGAACTCGAGCTGGCGGATCTCCAGCATCCTCAGGCCTCCGCGTGCGTGCCCAGGTAGGCCGCGACCACCTCGGGGTTGTTGACGATCTCCTGCGGGCTCCCCTCGGCCAGCTTCTCGCCGGAGTTGAGCACCACGATGCGGTCGCTGATCCGCATGATCGCCTTCATGTCGTGCTCGATGACGATCTGGGTGAGGCCGCCCTTCTTCAGCTCCAGGATGAGCTGGATGATCTCCTCCGACTCGGCGGGGTTGAGGCCGCCCATCACCTCGTCGAGCAGCAGCAGCTCCGGCCGGGTGGCGAGGACGCGCGCCACCTCGAGCTTCTTCCGCTCGCCGATGGGCAGCCCGCCGGCCAGGGCGGCGGCCTTGGCATCCAGGCGCACGACGCGGAGCTGCTCGAGGGCGACCTCGCGCGCCACCCGCAGCGACGCGGTGCGCGCCAGCGCGCCCACCATCACGTTGTCGAGCACCGACATCCTCGCGAGCGGGCGGACCTTCTGCCAGGTGCGCACCATGCCCAGGTGGCAGACCCGGTCCGGCTGCAGCCCGTTGATCCGCGCGCCCTTGAAGAGCACGTCCCCCTTCGACGGCGGGTAGAACCCGGTGATGCAGTTGAAGAGGGTGGTCTTCCCTGCGCCGTTGGGGCCGATGAGGCCGAGGATGGCGCGCGGGGAAACCTCGAAGGAGACGTCGGCGTTGGCGGCGAGGCCGCCGAAGAACTTGGAGACGTGCCGGATGGCGAGGAGGGGGGCCATGGTCCGTTCCTAGGGAGCGGGCGCCTCGACGCCGGCCCGCCGCTCGGCCAGCCTGCGCCGCACGCGGCGCGTGCCGTTGCGCATCAGCCCGAGCACCCCGTCCGGCGCGAAGAGGATCACGAGGACGACCAGGATGCCGTAGACGAGGACGTGGGCGTTCGCGAAGTGTGCCTCGATGAACGCGACCGCGCGCGAGTCGGGCGAGAGGATCCCGACCTGCACCAGGCCCTTCGGGTTGCGCAGGATCTCGGAGAGGGGCACCAGCACCATGGCGCCGATCACCGGGCCGAGGATGGTGCCGATCCCGCCGATGATGCAGATGAGGACGATCTGGACGGACAGGTCCAGGCCGAACGCCGAGTTCGGGTCGATGAACTTCACGTACATGGCGTAGTACGCGCCGGCCAGGGCGGTGAACACCGCGGAGATGGCGAGCGCCACGTTCTTGTAGAAGGCGAGGTGGATGCCGAGCGAGTGGGCGGCGTCCTGGTCCTCGCGGATGGCCTGGAAGTAGTAGCCGAGCTTGGAGTGCTGCACGGCCCAGTTGGCGGCGATGACCAGCACCACCAGGCCCAGGCCCACGTAGTAGAAGGGCCGCTTGGTGACGAACTCGATCTCCGCGCCGAAGAGGTGCAGGGCGGGGATGTCGCTCACCAGGAAGCCCTCGGCGCCGCGGGTGAAGCCCTTGAAGTAGAGCGTGGCGAGCCGGATGATCTCGGCCACCGCGATCGACGCCAGCACGAAGTAGGGTCCGCGCAGCCGGAAGGTGATGCTCCCGATCGCCAGCGACACGACCAGGGCGCAGGCCACGGCGGCCCACGCGCCCCACCACGGCGGGATCCTGGCCATGTCCAGCAGCATCACCGTGGTGTACGCCCCCACGCCGAAGTAGGCGGCGTGGCCGACCGAGTACTGGCCGGTGTAGCCGCCGATCACGTTCCAGGCCTCGCCCTGGGCGATGGCGAGGAACAGGACGATCCACATGTGCAGCACGTAGGGCTTGCGCACCAGCTGGGGCACGAGGGCGAGCCCGGCGGCCACCGCCAGGAAGACGACCACCGCCACGATCGAGGCGCCGCGCGGGGAGCGGAGCAGCGGGGAGGGTGGGCGCATCGTCACATCCTCGACTTGCCGAGCAGGCCCGCCGGCCGGAAGAGCAGCACCAGCAGGAAGAGCACGTAGACGACCAGCTCCTTCAATCCCGAGGCGACGTACACGGCCGCCAGCGACTCGGTCATGCCGATGAGCACGCCGCCGAGGGTGGCGCCCACCACGCTCCCCATGCCGCCCAGCACCACGATGACGAACGCCTTGAGGGTGAAGGCGCTGCCCACCTGGGGGAAGATGTAGTAGGTGGGGGCGATGAGGGTGCCGGCCGCCCCCGCCAGCGCCGCGCCCAGCCCGAAGGCGAGCACGCTCATCCTCTCCACGTTGATGCCCATGAGCTGGGCCGCGTCGCGGTCCTGGGCGGTGGCGCGGATCGCCTGGCCGGTGTCGGTGCGGATGAGGAACCAGTAGAGCGCCGCGGTGATCGCCGCGGTGATGAGGAAC
>Ga0335084_10005662_pt1 | contig 12368 bp, 9 predicted proteins | sample Lox_Sample_44_FD_206721 | JGI IMG/M metagenome (GOLD analysis project Ga0335084, IMG submission 206721) | Soil microbial communities from Loxahatchee National Wildlife Refuge, Florida, United States - Lox_Sample_4.4 | ecosystem: Environmental > Terrestrial > Soil > Wetlands | place: USA: Florida...
GAAAGGGGCCTACCTGTCCGTCGACGGCCTGGCCGGCGACCACGACGTGCCCAAGATTCCCATCCTGCTCGCCGAAAGAGGGTATCCCTCCGAGACTATTGACCGGATCATGGGGGAGAATTTCCTCCGGGTGTTCAAAGCGGCGGTGCAGGGCTGAGAAGCCCAATCGAGGACGACGACGAATATACCTCAACCGCCTTCGGTGCCGTTCGGCAACTTCATGGTGACTGTACTTTTCGAACCCTGTCTCACCTTCGCCTTTCTCGCTGGAGCCGCACACCTTGGTGCACGTGCCGGTGCTGGTGCATTGTGCGCAGACGGCTGCTCCCCATTGACAGTTGTGCTCCAATTGCATACAGTCCCGCTGCACCCCGCCGTGGATGCGGGGATCCCGTTCCCCAAACATTAGGAGGACGTATGGCCAAGGTGATGACGAAGACCCAGGTGGTGGCCCAGCTGGCCGAGACGGTCGAACTCCCGAAGAAGACGGTGGCGGCCCTCCTCGAGGCCCTCGTGGCCCTCGCCGCGAAGGAAGCCAAAGCCACGGGGCAGTTCGTGGTCCCCGGGCTGGGGAAGGCCGTGAAGGCCGCCCGCAAGGCCCGCATGGGCCGCAATCCGCAGACCGGCGCGGCGATCAAGATCCCGGCGAAGACCGTGGTCCGCTTCCGCCTGGCCAAGGCGTTCAAGGACGCCATCGTCCCGCCGAAGAAGAAGTAGCGCGCCGGCCCCGTCCGTTTTGCTTTCCAGAAGCGCCCAGGCCCCGGACCACCCGGGGCCTGGGCGCGACGCCTCAGCTGGCCCCGTGATTGTTGGCGGGGAGGCGGACGATGGCGAGCCAGAACTCCTGCATCGAGTGGACCACCGCGAGGAAGGCCTCGAGCTCAACAGGCTTCGTGATGAAACAGTTGGCGTGCAGGTCGTACGCCTTGAGGACGTCGATTTCGTCATCCGACGTGGTCAGGATGATCACCGGAATGCGCCGCCAGTCCTCGTGCGTCTTGAGGATCCCCAGGAGCTCGCGGCCATCGAGCCGGGGCAGGTTGAGGTCGAGGAGGATGAGGTCGGGCCGGGGAACCGCGCGGTAGAGCCCTTCGCGGCGCAGGAAGGCCAGCGCCTCCACGCCGTCCGGGACCTGGTGCAAGGTATTGCGGAGGTGCCCGCCGCGGAGCGCTTCCTGGGTGAGACGCGCGTCCCCGGGGTTATCCTCCACCAAGAGGATCTCGATCGGGACATCTTGGTGGCTCATGCCGCTTTCCCCTCCGGTCGTGGCAGCGTGAAGAAGAAGGTCGCCCCGTGCCCGGGCGTCGACTCCACCCAGATCCGCCCGCCGTGCCGCTCCACGATCCTCTGACAGAGCGCCAGGCCGATCCCCGTGCCCGGGTAGCGGTCCGTGGGGTGGAGCCGCTGGAAGATCCGGAAGATCCGCTCGAAGTACTGGGGCTCGATCCCGATGCCGTGGTCCTGGACCGCAAAGAGCCACGCGTCGTCCTGAGGGGTCGCGGTCACGTGGACCCGAGGCGGCGCCTCCCCGTGGAACTTGAGGGCATTCCCGATCAGGTTCTGGAACACCTGGGTGAGCTGCGTGCCATCGCCCCGCACGATGGGCAAGGCCTCGGCGGTCACCTGTGCACCCGTGTCCTGGATGGCTGCCTGCAGGTTCTGTAAGGCGGCCTGGAGGGCCGCGGCCGCGTCGGCGGCTTCCGGGCCCGCCGCGCGCCTGGTGACGCGCGCATACGCCAACAGGTCCAGGATCAGGCGCTGCATGCGGGTGGCGCCGTCCACGGCGAACCGGATGAACTCCCGCGCGTCCGCATCCAGGCGATCCTGGTAGCGCCGGGCGAGCAGCTGGGTAAACCCCACCACCATCCGGAGAGGCTCCTGCAGGTCGTGCGACGCCACGGAGGCGAACTGCTCGAGATCGTGGTTCGAGCGTCGCAGCTCCGCGAGCGTCTGCTGGAGGGTGTCCTCGGCCCGCTTGCGCTCGGTAATGTCGCTGCCGTACAGGTTGACGTAGCCCGCCTCGGGGACCGCTCCCAGGGAGAACGTGTACACCCGGTCCGCGCAGGGAACGTCGATGCTTTTCCGGGACGGCTGCGTCAGCGCGTCGCGGACGGTGTCCGGCCAGGGGGCTGGCGCGCTGCCGCCGACGGCACATCGCCAGGTCTGCATCACTGCGGCGGCGGCCTCGTTCGCGTACAGAATGACGCCGTCGCCGTTCACGCGCAGGACGGGGTGGGGATTCTCGCTGGGGAATCGCGCGAGACTTTGCATTTCTGCCTCCGCCTGCTTGCGCTCCGTGATGTCGGCGACGACGCCCACGAGGCGCACCGGCTGCCCGTCGGTGGCCAGGTCAAACCGGCCGAAGAACTCGAGCCAGCGCACGGCACCGTCGGGCGGGCGCCGGATGCGGCAGGTCGTGTGGAACACGCGATCCGGCTGCATGGCATGTGCGAGCGCGCTCTCGAATCCCGGCGCATCGGCGGGATGGAGCGTGGCCCCCACCAGCGCCGCGTGACTGAGGGGTCCGTCCGCACGCGTCCGGCCGAAGATCTCATACATCCGGTCGTTCTCCCAGAGCACGCTATCTTGGGGCATGCGCCATTCGAAGACCCCAAGGTCCGCCGCAGCCGACGCGAGGCGCAGCCGCTCCGCATTCGTGCGCAACGCGGCTTCCGCCTGGTGGCGCGCCGTGATGTCACGGCTCGTCTCGAGGACGAGCCGCCGGCCGGCCCGGGGGACCAGCACCATATGGCTCTCAACGGCCACCACCCGGTCGGCCTTGGTCAGTTGGAGCAGCTCGCCCTGCCACTCGCCTGCGCGTTCCAGGTCGGCCTCGCACGCGGTCATACCCTGCGGGTGGAATGTCGCCAGCAAGTCATGGACGCCGCGGCCTACGGCCTCGTCTCGCGCGTATCCGTAGAGGGCCTCGGCCCCCGCGTTCCAATACTCGATGGCACCGGCGAGCTCCCACACGACGATGGCGTCGTGGGACAGGTCCAGCAACTGGGCCTGGCGGCGCAGGCTCTCTTCCGCCTGCGCGCGCTGCGCGACCTCTGCCTGGAGGTCCGCATTCGCCTCCTGGAGGGCCTCATTGGCGCTCGCGAGCGCCGCCGTCCGCTCCACGACCCGGGTTTCGAGGATCTGGTTGGCCTGCTGCAGCGCCTCCGCCGCGCGCTCACGCTCCTCGGCGTGCGTCCGCGCAGCGATGGAGGCTTGGCCGAGCGCCTCTTCGAGCTCCCGCACCTCCTCGATGCCTGTCAGGGACCGAAGGGGTTCGCCCTCGCCGCGCAGTAGCCCCTCGCTGGCCCGCGCCAGGCGCCTCACCGGCCCCGTGATCGTGCGGCCCATGGCCACGGCCAGTCCGACAGCCAGCAGCCCCAGGAGCGTGCCGGCGGAGACGAACCCCCAGATCGGCGCCGCCGACTGCAGGTCCGCCGCCGGCACGACCAGGGCCACGATCCAGGGGACTTCCTGGAGCCGCTGGAAGGCGATTTGGCCCAGCCGGCCGTCCATCAGTGGTCCGGTCACGAGCCCGCTCTCGGCGGCACGCGAGGCGGCGGCGAACCACGACACCACCGGCTTCCCGACCCGGGTATCGGCGAGGACGGACCGGGCGACCACGGTCCGTTGCCGGTCGTTGATGGCCGCCACCCACGAGGCGGGAAATTGTTGGCGGAGGAGGAGCCGGGTCAGGCGATCCGGCGAGAAATTCAAAGTGAGACAGTGGACCACCTTCCCTCCGCGCACCACGGGGACCGCGACCGCCACGAGGTACCGCTGGGCGTTCTTCCCCCAAATTAGGTCGCTTACGATGGGCTTCCCCTCCCGGAAGATCGCGTCGATCGTCTCCGGCGAGCTGGTCTCTTGTAGTGGGGCGCCATACGGGAGGAGGGTGTTGAAGAGCTGCTTCCGGGACGCCGCGGTGAGCACGACCCACCCTTCGTGTTGCGCGGCGACATGACGAGCCTCCTCGTAGAACTCGGACAAACGGCCCGGCTGGTTGCTCTTCGATTCGGCCAGGGCGGCCAGGGCCGCCTTCCAGGCACGCACCTCACCGTCCACGGCCAGGGCGAGGGCGCGGCTCGTGTCGACCTGCCCCCGATCCGCCAGCGCCCGCGAGGTTTGCAAGATACCGCGCAGGGCGAGCCCACCGAAGACCAGCAGCGGCACCACAGCGCCGAGGACGAGCACCGCCAGGCAGGTGGACAGCTTGACGTTCAGTCCTGGGCGCACGGCGCCATCTCCTCGAGGCTGGGCCTGGTGTGCGCTCGCGCGACGCTCCACGGGATAGCTCGACAACCCCTGCGCACGATCATCCCGTGGGACAGGCGCGGAGCACTGATCATCCGCATGGCACCGGGACACCGGGGAGGCACCGCGCGATTCATGGACCGACCCCGCGTTTGCGCGCGTAGGCGTCCTGGATGGCGCGGATCAGTCGGCCGGGCTCGATGGCGCCCTTGACCAGGTAATCTTCCGCCCCCGCGGTCGCGGTGGCCTGCGCGAGCGCGTCGTCCTCCTGCCCCGTCACGACGATGACTGGCAGCGCCGGATGATCATGAACCAGACGCGTCACGGTGTCGACGCCTTGGCTATCCGGGAGGCCGAGGTCGAGCAGCACGAGGTCCATGCTGGGGTCGGCCAGCTGGGTCAAGGCGGCGGCCAAGGTGTCCACGGCGATCACGCGCAGGGCTGGGTGGTCGCGCACCAGTTCGCGGATGAGGCGGGCGTCGCCGGGGTTATCCTCCACCAACAGCACCGAAAGTGGTCGCGCGGGCGCGTCGTCCTGCCGCATGGCCAGTCGCGCGGCACCAGGGAGCGGGGGACTCGCGGCCAGCTCGGTCGGCGCCGCTGGCGCGCCGGGTCCGCCCACTGTCGTGAGCCCCTTCACCACCTCGAGGAGCGCGCGGGCTCCGAAGGGCTTGAGCAGGATGGCTTGGACGTGCGCACGCAGCTCCGGGGCCGCCTCGGCCGCCTCCGCGTTCCCTGTGATGAGGACCACCGGCACGCTCGGGCGGAGGGTGCGGACGGTCCGGGCGACCTCCCAGCCGGTGAGGCCGGGCATCTCGAGGTCCGTTACCACGAGATCCACGGCCGTGGCGGCAAAGGCCCGCATGCCGGCGTCCCCCCGCGCCGCCTCTGTGACCGTGTGCCCCGCCAGTCGGAGACAATACGCAATGGTCGTCCGCACGGACGCGTTGTCGTCGATTACCAGCACGTGGCGGGACGCGGGTGGCGCCGGGATCGGGGGGATCGGTCCCCCGATGGCGCCCGCTCCCCCGTGGGGTGGCGTGGTGGTGTCCTCGGCCTTCATCAGCGGTCCCCGCCGGCGCCCCCGGAGGCGTATGGCCGGAGGGCTCCGCGAGCCGGTGACACGGCTGGAGGGTCACCGGATGGGTCGAAAACGGGGGGAGCAATCGGTTAGGCGCGCACTACGAGAAGGACACCCGTATGCGAGGCAGGCCCCGACGGTCCCTACCGTGGTGACGTCTCACCGCCCGCCAAGCCCCCACCCCCCTCGATTCCCTGGGATGCTCGGCGCGCCGGGTGCATTGGGTAATCGTCGTGAGCAAGCGCCGTGCCGGCCAGGTGCTGGGACCTGGGCCAGAACGCTAATCGGGCTCCATCGTTGCGCGGATGCTGGGTTTTGAGGCCGGGCACGCCAGCAGGTCGACGCTGGCGGTTCTATGCGAATTGTGAAGAACTGGGCGATCGTGGCCCCGCCTTGTGGCGAATGGCACAGAGTCCCATACGACACGCTTCAGATCTCGTTACGAGACCGGGGGTACGGCCCATCAGATTCGCCCCAACCGGGCCAGCCGCGCAGGACCAGCAGAGCAGCAACTGGGTAGGTGCGGTTCGGCTGGGAAAGCGCCCGCGAGGGAGGAGTTGCTCCCCTTTCAGCGCGGAGTGCGGATGGCCGAAGCCTCAATCCGAGCCGTGCTTTGGCAGCGGGCGCGACTCCTCGATGGCGAAGCGCTCGAGCGCCGCCGCGCGGTAGAGCGCGTGGACGAACTTGCCGTAGGGCAACGTGAGGAACAGGCCGAGGACCGCGCCGAGATGCGCGGCGAGCAGCACACCCATGGAGGCCGTTTCCCGGAGGACGAGCAGCAGCAGCCCGGTGAGGCTTGTGAAGAACAGCAGCGCCAGGAACGCGAAGTCCATGTCGTTCTGCGCCGGGTCCGACAGCACCGGGTTCCGCCGCCACTTCAGCCAGAGCTGGCCGAGCGGCCCGACGAGCAGCCCGACGCCACCCACGGTGCCGAGGACCACCGGGAGGCTGGCGAACGCGTAGGGCGCCGGCCAGGCCAGCACGTAGTGGTACACGGCTGCGAGGCTCGTGGCCGCGAAACAGCAGGCGAAGCCGTAGAACGTCAGGTGGTGACACCAGCGCCTGGCGAGTGTCGGCTCCTCCTCGGGGTAGAGGCAGCCTTCGCCGCCCCCGTCCAGGTTCTTTAGCCACGCGATGTCGCGCGCCGCCCGCCACGCTGCCGCCGGATCCCACAACGCCCCGAATGCTTCCCCGATGTCGCGCCAGAACCGCACGGCGCCGGCGGCGAGCGCGGCGAGGACGAAGACCGATACAGCCCCGAAGATGCCCACCATCGCGTTGTGAGGGATGACGGCGTAGAAGGCGCCGGCCGCCAGCGAGTGAGCCGCGAGCATCACCGGTGACCCCACGACCCCCCACGTTCCGAGCAGGAAGAGGACGACGCCGACTGCGGCAATGAGTCCGACTGCGGTGCCGTTGCGCTGGAACAGCCCGGCCAGGACGTCCGAACCGGCGTATTTCCGGTAGCTCTCCCGCCGGATCTCCGCCAGGGTCCGCGGGAAGTTCAGGGCGAACTCGTGGGGCGGCGCGTACTGGCAGGCGTCGTAGCACGATCCGCAGTTGTGGCAGAGGTTGGCGAGATACGCCAGGTCGCCCTCCGAGAAGGTGAGGCGCCGCTCCAGGGCCGGGAAGACCGCGCAATAGCCCTCGCAGTAGCGACAGGCGTTGCAGATGCGCATGAAGAACTCGCCCTGCTCGACCAGGGCCGTGGGGATGGGCTTACCCGAGGACATGCCGTGCCGCCTCCCGTCCGGCGATCCGCCCGAAGATGGTGCCGATGGTCATCCCGATGCCGGCGAGGTACCCCTTCCCGAGGATGTTGCCAGCCATGATCTCCCCGGCGGCGAAGAGGTTCGTGGCCGGTGTGCCGTCCTGCAGGATCACCTGCGCCCGGTCGTTCACCGTGACCGCGAGGTAGGTGAAGGTGATGCCGGGGCGCAACGGGTACGCGAAGAACGGCGGGGCATCCAGCGGCCGCGCCCAGTGCGTCTTCGGCGGCGCCAGGCCGACCGTGGCGCAATCGTCCAGGATCGCGTGGTTGAACGTGCCGGGCCGCACCGCCCGGTTGAAGGCCGTGACGGTTCGTTCCAGCTTGATCGGGTCGAGCTGGAAGGCGGTCGCGATCTCCGGGATGGACCGCGCCTGGATCGGGGGATACACCGGCGGGACGAACGTCCCCATCATCTTCGCGTCCACGATGACGAAGGCCTGCTGGTCCGGCTGGCCGGCGACGTGCCGGCCCCAGACCGCGTAGCGCTTCGGCCAGAAGTCCTCTCCTTCGTCGTAGAACCGCTCCGCGTTCTTGTTGACCACGATGCCGAGCGAGATCGCGTCCACCCGGGTGATGATGCCGCCGTCGAACTTGGGCGCGCGCGCGTCGCAGGCCACCGCGTGGCACTGGGTGGGATCGCCGATGGGTTGGGCGCCTTTGTCGATCAGGACGCGCAGGACGCGGCCCATGTTGTACGGGGTGCCGCGGCAGAGGAAGTTGTCCGCCACGTTTCCCCACGCCTCCTTCAGCCAGGCGAAATTGGACTCGAAACCCCCGGCGGCCGCGACGACGGCCTTCGCCCGGATCGCCTGACTCGCGCCGCCGTGCTGGACCGTGACCGCGGTGATTCGGCCGCCCTCGATGGTCAGGTCGACGACCTCGGTGTCGTACACGACGTCGATGCCGATCTGCCCCGCGGTCCGGTAGTAGGCGTTGACCAGCGCCTTCCCGCCCCCCAGGAAGAAGGCGTTCGTGCGCTGCAGGTGAAGCGTACCGCGGAGCGAGGGCTGGAAGCGCACGCCGTGCTCCACCATCCACGCCCGGCAGTCAGTCGATTGGCGAATCGTCAGGCGGGCGAGCTGCTCGTTGGTCTTTCCGCCCGTCACGCGGAGCAGATCCTGCCAGTATTCCTCTTCGGGATAGACGTCGGTGAGGACGTCCATCGGCCGGTCGTGCGCGCAGCGCACGTTGCGGGTGTGGCGGCTGTTCCCGCCGCGAAAATCCTTCGGCGCGCCTTCGACTACGAGCACACTGGCTCCGGCGCGCCGCGCCGTGATCGCGGCGGTGAGGGCGGCGTTGCCGCCGCCGAGCACGAGGACATCGTAGGGACGCGAGAAATCCATGGCCACTCCCGCTGGAGGTCTCATGCCGCTGCCGGGGCTCTCCTCGTCAGGCAGCGAGTGTCCGAGGACCAGTCGGCCACATCGGCCCTCGCGGCATCACGTGGGGGCGGGATTGAACCCGCATGAGCCGATGCACGCTAGTATACCTTCAGCCTTCCCTCAGGTGGGCAAGAAAGTGGATGCCAGAAGCAAAGCAGCCAGGAGCAAGGCTGTGAACGAGATCGGACGTGTGAAGGACCCGTCCGCGGCCGCGCGTCATCTGCTTGACAGCTCGGTGGAGGCTAGGGTACGTTACATTGCCACAAGCCCATCGCGGTCGGCTCGCCAGGGGGGGACGATGCGCGAATACGAACGCATCCGGGCGGCCATCATCCGGGGCGGGACGAGCAAGGGCGTCTACTTGCTGGCCAGCGACCTGCCCGCGGATCCCGCGGCGCGCGACCGGGTTATCCTCCGCATCTTCGGCAGCCCCGATCCCCGCCAGATCGATGGCGTGGGCGGCGCCGACCCCCTGACCAGCAAGGTGGCAATCATCGCGCGCTCCCGCCGGGACGACGCGGACGTGGATTACACCATCGGCTATGTCGCCATCGATCGCGCGCACGTGGACTATGCCGGCAACTGCGGGAACATCTCGCAGGGCGTGGGACCGTTCGCCGTGGACGAGGGCCTGGTTCCCGTCACCGAGCCCGTCTCCACCGTCCGCATCTTCAACACCAACACCCAGAAGATCATCGTCGCGTCGGTACCCGTGCGGGACGGCAAGGCGCTCACAGAGGGCGACTTTGCGATCGACGGGGTACCCGGCACCGGTGCCGAAATCCTGCTCGATTTCGTGAACTGCGCCGGCTCGCGGACGGGGAAGCTTCTGCCCACGGGCCACGTCACGGACAAGATGGAGCTCGCCGACGGTCGCACGGTCACCGTCAGCCTGGTGGACGCCGCGAACCCGGCGGTCTTCGTCCGAGCCGCGGACGTCGGCCTCACTGGCCGCGAGTTGCCCAAGGACACCGCGGCCGACCCGCACATCCTCTCCGTGATGGAAGAGCTCCGCGTGAAGGCGGCAGTGGTGATGGGCCTCGCCGCCGCACCCGAGGCCGCGAGCCCCGCGGTTCCCAAGGTCGCCTTTGTCGCGCCGTCCCAGGACTACGAGACGATCGCCGGGGCCCGGGTCGCGGCGAAGGACTGCGACCTGTTGGCCCGCACCAAGGCGCTGGCCGTGATGCACAAGGCCTACGCCGTCACCGGTGGGATCTGCGTCAGCGCGGCGGCCCTGATCGAGGGCACCGTCGTGAGCGACGTGGTAGGCCCGCAGGCGAGGGCACGGGGCGTGGTCCGGGTGGGGCATCCCTCGGGCGTCTCGGACTTTCTCATCACGGTGTCGCGGACTGCCGACGGCGGGTTCGCCTTGACCCGCTCCGGCGTGGCCGGGACTGCCCGGCGCATCATGGACGGATACGTTTATGTTCCCCGACGGCTCTGCGTGCCCGACCGCTAACCTTCAGCCGGTAGCTGATAGCCGACCGCTGACTGCTGCGAGCTTCAACAAAGGGGGACGGCATGCGCACGATGGGAAGATCCGGGCTGGCGCTGGGCGTGGTCTGGGCCCTCGTGGGAGCCGCGGTACTGGTGGGCGTCGGCGAAGCCAAGGCGGCCGCCTACCCGACCAAAGGCATCGACCTGATCGTACCGTTCGCGCCGGGAGCCGGGACCGACCTCATGGGTCGCGTCGTGGCCGAAGGGCTGGCCAAGCGATGGAAGGTGCCGCTGAACGTAGTGAACAAACCGGGCGGCAACACCGTGATCGGCACCGCTGAAGTCATGCGGGCCAAGGCGGACGGCTATACCCTGCTGGTGGACAGCCCCGGCAGCAGCTCGATGCAGGTCGGCATGAAGGATCTGCCCTACAAGGTCGAGGATCGCGTCTTCGTGGCCCGCGGCGCCACCTCGCCCATGGCGATCGTCGTTCCCAAGGACTCGCCCTGGAAGTCGCTGAAGGACGTGGCCGAGGCCGCCAAGAAGGATCCGGGGGGCCTGACCTGGACGTCGCTGGGCGGCGCCTCCGGGGTGGACCTCGTGATGCGGCAGTTCTTCGCAGCGGCCGGGATCGACGTCGCGAAGGCCAAGATGGTGACGTATCCCGGCGCCGCCCCCGCGGTCAACGCCGTGGCGGGGGGCCACGTCCAACTTGGCGCCGCGACCGCCGGCGCCGTGCTGGCCCTCGTGGGCAGCGGCAACATGCGCTGCATCGCCGTCACCTCGACCGAACGCGTGAAGGAGCTCCCGGATATCCCCACGACAGCCGAACAGGCGCTCCCGTCGGTCAGCACCGTCTATTGGATCGGGTTCTCCGCGCCGCCGGGGCTCCCGACCGCTGTGGTGCACGCCTGGAACGAGGCGATGCCCGAGGTCTTGAAGGACTCCGAGGTCATTGCCAAGCTGGCGCGCGTGACCTCGGCTCCTGCGTACCTGGCGTCCGAGGAGTACAAACGCTTCATCCTGGACGAGGCGCGCAACGTACAGGAACTGATGGGCAAGTAATGCCACCGGATGACGGGCGGACGGAAGGCGTAGGCTGACGGAGGGGCCATGCGGGTGGAACTGATAGAGTCCCTGGCAGTCATCGCCGTATCAGCCATCGGCCTCCACGATGCGTGGCGGCTTGCACGTGCGCTGCGCGGCGGCGGCGCCTACCACGGAGTCATGGGCCCGGATGCCTACCTGGCGGCCGTTGCCACGGCCCTGCTCGTGTGCGGAGCCGCCGCCCTCGTGAAGGCCTGCCGGATGCCGGCCGCCGCGCCAGCAGGCCACGCAGCCGGGAGCAGCCCTCAGGTTCGCCAGGTGGCACTCGTCGTGGCGGTCTTGGTCGCGTACGTGGCGGCGTTCCCGCTGCTCGGATACCTGCTCGCCACGCTGCTCTTCTTCCCGGTCGCGTTCTTCGTCTTCGGCGTACGGCCCTGGACCAGAAGCGTCGCGGTCGGCGTCGTGCTGGCCGCGGCCTTCTACGTCCTCTTTGCACATGTCGCCGAGCTGCCTTTGCCGAAGGGCCTGTTGGACTTCGGCGCGTGAGGGCCGCATGGGGATCGGGCTACTCGACGGGTTTCTCGGCGCGCTGAGCTTCACCAACCTCGCCTACTGTTTCCTGGGGTGCCTCCTCGGCACTGTGGTCGGCGTGCTGCCGGGCCTGGGCCCCGCCGCGACCTGCGCCATCCTGTTGCCCCTGACCACCTACATGCCGCCCGCCGGCGCGATCATCATGCTGGCGGGGATCTACTACGGCGCCATGTACGGCGGCTCCACCACGAGCATTCTGGTGAATGTCCCCGGGGAGGCCTCCTCGGTCCCCACCTGCCTGGACGGCTTCCAGATGACCAAGCAGGGGCGTGCCGGCGAGGCGCTCAGCATCGCGGCTATCGGGTCGTTCCTGGCCGGAACCGGGGGCGCGATCGCGCTGTCGTTCATGGGGCCGGCGCTGGCGCAGATCGGGCTCCGCTTCGGCCCGCCCGAGTATTTTGCGTTGGTCCTCTTTAGCCTCACGGCACTCGTGAGCTTCTCCGAGGGCTCGCTGGTGCGCGGGCTGACGGCGGGCGCGGTAGGGCTGTTCCTGGCCTGCATCGGCCTGGACCCCATGACCGGGAAGCAGCGGCTCACCTTCGGGTTCGTCCAACTCGCCGGCGGTATGGACGTCATCGCCGTCCTGATGGGGCTGTTCGGCGTGGCCGAGGTGCTCTCCAGCGCCGGGGAGGGTGTGCTGCACCTGTACCGCGGCTCGCTCGGGCGGCTCATCCCCCGAAGCCGGGAGATGGTCCGGGGGTTCTGGGGCTCGGTACAGGGCACGGTCACGGGCTTCATCCTGGGTCTGCTGCCCGGGATGATTCCGGCCGTGACGGCGTTCATCGCCTATGACGTCCAGAAGCGAATC
>Ga0335084_10005663_pt1 | contig 12367 bp, 12 predicted proteins | sample Lox_Sample_44_FD_206721 | JGI IMG/M metagenome (GOLD analysis project Ga0335084, IMG submission 206721) | Soil microbial communities from Loxahatchee National Wildlife Refuge, Florida, United States - Lox_Sample_4.4 | ecosystem: Environmental > Terrestrial > Soil > Wetlands | place: USA...
GCATTCGCCGATACCGAAGCCACGGCCACGCAAGTGACGTCCAGTCCGGCGGTGCCGGTGTTGACGTACACCTTGTCGGACGTCGTCAGCGAGGGCTTCCCGATCGTCGTTGCGGTCACGGTGCTGCCGCTGCGCGCAAAGCTCGCGGTCGTCATCATTTCGGGCAGGCCAAAATTGATGGTGCTGGCGCTGGACACGTTGGCGCGATAGGGGAACTGCCCGGCGGCGAGATTGTTGCCCTCGGCGTCCTTGGTGTTCGCGGGGGTCACCGTGCCGCCGGTGTCCGCGCCGCTGCGCTTGCACGCGGGGTTCGGGGTGGCCGTATTGCAGTAGTTCTTGTCCGGAAAATTCGTCGTGACGTTTACGTTCCCGCCGCCGAGGTAGGCGTCGGGGACCATGGACGTCGGGGTCAGGGTGCCGCTCGGCGGGTTAAGGACCGGCTGGCCGGTGGAAGTCAGCCCGGGCTGGTAGGTGAAGTTCGGGTCGTAGCCGACGCCGTTGAAGCCCTTGTCACCGCCGGCCTCGTACGCGGGGTCGCCCCGCGTGCAGTTGGTGTTGCCGTTGCTCCTCGTCATGCAACCGTTGTTGTCGTTGACGTAGTCGGGGTTGTAGTCGCTCCCCATGCTGCCCGAGTCGTCGAGGATGAACAGCAGGTTGGGCAGGTAGCTCGCGCCCGCCGTCGAGCCGAGCGGTACGTTGGAAATGTCGGTGACCGCCGCGAACGCCGGCAGCGCGAACATGCTCGCCGCCACCGCGCACGCCGTCATCCGCTTCGCCAGATTGATTCTCATGGAAGTCTCCGCGACTAACGAGCCAAGATTTGAACGATTGCGACCGACTGGCGCGGCCCGACCGCGCGCGCCGTGATGCGGTAGTGAACCTGAGGCTGGTTCGAGAATTCGCCGCCCGACAACCGGAAATTGTCCTCGCCCTCCTTGGTGAGCGCGACGGTGGACAGCGTCGAGCCGCACTGCTGCCCGGCGGCGGTCATCTTCGCGTTCGCCAGACTGCACAGGCGGTGAACCACGTAGGAAACGACATAACCCGCCGCGTCCGGAGCGCCGCCGTTGAGCGTCGCCGCGCCGATCCACGCGTTCGGGTCGGTCCACGTGGGCTCGCTCGCCGGGGCGCTGGAAAAGTAGCCCAGCACCGGCGGATTCCATTGATCGCCGTCGTTGTCCACCTTGCTGAGGGGCGAGGGCGTCTTGAGCAGGTTGTAGCCCGCCTGGAGGCCCTGATCGGCGGAGTTGAGGGCGGCCTGCCGAAACGCGAGGTTGCCGGCCATCAGCGTCGCGGTGTCGACGGATCGCATCGTCGCGATGCCGGCAAGGGTCATCGCCACCAGCACGATCAGCGCGATGATCAGCATGGTTCCGCGCTGGCTGCGGGGCGCCGGCAGCCGCCTGCGGGCTAGACGAGTGGGCTGGTTCATGATCAGCTCGATTTCCAGATCCAGTTGCGCAGGGGAACGGTCGTCTCGAACACCTGGTAGCGATAGCACTTCCAGAAGAGCGGCGAGCTCGGGTTCGGGTCCCCGGTCGCGGATACGTCGATGAGCCCTCCGGCCCACACCGGCCGCTGATCGGGCACGGACGGCCCTTCGGTGCCGTCGGTGGTGGCGTCGCAATCCGTCCCGTTGCCGCCGTGCGGTTTTTCGGCGAGCGCGCTGCGCGCGACGATGGCGATGCGCACCGCTATGAGGGACTGCCAGGGGGGCGTAGGCAAGGCGTTGAAGACGTCGGCCGACAGGAAACGATCGACGAGCCCGTCGCCCGCGACGCCCGCTCCCGTATTGAACGGCACGGTGCCGTTCTTGATGCCGTCGTCGAGTCCGTACTGGGCGCGCATGTGCACGATGTTGTCCGCTACGGCGTTCACTTGCGGGACCCTCGTCACGTTGTCGATCACGAAGGCGGACGACACGGTCAGGGCTTTGTTGGCGTCGATCGCGTAAGTGTTGTAGACGGGCATCGCCGACCCGTTGGCCGGATCGTAGAGGTTGCCGATGTTGAATACGCGCGCCACGTTGGAGCCGGCGCCGCCGTAGGCCACGCCCAGACCTCCCCCCCTGTTCATGCGCGAGAGCACCTGGACGTTCGAGTTCAGCAGGTAGAGGGTGCCCGCGGGCCTGATGTCGACCGTCAGCGACGCAACCTTGGTCGCTTCCATGAGCGAGCAGTTGCTGGTGCCCACCGGGGGTTGCATCATCACCATCAGGTCCCCCGGGCTGTAGGCGTAGGTGTTGTTGAGCTGCACCGTCGGGTCGCCCGAGGTGTAGCTCCCGCCCAGCAGGTTCGAGTTGGAGATCCGCGGCTGCGAGCCGTAGAAAACCGTCAGCTGATCGGGGCTGGTCCCAGCGGTCCCGGTGCCGGGGCAACTGCCGCCCGGCGCGGTGCTGCCGGGGGCGCAGATCAGCGTCGGCACCAGCATCAGGGTGAAGTTCGGAGTCGCGCGCGAGGAATCGTAGGCGAGGATCCGGCATCCCGCGAGGCCGACGTCATTGAACCCCATTCCGGCGTTGCGCAGGTCGTGCCCCATGAGATAGAGGCCGATCGCACCGTTCTGCTGGGCATCGCCCCCGCTGGTGGTGGTGCGCTTGATGCCTTCCGAGACCTCGAACACCTGGAAGATGATGATCATGCCGATCAGGCCGATCAGCATGGCGACCATCAGTTCCACGAGACTGAAGCCGCGGAGGCGGGTGGGGTGCAGGGTTTGCATGGCGCGCGCCTAGACCTGGATGGAAGCCACGACGGTGTAGTTGTGCGCAGGAAGGCCGGCGGAGGCTTCCTCCGGCATCTGCCAGAAAATCTGGATCGTGACCGTGGCGCCGGAGGACGTGGCGTTCGTTATCGTCACTCTCGGCAGCACGGTGGTGGCCCCGGGCAGCCTGCTGACGCGCCCGATCCAGCCGGTCGGGGGCGAGAGCGTCCCCAGCCGCGCCGGGATGGAACCCGAGCCGGGATAGTTGTAGTTGCCCGGGGTGACGTTGCTCGTGTTGGCCCCGACCCCGTTGATGTTCTGATCGATCCACATCTGCGCGAGCAGCTCGCTCGCGAGGAAAGACGCTTCGCTGCGCGACCTGGATTCGGTGACGTTCTTGATGGCGATGCCCTGCATGCCCACGACCGCGAGGATCCCGATCGAGAAGATCAGGATCGCGATCAGCGCCTCGATCAGCATGACGCCTCGTTGCAGCTCGCGGAGTGTGAGGGGTTTGCGCATATCCGGATCTCCCTTCAGGGGCAGGCGCGCGGATCGGGCGCGACGATCGCCGGCGTTGGATCGCACATGCGGATGCTGCCCGCGGGGCTGATCACGATCCGCAGGCAGCGCATCGTTCCTCCGGCGGCGCTGCAAAGGGAGGGGTCGGAGGGCGTCACGTCCACCTGCGTGAGCCTCGCGGAACCGTCGGGGTTGTCGATGATGTTGCCAAGCGGCGAGAACGTGGCCAGGATCGCGCCCGCGGGAACACCCGACACGCTCGTGCTGCCTGATCCCTCCGCCGGCGACTTGCTCTGGATGATATTGGCCGCGAGCGTCGTCGAGTCGCAGGGAATCACCGTGGAGAGGCACACCGTCCACCCGGTCGTGGGCGGCTGGAGCCCCAATGACACGGCCAGGTTCTGCCGGATCGCCTCCCCGCGCGCCACCTGCAGCCCGTTGGTGATCGCATCGGCCGAGGTGCGGATCCGCTGCGCCTGTATCCAGTCGGCAAAGCCCGGAGCCCCGAGCGCGATGAGCACGGCGAGCACGGTCAGCGAGATCATGATCTCGATGATGGTGAAGCCGCGCTGCGCTGCGTAGGCGTTCAGCATGGGCCGTTGTTGCTCGCGTCCGCGCCCTTCTTGGCTACCCAGCAGTTCGGGTTGCCCCTGTAGCCGGCGGAGTAGACGGGGTCGCCGGTCACCGTGGTGGTGCGCGCATTCGCCTGGTCGATGGTGTAGGTGAGGCCGCCCAGGGTGCCGTCGGTGCCCGGAGCGCCGCCGGCCGCCTGGATGGTGTACGTGGTGGCCGTCAGCACCGGGCACGTGACCTGGAAGTACTTCAGCACGCCCGCGGGACTTCCCGGGTTCGACGGCAGCGGAGCCACCGTGCCGGCCGCGCAGGCCCCGACGTAAGTGCGGTTGTCCTGGAAGTACAACTCCATCTTGGTGCGCATGGCGAGGAGGGCGGAGGTTCCTTCCACGAGCTTCCCCCGTCTCAAGTAATCGGTGTAGTTGGGGATCGCGACGGCGGCGAGGATCGCGACGATCGCGATCGTGACCATGAGCTCGATCAAGGTGAAACCGGAGTGGCGTTGCATGGGGACTCCCTCTTGTGCGGATGAAATGATAGAGAACCCGGAGGTCCCGCCGCAAAAACCGCTGACGAGAGGCGGGAATCCCGGTACGAACGGCGTGCTCGCAGGAATTCTAGCGGAACTATTTCGCGTTTCGGCGCAGCGTTCGCCTCCGATCACCGGAGCCGGCCCGCGCTGCGCCGGCCCGGAATTAGACACAGTCCAGACCGTGGTCTAGAATGCTTCCCATGAAAAAGGCGCCGAAACGCGACCGTGAAGGCATCGCGCAGCTGCTGCGCAGGCAGGGCATCACGCCGACGCACCAGCGCATGGAGATTGCGCACGCGCTGTTCTCGCGGCGCGAGCACTTTTCCGCGGAGCAGATCCTGTCGCTGGTCAATTCTCGCTACGCGGAAACCTCCAAGGCGACGGTCTACAACACGCTCAAGCTGTTCGTGGAGAAGAAGCTCATCCGGGAGCTGGTGGTCGACCCGGACAGGATCGTGTACGACCCCAATACCGAACCGCATCACCATCTCTACGACGTGGTGAGCGGACGCCTAACCGACATTCCCGCGGACAACATCCGCGTCGTCGGCTTGCCGGCCCTGCCGCAGGGGACGGTGGCCGAGGGCGTGGATATCATCGTCCGCACTCGCTCGCAGTCCTGAAGCACCGGTTCCCGACGCCGGTTCGCGCGTCGCGGACATCGTCTCTAACGCCTGACGCGCTTGTTATAATGCGTCCCCTCGTGCGAGGCACACGGGCTGGCGTAGCTCAGCTGGTAGAGCAACTGATTCGTAATCAGTAGGTCGGTGGTTCGAGTCCACTCGCCAGCACCAGGATCGCATTCTGGCGGCCCTGCCTGCGGCCGCGCGCGATCGGGAGACGAAATGAAGCTGTTCGGGGGCGGCAAGACCGATCATCCCATGGCCGACCTCAAAGAGGCCCGGAAGATCGTCGACGCCATTCCCGGAAGCGATCCCTTCAAGGCGCTCGAGGATCTCGACCACTGGCTGGAATCCGTGCGTGCCTGGCAGGGCTTCGCGCCCGAGGACCGCGCGCAACTGGTTCTGATGGTGGACGACGCGGCTCAGGGCCATCTGCGCAAGCTGCAGCGCGACTACCTTTCCTCGCCGCGCCTGTCCAAGTTCCAGGAAAACCGGCTGTGGTCCGCGATCCGCGAGTCCTGCCGCCAGTCCGCGCTCGCTTTCGCCGTCTGCGTCGACGTGTTCGTCACCGGTCAGAAGGGCTGGGAGGAGTTGAAGCCGAACATGGCGCTGCTCACGGTGCGCGCGTTGCGCGCCGCGGCGGCGCAGATGAAGTGGCAATACGTGCGCTACGGCCTGCAGGACAACGCGCTGTGGGGCATGATCGCCAAGATCTACGCGTTCGCCGAGCACCGCAAGTACGCGGACGCCAGGGTCGCCCCCTATGCGGGCATTCCCGAGGAGACCTCCGCACAGCAGGAGTTCCTCAAGGCGGTGATGCTCGCGGTGGCGTCGCCGGACAGCCTGCTGCCGGTGGAGATCGAGTTGGTCGAGCGCCTGATCGCCCACTTGGTCGGCTCGTTCAGGCTCGCCCCGAAGCCGCAGCCCGACGCGGCCTACTGGATCGACCTCGCGCAGAACCAGCCGCCGGTGCGCCTGGCGCGCCCTCCGGATCCCGTTCCGACGCTGCGTTTCTTCTCCGCGAGCGGCACCCTCAACCAGGTCAGGCAACTCGCCCAGATCGTGAAACAGACGAACGCCATGCCCTCGAGCGTCAACCTCGGCGGGAGCTACGAGCCGCAAGTGGTGCTCGAGGTCCTCGATCACCTGGCGCAGTGCTGGTCCGCGCAGCCGCCGGAGAGGAAGGCGCCGCGCCACCAGGTCAAGTCGCGGGTCACCATCACCTACGGCTTCGACGGGGTGCTCGCCGCGCTCGATCCCGGAGGCGAGGCGCTGTTCGACCCGGAAAAGATCGAGAGCTGGATCGTCGAGAACGTCAGTACCGGAGGCTTCGGGGCGCTGGTGCCGCAACTGCGGGGAGATTGGCTCAAGATCGGCCGCTTGCTCGGGCTGCAGCCGGAAGGCGGATCGAACTGGATCATCGGCGTGGTGCGACGCTTCCAGCGCGACGCCACCCAGACGGGAGCGGTCGGGATCCAGACCCTGGCGCGAGCGGCGCAGCCGGCGCAAGTGAGGCTGGTGAGCGGGCAGATCGGGCCCAGCCCGGACACCGAAACGGCGATCCTGCTCAACCCGATCGACGCCGCGGCCGAGACGGAGATCCTGTTGCGCAGCGACGTTCTCCTGCCGGGCCAGAACCTGCAGCTCGAGCACGACCGGAAGACCTATCTGCTCCTGCCGACCGGCAACATGGAACGCGGCGACGACTACGATCTCGTGCGCTGCCGCACCATGATTCGCGACGCGAGTGACTAGCCGAGCACTTTTCCCAGCCAGGCGCTGATGTCGCCCACTTCCTCCGGGCACACCGAGTGCTGCATGGGGTACTCGCGCCATTCCAGCTTGTAGCCGAGCGATTGCAGCAGCCCGCGCGACTGCTCGGCGCGCGCAAGCGGAATGACGGGGTCGTGGCTGCCGTGCGCCATGAAGATCGGCGTGTCCCGGTTGGCCTCGGCGGCCTCGGCGGCGAACTTGTCCGCGATCGGCAGGTAGGTCGACAGGGCCATGATGCCGGCGATGTGCTCGGAATGCCGCAACCCCGTCTGGAGCGCGATCGCCCCGCCCTGCGAGAAGCCGGCGAGCACCAGCCGGCTGGCCGCCGTGCCGCGCTCCCTTTCGCGCGCGATCAGGGCCTCGATGAGAGTCTGCGAAGCGCGCACGCCGCTCTCGTCCTCGCGCCGGATCGCGCCGTCGCTGATGTCGTACCAGGCGCGCATGCGCATGCCGCCGTTGATCGTCACCGGCTGCACCGGAGCGTGCGGAAACACGAAGCGGATCGCCCGGGACAGCTTCAGCGCCGGCACGATGGGCGCGAAATCGTTTCCGTCGGCGCCCAGCCCGTGCAGCCAGATGATGCTCGCCGAGGGGCTCCTCGCAGTCTCGATCTCGATTGCGTCGAGGTACTCGGCCATTCGCTCAGGGTTTCTTCGGGCGGATCGCGGACTTGGGACGGAAGGCCTTGACCACCTCATCGCGCGTCTCGATGTAGGGGCCGCCGACGAGATCGATGCAGTAGGGGACGGCGGCGAAGATGCCCGCGACCAGGGTCTTGCCGTTCTCGTCCTTCAGGCCTTCGAGCGTTTCGCGGATCGACTTGGGCTGGCCCGGCAGGTTGATGATGAGTGCGCCCTTGCGCACCACCGCGACCTGCCGCGAGAGGATCGCGGTAGGAACGAACTCGAGGCCGATCCTGCGCATCTGCTCGCCGAATCCCGGCATCGGCTTGTCCGCGACCGCGAGCGTTGCCTCGGGCGTCACGTCGCGGGGCGCGGGCCCGGTGCCGCCGGTGGTCAGCACCAGATGGCAGCCCTCGCGGTCGACGAGCTCGATCAGCGTGGACTCGATCACCGGCCGCTCGTCGGGGATGAGGCGCTTGTGCGTGCGCCAGGGGCTGGCCATCGCTCGCCCGAAGAACTCCTCGAGCGCTGGGATTCCCTCGTCCTTGTATACGCCGCTCGAAGCCCGGTCGCTGATCGACACGAGCCCGATGAGCAGCTCGTCGCCTGCTGCCGTCATGGTGGAAGTATAAAGGCCGCCCGCAGCGCCGGATAGTCAGGCCGCGTCGTCCTCGCTCGCGGAATCGACCACGATCTCGCGAAGCGCTCTGAAGAGCTCGCGGTAGGCCCGCGGCGGCGCACCCGCTGTCCGCTCCTCGCGCGCCTTGCGCGCAAGCGCGCGCAGATGCCTCGCGTCTATTCCCGGGTGGGCGCGCGCGAGCTCGCCGACGGCGGTCTCGTCCTCGAGCAGGCGGTCGCGCCAGCGCTCGACCCGGTGCTGCTGCGCGGTGTGTTCCGCGGATATCCCGTCCCACACTTTGAGCTTCTCGCGGATCGGCGCGGGATCGACCGAGCGCATCAGCCTGCCGATGTACTGCATCTGCCGCCGCCGCGCCTCGTGCTTGGTCATGCGCCGGAACTGGTCGACCGCGCCGCGCAGATTCTCGGGCAAACCGACCGTGTCGAGCTGCTCGGGATTGAGCTCGACTAGGCGCGCGCCGAGCGTCTGCAGCTCGTGCATTTCGCGCTTGCGCTGGGTCTTGCTGGGCTTTTCCTCGTCCTGCACGTCGGTAAACGGAGATGAGCTGCTATATCATAGCGTCTTTCCCCGGCCTCTCCGCATGGCGCAAGCCCGTTTTTCTCATGATCTGGACGCCCTGAAGACGATCGCGGCCGACGCCTTGGCGCACGCGGCGCGAAAAGGCGCGAGCGCCTGCGAAGCCGAGACCTCCGACGGCTACGGCCAGACGGTGACGGTGCGCAAGGGCGAGGTGGAAACGATCGAATACAACCGCGACAAGAGCCTCGGCGTCACCGTCTACGTGGGCCGGCGCAAGGGCTACGCGAGCACCGGGGATTTCGCCGGGCGCGCCATCCGCGACACCGTCGAGGCGGCATTGACGATCGCGCGCTTCACCGCCGAGGACGAGGCCGCAGGGCTGCCGGATCCGGAGGATCTGGCCCGTAATCCCGCGGACCTCGACCTGTTCCACCCTTGGAACCCCCCGATCGATGAGGCGATCGAGATCGCGAGGGCGTGCGAGGCGGCCGCGTTCAGGCTGGACAGGCGCGTGGTGAACTCCGAGGGTGCGAGCGTATCCTGCCAGCAGTGGCATTTCGCGCTCGGCAACAGCCACGGCTTCATGGAGGGTTTTCCCACGTCGCGCCATACCCTGTCCTGCGCCGTGATCGCCGCGGAGGACGGCCAGATGCAGCGCGACGACTGGTACTCGTCGCAGCGCTCCTCGGAGGACCTGCCCCTGCCCGAAGCCATCGGCGACTACGCGGGCAGGCGCGCGCTCGCGCGGCTTCGCAGCCGCAAGATCGGAACCGCGCAGGCGCCGGTGCTGTTCGAGGCGCCGGTGGCGAACGACCTGATCGCGACCTTCGTCTCCGCCGTCAGCGGAGGAAATCTCTACCGCAAGGCCTCGTTCCTGCTCGACCAGCTCGGCCGGGAGATCTTCTCCCCGCTCGTCACCCTGGTCGAGCGGCCGCACCTGCCGCGCGCCCAGGCGAGCTCCTGGTACGACGACGAAGGCGTGGCGACGCGCGACCGCGACGTGGTGAAGGACGGGGTGCTGCGCGGCTATTTTCTCGGGAGCTACTCCGCGCGCAAGCTCGGGATGAAGACCACCGGCAGCGCCGGCGGCAACCACAACCTGATCCTGCAGGGCGGCGAGCTCGATCTTCCCGGTCTGATCAGGAAGATGGGGCGCGGGCTGCTGGTCACCGAGCTGATCGGCTTCGGCGTGAACTTGGTCACCGGCGACTATTCGCGCGGCGCCGCAGGCTACTGGGTGGAGGGAGGCGAGATCTGCCACCCGGTCGAGGAGGTCACCATCGCGGGCAACCTGCGCGACATGTTCCGCTCGATCTCCGCCATCGGCTCGGACGCGCTCACGCGCGGTTCCCGCACCACCGGGTCGATTCTCGTCGAAGGCATGACCATCGCCGGCAATTGAAAGACCCCCCCGGCCGCGGGCGTATAATCGGCCGGTTTCTCAAATCGAGGAGGGCAGCGAAATGAAAAGACGCGAGTTCATCAAGACGGCCGGCCTGGGCGCGGCCGCAGGTGCGGGACTGGTCACGGCGGCGCAGGCGCGCGCGCAGCAGACCGCGGGCCTGCCCAGCATCCAGTGGCGCCTCGCGGCGAGCTGGCCGAAGAGCCTCGACACGCTGTTCGGCGGCGCCGAGATGGTCGCCCGGCGCGTTGGCGAGATCACCGAAGGCAAGTTCCAGATTCGCGCCTTTGCCGCGGGCGAGATCGTCCCGGCGCTGCAGGTGCTCGACGCGGTCCAGGCCGGCACGGTCGAGCTGGGCCACACCGCTACCTATTACTACTTCGGCAAGGACCCGACGTTCGCATTGGGCACCGCCGTGTGCTTCGGCATGAACACGCGGCAGCAGAACGCCTGGTGGTACGTCGGCGGAGGCAAGGAGGCGATGGCCCCGCTGTTCAGCGAATTCGGCTGCGTCGCTCTCCTCGCGGGCAACACCGGCTGCCAGATGGGCGGCTGGTTCCGCAAGGAGATCAAGTCGGTGGCAGATCTCAAGGGACTCAAGTTCCGCATCGGCGGCATGGCGGGCCTGGTGCTCGCCAAGCTGGGCGTCGTGCCGCAGCTGATCGGCGCGCCCGACATCTACCCCGCCCTGGAAAAGGGTACGATCGACGCTGCCGAATGGGTCGGGCCTTACGACGACGAGAAGCTCGGCTTCAACAAGGTCGCCAAGCACTATTACTACCCGGGCTTCTGGGAGGGCGGGCCGATGCTGATGACGCTCGTCAACGAAAAGAAGTGGAACGAGCTGCCCAAGCCTTACCAGGCCGCGCTGATGGCGGCATGCGGCGAGGTCAACTCGTGGATGCCGGCGAAATACGACGAGCTGAACCCGCAGGCGTTACGCCGGCTGATCGCGAGCGGCGCGAACCTGCGGCCCTTCCCGCGCTCGGTCATGGAAGCTTCCGAGAAAGCCGCGTACGAGCTGTACGACGAACTCAAGGCGAAGAGCAAGCACTGGGCGGCCGTATACCCCCAGTGGAAGAAGTTCCGCGACGAGCAGTTCCTCTGGTTCCGCGTCGCCGAGTCCACGTACGACAACTACACTTTCGCTTCGAAGCTCGGGGCGGGCAAGTCGTAGCGGCCGAAATCGGCGCAAAAAACCCCGCCTCGGCGGGGTTTTTTCTTGCCTCTGCCGGCTACTTCTTGAAGAGCTTCTCCAGGTCGTCGGCTTCCCGGTTCTCCGGCGTTTCCTTCTTGTCCGGCGCAGCCTTCGTCTCCGTCGGGGAGCCGAAGTCGGGCGGCGCCTCTTCGGGAGCCTGCTCGGTCTCTGAAGGGGCGAAGAACTGCACCTTCGAGGGATCGCCGGTGCTCTTCGTGAGGTTGCCGGTCACCAGGCCCGGGAAAGCGATCACGATCCCAACCATGATCACCTGGATCACAACGAAGGGCACGGCTCCCCAGTAGATCTGGCCGGTCGTCACGGGGGCGGTGGCCCTGCCCGTGAACTTGTCGAGGTATTCCTTGCCGGGAGCAACGCTGCGCAGGTAGAACAGCGCGAAGCCGAACGGCGGGTGCATGAACGAGGTCTGCATGTTCACCCCGAGGAGCACGCCGAACCAGATCAGGTCGACGCCGAGCTTGTCGGCCACCGGTGCAAGCAGCGGCACGATGATGAACGCCAGCTCGAAGAAGTCGAGGAAGAACGCGAGCACGAAGGTAAGCACGTTGACCACGATGAGGAAGCCCAGCTGCCCGCCGGGAAGGCTGGTGAGCAGGTGCTCGACCCAGAGATCACCGTTCACCCCGCGAAAGGTCAGGCTGAACACGGTCGAGCCGACCAGGATGAACACCACGAACGAGGTCAGCTTGGCGGTCGAGTTCATCGCCTGCCTCAGCAACGACCAGCTGAGGCGCCGGTTCATCAGGGCGAGCACCAGGGCGCCGGTGGCACCCATGGCGCCACCCTCGGTGGGCGTCGCCCAGCCGAGGAAGATCGTGCCGAGCACAAGGAAGATCAGCGCGAGCGGCGGGATGAGCACGAACAGGACGCGCCCGAGGAGCTTCAGCCCGCGCAGCGTGCGCGCCTCGGGGGGCAGCGCCGGCGCGGCTTGCGGATACAGCACGGTCACGGAGAAGACGTAGGTCGCGTAGAGCGCGGTCAGCACCAGGCCCGGGAAGATCGCGCCCGCGTACATGTCGCCCACCGAGCGGCCGAGCTGGTCGGCGAGGACGATGAGCACCAGCGAGGGCGGGATGATCTGCGCGAGGGTCCCGGAGGCGGCGATCACCCCACTCGCCAGGCGGCGGTCGTAGCCGTAGCGCAGCATGATGGGGAGCGAGATCAGCCCCATCGAGATGACCGAAGCGGCAACCACGCCCGTGGTCGCCGCGAGCAGGGCGCCGACGAAGATCACGGCG
>Ga0335084_10005664_pt1 | contig 12366 bp, 9 predicted proteins | sample Lox_Sample_44_FD_206721 | JGI IMG/M metagenome (GOLD analysis project Ga0335084, IMG submission 206721) | Soil microbial communities from Loxahatchee National Wildlife Refuge, Florida, United States - Lox_Sample_4.4 | ecosystem: Environmental > Terrestrial > Soil > Wetlands | place: USA: Florida...
ACCCGAGCTTGGCGAGCTTTTTTGCGACGGTTGCCTTGTCAAAGGGCTTGACGACATATTCGTTGCACCCCCCCTGGATACACGACACGATGGTTCCCTTGTCCGCGAGGGCCGTGACCATGACGATCTTCGCCCTGTGGTTCTCGGAAACGCCCTTTTCCAGCTCCAGTCTTCTGATTTTCCCCAGGACCTCAATGCCGTCCATCTGCGGCATCTGCACGTCGAGGGAAATCAGATCATAGGGGGTCCAACTCTCCCAGGCCTTTGCAAAGGCTGCCATGGCGTCGGCGCCGTTCTCGACGGCTTCGCACTGGCCGAAATGGCTCATGATCATTTTCATCTTCTCCCTGCTGACCATCTCGTCGTCCACGACCAGGATCTTCATGACTCACTCCACTGTTTCAACGGGCAGTCTCGGGTTTGTGCACAAACTCATCCAGGCGCCTGTAGGCTTTTTCCAGTTTCTCCAGCCCTCCGGCCGCCTCGCCGAGAGACCCCGATTTCGCCGTTTTTTCGAGCTCCGCGGCCGCCGAGGAAAGCTCCGCTGCCGCCAGGTTGGCTGCGCCGCCCTTGATGGCGTGAGCCTCCCGCCTCAGGATCTCCGCATCGGCCCGGTCCAGGGCTTCCCGGATGGTGCCGAGCTGATTTCTGACACTCTCCAGGAACCGCTCGAGGAGCCCCGACAGAAATTCCCGGTTGCCCTCGAATTCCGCCAGAGCTCTTTCGAAGTCCAGGGGCGCATCCCCCGCCGCGCGACAGGCGCCCGGCGCTGCAACGCTCGAGACCAAGGAAGCAGGCTGCGCCGCCGAATCCGGCGATGCGCCCTGCGTGATCCAGAAATCGACGCGGTCGATGAGGACCTGGCGCCACACGGGCTTGATCAGGTAGTCATCCATGCCCGCCTTCAGGCAGGCATCTATATAGTCTTTCACCGCGTGGGCTGTCAAGGCAATGATGGGCAGGCGCTGCAGCGAGCCGGCTTCTTGCTCGAGGGCGCGGATGATCCGCGTCGCCTCGATCCCATCCATCACGGGCATCTGCACATCCATGAGGATCAAGTCATAGCCGCCCCGTTTGAAGGAATCCACCGCTTCCTGCCCGTTACAGGCGATATCGACGCCGTAGCCGGCGCCGGTGAGGTTCCGCATGGCAACCTGCTGGTTGACCGGGTAATCCTCGACGAGGAGCACCCGCCGCCCATGCCGGAACGGAGAGCCTGCAACCGCAGCGCCGGCGCTCTTTTCTGTGTCCTTCGCGAGGCCGGCTGCCGCCGCGATCTTGCCGAACAGTTCCCGCCGCATCACGGGCGTTGTGACGACAGCGTTTGCGCGGACTTCCCCCGCCCCGCCTGCGACAGCCGGTTTTCCGGCGGCCCGCAAGGCAATGACAGGAACGGGCCGCCCGTTCCCCCTGGCCGGGATTCTCGGCAGCAAATCGAATCCGTCCCGCTGCAGGATGCCGCTGCGGACCATGGCAAGGTCGAAGACCGTCCCCGAATCCCGCAGCCCGTTGAGAAGGGAAAGGGTCTCCGCTCCCCCGCCGGATTCCACCACCCCGCACCCGGAGGCTTCGAGATAGCGGCGGATGATGGATCGCATCGTGCCGGCCTCGTCCACCAGCAGGACACGGAGCCCGGTGAGGCTTTCCGCCGTCTTTCCCCGCGTCTCGCGGAGTCCTTTCTGTTTCTTCAGGCACGTGTTGAACCAGAAGGTGCTTCCCTCGCCCGGCTCGCTCACGACGCCGATTTCGCCACCCATCATCTCGACCAGTTTCTTCGAAATGGTGATGCCGAGGCCGCTGCCGCCGTACTGGCGGGTGATCGATCCGTCGGCCTGGGTGAAACTCTCGAAGATTTTGTCCTGCTTCTCGAGGGGGATTCCGATCCCCGTGTCGCTCACGGAGAACTGGGCCATGACGTCATCGTCCGAATCCCGGAGGAGCTCGCAGGTGACGGTGACTTCCCCTTTTTCGGTGAACTTGAGGGCATTGCCGACGAGGTTGACGAGGACCTGGCGCATTCGGACGGAGTCGCCGACGAGGTTCGTGGCAACGTCGGGTGCAAGGAAGGTCACAAAACCGAGTCCCTTTTGCGCCGCCCTCAATGCGAAGCTCTCCGTGATGTCGTCCACCAGATCCGCCAGATCGAAAGGCTCCTCGTCCAGTTCAAGTTTTCCCGACTCGATCCGAGACAGGTCGAGAATGTCGCTGATGAGATGGGAGAGGTTCCTCGCCTCGTTGCGGATCGTTTCGAGAATGCCCCTCTGGTCCTCGCTGAGATCGAGTCCGAGGGCCAGCTCCGTCATGCCGATGATCCCGTTGAGCGGGGTGCGGATCTCGTGGCTCATGCTGGCCAGAAACTCGCTCTTGGCGCGGTTGGAGACCTCGGCAGCCTCCTTTTCCTTGCCCAGGGCCTCGGCACGCTTGCGCTCGGTGATATCCCTCGTCACCCCCTGGATGCCGACGATCAGTCCGTCCGATTCGGCGGTGATGCTCACCTGCGTTTCTCCCCAGAAGATGCTGCCGTCCTTCCGGACGTGCTCCAGTTCCAGCGTCTCGGAAAACCCCTTGCCCGCAAGAGTCCTGCGCTTGATGAGATCCTTGATGACTTTATAGAGGTCGTGGATCTTTTTCGCGGAGTCGGGTGTCAGCATCCGGTCAAAGCGAATCCTGTGGGCTTCCTCCGGGGAGTACCCGTACTGGGTCAGCATGGACGGACTGACGTAGGTCGGATTCATTTTCAGATCCATGGTCCAGATGAGATCGCTCATGTTGTCCGCCATGAGGCGATACTGCTTTTCCCTGCGGCGGAGGGCCAGTTCGGCCTCCTTGCGCGCAGTGATGTCGATGAAGCTCTCCAGGAGGCACTCGCGGCCGCCCACGTGAAGGGGGACGACGGTCTTGATGATGGAGCGCCGGGAGCCGTCCGCCGTGAGCATGATCCGCTCCGAGTTGTCGACACTCTGCCCCAGGTCCGTCACCGGGCAACGTCCGGTGTGGGACGGACAGACGAACTGGTGGCAGGGCCGCCCGACGATCTGCTCCTGCGGCAGGCCGAACATGCGGGCTGCCGCAGGGTTGATCTCCTGGATGATGTGCGTCTCCCGGTCGATGATCATGATCCCCGTGTGAACGGTCTCGAAGACGGCATTCAGGCGGCCTTCGCCCTCTCGCATCCTGGCCTCGGCGCGCTTCTGTTCCGTGATGTCCTGGACATTCCCGATCCGGTAGAGCACGTTGCCCTTCTCGTCACGCTTGACCGTGACGTCATGCAGCGCCGGAAAGCGGGCCCCGTCTTTGCGGAGGCGATCCAGCTCGAAGATGTGGTGGCCCTTTTCGTAAGCCAGGCGCATTTGCGCCTCGTGGTTCGTGCGGCAATCGGGCGCGATCATGTCCCTCACCGGCCGGCCGGTCAACTCCTCGGCTGTGTAGCCGTGCATCTCGGCATAGGCGGGATTCATGATGTCAAGCCTGTCGCCGACACTCGTGACCATCCCCATGCGGGTGTTCCGGAAAATATCGGCAAGCTTGTGCAGCTCCTCCTCCGATCGCTTTCGGTCCGTGATGTCCCGGACGAACACGAGGGCCCCGTCATGCCCCTCAAAGCGGATGGGGACGGGGGCCACGGACACGTGCATGGCAGTGCCGTCGAGCTTCAGATAGACCTGGTCCTGGGCGGGAACCTGCCTTTTCTCTACGTTCAGGATGCGGGTCCGTTCCCTCGCACTCTCAAGATTGTCGGGGTGAATCCGTTCGAACAGGGGACGGCCGATCAATTCCTCCTGGGTCTGGGCCCCGAAGATGCGCAGGGCGGCCTGATTCAGATAGGCGAACAGGCCCCGGGTCTGCACGAAAATGCCGTCCGGTGCGTTTTCGATGAGCAGGCGGTAGCGGTTCTCGCTTTCCCGGAGTTTCTGCTCGGCATTTCTCTGCTCCGTCAGGTCCTGTACGTTCGCAATCCGGTACAGCACCTTTCCCTTTTCGTCAAACTTGACCGTGATGTCGTGAAGCGCCGGGAATCGGGTCCCGTCCTTGCGGACGTGATCGAGCTCGAAGATGCGATGACCCGTTTCAGTGGCCTGGCGGATGTTCTCGATGAAGGCATTTCGGCAATCCGGGGCGATCAGCTCCATGACTGGCCGGCCGGCCAGTTCCTCGATCGTGCACCCGTGCATCTCGGCATAGGCCGGGTTCACGTTGTCGAGCAGGTCGCGGACGCACGTGACCATGCCCGTGCGGGAGTTTCGGAAGACGGCTGCAAGCTTGTGCAGTTCCTTCTCCATCCGCTTGCGCTCAGAGATGTCGCGGATGATCCCCTCGATGCCCGTGGGGTTCCCCTGGTCATCGAAACAGAAGGAGCTGCTGACCGAAACATCAATGGGCGTGCCGTCCTTTTTCTTGAGCTGGACGCCGTGGTCGTCCACATGTCCCTGCTGCTGGAGTATGCGAAGGTACTCTTCCCGTGCCTCGGGATTCACATAAAATGATGCCATGGGGGAACCGATCAGTTCCTCGAGGGTGTCGTAGCCCAACTTCGGCAGCGCCGACCGGCTCACCATGACGAGCTTTCCCTCGAGGTCGCACCGGAAATAGATATCGCGGATGTTCTCGACAATCTGGCGGAATTTCTTTTCACTTCGTGTCAGGGCTTCCTCAGCACGCTTCCGGGCGCTGATGTCGCGGGCAAGCCCCCTGAAGCCTGCAGGCTTTCCATCATTGTGCCGGAGCAGTGAGACCGACACCTCGATGCGGACGCGGGAGCCGTCCTTGCGGATGAGCTCATAATCGAAAGCCCTTTCCGTCTCGCCGGTCCTGAAGACCCGATTGAAGACATCGAAGACCTTTTTTGAGCCCTCGTCGTCCATGTAGGCCCGGTAGTGCATCCCCGGCATCTCGCTCAAGGAATAACCCAGCATCCGGCACATGGCCGTGTTGCAGAAGGTGAAACATCCCTCCAGGTCCACCTCGTAGTAACCCTCGTCGATGCCGTTCAATATGGTGCGGTAGCGCTCTTCGCGGATCGCGCTGCGGGCGGGCGCGTTTTCAGGGCTTTCTCCCCGCAGCCTCTCCAGTTCTCCCCGGAGCGCTTCGATCTCGGCGATCAGCTCGGCCTTGGTCTTTTCCATGAAAATCGGCAATGTCCTGAATATGATATACTTTTTTGTCCCTGGTGTTGTTATGCAAGTTCCGTGAAACATCGGCAGGCTGCGATTCGAGGAATTGAGTCGGCAATCGGTCTCCGCGACGGATTTCCATCGCTCGCCGGCTGCCACTCGAATGCAGGCAATCCCGTTCTTCACCGGCAGATCGGCTTCTTCGCATCCATGGTCTCGAACCCTTCTTTTTCCGGCATTTAAAATGTCGGCGACCGCAAGATCGGGATGCCACGGCAGACGTTTCTGCCTGACGGGGAGGACACGGCAGAATCTGTCTCGCGAAACCAGACACGTTCCTCTCTTAAGTGCCCGCGAACTTGAGCAGACCCCCGCTTCGCAGCCGTGCAAGTTTCCATTGCGCCGCGAGCGGCTTCATGCTTTGATGGGCATCGTTTGACGGAATACAACCAGGGAGCCGGACATGATCAAAGCGGTGATCTTCGACTGGGGAGGCGTGCTGATCGAGAACCCCACGGAAGGGATCCTGCGATACTGCCGGGAATATCTCGGCATCGGAAACGGGTGCATGCTGGCGGCCTACCGCAAGCTGATGCCCTACTTCCAGGAGGGTCGGATCTCGGAGGAGGAGTTCTGGAAAGGGGTGCGCAGGCGGACCGGTGCGAAACGGGAGATGCCCGCATCGCTCTGGTTTGAGGCGTTCGAGAAATCCTATGTGGAAAAAAAGGACGTCTTTTCCATCGCCGCCGATCTCTATCAAAGAGGATACCGGACGGGCATCCTCTCGAACACGGAGAAACCGGCAAGGCCTTTTATGAATCGGAAACCCTACGGCATTTTCGACCCCGTCGTGCTTTCCTGGGAAGTGGGGTCGGCAAAACCTCAAGGCAGGATCTTCGAGGCCCTGATCGCAACCCTTGGACTGGAGCCTCCGGAGATTCTAGTCATCGACGACGCGGCGATAAACGTCACCGCTGCAAGGCAGGTGGGTCTTCAGGGCCTGTTGTTCACCGACACGGAGGCGCTTCGTAAAGACCTCGCCAGTCTGCTCTGACGCGCAGACTGTATCTTATTTTTCCGCACTGGACCCTATACCCGATACCCTGTCTTCACTTCACAAACATCGGCGGCACCTTGGCCGGCAACACTTCGATTTTGCGCCACACGTCCCCCACGACGTAGGGTTCCGTCTTGAGCCAGGCGTCCACATCGGCTCGCGTTGGATAATCGACCACCAGGGCCGAGCCGATCATCTGTTCGCGGTCGTTCAGGATGGCCACACCGTAGACCGCCTTCCCCTCCTCCTTCATCTTCACGATGCCCGCCAGATGGGCTTCTCGTGCCGCCATCCGCCGCTCCGGAGCCTTGTCGTCGGTTCCGTCGTAGGCAATCACCAGAAACTGCATACTTTCCCCTTTCTTTTTTAATAACCCCGGCCGGCGCTCTCCACGCTTTCGAGAACGCCGTCCTCGAACGTCAGCGCGTAGACGTAATCGCCGATGCCGCGGTTGTAATGCCATTTCTCGACTCGTTTTCCGGACGAGGCATCCCTGTCGCCCAGTTCTTCCCTGGAATCGGGCTTTCCGCAGAGACTCAGCACATGCACTGTCGTGTCCCCGCGGTCGACGGTGTCGCTGCCGCAGCGGAAAACATCGTCCGTTGCCCATGCAGAACAGGCCCACAGGGCGATCCAGAGGGTCGCTGCAACCATCGCTGCCGAGACTCGCATTGTCGTCATTCTTCGTGGAGCCCCCTTATGCTTTTTTGCCTTCCTCTTGCAAAACAAGTTCCAGCTGGTCCAGCAGCCCCCGCTGGCCCGCGTTGATCTTCTCTTTCGCAAGATCGACGGCAAACCACCCGGCCCGGTCCACCTCCGGAAACTCCTGCTGCCTGCCGGAGCGCGGCGGCCACTCCATGGCGAAGGTATTGCTGCGAATGGCCCGGGGATCGCAGTCCCCCTCGATTGCCCAGGCATGGACGATCTTTCCGCCTCTTTGCTGCACGGGTGTCAGTTTATGGAAAATACCCGAGGGCCTGAAGCTTGTCTCCTCCTCGAATTCCCTGCGGGCAGCCTCGAACGCCTCCTCCCCTTCGTCCAGTTCCCCTTTCGGGATGGACCAGGCGCCCAGGTCTTTGCGCTCCCAAAAGGGGCCGCCTGGGTGAATGAGGAAGACCTCGAGCATCCCCGCGTGAAAACGATAGAGAAGCAGACCCGCGCTGTGTTTCGACATATCGATAAAGTGGATTCCCTTGCCCAGTGAGTGTAAGGATTCAAGACTCATCGGTCAAGGGAAAAGGGGACGGAAATGATATGAAAAGGCGGCAGAGGAAAACCTTCTGCCGCCTTTTGATGTCGACATCGTTTGTTTCACCGCCCGCCTGCGGCCTTCTCGGCTGTGCCGATCGCCTGATAGGCCAGATCGACGGATCGGCCCAGCGTGCTGAGCGCCAGGCTCGGGTTGTGGAAGCCCATGCTGTTCTCGGCTGCCACGAAATCCCAGTACCACTGTGCCTTCCGGATCAGCTCGCGCGCTTTGTCGAGCTCCGCCTTGTTGGCCTTCGGGCTCTTCGAGGCTTTGCCGATCGCCAGATGGGCCTTGGCCACGATCTCGCCGGCGGTATGCTGCATCTCGAAGACCCGGTCCTGCACCATCTTCACCCGTTCGAGCAGCCACGCATCACTCTGGGTGTGGCAGGTCCTGCAGCCTTCCCGGCTGTGCCTCATGGGGCTTGTGACCCAGTGCGAGGTGTACTTCTGGCCGTCGACCTTCATGTAGGGCATGTGGCAGTCTGCGCAGGAAACGCCGGAGGTCGCATGAACACCCCCGCTCCAGAACTCGAACTCGGGGTGCTGGGCCTTGAGCATCTTGGCCTCCGAGTCGGGGTGCTTCCAATCCATTTCAAAGCCGTTGGGGACCATGGAGTAATAGTCATAGATCTTCTCGGGGTGCAGGCCGTTGACCCAGGGCAAGATGACCTTCTTGTCCGACGGCACGAAGTAGTACTCCACGTGGCATTGCCCGCAGACGTAGCTGCGCATTTCCTCGCGGGAGGCCTTTTTCACGTCGATGCCGCGCTTCTCCATGGCTTCGATGAAGGCCGGGTTGATCACACGCAGGTTCATCGTCTTGGGGTCATGACAGTTGGCGCAGACGATGGGCTGCTTGATCTGCGGGAGAACTTCGGAAAGGGGCATCTTTGCATACGCCCAGCCCTTCTCCTTGAAGAGATCCGCCAGATATGCCGTTTTGCAGGTCATGCAGGCGGCGACGGTCGTCTGGTTGACCCGCTTTGTCTCTTTCAGGTCTTCCATGGCGTATGGATGCCCGCGGTCCTCGTTGTAGTCGATGCTGAAGGGCATCCCCTTGAAGTTCATGAGGATCTCCGGCTCCTTGATCCTCTTCGGGGTTTTCTCGCTTCCCCCGTACCCTGTCACGGGCGGGTTCATCTCCTTGTTCTTCAGGTAGCTCTGATACTCCAGGGGATAGTACTTGCCCCAGACGGCAGGGTCGTATTCCCCTTCGGGAAGCACAGCGATCTTCATCGTCGTGTAGGGCGTCCGCACGAAGATCTGGAGCACGATGATGAACAGCATCACCAATGCGATACCCCCGAGCGTCATCCAGATTTTCTTATTGCTGTCCAAGGATGATCCCTCCTCCTTTTTCAAGCCCCCGTTGATGGACGGAGAAGCGATGGCACTTGAGGCAGTCGGCTCCGCCTGCCCCCATGGGGGTGTTCTGCACCGTCGAGAAGTGACATCTCAGGCAATTGCCGTTTGCGACTTCCCGACTCTCCGCCGAAAAAGCGATCATGGCAGGATAGGTCTTCAGGGTTTCATGGTAGAGGTCATTGAGACCGGACTTGACTTTATAGGCAACCTGACCGACGAGGTTGGTATCGGGGAGATGGCAGTCGATGCAGGCGAACTGCTTGTGGGTGGATCCCTGCCATCGGGCGTAAACGAGATCCATGCTATGGCAGGTTCCGCAGACCCGGGGGCTGCCCGAGGCCTGATATCCGCCGACGAGGAAGACCACAAGGACCATCCCGGCAATGATGCCGGCGGCCAGCAGCTTTGAGGGGGGGAGGCGAAACACGTCCTTCCAGTTCACGCTTCGGCACCGTTTTTGAGTATCGGTTTGTTACGAAATTGGAACGCCCCTATGCGTAAGAGACTAAAGAGTGAAAAAGAAAATGTCAAGGGGTAACTCGAGGCCGGAAAAAATAATGCCCCCTGTATTTCCAGAAGGGGCGACCGGATCGGATTGCAGGAAAGCCGGGGGGATCAGCCCTGCGCAGGCGACGACACCATGAAGGGACATCAAGGAGTCACTACGCTCCGGGGGTTGACTTCTCCGGGCATAGTATATTACGTGACAGGCATGAAAAAAGAGGCTCGGGTCAGAATCGGTATTGTGGTCCCCAAATACGGTCTCGTAGGCGGTGGGGAGGAGCACGTGGCCCAACTGACCAACCGGATATCACAGAGCGGCGAATTCGATGTCCATCTGTTCGCCAATCAGTGGGCGAATGTTTCCGACACGGTCAGCGTCCACAAGATACCGATCCTGTCCTTCCCGAAATTCCTGACGACAAGCAGCTTCGCGTATTTTGTGGAGAAAGAAGCTGCCCGGATGCCGCTCGACCTCATTCACACCCACGACAGGATCTACAGGGCCGATCTGTCGACCCTCCATTGGATCCCTCACCGTATCTGGGTCCGCGATGTCCGCAAGAAGAGAGCGACCCTCTTCGATCGGGTCACGATGAGGGTGGAGCACCGGCTGGCCCACTCCTGCCGGATGTTTGCAGCCGTGTCTCATCTGGCCAGGGAGAAATTTCTCGAAGAATACCCCGGGATCGACCCGGACCGGATCCGGGTGGTCCATCCCGGCGTGGATCTCGAGCAATTCTCAAAGCGGGATCGAGGGACGTGCCGCCACGAGATCAGGCAGCAATATGGATTGACGGACAGCGACACGGTCGTCCTCTTTGTGTCGATGAATTACGACATCAAGGGGCTGGACTACCTCATGGGCGGCATCGCGCAGTTCCGGGGGAGTCATCCCGGGGAGCCCCTCAAGCTGCTGATCGTCGGGAGAAGCGGCACCGCTCAATATGACGCACTTGCCCGGACACTGGGTATTCACCGGGATATCCTGTATACGGGCGTCATCCCCCATGAGCGGATTGCGGAGATCTATCTGGCCTCGGATCTCTTTGCCATGCCTTCGAGGTTTGACACCTTCGGTCTGACAGTCGTGGAAGCCATGGCCGCCGGGCTTCCCGTCATTGTCAGCACGAATGTCGGGGCCAGGGATCTCGTCACGCAGGGCCTCAACGGCTTCATCGTGGACAACGAGAAACACGCAGAGCAGATCGGCCACGCCTTGTCCGTGCTGATCAACCGGGACGTGCGGAGAGGCATGTCGCAGGAGGCATGGAAGACTGCATCCCGGCACGGCTGGGAGGTGAATCTGGAGAGATACCTGGAGCTCTATCGGCACCTGCTGGAAGTGAAACCGGGCCGCTCATGAAATTCGAAGGGGCCCGCCCGTGACCGAACGTGAGGTCGCCGCGGGGAGAAAAAGGGGGGGATCAGCCGTTCCCCTGACCCACGGCACACAAAGTCGGACTCCGCGGTCGCGGTTTCATACCATGCAATTCAGTTAAATTCAACGTTGATTTTTCACAAAGAGATATGTTACCGGAGCGCGGGCCCGGAGTAGGTGGAGCCGTCTTCTAGTTGGCGCGACAATGCTTCCGAAGCACGGTCAGGCAGAGAGATCGGAAGCGTTCCAGCCAGCTCGTACAGCCTATTCTGGAGGCAAACTAAAATCTCAGGGAGGTAGATGATGTCTTACGCAGAAGAGTACAAGAGGAAACTTACAACCCCCGAAGAAGCTGTGAAAGTGGTGAAGAGCGGAGACTGGATTGATTACGGGTTCGGCCACACCAAGCCGGTCGCACTGGACAAGGCCCTTGCTGCTCGCAAAAATGAGCTCAAGAACATCAATATCCGCCATTGCCTGAGCCTCACCCCGAATGCCTGTGTTGAAGCCGACCCCGAGGGAGAGGTCTTCACGTACCAGGACTGGCATTTCACAGGGTACGCCCGCAAGCTCCACGACCGCGGACGGTGCTACTACCACCCGATGATCTTTCGCAACCAGCCCCTGTTCTACCGGAAGAGCATCAAGAGCCTCGACGTGGCCATGATCCGCGTGACCAAGATGGACAAGGACGGTTTCTTCAACACGCACATGGGCAATGCGGCAGTGCGCGCGGCGATGGACGTTGCGAAGAAGATCATCCTCGAAGTCAACCCGCTGCTCCCCTGGGCAATGGGCGGCCGTGAAGAGGTCGTGCACATCTCCGAAGTCGAGTCCATCGTCGAGTTCGAGTCCAAGGTGGAGGTAATCCCCCCCGCCGCCCCGACGGAGATCGACAAGAAGATCGCTGCCTTCATCGTCCCCATGATCCCGAACGGCGCCTGCATCCAGCTCGGTATCGGCGGTCTGCCCAATTTCATCGGCAGCCAGCTGGCCGAATCGGATCTCAAGGACCTGGGCTGCCACACGGAGATGCTCGTCGATGCGTATTATCACATGCACGCGGCCGGCAAGCTGACGAACAAAAAGAAGGGCGTGGACAAGGGCAAGAGCGCTTACGCCTTCGCCGCCGGCAGCCAGTTCCTCTATGACTGGATGGACATGAACCCCTCGCTGGCGTCCTACCCGGTTTCCTACACCAACGCCCCCCATGTCATGTGCCAGCACGACAACATGGTCTCCATCAATGCCTGCGTCGAAGTCGATCTCTTCGGGCAGGTTTCGTCCGAATCGTCCGGGCCGCGGCACATCAGCGGCACCGGCGGACAGCTCGATTTCGCAACCGGAGCATACATGTCCGACGGCGGGATGTCCTTCATCTGCTGCAACGCAGCGTATACGGACAAGAAGACGGGCGCTATCAAATCCCGGATCACCCCCATGCTGCCCCAGGGCTCGATCGTCACCGTGCCCCGCACGCAGGCCCACCTGATCGTAACGGAATTCGGTGTTGCCGACCTGGCGGGCAAGTCCACCTGGCAGAGGGCGGAAGCGCTGATCAACGTCGCCCACCCCGACCTGCGGGATGGATTGATCAAGGACGCTGAGAAGATGAACATCTGGCGCAAGGCAAGCAAGTAGCAGGCAAGCCATCGGTAAAAAAAGCCCCCGGGCAATGATGCCCGGGGGCTTTTTGTTTC
>Ga0335084_10005665_pt1 | contig 12361 bp, 10 predicted proteins | sample Lox_Sample_44_FD_206721 | JGI IMG/M metagenome (GOLD analysis project Ga0335084, IMG submission 206721) | Soil microbial communities from Loxahatchee National Wildlife Refuge, Florida, United States - Lox_Sample_4.4 | ecosystem: Environmental > Terrestrial > Soil > Wetlands | place: USA...
GCGGCCCAGCGCAGGCGGTCGATGTCGGAGTAGGGAAGCCCGAGCCCGCGAGCCATCGAGTCGACGTGCGCAGCCACGCGCAGCGAGTGGCGATAGGTGTAGGGATCGCGCTCGTCGACGATGTTCGCGAACGTCTCGAGCGCGTGGAGCGTCTCCAGGCGCGACCGCCGCACGCGCGCGTGCGCCTCGTTCACGGCGAAGGCCACGGGGATCACGACGAGCACGTCCCACGGCTGGCCGAGGGCGCAGAGGGCGATGATCGCCCCGAGCCCGGCCTCCGCGGCCGCGGCCGGGAAGTCGGGCTGCAGAACCTCGAGGTCGCCGACCACCTGCAGCAGGCCGCGCGAGACGATCAGGTACGCGACGGCGAGCAGCGTGAGCGGCACGAGGTCGTCCGGGAACGACAGCTCTCCCGGCTGCCCCCCGCCGAGCACGAACGCGTAGCCCGCCGCCAGTGCCGCGAGCGTGAACGCCGATGCCTGGAAGAGGGCCAGCCGCCAAGGCCCGCGTACGAGTCGCGCGAGAAGCGCCGCTGCTCCGGCGACGAGCGCTCCGCGCCACGGGCCGAGAATGATCACCGCGGCGATGTCCACTCCGGAGGCGACCCTGAACACGCCCGGGCCGACCGGAGCCCGCACGCGCCCGCCCTCGGGCTCCTCGAGGAGCTCGGCGGCTAGGGCAGCCGCGCCCAGCAGCGCAAGTGCCGTCAGCGGTTCGTGGGCGGCCGCGACCGCGCCGGCCACGGCAGCGCCGAGGCCGGCGACGACCGTCGCGTAGGCGAGGACGGAGAGTCGCACGGACGATCTATCGGATACGCCACGCCCACCTCTTAGCCTGCTCGTACTTACGGCAATCGTGTCGACCGGTCAGTTCCGACGGACGCACGGGCAAAGCCCATGCGTCCTGATGTCGGCATCGCAAGCGATGCCTTGGCCTGACTCTGGGACGATCTAGACTGCCGCGATGCCTGAAAACACGCGGATCATCCCGCTCGGAGGCCTGGGCGAGGTCGGCAAGAACATGACGGTAGTCGAAGCCGACGACGAAGCGGTGGTGATCGACGCAGGACTCGCATTCCCGCGGGACGAGCACCTCGGCGTCGACCTGATCCTCCCTGACTTCTCGTATCTGCTCGAGCGCGACCGGCCGATCCGCGCCGTCCTCCTCACCCACGCGCACGAGGACCATGTGGGCGGGCTTCCGTACCTCCTTCGAGAGACGCGAGTCCAGGAGATCTGGGCCACACGCTTGACGATGGGCCTGATCAAGTCGAAGCTCGACGAGCACGGGCTCCTGCGCGCGGCTGAACTGCGCGAGGTCGATCCCGAGGGCGAGCCGGTCGAGATCGGCCCGTTCACGGCGGAGTTCGTTCGGGTCGCGCATTCCATCCCGGACGCGGTTGCGATCGTGCTCGACACGCCCGGCGGCCGAATCCTGCACACCGGCGACTACAAGCTCGACCACACGCCCGTCGACGGCCTGCGCACGGACGTGGGCCGCCTCGCCGAGATCGGGAACCGCGGGGTCGACCTGTTCCTCGGTGACTCCACGAACGCCGAGCGGCCCGGCGTGACCGGCTCCGAGCGGCTCGTGGGCGAGGCCTTCCACCAGCTGATCCCGCCGCGCACGGGACGGATCCTCGTCGCCTCGTTCGCGTCCAACATCCACCGCATGCAGCAGGCGGTCGACGTCGCTGTCGAGGTTGGCCGCAAGGTCTGCGTCGTCGGCCGGTCGATGCGCAAGAACGTGAACATCGCGCGCAATCTCGGCTACATGGAGGTTCCCGAGGAGACGCTGATCAGACCGAACGAGCTCGAGGAGTACGCGCCGGGCGAGGTGATGATCCTCTGCACCGGGAGCCAGGGCGAGCCGCTCTCGGCGCTGGTTCGGATCGCCTACAACGACCATGCGGCCGTGCGGGTCGAGGCGGGCGACACCGTGATCATCTCGGCCAAGCCCGTCCCCGGCAACGAGCTGCGCGTGCACGACGCGATCAACCAGCTCGCGCGCTCCGGCGCAGAGGTGCTGCACCAGGAGATCGCGCCGGTGCACGTCTCCGGTCACGGCCACGCGGAGGAGCTCCGCACGATGCTCGGTCTCGTCCGGCCGCGGTCGGTGATGCCCGTGCACGGCGAGTTCCGCATGCTGGCCGCGCACGCTCGCCTGGCGATGGAGGGAGGCATCCCCGAGGACAGGATCGTGCTCGCCGAGAACGGCTCGGTGGTCGAGCTCGACGAGAGCGGCGCGCGGATCGTCGACTACGTGGCCGCGGGCGTGACGTTCGTCGACGGGCTCGGAGTGGGGGACGTCCAGGACGTCGCGCTGCGGGACCGGCGCCACCTCTCCGAGGACGGCGTCCTGATCGTGGTCGCCACGCTGACGAGCTCGAACGGCTCGGTTGCCGGCGCGCCGGAGCTGATCGCGCGCGGCTTCGCGGAGCCCGACGACCCGCTGCTCGAGGAGATGCGCGAGGAGGCCGAGCAGGTTCTCGCCGGCCTGCTCGAGCAGAACATGACCGAGATCAAGCTCCTCCAGGAGCACCTGCACGACGGCCTCGGCCAGCTGATCTACGACCGTACGGGTCGACGGCCCATGATTCTTCCGGTAGTTGTTGAAGTGTGAGCACGCTTAGGACGAGGAAGACGTGGGCCGACGTGCTCGTCGACAACGGCGAGCCGGACACGGCGAAACGGCTGGTCAGGCAGCTGTCGGCCTGCGAGGTCGCGGCGCTCGCGTTCTGCCGCCTGCTCGAGCGGTGGGCGCGCGGTGATGCCGCACCGTCGACGCCAGGCGGGCGCCAGGCTGCGCTACGCAGGGCCGCCGAGCGGATCGAGACGGCCCTGGCCGGCCTCGAGCAACCGCTCGGCCGCTACCTCCTCGAGCTCGAGCCGGAGCGCGCCGAGGGACGTTCGTGGTACGGGGCGCCTGGCGCTGCGGAGCTGCTGGAGTGGGAACCCGTGCTCCAGAGGGCCGGCGTCCACGCTTCGGCGATGCGGGTCACCCAGGCCTATCTGGAGCTGGCCGTCTTCCTGCGAGCGCTGGCCGGGCTCGGCGATGCCGCCCGCATCCGCACGGCCCCGGACCGCTCAGCGCTCTGGGCCGGGCTCTTCGATCTCCGCGAGAACCTGCTCGGCCGCGCGGTCGACGATCTCCGAGCCTTGGCCGCCTGACGCGCGAGTAGGCTAAAGCTGATGCCTGTTTACCTGATCCCGATCATCGTCCTCGGCGCGCTGGTTCTGATCCTGCTCGTCCTGAACATCCTCGCCCGGGTGAAGGGCGGGCGCTACGTGCGCCCGATCGCGCGCGGGATGATGAAGGTGCCGATCCTCGGGAAGCAGATGAAGAAGGCCTCGAGGGCGACCCTGGAGCGTCAGAACCCAGAGCTCGCCAGTGCGGTCTCGAAGCTCGAACGCTCGGGCGCGACGCGCGACCCGATGAAGGCGCAGCAGGCGCTCTCCCGCCTCACCGCGTCCGAGCGGCAGGCCTGGCTCGAGGCGGCAGGTGAGCAGGACGGTGCGCCGGAGCCGATGAACCGCGCGCAGCGCCGCGCGGCAGAGAAGCTGAAGAAGCAGCGCCGTTAGGGACTCGTAGCAGGGCTTCAACAGGCCCTGTCGAAGCAGGCTCGACTATGGCGCGCCGTCGCAAGAGACGCACGCTCAAGCCGCGCATGCCGAAGCGCGTCAAGCGCAAGCGGCGCGGGGCCAAGACGCGCGGGCATCAGCATCCCGAGCTGATCGGGCTCGGGCTCGTCGCGCTGGGCGCGTTTCTCGCCGCGGTGCTCTGGATCGGTTGGAACGGGGGGTACGTGGGCGGCTGGACCGCGGATGGGCTGACGGCGCTGGCCGGCGCCGCCGCGCTGGCGTTGCCGGCCGCCCTCGTGATTCTCGGGCTGTTGATGGTGGCGAAGAGCGATCTCGTCGAGGTCCGCCCGTTCCGGACCGGGATCATCGTTCTGTCGATCGGCCTGCTGATCACGCTCGGCAGTCAGAACGGGGGCTACCTCGGGACCATCCTCGGCGGCGGGCTCGGCCTCGCGCTCGGCGGGACCGGCGTGGCGATCGTCGGCGTGCTGGCGCTCCTCGCGGGCCTGCTGCTCCTGACCGGGGCCTCGATCGGCGCGATCCTTCGCCGCTCGACCACGCGCGTGATCGAGTCCCGGGCGGAGCGCTCGCGCCGCCGCGCCGAGCAGGCTCCGCCGCTGCGCGTGATCGAAGGCTCGGCGCCGGATCTCGCACAGAAGCCGCTGGCCCCGCCGGTCGACGGCGAGAGCGAGTTCCCCGACATCCTGACGGCGAGCGAGCCTGCGCCGCTCCTCGTCGCCGAGCCTGAGCTGAAGGACGAGCCCGACCAGGAGAGCCTGTTCGACGTCACGGCCGAGCCCGCGGCCGACTACCGGCTACCCGATCGCGAGCTTCTGCGGGCCTCGCCGCCCGGAGGCGGCCCGAACGGCGATCACAGCGCGCGCATCGCGGACGCGCTCGTCCAGACGCTCGCCAACTTCGGCGTCGACGCGACGATGATCGGCCAGATCTCAGGCCCGCGCGTGACCCGTTTCGAGCTGCAGCTCGCCCCGGGAACGAAGGTCTCGAAGGTCGCCGCGCTCAAGGACGATCTCTCGTACGCGCTCGCCACGACGGAGATCCGGATCCTGGCGCCGATCCCGGGGAAGCAGGCCGTCGGCGTCGAGCTGCCGAACCCGAGCCCGAACCTCGTCACGCTCGGCGACATCTACGAGGACCTCCCGCAGACGTCGAGCCCGCTGTCGGTGTGGCTCGGCAAGGACATCTCCGGCCAGGCGGTCTGGACCGATCTCGCGCGGATGCCGCACATCCTGATCGCCGGCACCACCGGCTCGGGCAAGTCGGGCTGCATCAACACGATCCTCACCTCGGTGCTCCTGCGGGCGACCCCGGACGACGTGCGCATGATCCTGATCGACCCGAAGCGCATCGAGCTCGGCTACTACGAGTCGATCCCGCACCTCCTGACGCCGGTCGTCTCGAGCCCGAAGGAGGCCGCGGCCGTCCTCAGGAACGTGGTCGCCGAGATGGAGCGGCGCTACGAGCGGCTCTCCGCCGTCCGCGCGCGCAGCCTCCCGGAGGCCAACCGCGCCTTCCGCTCGCGCGGCGAGCAGCAGCTGCCATTCCTGCTCGTCGTGATCGACGAGCTCGCCGACCTGATGATGATCTCGCCGCAGGAGGTCGAGGACTGTGTCATCCGCCTCGCCCAGAAGAGCCGCGCAGTGGGTATCCATCTCGTGCTCGCGACCCAGCGGCCGTCCGTGGACGTGATCACCGGGATGATCAAGGCGAACGTTCCGAGCCGGATCGCGTTCGCCGTCTCGAGCCAGACCGACTCCCGGGTGATCCTCGACCAGGCCGGCGCCGAGAGCCTCCTCGGCCAGGGCGACATGCTCTTCAAGCCGCTCGGAACCTCCCGGCTGCAGCGGCTCCAAGGCGCGTACGTGAGCGAGGAGGAGATCGCGCTCGTCGTCGAGCAGTGCCGCGGCCAGCGCGAGCAGGAGCTGGACGAATCGCTCCTGGAAGCACCCGAGCCGGCCGCCGCGGACGCCGACGGCGGCGACGACGACTTCGACCCCGACGAGGACCCGCTGCTCGACAAGGCGATCGAGGTCGTCGTCCAGACGCAGACCGCCTCGGTCTCGCTCCTGCAGCGGCGCCTGCGGGTCGGCTACACGCGCGCGGGGCGCCTGATCGACATGCTCGAGCGACGGGGCATCATCTCCGGCTATGAGGGCTCAAAACCGCGCCGCGTGCTGGTCGGAGAGGCCGAACTGAGCCAGGTTCAGGCTAACTAGGCGCCAGATCCCTCGTCTTACCCCTTGCTGAGCACAGGGGTCGCGGAATAGCATCTCCGCGCATACAAAACGGGAGGGATGAAGTGAAACGAAGAACGTTGATGACGCTCGCGGCTGCAGCGCTCGTGGGCGTCCTCGCGGTGGCAATCGCCGCCGCGGCAGGCATGGGGCGGGCTGCGCCCGCCAAGAAGAGCGCAACGGTAAAGGTCGCGCTCGTGACCGATGTCGGAGGCCTGAACGACCACGGCTTTAACCATCTCGCATATGTCGGCCTCCAGAAGGCGATCAAGGCGAAGCTGATCACCAAGGCCAACGGCCGCGTCTACATCACGCAGTCGGCCGCAGACCGGAAGCCGAACCTCCAGGCAGCCGCTCAGGCTGGCTACGGCCTGGTGATCGCGACCGGTGTCCTCTTCGAATTCGGAGACCTGAACGCTGTCGCGCCGGCGTTCCCGAAGACGAAGTTCGCGGGCGTCGACGTCGAGTGGGGAGCGAACGGCCTCAATTGTCCCACTTGCACCAACGTGCGCGGGATCCAGTTCCGCGAGCAGGAGGCCGGCTACCTCGTCGGCTACATCGCCGGTCTCTGGGAGAAGCGGCATCCGAAGAAGGGACACAACGTCGTCGGTGGCGTCGGCGCGAACAAGGTCCCGGCGATCACGCGCTACCTGGCCGGTTATAAGGCGGGCGTCCACAAGGCGTGGCCGAAGGTCAAGGTCCTGATCGACTACGCGAACGACCCGACCTTCAACGACCAGGCGAAGTGCCGGGAGACGACGCAGAATCACCTCGGTCAGGGCTCGCGCATCGAGTTCATGGCTGCGGGCGGCTGCGGCCTCGGCGGGTTGAAGCTGGCGAAGCAGAACCACATCTGGGGAATCGGCGTCGACGCCGACCAGGGCTTCCTCGGCAAGCACATCCTCACCAGCGCCACGAAGCACGTCGACCTCTCTGTCTACGAGGCCATCAAGGCCTTCAAGGCCAACCCCAGCGGGTTCAAGGGCGGCTTCAACAAGAACTACACCGTCAAGAACCACGGCGTCGGCTACGGCAAGCTGAGCAAGGCCCTCTCAAAGGCCGACAGGGCCTACATCACCAAGAGGGTCAACGCGATCTCGAAGCTGATCGCGTCGGGCAAGATCAAGCCCCCCTCGGCCTAAGCGAACGGTTCCTAGGGGGCGGGCCGCTCCGCCCCCTAGGATTACCGCGATGGCGAGCGAGCGTCCGGTCCTCGAGCTCCGCGGAATCACCAAGAGCTTCCCCGGGATCCTCGCCAACGACCACATCGACTTCGACCTGCGCCGGGGTGAGGTGCATGCCCTGCTCGGCGAGAATGGCGCCGGCAAGTCGACCCTCATGAACATCCTTTACGGGCTCTACCATCCGGACGCGGGCGAGATCCTGATCAACGGCGAGCCGATCCAGATCCACTCCCCGAGGGACGCGATCGAGCGTGGAATCGGGATGGTGCACCAGCACTTCATGCTGATCCCGGTGATGACCGTGGTTGAGAACATCGTTCTCGGGGATGAGCCGAAGCGCGACGGCGTCTTGCTCGACTACGAAGCCGGGCGCGCCAGGGTCACCGATCTCGCGCAGCAGTTCGGCTTCTCGATCGAGCCAGACGCCCGCATCGAGGAGATAGGCGTCGGCCAGCAGCAGCGGGTCGAGATCCTCAAGGCCCTGTACCGGCACGCGGACATCCTCATCCTCGACGAGCCCACGGCCGTGCTGACGCCGCAGGAGGCACTCGAGCTCTTCGGGATCCTGAGGAAGCTCGTCGACGACGGGATGTCGGTCATCTTCATCACGCACAAGCTGCACGAGGTGCTCGAGATCGCCGACCGGATCACTGTCCTGAGACGCGGGAAGATGGTCGACTCCGTGTCCCGGACGGGCGCGACCGAAGCGAGCCTCGCGCGCATGATGGTCGGCCGCGAGGTGCTGCTCCGCGTGGAGAAGACACCCGCGGAGCCGGGCGAGCCGGTCCTCACGGTGGAAGACCTGTGGGTACTCGACGACCGGGAGCTCGAGGCGGTTCGAGGCGTGTCGTTCGAGGTGCGTAGCGGCGAGATCGTCGCGATTGCAGGCGTCGACGGGAACGGTCAGTCCGAGCTGGTCGAGGCGTTGACCGGCCTCCGTCGGGTAGGGGGAGGCGTGATCAAGGTCGACGGCAAGGACGTGACTCACGCGTCCGCGCACACGGTTCTCCGGAGCGGCCTCGGGCACATCCCGGAGGACCGGCACCGGCGCGGGCTCGTGCTCAAGTTCACGCTGGCCGAGAATCTTGCGCTGCACGACTTCGACCGGCCGCCAAACTCCCGTTTCGGCTGGCTCTTCGGTCATCGCATCGTGAAGTGGGCGCGCGGCCTGCTCAAGCAGTTCGACGTCCGAGGCGGCGGTCCCCAGACGTTCGCGGCGGCGCTGTCGGGCGGTAACCAGCAGAAGGTCGTGCTCGCGCGCGAGATCTCGCGCGATCCGCGCGCACTGATCGCGGCTCAGCCAACACGCGGGCTCGACGTCGGCGCCATCGAATTCGTGCACGGCCGCCTGATCGAGGCCCGCGACGGAGGCGAGGCGGTGCTCCTCGTCTCGCTGGAGCTCGAAGAAGTCCTCTCGCTCGCCGACCGGATTCTCGTGATCTACGAGGGCCGGATCGTCGCGGAGTACACGCCCGACGTGACCGAGCAGGAACTCGGGATCGCCATGACGGGCGGTCGCGGAACAGGGGACGTGGCAGCCTGAGCGAGAATGCGGCACTGCCTCCGAGCGCGCCGGAGCCGAACGAAACGGGCACCGAGAGCGCCGCCGACCGATTCGCCGTCTACCAGCGCGCCGGAGGCGCCGTCACGCCGCTCCTGACCGCCTTCCTCGCGTTCCTGATCGCCGGCCTGGTCATTCTCGTAACGACGCACAAGAACCCGCTTTCGACGTACCACGCGATCTTCAACGGCACCGGCCTGAACTGGTTCTTCCACGTCGGCTCCCACTCGATCGGAGTTCCCTTCTCCGACGCTCAGGTGTGGTTTCCGTGGGACACGGGCTCGCGCGCCGCGCTCAACCTCCAGCAGACGCTGATCGTGGTCACGCCGCTCATCCTCACGGGGTTGGCGGTCGCCTTCGCCTTCCGTTGCGGCCTCTTCAACATCGGAGGAAACGGCCAGTACACCGTCGGTGCGCTTGTCGCCGTCCAGTTCGGCGTCTGGTTCTCGGGGCTGCCAAGCGTGGCCCACGTGCTCCTGGTCCTTGTGCTCGCGACACTCGCCGGCGCAGCTTGGGCGGGGATCGCAGGCTTACTCAAGGCGACCGTCGGTGCCCATGAGGTGATCACCACGATCATGCTCAACTACATCGCGCTCTGGATCGGCAGCTACCTCGTCGGCTTCAACGGGCCGATGCAGGACCCGAAGGCGTTCTCAGCTCCCGTCACGAGGCCCGTTGCGGAAAGCGCGAAACTCCACGTCTTCTGGGGGGCCCCGACGCTCCAGGGACTTCACATCGGCTTCTTCATCGCGATCGGCGCGATCGTCGTCTACTGGCTCGTCCTCACGCGCACGACGCTCGGCTACGAGGTCCGTGCCGTCGGCTTCAACCCCGAGGCCGCCCGCTACGGCGGCATCAGCGTGGCGCGGAACTACTTCCTGGCGATGGCGATCTCCGGCGCTTTCGCCGGGATCGCCGGCGGGATCGACCTGCTCGGGTGGGAGTTCAACCTCGACCTGACGGTGGTCCAGGGCGTCCAGATCGGGTTCATCGGGATCGCCGTCGCGCTGCTCGGGCGGGGAAACCCAGTCGGCATCTTTTTCTCCGCGCTGCTCTTCGGAGCGCTCCTGACCGGGACTTCGACCCGGAACCTCGACCCGTCGATCTTCAGGCCCGAGCTCGCGGGGAACCTGACCCGGATCATCCAGGGGCTCGTTGTGCTCTTCGTCGGGGCCGACCTGCTGATCCTGTACGCGTGGCACGCCCTGCGCAAGCCGCTCCAGCGAAAGGGCGCAGGGTCGTGACGACAGCGGCCGGGGCGATCGACCGCAGGACCTTCTGGCACCGGATCTCGTCGGCCAAGGCGATCGGCATCGCCGGGATCGGGCTCGGAGTCGTCGCCTTCTGGCTCGCCCTGCCGCCCGTCATGGTTCGCTCACCGGCCGGACCGATCGCGCTTGGAATAGTCGCTGTCGCGGCAGGGATCTGGGCCTTCGCTCGCGGGGAGCGTCGCGTGGGGGGAGGCGCCGCCGTTGCAGGGCTCATCGGGATCGTCGGGGCGATCACCTCCATGCAGGCCCAGACGTCGAACCTCGACCGCGTCTTCGTCTGGTCGACGCTGATCGCTGCGACCCTCCGCTGGTCGACGCCGCTCACGTTCGCGGCACTCGGCGGACTCTTCTCCGAGCGCAGCGGCGTCGTGAACATCGCCCTCGAGGGAATGATGTTGATGGGCGCTCTCTTCGGCGCTCTTGGGGCCGACAAGACCGGGTCGTGGTTCCTCGGATTGCTGATCGGAGCCGCCTCCGGCGGTCTGCTCGCGTTCGTGTACGCGATCTTCGCGATTCACCTGCGAGTCGACCAGATCGTGGGCGGAACCGCGCTCAACTTCCTCGCCCTGGGGCTCACGGGCTACATCTACATCGACGTCTACGGGGACCAGGGCACGCCCGAGAACCTGCCCGCGATCCCCGACGTCCACCTTCACTGGCTCGGGCATATTCCGCTGATCGGGACCTTCCTCGACGGCTCAATCGGGTCGCTGAACCTCATGATCTGGGTCGGCATCATCCTCGTGCCGCTCTCGTCGTTCGCGCTGTTCAAGACGGCGCGGGGCCTGCGCCTCCGGTCTGTGGGCGAGCACCCACGCGCAGCGGAGACCGTCGGCATCTCCGTCTACGCGACGCGCTACTTCGCCGTGACGCTCTCCGGGGTTCTCGCGGCGCTCGGAGGGGTGTTCCTCTCGATCGGCTACGTCGGCTCGTTCTCCGAGAACATGACAGCGGGCCGAGGATTCATCGCCCTCGCGGCGCTGATCTTCGGCGGCTGGCGGCCGTACGGCGCGTTCGCGGCGTGTTTGCTGTTCGGCTTCTCGAGCGCGCTGGCGCAACGGCTGCCTGACCTGTCCGCCTCGGACTCGGCCGCGTGGCCGGTCTTGTTCCAGGCCCTGCCATACGTGTTGACGCTCATTGCCGTGGCCGGCATCATCGGCCGCGCCCTCCCGCCAGCCGCAGATGGTCAGCCTTACGAGAAGCAGTAGCGCGGCACCGAACCACGCCGCGCGTGGCTCGGTGCTCCTCGCGCTGCTCGGGCTCGCGCTGCCGATCGTCGCGTTCTTCGCGGCGCGGCAGACCGACCAGGTCACGCTCCTGCAGGCGACCGGCGCTGCGTGCGGCGCGGTCGGCCTCGGGCTCCTCGCGATCCTGCTTGCCAGGCGGGCTCGGAGGAATATCGAACGCTCGATCGGCCGCATGGGCGGCGAGGCATCCGCGCGGGTCGGGAGGCTGCTCGGCTTTCTCGCGCTGTGCGTCGGGCTGATCGCCGCGGTCGCGCTCGGCTTCTACGAGCTGCTGAACGTGTTCGGGTAGATCGCGGGGTCACTACAATCGCTGTTCTCCCGTGTTCGAGATCGGCAACAGCCTTCGCGAGGCGCGCTACCGCCAGCAGCTCGAGCTGTCCGAGATCGAGCAGGCGACCAAGATCCGCGCCCGCTACCTCCAGGCGCTGGAGGAGGAGCAGTTCGACGCGCTCCCCGCGCAGGCGTACGTCAAGGGCTTCCTGCGCAACTACGCGGAGTACCTCGGCCTCGACGGCCAGCTCTACGTCGACGAGTACAACTCGCGCTACGGCGTGGGGGAGGAGGAGCCGCGCGAGCCGGTGGTGCCGAGACGAACCTCGAGAGTTCACGCGCGCCACCGCAGGAGCGAGCGACGGTGGGTGCTGGTCGCGCTGGTCGGCATCGGGATCGCGTTCGCCCTCTTCATCGCCGCCTGGAAGTTCAGCGGCAACGACACGAAGCCGATCCCGAACCTCGGCACGACGACGTCCACGACCTCGGCGCCCGCCAGGCCGCCGAAGCATCAGCAGAAGCGCACGGTCGCCCGCAATGTTCCGTTCCGCTTCTTCGTGCTCGCAATCGGCGGGAGCTGCTGGATGGACGTGCGGAACTACTCGGCGAGCGGCCGGACGCTCTTCACCGGAACGGTCGACCCCGGGCAGAGCCACCGCTTCGTCGCGCGGCGGCTCTGGATCAGCCTCGGCAACCCCGCGCGGCTGAAGGCGAGCCTGAACGGCCGGATCGTGGGGTTCCCGGGCAACGGCCGCCCCGTCACCGTGCTCGTGACGCGCCAGGGCGTCTCGCTCGCGCCGACGCGCGCTTGAGCCGCCCACGCGGGGTCGTCGTCGTGACGGGCAGCGAGCTCGTCCGGGGCGAACGGACCGACCGGAACGGGCCGTTCCTCGCGGCCGAGCTGCTGCGGCTGGGTGTCGAGCCCGCGCGGATCGACATCGTCGGGGACGATGCGGACGAGCTCGAGACCGCCCTTCGCGAAGGCCTCGAAG
>Ga0335084_10005666_pt1 | contig 12360 bp, 12 predicted proteins | sample Lox_Sample_44_FD_206721 | JGI IMG/M metagenome (GOLD analysis project Ga0335084, IMG submission 206721) | Soil microbial communities from Loxahatchee National Wildlife Refuge, Florida, United States - Lox_Sample_4.4 | ecosystem: Environmental > Terrestrial > Soil > Wetlands | place: USA...
GTTCGTGGCTCGCGATGATCACCGTCGTGCCGACCTCTTGGAACTGCTCGAACAGCCGCATGATGTCGCGCGACAAGTCCGGATCGAGATTCCCGGTCGGCTCGTCGGCGAGGAGCAGTCGCGGCCGGCAGACGACGGCCCGGGCGATGCCGACCCGCTGTTGCTCGCCGGTCGACAGATGCCGCGGCATCGTGCGTTCCTTTTCGAGGAGCCCCACTCGTGACAACGCGGCGCGTACACGCCGCCCGACGTCGCGTTCGAGCATGCCGCGCACGCGCAACGGCAACGCGACGTTGTCGTAGACGCTGCGGTTCGACAGCAGATGGTGATCTTGAAATACAGCGCCGAGGTTCTGGCGATACGTCGGAATGCGGCGCTCGTCGAGTTCGGCGATGTCGACGCCATTGACCAAGACTTGCCCGCGCGTCGGCAAATCGAGCCGCAGCAGTAGGCGCAGAAACGTGCTTTTCCCGGCGCCCGAACGACCCGTCAGAAAGGTCATCGAACCTTCGTCGAACGACAACGACACACCGCGCAAAGCCTCGGTGCCGTTGTCGAAGCGCTTCGTGACGTCGCGGAATTCGATGAGACCCATCGCCGCGGTCAGCTCGGGTCGCGCGCGAGCAGCGCGTCGACGAATGCTTCCGGTTCGAACGGACGCAAATCATCGGGCGCTTCGCCGACGCCGACGAAATGGATCGGCAACGCGCTGCGTTGCGCGATCGCGAACAGCACGCCGGCTTTCGCGGTCCCGTCGAGCTTCGTCACGATCAGACCCGTCAACCCGACCGCCGCATCGAATTCCTTCACCTGCGACAATGCGTTCTGGCCGACGCTCCCATCGAGAACCAACAAGACGGCATGCGGCGCGCGTTGATCGAGCTTGGCGACGACGCGTTTGATCTTCGCGAGTTCCTCCATCAAGTTCACCTTCGCTTGCAGGCGGCCCGCCGTGTCGGCGATCACGACGTCGACGCCGCGCGCTTGTCCGGCGCGCACCGCGTCGAACACCACGGACGCGCTGTCGGAACCCTGTTGTTGCGCGATGACCGGAATGTCGTTGCGCTCGCCCCAACCCTTCAGCTGTTCGACGGCGGCGGCACGAAACGTGTCACCGGCCGCGAGTACCACCGACTTGCCTTCGTCCTTCCACAGCTTGCCGAGCTTGCCGATCGTCGTCGTCTTGCCGGCGCCGTTGACGCCGACGACCAATACCACGAAGGGGCGCGCGGTCGCATCGATGCGCAACGGCCGCGCGATCGGTTGCAGCAGTTCGACGAGCTCGGTCCTGAGCGCCGCGTGCAGGGCGATGGTATCGGCGAGTTGCTTGCGCTTCACGCGCTGCGAGAGCGACTCCATGATCCGCTGCGTCGCTTCGACGCCGACGTCGGCGCGCAGCAGGCTCGTTTCGAGTTCTTCGAGAACGGCATCGTCGATCGCCTTCTTGCCGAGCAGCAGATTGCCGATGCCGGCAGCGAGTTGACTACGCGTCTTTGCCAAGCCGCCGCGCAAACGGCGGAAGAAACCTCGCTCGGTGTTCGCCTCGGTTTGGCCCACAATCGTTCTCTTTCCAGTCGCACGTTCTACCTGAGAAACCAAGCGTGAACGAGGTGCGCATTATCGGCGGTAAGTGGAAGCGACGAAAGCTCGGCTTCCCGAATCGACCGACGCTGCGACCGACGCCGGATCGCGCGCGCGTGACATTGTTCAATTGGTTGGCGGCTTCGCTCGACGGCGCGCATTGCCTCGATGCATTCGCAGGCTCGGGCGCGCTCGGCTTCGAAGCACTGTCGCGCGGCGCTGCATCGGTGACTTTTCTCGACGACGACGCCTCGGTGATCCGTGCGTTGCGCGAAAACGCCGAACGCCTCGGTGCAACGGATTGCACGATTCATCGAACGTCCGCGCGCGCGTTTCTCCGCGCCAACCGCCGAGCCTGGGACATCGTGTTTCTCGATCCGCCGTTCGCCTCGTCACTGCTCGAGGACACACTGGCTGTGCTCGTGACGGGACCACACATACACGCGGCGTCGATCGTGTACGTCGAATCGAGTGTTCACTCGATCCCGAACCTCGGCGGATGGGAGACGTTGAAGCGAACTCGGACCGGCGAGGTGGCATCGCTGCTGCTCAGGCGCATCGTTTGAGATTGCGATACCATCGCGCGGTTCCTGGCGGGGACACTCGCGCGGGACTGGGGATGCGAATTTGAAGACAGTGATCTATCCGGGGACGTTCAACCCGATCACGAACGGCCATACCGATCTCGTGAAGCGGGCGCTCAATCTATTCGACAGCGTCATCCTCGCCATCGGGACATCGGCGCAGAAAGCGGGGTCCGACGCGCTGCTCGATCGCATTCGACTGTGCGAGAGGGTGCTCGCACCGTTCGGATCGCGGGTGAAGGTCGAGCGCTTTCACGGGTTGTTGGTCGACTATGCCAATGCCATGAACACGCGCTTCATCCTGCGCGGTTTGCGCACGATGGCGGATTTCGAGTATGAGTTTCAGATGGCCGAGATGAATACGGAACTCGAGCCCTCGATCGAGTATGTATTCCTGCTGCCGTCGAAGAGCTGTTCGTTCATCTCGTCGACATTGGTCCGCGAGATCGCATCGCTCGGCGGCGACGTTTCGAAGTTCGTCGATCCGATCGTCGCCGAGGCGCTGAAGGTCAGCCGCAGTCAGCCGAAGCCGTAGCCGCTACGTCAGTGCGATACATCGTTCGGGTCTTCGTAGCGGCCCGCGGTCGAGCAACCGAGGCAGCGCACGAACGTCTCCCTCGCCGGACCGATCACCAGCGTATTCGCCGCTTGCTTGACGTTTCCGCCGAGCGCGGTGAACGGCAGACTCACCACGAAGAGCGCGCTGCCGGCGACGGTCCAAACGACACCGAACGGCCGCGCGATCAGCAGGTCGCCCGCCATCGCGAAGTCGCCTTGATTGTCCTCGCCTCCGACGGCCCACACCGGCGCGCTGAACGTCGCAACGACCAACGCCGTGAGAAGCCGACTTTTGATGGAATTCCGCATGGCCGAATGTCTCAAATTCATGGGCTTACGCACTCTACCACCGGTTCGGGGTCAATTTCGCGTCATCGTTGGCACTTCGGGCAGTAGACGGTTGCGCGCTGACCGATCCGTATGCCCTTGAGAATGGAGCCGCATTGATAGCACGGCAGGCCCTCGCGCCCGTACACGTTGAGCGACTGGCTGAAGTAGCCTCGTCGACCCGACTCGTCAACGAAGTCGCGCAGCGTGGTACCACCCTGCTCGATCGCTTCGCTCAATACCTCCCGCACGGACTCCGCTAGCGCGTCGCAACGATCGCGCGAGACCTTTCCGGCCGCGAGCCGCGGTCGGATCCCGGCGCGAAACAGCGATTCGTTCGCGTAGATGTTGCCGACGCCGACGACCACCGCCGCATCCATCAACAAGAGCTTCACGGCCACGCGCCGGCCCCGTGACATCCGGTGCAGATATTCGCCATCGAACGCCGGGGCGAGGGGCTCGACCCCGAGCCCGCTGATGAGCCAGTGCGTGCGCCAGTCGCCAGCGTGATAGTGGATGCTGCCGAACCGACGCGGATCGGTCAGCCGCAACGCACGCTGCCCGCTGAACTCGAGATCGACGTGGTCGTGGCGGCTCGCGGCAGCCCCTACTTTCGTCAAACGCAAGCTGCCCGACATACCGAGATGCAGGATCAGCGCGCCGCTGTCGGTCTCGAGGATCAGGTACTTCGCGCGCCGCAATACGCGATGCACGCGCTCACCCTTGAGTCGATCGGGCAGCTCCACCGGCCAACGCAGGCGCGGCTGACGCAACTGCCACCCGGAAATGCGTCGACCGACGATCGACGGCTCGATGCCCCGGCGGGCGGTCTCCACTTCAGGCAGTTCCGGCATCCGCCTACAATCCGTGGTCGTTTTCGGCTCGAGCATCAGCGGCATCGATGTTACTCGGCGTCGACACCGGAGGCACTTTCACCGACTTCGCGTTGTTCGACGGCGCATCGCTGCGGCTGCACAAGGTGCTCTCGACCCCTGACGACCCGTCGATTGCAATCGAACGCGGCATCGCTGAACTCGGCCTCGATGCAGCGATTCGTCGCGGTGACGTCACGATCGTTCACGGCAGCACCGTCGCGACGAACGCGGCCCTCGAGGGCAACGGCGCACGCACCGTCTACATCGCGAACCGCGGTTTCACCGATGTGCTGCGTCTCGCGCGCCAGAACCGGCGCGAACTCTACAGCCTGACACCGACCGGACCGCCGAATCCGGTACCGGCGGAGCTCTGTATCGGCATCGCAGGCCGCCTCGCCCCGAACGGCGCGGTGATCGAACCGATCACGTCTGACGATCTTTCGCAGCTGCGCGCCACGGTCGTCGCGCTGGCGCCCGAGGCGATTGCGATCAACCTGCTCTACAGCTATGTCGACGACTCGCACGAACGCGCCGTCGAAGCGGCCGTCGCCGATCTCGCATTCGTGAGCCGATCGTCGAACGTGTTGCCGGAGTATCGCGAGTACGAGCGCGGCATCGCGACCTGGCTGAACGCATGGCTCGGTCCGGTGGTCGAGCGATATCTCGGCCGGCTCGCGCGCGTCGTCGCGCCATCGCGGGTAACTGTCATGCAGTCGTCCGGCGGTACGATCGGCGCGGACCAAGCGCGCCGCCGCGCCGCGAATCTGTTGTTGTCAGGCCCTGCCGGCGGACTCGCCGCCGCGCGTCACGTCGGAACGATGCTCGGTCACCGCAATCTCATGACGTTCGACATGGGTGGTACGTCGACCGACGTGTCGCTCGTCGGCGAGCATCCGGCGATTACCAACGAGGCGCGGATCGGGCCGTATCCGGTCGCCATTCCCATGGCCGACATTCACTCGATCGCCGCGGGCGGCGGCTCGATCGCCTTCGTCGATGGAGGCGGCGCGCTGCAGGTCGGTCCGCGCTCGGCCGGTGCCAAACCGGGGCCTGCGTGTTATGGACTCGGCGGCACTGAGCCCACCGTCACCGACGCGAACGTCGTGCTCGGTCGATTGCCGGCTTCGCTGCGTCTGGCCGGGTCGATGCGGTTGCGGGGCGATTTGGCGCGCGCGGCGGTCGAGCGCCTTGCGACTCGACTCGGCGTCGATGCCGAAGCCGCCGCCGCCGGCATCGTCGCACTCGCCAATCAGCATATGGCGCAAGCGCTGCGGCTGATTTCGCTCGAACGCGGCCACGATCCGCGCCAATTCGCGCTGATGTCGTTCGGCGGCGCGGGCGGCCTGCACGTGTGCGCCCTCGCGAGCGAGCTCCAGATTCCGACCATCGTGGTCCCGGCGCACTGCGGCGTCTTTTCGGCGCTCGGGATGTTGTACGCAGCGCCGTCGCGGCAACGCGTTCGGACGGTCAATACGCCGATCGACGGCTCGCGCGACGTCGAAATCGACGCGCTGTTCGCCGCGTTGGCCGCGCCGGGCGTGGACGAACTCGTCGCCGACGGCGTCGACCGCGCCGCGATCGTTGAGGTCCGATCGGTGGACGTGCGCTACCGCGGGCAGAGCTTCACGTTGTCGGAGCACTGGTCATCGCGCGCTGAAGTGGTCGCGGCATTCAATGCGCAACATCGAACTCGCTATGGCCATTCGCTCAACGTCCCGATCGAATTGGTCAACTTGCGATGCGAACTGAGCGCACCGCGCCGGCACGTCGCGTTGCCCGAGGTCGACCAGCGCGTTCCGGCGCGGCCACGCACCTTCGTCGCCACGGCGGATGCGACTCGCGTTTCACTGTTCGAACGTTCCGAGCTCGCGGTCGATCAGGAGATCGTAGGGCCGGCGCTCGTCGTCGAGACGAACGCATCGACGTTCGTCGACGCGTCGTGGCGCGCACGGGTGGATCGATGGGGCCACCTGCTATTGACGCGCGCGGCGCCAACCAGCCGGTGAAGGGGACTACTTGATCTTCGCTTCGCGATAGATCACGTGCTTGCGAACGACCGGATCGTACTTCTTCAGCTCGAGCTTGTCCGTCATCGTCCGCTTGTTCTTGTCGGTCGTGTAGTAGTGACCGGTGCCGGCGCTCGATACCATTTTGATTTTGTCACGCATCGTCAGACCCTCTCGCCGCGTTTACGAATATCGGCGACGACAGCATCGATGCCGCGCTTGTCGATCACCCGCATACCGGCCGCCGATACACGCAACCGCACGTAGCGCTTCTCGCCTTCGAGCCAGAACCGGTGATAGTGCAGGTTCGGTTCGAAGCGACGGCGCGTGCGGTTCTTCGCGTGCGATACGTTGTTGCCGCTCTGCGGGCGCTTGCCGGTGACTTGGCAGACTTGCGTCATGGCGGTTTCGTCCATGCCGGGAATGAGGGGGCGCGCTTTATACCAAAGGGCGCGCCCCTACAGCAAGCCGCGCTCGGCCATTGAAACCGCCGTGTCCGCACTAACGACGATATGGTCCAGCACCCGTACGTCGATCAACTGCAGTGCGTTGCGAAGTCGCTCGGTGATGCGCACGTCGCTGCTGCTCGGCTCGGCGACACCCGAAGGGTGGTTGTGCACGAAGATCACCGCCGCGGCGTTGACCGACAGCGTCTCCCGCAGAACTTCGCGCGGATGCACGGACGCGCTGTCGATCGTGCCGAGGAACAGCTCGCGAAAGGCGATGAGTCTGTGTTGCGAGTCGAGAAACATCGCGCAGAAGACCTCACGCGGCCGGCCGCCCAATCGCACCCGCAAATAGCGCCGCACGTCGGCCGACGCGCTGAACACCTCCTCGCGGACGATGCCACACGCCAAATAGCGTTCCGCCAGCGCCACCACCGCGGCCAGCACGGCCGCCTTCGCGGGACCGAGTCCGCGTATTGCTGCGATCTCTGCAGCCGGCGCGTCCAGCAGCGCCCGCAACGAACCATAGTCGCGCAGCAACGACCGGCTGAGCTCGACCGCGTCGCAAGCGCCGTATCCGGTCCGGAGCACGACAGCCAGCAATTCCGCATCGGAGAGCCCCACGGCACCGTGCGCCAACAACCGTTCGCGCGGGCGTTCCTGGCTCGGCCAATCGCTGATCTTCATGCGTCGATCTGTGAGCTGTGCCGCGCGTGGACTGCACGAGCCCGTCAGTGTGTGCTCGCCTCGAAGTGGTATCTTAGGCGCCGGTTTGGTTCAGACGGTGCCATGTCACTCGACGGCAAGCACATCCTACTGGGCATCTCCGGCGGGATCGCTGCGTACAAAACCCCGGAGCTCGTGCGCCAACTGACCGCGCGCGGCGCCGTCGTGCAGGTCGTGATGACGCGCGCCGCGCAGCAGTTCGTGACGCCGACGACGCTGCAGGCGGTGTCGGGTCGCCCCGTTCGCACCGATCTCTGGGACCCAACGGCCGAAGCCGCGATGGGCCACATCGAGTTGTCGCGTTGGGCCGACGCGATCCTCGTCGCGCCGGCGACCGCGCATGCCATCGCGCGACTGGCGCACGGCCACGCCGACGACCTGCTGATGGCGCTGTGTCTCGTCGCGGTGTGCCCGATTGCGATCGCTCCGGCGATGAATCACCAGATGTGGAAACACCCCGCAACACGCCGCAACGTCGATCGACTGATCGCCGACGGCGCGCGCATCTTATGGCCCGACGACGGCCCGCAGGCGTGCGGCGAGTTCGGTCCGGGCCGCATGCAGGAACCGGAGGCGCTGTGCGGCGAGCTCGATCGGCTGTTCGGTCCGCAAGCGCTGCTAGGGTACCGCGTCCTCGTGACGGCGGGCCCGACGCGCGAACCGATCGACCCCGTGCGCTACATCAGCAACAACAGCTCCGGCAAACAGGGATTTGCGGTTGCCGAAGCCGCACGCGACGCCGGCGCAACCGTGACGTTGATCACCGGACCTGTCGTGCTGCCGACACCGCGCGGCCTGACGCGCATCGACGTGACGACCGCACAACAAATGCACGATGCGGTCGTCGCGCAGGTGGATCGTTGCGACGTCTTCATCGGAGTTGCTGCGGTAGCGGACTATCGGCCGGCCGCGGCGCACGCGCAGAAGATCAAGAAAACATCCGATTCGGGAATGTCGCTCGATCTGGTACAGAACCCGGACATCATCGCAACGGTCGCTCGTCATCGTGCGCATCCGTTCGTCATCGGGTTCGCGGCGGAGACCGAAGACACGCTCGCGAACGCGCGCGGCAAACTCGCGAAGAAAGGTCTCGACATGATCGTGCTCAACGACGTGTCGGATCGTCGCATCGGCTTCGACAGCAATGACAACGCGGTCACGGTGATTACCGCAAGCGACGAAACACGCATCGATCTAGCGACGAAGCAGGAGGTCGCACGCGCGTTGATCGAGCGCATCGGCATCGAGATGAGCCGTCGCGCGGCTAGTCAGCCCCAGTCGCGCGCACTACCATCCTGACGATACGAAGAAGAACACCAGCGTGGCGAAGGACAAAGCCGAAGAGACCGACGAGCCCGTAGAGCCGCTGAGCACGCCCGATCGCGGCGTCACTCACGGAATGACCGCGGGATTATGGTCATACGCATTGATCGCGATCGGACTCGCGGTCGGCGGCGTCGTCGTCGCGGCGCTGCTCCTCTGGTCGACGGTCGTTCGTCCGGCGAACACCCACCATCGCGAGCAAATGCAGGCGCTGCAGGCGCAAACCTTCGCGAGCTACTTCAACGTTCGACTCGCGGCGCTGCAGCGGGAGCTCAGCGACGCCGCCGCCGCGAAGGAAACGATCGCTGCGCTGACGACGTACGATCCCGCGACGATCGGCAGCCAGAATCAACGTCTCACGCAGTTGATCTCGACGGCGGAACGCGTCGACGTCATTCCGAAGGGCCGGGCCGAGGTCGATCTCAACGCGAAGACGCCCATCTCGTTCGCCGCGCTCGACGTCATCAAGCGCGCCGAGACGCAGGAATACGTCGGGCCTGAAGCGTCGCAAGTGAACCAACGTCCGGTGTTCTACGCGGCGAAACCGATCACCAGCGGTGGCGCGGTGATCGGCGTGTTGTTCGCCGCGATCTCGATGGATTTCTTCTACCAACCGTTGAAGACGCTTCCCGACAACCTCGGGCAGGTGCAGATCGAACAGCAGTTCGAGAGCGCATCGCCGCGCGTCGTCATGCAATACGGCAACGAAGGCGATGCGCCGGCCGTTCGCATCAAGTTGAACGCACCCACGTGGACGCTCGTGTTCCGCCCGATCGACGCAGCGACGGAGGGCGTAGTCAGTGCCGCGTGGCTGTGGACGCCGCTCGGCGTATCGATCGCAATGATTCTCGCCGGCATCTATCTCGGCTACTCGAGCCTGTTCCGAGCCCTCGAAAGCGACAGCGCCACGCTGATCGACTACGTCACGCGCATCGTTCGCGGGCGCGGCGGCAACGTCGACCGATACAAGCTGTCGATGTTCCAACAGATCGCCGGCGCGGCGAATCGCTTCGCGAAGCGCGTGCCGCCCGACAACGACCACCCGCGTCCGCCGCCGAAGAAGGCGCCGGCCGCGAAGGCGGCGGCCCCGGTCGCGAAGAAGGCGCCCGCCAAAGGCGCCAAGGTCGTGCCGCTCGAAGAACCGACCGAGACTGAAACCGGGTCCGAGGAGGACGACGAAGACGACTTCCTCGATGTCCGCGCGTCTGACAAAGACGACAACTTCGGATTGCCGTCGATCGAAGTGTCGGAGGAAGTCTCGCCGCTCGATCTGGGCCTCAAACTGGATCCGTCGATCTTTCGCGCCTATGACATTCGCGGCATCGTCACGACGAATCTGACCGAAGACGTCGTGTATTGGGTCGCACGCGCCTTCGCTGCCGAAGCGCGGCAATCGAAGATGGCGCGCGCGGTCATCGCATGCGACGGCCGCTTGTCGAGCCCGAAGCTCAAGAAATCGCTGTCGCGCGGCCTCACCGAAGGCGGCATCGACGTCACCGACATCGGCGTCGTGCCGACCCCGCTCCTCTATTACGCCACCCACGCGCTCGATACCGGCACCGGCATCATGATCACGGGCTCGCACAATCCGCCCGAATACAACGGCCTCAAGATGGTGCTCGCCGGCGAAACGCTCGCCGAAGCGCGCATCCAGAAACTGCGCGAACGCATCGAAGGAAATCGCCTCAGCGAAGGCGAGGGCGAGTACGACGAAATGGAGATCGTCGATCACTACCTCGATCGCGTGCTGAACGACGTTGCAGTGGCGCAGCCGATGAAGGTGGTCGTAGATTGCGGCAATGGCGTCGCGGGCGCGGTGGCGCCGAGGCTCATTTCCGAACTCGGCTGCGAAGTGGTTCCGCTCTTCTGCGATGTCGACGGCAAGTTCCCGAACCATCATCCGGACCCAGCCGATCCGCACAACCTGCAGGATCTCATCTCGAAGGTGAAGGCGGAGCGCGCCGATCTCGGGCTTGCGTTCGACGGCGACGGCGACCGCCTCGGCGTCGTCACCGAACGCGGCGAAATCATCTGGCCCGACAAGCTGCTGATGCTGTTCGCCCGCGACATCGTCGGCCGCAACCCGGGCGCCGACATCATTTTCGACGTCAAATGCAGCCGCCACCTCAACGCGCTCGTCAGCGAGTACGGCGGACGCCCGATCATGTGGAAGACCGGCCACTCCCACATGAAGGCGAAGCTCAAGGAGACCGGCGCATTGCTCGCAGGCGAGTTCAGCGGCCACATCTGTTTCGGCGAACGGTGGTACGGCTTCGACGATGCACTCTACAGCGCCGCGCGCCTTCTCGAGATCGTTGGCGCGGAGTCGAAGTCGGTCGGCAAGTTGTTCGATGAGTTTCCGGTCACCTTCATGACGCCGGAAATCAAGGTGAACACCAGCGATGCGGCGAAATTTGCGGTGATGGAACGATTGGCCAAGGAAGGAAAGTTTGGTGACGGAGCGATCACCACGATCGACGGCATTCGAGTCGACTATGCGGACGGCTGGGGATTGGTGCGACCGTCCAATACGAGTCCGGTCCTGACACTGCGCTTCGAGGCGGACGGTCAGTCGGCGCTGGACCGAATACAGAACGTGTTTCGCGAGCAATTGAAGAGAATGGATCCAAAGCTCGCCTTCTAGGGGTTAGAGGGTAGGACGAGGAATGCCGATTTCGTCGACGCAAGCGGTGAGCATCGCCAATGTCCTCACCGAATCGCTGCCATACATCAGAAAATTCCATGGTTCGACGATCGTCGTGAAATACGGCGGCAACGCGATGATCGCCGACGAACTCACGCAGACGTTCGCGCGCGACATCGTGCTGATGAAATTGGTCGGCATGAACCCGATCGTCGTGCACGGCGGCGGACCGCAAATCGGCGAGTTGCTCGAGAAGCTGAACATTCCGACGCGATTCGTCGACGGTATGCGCGTGACGGATGCCGCGACGATGGACGTCGTCGAAATGGTGCTCGGTGGCCTCGTGAACCAGGACATCGTGTCACTGATTAACGCCGTTGGGGGGCGCGCCGTCGGCATCACCGGCAAGGACGGCCAGCTGATCCAAGCGCGCCAACTCAAGCTGCACCGAGGCTCGCCGGAACTCAAAGCGCCCGAAATCATCGACATCGGTCATGTCGGCGAGATCGAAACGATCAATCGCGGCGTCGTCGATACGTTGGTCGGCGCCGGTTTCATTCCGGTGATCGCGCCGATCGGCGTCGGCTCGAAGGGCGAGTCGTACAACATCAACGCCGACACGGTCGCCGGCACGCTCGCAGCGCACCTCGGCGCCGAGAAATTGATGTTGCTCACCAACACTGCAGGGATTCTCGACAAGGCCGGCAATACGCTGACCGGGCTCTCGATCGGCGACGTCGATGCATTGATCGCCGACGGCACGATTCACGGCGGCATGTTGCCGAAGGTTCGCTGCGCTCTCGACGCGGTCGCCGGCGGGGTACGCAGCGCGCACATCATCGACGGTCGGATCCACCACGCCGTGCTGCTCGAAGTGTTCACCGACACCGGCGTCGGCACGCTGATCCGGCGCGCGAACCCATGACGCGCGGCAACCGGCGCCAAGAGATCCTCGAGGCCTTCGCGATGATGTTGGAGGAGAGCCCCGGTTCGCGCATCACGACCGCCGCGCTGGCGCGCCACGTCGGTGTCTCGGAAGCGGCGCTGTATCGCCACTTCCCCAGCAAGGCGAAGATGATCGAAGGCCTGATCGAATTCATGGAGACCAGCGTCTTCACACGGATCAGCCGCATCTTGGAGGAAGAAGCCTCCGCCGAAGGGCGTTGCCGCAACTTGGTGTGGCTGCTGCTGTCGTTCGCGGAGCGCAATCCGGGTTTCGCGCGGTTGCTCGCGGGCGACGCGCTGCAAGGCGAAACCGATCGGCTGCGCGTGCGGATGCGGCAATTCTTC
>Ga0335084_10005669_pt1 | contig 12359 bp, 6 predicted proteins | sample Lox_Sample_44_FD_206721 | JGI IMG/M metagenome (GOLD analysis project Ga0335084, IMG submission 206721) | Soil microbial communities from Loxahatchee National Wildlife Refuge, Florida, United States - Lox_Sample_4.4 | ecosystem: Environmental > Terrestrial > Soil > Wetlands | place: USA: Florida...
TGTGATCTAGTACACATCCCCAACCTGTTTTCGGTCCCGCGCTTTCTCCCATGCCCGTACGTGATGACAGTGCACGACATGCTTGAGCACATGTCGAGAGCTCGTCAGCAGAGTGGATTTTGGGGAACGTGGCACATGCAGATGACGAAGCGCGTGCTGCGTGGCGCCGCCCGAATCTTCGCTGTGTCGAACTTCACGCGGACGGAGATCGAGAAGTTGTTTGGCATCCCGCCGGAACGAATTGAAGTGGTTTACAACGCTATTGATGAGCGCTTCCTGCGGGGGCACGCCAGCCCTGCCGATCGCGAGCTGATCGCGCAGCGATACCAGGTGACGTATCCGTTCCTGCTCTATGCCGGCCGCATCAGTCCTCACAAGAACGTTGTGCGAATGATTGAAGCATTCTCGGCATTGAAGGCAGAACTCGAGAAGGAGCAAGCATATCCCGATCTGAAGCTGATCATCATCGGGGATGATCTCTCCGGCAATCCGGACTTGCGGCGAACCGTGGTGCGGAGCGGTGTACAGAATGACGTCCGCTTTCTGGGGTTCATACCGATTGAAGTCCTGCGAATTTTCTATGACTCGGCCAAGATTTTTGTTTTCCCGTCGCTGTATGAGGGCTTCGGCCTGCCACCCCTGGAGGCCATGGCACATGGGACGCCAGTCGTGACTTCGAATGTTTCGTCTCTGCCAGAGGTCGTCGGGAATGCGGCCGTATTGGTCAATCCGGAAAACGTGTTTGAAATTATGCGCGCCTTGCACAGAGTTCTGATGGATCAGCCTCTGCGAGAACGCATGAAAGAGAGGGGCTACCAGCAGGCGACCAAATTTTCGTGGGAGAGCTCGGTGCGGCGCGTCCTGGATGTTTATGAGCAGGTCGCGCGGAATGGAGGCGACGTGGCGCGCCAGCACGCAGCGGACTAATGCCTGAATCGGCTTAGAAGAGTGCGAGGGGGCTGAAAGCCCCCTTTTTCCATTTCCATGCCACGAAATACGGCGAATGGCCGGGTGGATTACTTTACCAGCGGCTGACCTGGGGACAGGATCGACAACTTGTGGAGCTTGGCGGTAAGACGGCTGCGATCGGCATCGGTTTTCGCGGCGCTCAAGCGCTTGCGCAGTTGGACGATCTTTTCTTTGCGAGTACGACGCCGGCGAATCTCAGGCCGGCGGCTGGGTGCGGACATGGAGTGCTCCTGAATTGAAGATTAGAATGAGCGGCTTGCCCTCAAAGTCGCAGACCAACCGCATACTTTATTCAAGCTGATTAGTGCAGCAACTGTCAATTCTATCCTAGGGCAGCCGCATCCCTTTTTCGACAACTGAGTCTCTGGCGAAGAGCATCTGAAGATGCATATACTCGGTGAGCGGCTTTGTCTTACCAATCCTTTCTTGGCCCCTGGGGGAGATCGAGTCGCAGCTCGACATTCTGCTGGTGCTCCCCTATGCGCTCACCTTTCCGGCGCCTGCTCACCGGTTTCTTTTGCTGGATCAGCGCGGCAGGTTTTGCTCAACTTACACCACAACCGCTCGGGCCGTCCTATGAAGGTCAAAACGTAAGTGCGATCTCGTTGATCGCGAACCCCCATCGCGATCTGCAGCCTCTCATTGCCCTGGTGCAACAAAGACAGGGCGCGCCTTATTCAGAGAAGGCAATCGAGGCGTCTCGCCAAGCTTTGCAGCATGCGGGCAATTTTCCAAAAGTAGAGGTGAGCGTAGCCCCGGAGGTTAGCGGCCTCCGCGTTGCGTTCATCCTTGAGCCGGCCTACTACCTCGGTGTCGTCGAGTTCCCCGGAGCGGTGAAACTGTTTTCTTACACGCGGCTGCTACAAGTCGCGAACTTGCCGGATGAGGATCCGTACGATCCCGGCCAAATTCCAGTTGCCGAAAAAGCATTGACCGATTTCTTGCGGCGCAACGGATACTTTCAATCGTCGGTTCATGGAGAGCCCATGATTGATGATGCGCATCAGTTAGTAAGCGTGAGGTTCACGATTGATCCAGGGAAGCAGGCTCGAATTTCTTCGGTTCAGGTCGAGGGGCCAGATGAAGCTCAAAGCACCCGGTTAGTCCATGCGACGCGTTCGCTGCGGGCGCGGCTTTCTGGCGGGCTCCTGAAGCCTGGAAAGCCGTATACGGCCGGGCGTCTCAAGGCCGCGACTGCGTTATTGAAGAGAGACTTGACGAAGCAACATCGTCTGGCCAGCAGCGTAAAAGAGAATCCTCCGAAGTACGACGCGGCTACCAATCGCGTAGAGGTCTCCTTCAACGTGAAGTTGGGTCCGGTGGTCACGATCCGTACCGAAGGCGCGCGATTGACCCTGATTCCGTGGCTTTCAACCCGTCAGATGAAGAATCTGATTCCAATTTATTCAGAAGGAACAGTGGATCGGGAGCTGGTAGAGGAAGGACGGCGAAATCTCGCGGATTATTTCCGTAAGAAAGGCTTCGACGATGTCCAAGTGACGACGGATTTTCAGAGGAAGCCAGATCAGATTCTTCTGGTCTACAAGATCGACAAGGGTTCGAAGCACAAAGTCGCAAACATCCTTGTACAGGGCAATCATGCAATATCGAGCGGGGAACTGCTCGCGCAAGTCAGTGTAAAGAAATCTCATTTCTGGACGCATGGGAGTCTAAGCGAGAAGTTGCTGAAACAGAGCGCTGCGAACATGGAGGCACTTTATCGTGATCATGGGTATGAGGAAGTTAACGTTACTTCCCGGACGGCAGAGCGCGAATCCAAGACAGACGTGGTGTTCGAGGTCGAGGAAGGCGCGCAAACCCTCATAGGCGAGGTGAACGTAACAGGAAATCAAAACGTGGCTTACGAGCAGCTCACAGCGCCGGAGGGATTTGAGCTGCGGGCGGGAGTTCCGTTTTCGCCGAGGAAACTGGCGGAGGATCGTAACAGGATCGCCGCGACTTATCTGAATCGCGGATATCTGAATGCGGACGTCAAAGTGCAGGTGAACAAAACTGCCGAACCGCATCTTGTGAACATTGCGTACACAATCGAGGAGCACCAACTGGTACGCATCGACCAAGTGCTGTATATCGGTCAGGATCGGACAAGGACGTCCCTGATCAGCAAAACAGCGGAGATTCCAGTCGAGGCACCGATGCAACAGGGTCAACTGCTGGAAGCGGAGAGCCGATTGTATGACCTGGGGATCTTTGATTGGTCGAGCGTAGGTCCGCGCAGACCGATTACCACTCAAAACGATGAGACGGCCGTTGTGAAGGTACATGAAGCCAAGCGCAATGAACTCGCCTACGGCGTCGGCTTTGAGGTTGGACGTCGCGGGGGGAATACGCCGAGCGGAAGTGTGCCTTTACCTGGCGGCGGCTCTATCGGGCTGAATGGATTCCAGGTTGCGCCGAGCCAATCGACATTCGCGAGCCCACGCGGTAGCCTGCAATACACGCGGCGCAACATGCGTGGTCTTGGGGAAACGGTGAGTGCATTCATTCTTGCCTCGCAACTGGACTACCGCTTTCTCACTACGTACGGCCAGCCGCGTTTCTTCAGCGCGGGGTGGAGTTCGTTGAGTAGCTTTTCCCTCGAGCGAAACAGTGAGAATCCGTTGTTTACCGCCTCCATGGGAGATCTTTCGTTCCAAGTCGAGCGGCTGATCAGCCGCAAGAACAATACCCGTGCGCAGCTTCGTTATGACCTTAACAAGACGGTGCTATCGAATCTTTTAGTGCCAGATCTTGTGCTCGAACAGGATCGCAATGTGCGGCTGTCCACTTTTTCTGGCACGCTAGTTCATGACACGCGAGATAAGCCACTGGATGCACACCGTGGAATTTACGGAACTCTCGATTTTGGAATTACACCTACTGCATTGGGCTCTAGCTCGAATTTCACAAAGTTCTTCGGCCAGGTGGCTCATTATCGAGAGGTTCATTCGGTCGTTTTTGCCAATAGCATTCGGGTTGGACTGGCAACGCCTTTTGCGGGTAGTTTTGTTCCAACCAGCCAGCTGTTCTTCACTGGTGGCGGAACTTCGCTGCGTGGTTTTCCGATTAACGCAGCCGGACCGCAACGACTCGTGCCCTTCTGCAACGTGCTGGAAGGTGAATCAGGGTGCGTGAATGTCACCGTGCCGGTGGGTGGGAAACAACTGTTCATTCTTAATTCTGAAATTAGATTCCCAATGAGGATCATGAAGAATCTGGGTGGCGTTCTCTTTTACGACGGCGGGAACGTGTACAGCGCGATCAATCTGCATAATTTCGTTGACAATTACACGAATACTGTCGGATTCGGATTGAGGTATTCCACGCCAATCGGACCAGTGCGAGTTGATGTTGGCCGGAACCTCAGCCCGGTGCCCGGTCTCAACCCGACACAGTTCTTCATCACGATTGGGCAGGCTTTTTAGGAGCGGCATGAGTTGGAAGCGAAAAATTGGGTGGGCAGCCATTGTTCTGGGAAGCCTTCTGGTTGTGGCTATAGTGGGCGGATATTTCTACCTGAAGAGCCATTCTTTTGAAAGATATGCCTTGAGAAAGATTGCAGAGCAGGCGGATGCCGCGACGGGAGGTAGAACATCAGTCGGAGGGATGGACTTCAGCCTTTCGACCCTCACCGCGCATCTTTACGACATCACTGTGCATGGCACAGAAGGGCCGGATCGGCCTCCACTAATGCAAGCTGAGAGGCTGACCGTAGGCGTCAAGATCGTGTCTGCTCTGCACCAGCAGGTTTCGTTGCGGGAACTTCTAATTGATCATCCCGTTGTTTACGTTCAGGTAGACAGTGAGGGAAAGAGCAATTTTCCCACTCCGCCTGCGAGTCAGAGCACCAGTCATACAAGCGTGTTCGACCTTGCGGTCGGGCATTTCCAGTTGGCGGATGGTGAGTTGAGCTACAACGACCGGAAGACTCCCATGTCAGCGGATGTGTATGACCTTGCGACCGACATTCGGTTTGCGAGTCTGGAAAGGAAATACAGCGGCAGTGTTTCATACAAGAGTGGTCATGTGCAGTATGCGGACCGTGCGCCTCTGGAGCACAGCGTAGAACTGAAGTTCAGCGCAACACCGCAGGCGCTGGATCTTGAATCGGCAACTTTGAAAGTTGGTTCCTCCGAAGTAGCGCTGCAGGCAAAGGTGTCGGAATACGCGAATCCGACTGTGGACGGGAAGTATGCGATCCGTATTGGACTCGAAGATCTGGCGAAATTGACTCCTGAGGCTAAAGGGCAAGGTCAGGTCTTAATGAGCGGCGAGTTGCACTATGCGGCTACGGCAGGAAAGCCCGTTCTTCAGGCACTAACGGTTACGGGCACGCTTGCAGGCGATCCATTGGCGGTTACCGCCTCGGGGAGACGTGTCGAACTGCGAAAACTGTCTGGGCACTATCGGCTTGCCGACGGAAACCTGCGCGTCAGTAATGTCAGCGTGGAATCTCTGGGTGGGCTTATCCGTGCAAGCGCCGAAATGAATGGTCTGGACGCGACGCCCCAAACAAATATCCAGGCATCGTTGCAAGACATTTCGCTACGAGCACTCCAGAGCGTTTCAGGAACACAGATCAAAGGTGCCAGTCTATCGGGAGTCGTCAGTGGAAAAGCTGAGGCTTCATGGAAAGGCTCAGTCAACAATCTGGAGGCACACTCCGACTTACTGTTTCAGGCAAAGGCTGCGAAACAATCGAATGCGTCCGCAGCAGAGATTCCGGTGAACGGCGCGGTTCATGCTTCGTACCACGGGCGAAATCAGAATGTCGAGTTGCATGACACCGTGCTTCGAGTACCGTCGGCTAATCTGACGGCGCAAGGAATCATCGGCAATCATTCGAGCCTGCAGATTCGGGTTGTTGCAGATGACCTGCAACAACTGGCGAAACTGATTTCTTCCTTTCAACCGGGTGAGGCAACACCATTCGCGGTATCGGGCAGGGCCACAGTAAACGCAATGGTTCAAGGCTCCTTAAAGACGCCGGCGGTTAGCGCACAACTACAAGCGCAGAACTTGCAGGTTCGAGGAAGCGAGTGGAGCAGCGCGGGTTTGTCGTTAACTGCAAATCCGTCTCAGTTGGTTGTGCAGAATGGCTCGCTGGTAAATTCGCATCAAGGCCGGGTATCTTTCAGCACCAGCATTAACCTGCGGAATTGGTCCTATGATCCGTCGGATCGCATCCAGGCAAGGGTAGATGCGCACGAATTGAGGATTACCGATCTGCAAGAAATGGCGAACCAGCACCTGCCAGTATCTGGAGATCTCACCGCACGACTCACTTTTGATGGCTCGCAACTGGATCCTGCCGGCTCAGGTGATGTGGACGTGACGAAGGCGACGGCTTACGAGGAGTCCTTTGATCGGCTGGTTACAACTTTGCGCGCCGGAAGCGGATCAATATCGGCCAACACATTTTTGTCCGCAAAGGCTGGCACGATCCACTCCGACGTCTCGTACACGCCGAAGACCAGAGCATACAAGGTGAAAGTTGATGCTCCGTCTATAGTTCTGGAAAAGTTCGAGACTCTGCGGGCGAGGAATTCAGGACTCGCCGGAACTGTTAGTGCAGTCGTGAGCGGAGAAGGAACGGTGGACGATCCGCAGTTGCTGGCAACGGTGCAAATCCCGGAACTGCACATTCGCGATAAGTCGATTCGTGAAATGAAAGCGGAGGCACGCGTCGCCCAACACCGGCTCGAACTCGATGCGGATTCGAAGGTGTCGGAAGTTTTGATCCACGCGCATGGGCAGATGGCCCTGGACGGCAACTATGATGCCGAGGCGAAAGTCGACACAGGCACTATTCCGCTGGAGGCGATTATGGCCGCATTTGCATCCAGCGCTCCTGCCGGATTCCAGGGACAGACTGAATTACATGCAACGCTCAGAGGGCCACTGAAGGACAAGACACGAGTGGAAGCGCATCTTTCGATTCCTGTGTTCAAGGCCAGTTATCAGTCACTGCAACTGGGGATCGTAGATCCAATCAAGGTGGACTACGCGAATTCGATAATTACGATCCAGCGAGCGGAGGTTCAGGGCTCCGGAACGTCGCTTCGTGTGGAAGGAAAGGTCCCTCTTGCGGGCAACACCCCCCCGACACTGACGGCGAAGGGATCTGTTGACTTGCGGATTCTTAAGATTCTCGCGCCCGATTTGACTAGCTCGGGAAACTTAGCGCTTGATTTGCGGACGACGGGAACCGCTGCGAAGCCGGAGATTCAAGGAAGTGTGCAGCTCAAGAATGTCGCCGTGACGACACCGGATGCTCCGGTCGGAATAGAAAGGTTGAACGGGACGCTCGACCTTACGAGCGATCGCATTCAGGTAACGCAACTGGCGGGACAGATGGGTGGTGGGCAAGTGAATTTTGGAGGCTCGATTATCTATCGGCCGAGTCTCCAATTCAATCTTGCTGTTCAATCGGACGGGGTACGGCTGCTTTATCCCGATGGCCTGCGGTCGTTGCTAAACATCAACCTCGCATTGAGAGGTACAGCCTCGGCATCGACACTGACTGGGCGCGTGTTGATCAATAGTCTGAATTTTACCTCCGACTTTGACCTGGCCAAGTTCGGTGATCAATTCAGTACGAGCGGCACAGTATCGCAGCCGGGATTCGCAGATACCATTCGGCTGGCGATCGCAGTGCAGTCCGAGAATCTCAGCGCCACAAGTTCGCAAATCAGCCTGGGCGGACGTGCGGCTTTACAGGTTGGTGGGACCGCGGCGAATCCAGTCATCACCGGGCGCACGACGCTGACTTCCGGCGAACTATTTTATCGAAATGTTCGATATCAGCTGCAGCGTGGAATCATCACGTTCGACAATCCTAATGTCACGCATCCGGTTCTCAATGTAGCTGTCATCACAACGATCGAACAATATAATCTGACTCTCACGCTCCGAGGTCCGCTGGAAAAGCTGACGACATCGTATGTTTCCGATCCGCCTCTTGCTACCGCAGACGTTATCAACCTGGTGGCGCGCGGCAAGACCACGCAAGAACAGGCGGCGAGCAGCCAAAGTACCGATTCGATGATTGCTTCGCAGGCTGCCGGTCAGTTGAGCAGCAGCGTGCAGAAGTTGGCAGGAATTTCGAGTCTTCAGATTGATCCTACAATCGGTGGAAATAACAAGAATCCATCGGCACGAATAGCCATTCAACAGCGAGTCACGAAGAACTTCCTATTTACCTTTTCTACCGATGTGTCAGAGCCCGGCAGCGAAATCATTCAAGGGGAGTATCAGATCAACCGGCGCTGGTCTGTGAGTGTGGCGCGCGATCAACTCGGCGGAGTGTCGGTGGATGGGAAGTATCACAAGAGGTTCTGAGCCGAAGCCACATTCAGGCGGCCTCCTGAAATGGCGGTTGCTCGGGCACGGCAGGCCCACCTCGCGGCTGGATTGGGCCCTTTCGAGTCTGCTTGGCAAGTTCTGCATTCAGTTCTGCCCCTACTAGCAGTATTAGGGAAGCCCAATACAGCCAAACCATCAGAGCAATCAGCCCCGCCAAGGTTCCGTAGATGTGACTGAAATTGGCGAAATGGGAGAAATAGATCCCGAGCAAGTACGAGAGTCCGTTCCACACCAAAACAGTGACCACTGCTCCGGGGAGCGTCGCGCCGAAACGTTGTTTGACATTCGGAGCTAGGAAGTAGATTAACTCTACGGCCACGATGGTAAAGGATATCGCGATCGCCCAACGAAGCACGGGCCAGATCAGAGCAACTACTGTCGAGATCCCAAAATGTGCGGCGAGCCAGTCGCCGAAGCGCGGGCCAAGAATCATCACCGCAAGTGCCGTCAGCAGCAAGCCGCCACTGATCAATGCGAGAGCAACGGCAAGAAGCCGCGTCTTCCAATAGGGACGATCGTCATTCGCGTCGTATGAAATGTCCAAGGCTTCGATGAGGGCGGAGAAGGCGGAGGACGAAGTCCAAATAATTCCCAACATGCCAAAAGACAGCCACGTGCCACGGTGAGAGGAGAGAACATCGCGCAAGACCGAATAGACGAGATGCATGGTATCCGGAGGGAGCAGACGTCCCATGAGTAACAGCACATGGTTGAATAGATCCCCGATCGGGAGAAGGCCGAATACGGCGGACAGGAAGATCAATCCTGGAAAGACCGACAGAACGAAGTAGTACGAAAGGGCTGCGGCGACCTGAAGGGTATGGTGTCGAACCAAATCCTGGTACGTATAGACGACGGCGCACTTGATGCCACTGATGCGCATGCGCCAACGATAGTTCGAGTCCGGTGGTCAGAAGAATACCGGGTTGATGGTATAGATAGGGCTTCGGCCGCTCACGCTGTCCCAGAACTGTGAGGTATCCTTGGTGATTGTAGCGTTGGCTGCAGAATCCACTGCGGCAGATAGATTTACGCGGTTACCGGAGGAATCTGATGAACTGGAAAGGCGTTACGCCGGCGATCACAACCCCATTTAATGAAGATCTGACAATCGATCATGGGTTTCTTGCGGAACATGCGCGGTGGTTGCTGGAGAATGGATGCAGCGGAATCGTCGCCCTTGGTTCCCTGGGGGAGGGCGCAACGCTCTCCTTTGGCGAAAGAACAGACATCCTTCGCACATTGGAAAAGGCTGTCAATCGAAACGGAGATGTTGTAGCCGCGATTTCGTCCCTCGCGACATCGGAAGCCATATTGCTCGCAAAAGCGGCGGCCGATATTGGATGTTCCGGTTTGATGGTCCTGCCACCCTATGTCTATCTCGGAGACTGGCGAGAGATGAAATCTCACGTCGCCGCCGTGTTTCGAGCTACCGAGCTGCCATGCATGCTGTACAACAATCCGGTTGCCTATGGAACAGACTTCCAGCCGGAGCAAATACGTGAACTCGCAACTGAGTTTGAGAATTTCAGAGCCGTTAAGGAGTCGAGCACTGACGTGCGGCGTGTCTCCGCGATTCGTGCTCTTGTTGGCGATCGGCTCGAGCTCTCCGTAGGGGTGGATGATGCAGTGCTTGAGGGGATCGGCGTAGGCGCAACCGGATGGGTCGCCGGATTAGCGAATGCGCTGCCCCGCGAGTCGGTTGAACTTTTCGATCGTGGAGTTCGGGGAGAAGAGCGCGAAGCGTTTGAGCTATATCGTTGGTTCTTGCCGTTGCTGAGAATGGATACGGTTCCAAAATTCGTTCAGCTCATCAAGTTTGTGCAGGCTGAATTTGGAATGGGTAACCCTCGGGTTAGGCCTCCTCGGCTGGAATTGGTGGGAACTGAGCTCGAACAAGCAAAGAAGATCGTCCGCGATGCGCAGCGAACTCGGCCAGAATCGATGAGTTCTTATGCATTGCCGAACAGGAAATGAACATATGCCAAGTACTCTCTCAAGACTCTCCGGGCGTTCACTGATCGGGTTTCGCGAAGGAACGGGTTCTGGAGCATCTTTACACGCGACAAATCCGACTACCGGTCAGCAGTTGGAACCTGGATTCGTCCCCGCAACCACGGAGGAAGTCGACCGGGCAGTGCAGCTCGCGGCGGAGGCGTTCAAAGGCTACAGCCGGACTACGGGTCAGGAGCGCGGTGCGTTCTTGAAGAAGATTGCGGAAAAAATTGAGTCGATCGCAGGCGAAATTGTGGAGAGGGCTGCGCTGGAAACGGCACTGCCCGTCGCACGGCTCCAAGGCGAGACGGCTCGTACTTGCCATCAGCTTCGTTTGTTCGCCAAGGTTGCAGAAGAAGGATCGTGGGTCAACGCAAGAATCGATCACGCCGACCCCGAACGAAAGCCTTTACCGAAGCCTGACATTCGTTCCTTCATGCGACCGCTAGGTCCGGTCGTGGTGTTCGGAGCGAGTAATTTTCCTTTGGCATTCTCGGTCGCTGGCGGAGACACAGCGTCGGCATTAGCTGGCGGCAATACGGTGATCGTTAAGGCACACGCAGCGCATCCCGGCACTAGTGAACTGGTTGGCCGCGCTCTCCAGGAGAGCGTTCGTGAATGTGGTTTGCCTGAGGGTGTGTTCTCACTGCTGTTTGGGCATGGCTCGCAGGTCGGTACTGCACTGATGAAACATCCGCTGGTGCGTGCGGGTGGATTCACCGGATCCCGCACTGCGGGGCGAATTCTAATGGATGTGGCAGCGTCTCGGCCGGAACCGATCCCTTTCTATGCCGAAATGAGCAGCACTAATCCCGTTTTTGTTTTACCAGGAGCGTTGAAGGAGCGCACTGACGCGATTGCCTCGGGGCTTCACGCATCATTCACCTTGGGCGCCGGACAATTCTGCACCAAGCCGGGGATGGTGTTTGTTGGGGCGGGCGCCGATTCTGACAAGTTCGCCTCCAAACTGGCGGAACTAGTTTCTGGTTCTTCTCATTTTCACCTTCTTACCCAAGCCATTCATTCCTCATACGATGCTGCAATCGCCAAGAGGAAGTCGGAACCAACAGTTACGATGTTGGCCGAGAAGGAGCCGTCTGGAGCGCCAGGCTTCTGTGCGTATCCCGCAGTGTTCGCAACGGACGCAGAGTCATTCTTAAGGTCTGAGCTCGACGCGGAAATCTTTGGTCCAACTACATTGCTCGTGCGGCACTCCAGTCGTGATCAAATTCTGGAGATTGCCCGTTCTCTCGAAGGTCACTTGACCGCCACAATTCACGGCACCGAGGGGGACCTGCGTGACTTCGCCGATCTCATTGCGGTTCTTGAGACGAAAGTTGGCAGGTTGATCTTCAATGGATTTCCAACCGGTGTAGAAGTGACGCATGCCATGGTCCACGGAGGGCCATATCCATCGACGTCTGATGGTCGTTCCACATCCGTCGGAACGCAAGCGATTTTCCGCTTCACGCGCCTGGTGTGCTATCAGGGCTTTCCAGACAGCGCATTGCCGGATGACCTCAAAGAGAGCAACCCGCTAGGAATTTGGCGTATGGTCGACGGTAGTATCCGAAAGTAATCAGTGACGCCACGTGGTTTTCTCCGTGCAGGCGAACGATCTCTTATGTCCAAACGTCTCAAGACATTCGTTGTTATCAAGAATCGGACCAGGCTCCTTCTCTTGGCTTGCCTATCCATCAGTATCATCCCCCAACTGCAGGCTCAGGACAGTCCGGCTCAACTCGCGCAGAGCAAGACAGTGAAACTGAATCCGCTGCCTCTGGATCACGTCAGGCTCACCGGCGGACCTCTCAAAGCAGCGCAGGAAGCTGATGCGGAGTATCTCCTCGAACTTCAACCTGACCGCATGCTTGCGTTTCTCCGCCAACGTGCGGGACTGAAGCCCAAAGCGGAAGGTTACGGCGGATGGGATGGTCCGAAGCGCAATCTCACCGGACACATCGCGGGCCATTATTTATCTGCGGTGAGTCTGATGTGGGCGGCGACGGGAGATGCTCGATTCAAGGAGC
>Ga0335084_10005670_pt1 | contig 12356 bp, 9 predicted proteins | sample Lox_Sample_44_FD_206721 | JGI IMG/M metagenome (GOLD analysis project Ga0335084, IMG submission 206721) | Soil microbial communities from Loxahatchee National Wildlife Refuge, Florida, United States - Lox_Sample_4.4 | ecosystem: Environmental > Terrestrial > Soil > Wetlands | place: USA: Florida...
CCCACGACGTCAAAAACCTGCTCCAGTCCCTCGGTTCCCTGTGCTCGGCCGTGGAGACCAGCGAGGAGCACGATGCGGCCGCGGTGCGCCGGTTGGTGCAGCGCCAGTTGCCCCAGATCACCCAGCGGCTGCAGAGCACGCTCGACAAGCTGAGCCGCACCGACGATGCTCGCAAGGAAACGGCGCCTGCCGCCGACTGGTGGCGAGGAGTCCAGCAGCGCTATGCGCACGAGGGTGTCCTGTTCGACTCCGCCAACCTGCCCGTAGGGTCTGAATTGCCAGTCGAGCTCTTCGACAGCGTCGTGGACAATTTTCTGCAGAACGCCCTCGCGAAGCGTCGCTCGCACCCAGGTATCCGCGTCCGCGCGACGCTTGCCTGGGAAGCTGGTTGCACGCTGAGCGTCTGTGACACCGGCGACCCTTTGAGCGAGCAGATCGCCCAACACCTGTTTGGCGCGCCCGTGCCTTCGCTGCAAGGCCTTGGCGTAGGGCTGTACCAATCGGCACGCCAAGCCACGGCGGGTGGATATCGTCTCGCGCTCGCCAGTAACATCAAAGGGAAAGTGTGCTTCGCGCTGAGGCCGGCAGTAACCCAAGAGACGCTTACGGAAGCTTCCCCGCAGTCACCATGCGGTTGAACAGGACAGCGCTCGAGACCCACACCACCCGATCGTCGAATTCTCCGCCCGCGGCGCCAGTACTTGTCGAGACGGGGCGACCCCAGAAAGTTGTGCAGTTCGCAACCCAGGTACAGCCGCTAAATTCGGCATCGTTGTTTTGCTCATCCGTGTTGGTGGCCGACGAGTTCGCGATGTTGGTGCCGTCAGCTGTTGTCCCGAAGTTGTTCGCACCGTAGGACATCACAACCGCGACGACAACGTTGGCGTTGGTGAGCGGCACTTGCGCGCCACCCGCATCGCGGGTCACGATGATCTTGGGAAACGCCGGAACGGTGGAGAGGTTAAAGTTGGCGTTGGCAAACTCTGGGGAAACGCTGTACCGGAACAACTTTCCCCAGGCATCGGTCTGACTTGCACCCAGCGCAACCCAGGGGAGGTGTCCGGTGCACTCCACGGGTGTGGGGCACGCCGCTTTCTCCCTCCCATCGGTCGGCGACACCGCCGGTCGCGGCAGGCGGCCGTTGACCATGGAAAATCCGATCAGGGCCTGGCGTATCTCCTCGAGCTGCTGGTCGGTCTGCGCAACGTGGCGTTGTTCAACCTGGGTAGTGAGGGGCACAAGAAGGCTGCCGAGCAACAGAGCGATAACTGCCACAACCACAGCGAGTTCGACGAGCGTAAACCCACCACAGCTCAACACGGCCGGGCGGCTCTGAACCCTCCCCGCCGCCGCAGAGCCTGTCCTTCCGGAGATTAGCAAGGCCATGTTCCTGGAGTCTCGTGCAGGCATTCCAATCGGTCGTTGAAATGAGCCGTCGGTGCAAGCGCAACCGGGGCCTTGGCGTAAATGCCGTTCATCAGAGAGTTGTCCACGCCGCTACCGGGGTCCACCTCCAGATAATCGGGGGCTAGGAAGCTGCTCCTCGACTGAGCCGGCGCGGCAGCGAACGCGTGCCCCGCGACAATTACGACCACCTTGACCGAACCAACGCCATTCACGGTCAGGCAATCGACGGGGCAACTGCCGGTGGGACCTGTGCTCGGCTCATAGGCCTGGGACACGTGATAGAAGAGCAGCTCTTTCCAGTTGTCCCACCAAGTTCCGGGTCCAAAGCACGGCTGGCTGAGTGGAATGGCTGGACTTACCCAGGTCACTGAGGGATCGAGCGAAGCCTGGGTGCTTGTCAAAGTCCTCGGGATGCGACCCGCGTGAGTGTTCGGCACATCCGCAAAGGTCACCAGGTCTGTGAGAGGTGCGGCCCACGGATAGCGGTTATTTGCGAGCGGTTGCTGCGAGAATGCGTCGAGGCATGCCCGCGCCTCGCGCGCGACGCGCCGCTCGACTTCAGGGAAAAGCATGTCGCTCGTAATCACCAGCAGCCGATCGTTGAACGTTCCGCTGGGTTGAAGCGCCTCGAAGTTGAAGTTGTTGGGAGGACCAGGGATAGGAAGTCCGCTCGCGTTCGTGCCTTCCAGATAGTTCGCGACGTTGTTTTCGTTGGCGGCATTCCGCAGCTGAGCTCCTATTGCCGGACCCGGAGAGAATACGATGGCGATGACGTTGTTGGCCGGAGTCAGCCCGGTCACGCTCAGCAGCCCAAGAGTTTCGCTATTGATCGACGCAAAGGCGAGGTTGTCGCGGAAATTGGGTGACAGCACGTACCAAAGTCGCTCGCCGTAGCCGTCTCGGAGATCCGGAAGCCCGAGCGTCTTCCATGGAAGCCGACCAATATAGCTTGGGCAACCGGGCCCGACGAACAGATCGGCGACACCGTCGTTCGGGACGTTCCCGACGATGTTGGTGAGCAGGTCCGGACAAGGGAGACTTCCGGGACTGTTGGGGTCGTTGGAGGCGCGCGCAATCAATGCCTCTCGGGCGAGTCCCAGTGCCAGTGCGGTATTTCGATCCTGATCAGTGGTGTCCGCTGCGCTGGCGCTGATCTTGATGATGAGCACCGCGGCCATAACGCCTAGCAACGCGAGCAGGATTAAAAGGGCCAGACCGCTCTGACGTCTATGCAAGCATGGACCCATTTCAGTCACTGCTCAGACGCCTTCTCTTCAGAGTCCGGCGCAGCATCGCCGTCTTTGTCGAGTTCGCGCTCCCGTGGCTCGCGGCTCGAGCGAAGCGCTTTGCTGACATCCTGACCACCCCTTACCTGACCTTCGGGGTATTGCGCGGGGCTCGGTTCCGCAGGGGGCGGCGAAGCCGGCTGCCTGCGCTGCTCGTAGGGTTCCTGGATCCTGCCGCTGATCAAATCGGCACGCTGCCCGACCTTGAGTCGAACTTGTTTTCCCTTTTCCGGCTCACGCAGCACGACGGATGACTGCGAACCGGGAGAGATCGTCACCCGCATACCATCCTCAGTCTGGCCTTCCGTTGGCCGTCCGTTGACCCAGACGGTGGATTCGCCATCGCTACGGCTGACGATCCCGTTGATCGTCACGCTCCGGGCGGGCGGTATCTTTGGCTTCCTTTCGGCGGTTGCCGCCAGGGCCTCTGCCCGGATCTTGTTGCGGCGCGCATTGTCGAGCACTGCGCGTTGCTCGGGTGTCAAAAATAGTCGCCCCAGCTCCGGCTCCTGGGCGAACGCGGAGGTTCCTAGAGCGGCCAGCAAGAGCGCGAGGATCAGCCGGCTCATATCTTGCCTTCCTCGGTGCTCGGACCGCCGATGGTGATCCACGCGAGCTCACACTCGGCACTCAACGTAGGCTGGTTTACCGGTACAGCGAGATCGACGGGCAGGCGCTTGAGGGTGCACTGGTTGACCGAAAAGCGTCCGACCTTCTGGGCGGCGAGCGCATGGAAGAAGCGAAACAGATCGCCCTCGTGCAGCAGTCCGAGGCGCAGCTTCATGATCGATTGGCGTATCGACAAGTTTCTCGCGTCGACCTCGTTCATGAAGGCGTAGGACTGCTGCGGACCGACGTCGTATTCGACGCCGTAGAGATCGGCTTCTCGGTTGGCCACGCGCAACGCATCGATCCAACTGATGCGCTGTTCTTCGCCGACGATGCCAACGCGCTCCAGTTGTCGGTAGGGCTCTACGTACTGCTCGATGACGCGTTTCTCCTGGTCCGACTGTTGTACCCGGTTAACCGCATCGATCTTAGCGGCTTCCGCTTTTTTGACCCCCGCCTGCGCATTCTTGACCGCCCCATTCGAATAGGCTATCGCCGCGAAGCTTATGGCCACTACCACGGCCAGCACGATGAGCGGCTTAGAAAGCGCGCGCAAGTCTTGAGCGGACAGATTCAGCATGAGGTCACACGCCGGGCTTGAACACGACCTCGACTTCGAATTGAGACGCTTGTGGCTTGTCGAGGTGCGGGTTGGAGGTGCTGCCCGAGAGGTTTCCCGTGGAAGCGAAGTTGAGCGGCATCCTGGCAACTTTTGCTGCGGCCACCTTATCGCTCTTACCCAGCTCGCGCACGAAGCTGTTGATGCTTCCTAGGGCGCCCTTGATGTCCCCGGGCTGGGTAGTGAGCTCCATCTGCAGCGTCGCCGACTGCGACAGCGGGGTGGACGGTGCCGACGCGTTGCCTCCCTCAGCGCCGATGCGCCCGAGCTGCCACTGCACGCCGTTGAGGCGGATCGCGGGATATTTGTCGAGCGCCTGGCTAAGTACGCGGAAGACGCTGTCGGGCAGGCGCCCGATCGAAGCTATGCGCCCGGCCACGTCTACGGTGAGCTGCAGCTTGTCCGAGGACACCGGCGTCGGTAGGAAGCTGCGTCTGATGCTTTGATATTTTCTGTCCTCGTCGAGAGTCTTCTTGGCGATATCGCTGGCATCGTTCTTCAGGCCGATGGTCGTCAAGAGTTGCAGCCCGCACCAGGCGGCGGCCAGCACGGCAACGCCGACGCTGCCCGCATAGATGCCCCGGCTCACAAGGTGACGCGTGAAGCCGCTGGTCAGCGCCGGTGGCGCCAGGTTGAAATCTGGCGATTTCTGCTGTCCCAGCAGGAACAGGTGCAACGCATCGGCGCTCGCCTCCAGAGCGGTGCGACTGATGCCGACTTTGGCAACGATGTCCTGGGGGCTCACATGTAGTGCGCGCAGGTTGCGCCGACCCCGCAGGACGCTTTCGCGCAACGTGTTAAGACTGCCGTCCTGATCGACGATCACCACGGTTAAGACGTCATCCACATGCATGACGTTCAACGCATCTAGGTACATGCGCGTGTTGCGGATCTCCTCGGCGCACGATTCGATGGTCCCTCCCCCGGCCCGTATCGGGGTCAGCCGGCTGATGCGGAAGCGCTGGTCCTTGACGAAAGTCTGCCGCACCCCTGCTTCGTGCTTGGACACAAGCAGCAGGTTGGGCTGGGTGAGATCGAGCTTCTTGATCAGGCCCAGGCTGACCATCGGCACGGGGAAAACTCCGGCGATCGGTAAGCCGCTGGCGGTCAAGATGCGCAACCAAGGGTTGAGTGACTCGGGGTTGGTCAACGCGGCGAACAGGTAACGGTCATCGCGTCGCTTGCTGTCCTCGCGGTCCTGCAGGCTGGACCCGTAGAACGGGGTACTACGGTAGAGCTGCTTGAGCTTGCGCTCGATCATGTCCCGGCGGTCTTTGCCGGACGTGTGCGGTAGTGTTTCGAAGCGATAGTCTTCGTCTACCGTGTCGGCCATCACATACGCCGGCACGCCATGGGCGGCACGTAGGAAGTTCACGAAGGCCTGCTGGTCTGGCTCGTTGTCCCCGAACTTGTACACCCGATCCAGGTGACGACCAGTCCAGACACCGGACGTAAGGTGCGACGTGGAGGCGCAGAGAACGAGCCTGCGGGCCATATCAGATCTTGATCTTGCCGAGGATGTCGTAGATCGGCGTGAGCACCGAGAACAGAATCAGTGCTAGGATCCCCCCAAGGACGAGCGTCATCGTCGGCTCAAGCAACTTCAGTGCCTTGTCGATCGCTTCGCGCACGTCGCGGGTGTAGAAGTAGCTGATGTTCAGAAGCGCGCTGTCCAGCGCGCCGGTGTTCTCTCCCACTCGCATCATGCGGATGACCAGGGGCGGGAACAGTCCAAGGTTGCCGAATGCCTCGCTCATGCTTTCTCCCGCGTTGATTTGCTGGCCGGCCCGCTGCAGGCCGTCGGCGATGACGCGGTTGCCCACGATCTCCTCACTGGTCTTGATGGCATCCAGGATCGTGATGCCGGACTGGTACATGAGAGCGAAGAAGTTGGAGAAGCGCGCCAGGATGATCTTTTGCAGGATCGCGCCGGTCACCGGTAAGCGCAGCTTGATGTAATCGAAATAGTACTGGCCTTTGGGGTCGGTCCTGATGAAGTAGGCGATCCCGGCCACCGCGATGATCGGTGCCATAAGGACGACGTACCAGTAGTTGATAGCAAAGTTCGAGATGCCGATCAGGATGCGAGTTTGCAGAGGCAGCGGCATACCCATGCTCTTGAGCAGCGTCACGACTTGCGGCACGAGGTAGAGTAGTAGAAACATCGTGACACCGGTCACCACGACGAAGACCATCGCCGGATAGATCAGCAACTTGCGGGTCTGCGACACCAGCTCGTCTTGCCACTTCAGCGCAGCGCCCAGGCTCTCGAAAACCTCGGTGACCCGCCCGGATTGCTCTCCGGCTCTCACTAGGCTGACGAATACCGACCCGAACACGTTGGGGAACGCAGCCAGCCCTTGGGACAGCATCTTTCCGCCCTCGATGTCCTCCAGCACGGAGGACAGCATCTCGCGGAAACGTGGATTTTCAGTGGCGTCGCGCAAATCGCGCAGACCCTCGACCACGGGGATGCCCGAGCGCGAGATCTGCTCCAGGTCGAAACAGAAAGCGATCAGGTCGCGTCGGGTGACGCTGCCCTTGGCCAGGGTTGTGCGACCGCTGCGAATGGCCCGGAAGGTAATCAGATCCAGCCCCATGCGCTTGAGGCGCAGCTCGAGGTCTACGTCGTTAGCGGCATCCAGCTTACCGCGCGCAGGGCGGCCGAGCTTGTCGATAGCCTTGTATTGGAAAGCGGGCATAGGAGCCGAATCGTTGGCTGGCAGGAGATGGCGCGAAAGGGTCGTGCGTAGGCGCTAGCGGAAGCGCTGAGTCAAGTCCACTGAGCGGGCCACTTCGGCGATGCTGGTGCTGGCATCCAGGATGCGCGCGATGCCTTCTTCGACCAGCGGCCGGAAACCCTTTTCGACCGCCAGCGTCCGTACCTCCTTAGCGGTTGCCCGGCGCGCCACCAGCTCGTCCAGATCGCCGTCCATGCGGAGGATCTCCATGATCGCAGTACGCCCCCTGTAGCCGCGGAAGTTGCAGTGCTTGCAGCCGGTAGGCCGGTAGATCTTCATATTTGCCTCGGGCGTGAGGCCGAGCAACTGACGCTCCTCCCGACTCGGCGCGTAGGCTTCTTTGCAGTGGGTGCACAACATGCGCACCAAGCGCTGCGCGATGATGCCGATCACGTTTCCGGCGATGATGTCAGGCAGGATGCCGATGTCGAAGAGCCTGGGGAACGCGCCCAGCGCCGAATTGGTGTGGAGCGTAGTAAACACCTGATGTCCGGTCATAGCGGCGCGAAAAGCCATTTCCGCGGTGTCCTTATCGCGCACCTCGCCCACCAGGATGATGTCCGGGTCCTGGCGCATCATGGAGCGGATGCCATTGACAAAGTCCATCTTGGCCGCTTCGTTCACGGAGGTCTGACGCATCAGTGCCACGGGATATTCGACTGGATCCTCCAGCGTCATGATGTTGACCGACTCCACGTTCAACTGTGACAGCAGTGAATACAAGGTCGTCGTCTTGCCGCTGCCGGTGGGGCCCGTGATGACCAGGATGCCCTCGGGCCGCGCCAGCATCAGCGACAGTGTGTTGAGCACGTGCTTGGGCAGTTTCATCTGGTCCAGGCTGATGATGGACTTCTCTCGATCCAGGACGCGCAGCACTATGTTCTCGCCGTGGATAGTGGGCTGGGTCGCAACGCGGAAGTCCACTGGCCGACCATTCAGATTGAGTGAGATGCGGCCATCCTGGGGCGCGCGCGTCTCGGCGATGTTCATCCCGCTGATCACCTTCAAGCGCACGGCGATCCCCGGCCAGTAGTTCTTGTGCAGGCTGCGCACCTGTTCCAGCACACCGTCGATGCGGTAGCGGATGCGCAGGAACGCGAACTCGGGTTCGAAGTGGATGTCGGAGGACCCGCGCTTGACCGCGTCAACCAGCAAGGCGCCCACCAGACGCACAATCGGTTGAGTATACTCATCGCCCCCGACTTGCAGGCTCTGGTAATCGATCTCACCCGTCTCGATCTCGCGCAGGATACCGTCTACCGACAGCTCGTGGCCGTAGAACTGGTCGATGGAGTCCTCGAGCTGGGCCTCGCTGGCCAGCACCGTGCGGATCTTGACGTTCTGTCCCAGCGTGGCGCGAAGCTGGTCCAGCGCCACGACGTTGAACACCTCGGTGATAGCGACGGTCAGGGTGCGTTCATTGCCGTCGAAGGCGATCGGCAGCACGCGGTGGCGGCGCGCGAACTCCTGTGGAATCAACTTGAGCGAATCGGCGTCTACCACGACCTGGTTTAAGTCGATGCTCTCCTGGCCAATGGTGCGGGCCATGATGTCGCGGATGACCGCCTCGGTGACGAAGCCGAGGCGCACCAGAAGCCGGCCGATCGGCATCTGGTGGTTCTTCTGCTCGGTGAGGGCGATGCGCAGCTGGTCGGCGGTGATCAGCCCCTGCTGGATCAATAGCTCGCCCAGGCGAAGTTTCTTCCGCTGTTCGGCCATAACGTTCTGGGGCGCTGCGCCCGCGTCAGTCGACGCGGGCCGCGAGTTGACCGATGCGCTCGATGACGCGGGTCTGATCGAAGTTCGCATGGCCTTTCTGGAAACTGAGTTCGAGCGCCTTACGATAGTATGTGAGGGCGAGCTTCGGCTGCTCCAAATGCTCTAGCCCGATAGCCAGGTTATACGCGTAGTCCGGGTTGTCGGGCTGCAGATTGTAGGCCTGAAAATAGGCGGCCTGGGCGGCTGGCCAAGCGCCCTGCCGCGCGTACAGGTTGCCCAGGCTGAAGAACAAGAAGGCCGAGGGCTCGCGTGCGATGAGCTGCTTGAGGTGCGTCTCGCTCAGCTGCGGATCCGCTTGACCGATGATGTCGATCATGCCGGCTTGGGCCACGGCGTTGCGCGGCTCGACCTGCAGCGCCTGCTCGTAGAAGCCGATCGCCTGCTGCGCGTTACCGCGCCGGGCTGCGATTGTAGCTAACCCGAGCAGCGCATCGACGTTTTGAGCGTCGACTTGCAGCACGGCTCGATAGCGGGATTCTGCCTGGTCGAGCTTGCCCGCTTGAAGAGCTTGATAGGCCTCGGCGATTCCAGGCGACACGGATGCGCGTTTTGCTTCAGTAGGGGTGCCGGAGAGGTGGTCCTCGAGCGCGGGCGCAAGTGCCATGGAATCGTCCGTTGACTTACGGAAGCTGCGCGGCGCCGCCTCAGGGCGCCGTGCGGATGACTCCGCCCCCGGTGCTGCCCTTGGGGCTTTTACATGTGTCGCCTGGGGCATCCCTGCGATCGACGGGGCAGGTGCGGTCGGGGCGTTGGCCGCCGGGTTCGCACTGGGCAGCACAGGAATTTGAGCGATCGGCCCGGCGGCGGTATTCGGTGTTTGAGCGGTCTGTGCCGCAGGGCTCGCTTCAGCGGTCGGTGGTGGCGCCGGGGACGGCGTGACCGGCTGAGTCAGTGGCGGGGGGGTGGTTGCGGCGAGCGGTTTGGCGAAGAACTCCCCACGCAGGACTTGCGGATAGAACATCTGCAGGACGAAGTAAGTGCCGTAAAAGACTGCGAACACGCCGGCCGCCCCGGCAAAGGTGTGCACAGGGTGATCCCGCACCCAGTCGACCCATCCGGTGGTCTGTGGTTCGCTCGCCCGCAGGATGGTCGCGGCCTGCGCCGAAGTCGACGCCGACGGTGCAGCGAACGGCTCGAAGCGCTCGGTGGCGGTTGCCTGCGCGAGTTCATCGGGCTCGAACAGATCCTCTTCCTCGAGCGCTAGCCCCGGCTCGCTCGGTTTGTCCTCGGTGGGCGTCTCGACGGTCAACTCGGTCGGCAGTGTGGTCTCGGCCCGCTCCGGCTCAGACGGTTCGCTGTCGACCGCGTCGGGCGCCGGCGCGCCGGCCTCGCGATTCTTCGCCGCCTTCTGCAAGGCCTGGAGCAGCAGGCTCATGGGTTCTGCCCGGTCTGGTCCACTTCCGGCAGGAACTTGCGCAGGTGCTTGAGCTCTTCGCTGTCGAGCGAAGGGTTCTTGACAACCGTGGGTCGGATGAAGATGACCAGCTCGCTCTTCACGACCTTATCGTCGCGGTATTGGAACAGCTCACCCACCCGCGGTATGTTCCCGAGCCCGGGGACCTGGGCGGTGGCGCGCGCAATGTCGTCCGTCATGAGCCCGCCGAGGACAGCGGTCTGCCCGCTGATCAGCTGCAGCACCGACTCCATCTCCCGGACCGTGACCTGCGGCACCAGGTTTGGTATCGGGTTCGGCAGCGGGCGTCCTAGCGAGTCCGTCGTAAGGGCAGGGTTGGGATCTTGGACGAACTTTTGAACGCGAGTGAGGGTGGGACGCACGGTGAGGGAGACAACGCCGTCGCCGTTGACCTGCGGGGTCATGCTCATGATGAAGCCCACCGCCACGGTCTGCGGGGTAGATTGAACGGACTGAAGATTTCCCGCTGTCGTGGTTCCTTGGCTGATCTGGGACTGGATCTGGAAATACACCACATTGTCGACCACCTTGAGCAGCGCGGTCTGGTTGTTCAGGGCCATCAGCATGGGGCTCGACAGCACGCGCGTCTTTCCGAACTGCTCCAGCATCTTGATCGTAAACTGCGCCCCGTTCCCGTTGGTATTGCTGAGGTAGGAGAGGGTGAGTGCCCCCACGGGGGCGCCGGTCGGGAGGATCGGGGCTGCGCTCAAGACCTGAGTTGCGCTGAAGCCCGCACCGATGGCGAGCTTGCTCCAATCTACGCCGGCCTGGTATTGATCGGAGAGCCCGACCTCTGCAACAGTCACCTCGATGAGCACCTGGCGCTGGGACGACGACCCGATGGCGTTCAGGTACTCCTGGACCAACTGATGCTGGCGTTCTGTCGCCATCACGGAGACGGTGCCGGCGACTTGGTTCACCACGATGTCCTGCTTGATGTCGGTTACAGCCGTGGGGGATGAACCGAATACCTTCTCAAACAGGTTGGTCGCGTTCTGGCCCGCCCGCGCGACGGCTTCGGCCTGAGCCAGGCGCTCCTCACGCGCCGCGCGTGCGGCCTCGGCCTGCGCCTGGCGGTCCTCCGCACTCTGCGCCAACGCCCGCGTGGACTTCAGGAGGCTCTGGAGGTTCTCCGTCAGCACCTCCCAGAAATTGTTCTTGGACACCGAGTTGACCGACGTCGAGGAGGTGCCCCCGCTCGCAACCGACACGCCCCCGGCAGCGCCGCCCGCGCCCCCGCCGCCCGTGCTGATCTGGCCACTCACCGCAATGGCGGAGGTCGTGTCCCGCGTAATATTGACGTAGTCGACCTTGTACGTCTTGAAGTACGGCGTGTCCGGACTCACCACGATGGTCTTGCCCTCGACCCGGTAGCGCATGTTCACCTGCTTGGCGATGCGGTCCAGTATCGAAGGCAGCGTCTCGTCGATTGCGTTCAGGCTAACCAACCCGCGCAAGCCGGGGTGGATGTCGATGTTCTCTTTGGTGTCCCGGGCGAGCGCCATCAGCAGTTCTTTGACCGGAACGTCATTCACCACCACGCTGTAGGTAGGCATTTTTGCGCGGGGTTTAGGCGGAGGCACGTACGTCGCGTTGGTGACTGGCGGCAAGATCTTGTCGGTTTCGCCGGGCGGCGCTACTGACTCGCGGCTAAGGTGGCCGTGGCCCGGCGGGATCGTGGGCTTGTAGGCGCAGGCTGCGCACAGCAGGGTGAGCGCCACGGTGCCAGACCAAGCACGCACACGCCTCCAACTATCGCGCTTCGGGTCGTTGATCGGTGCGTTCACTGTTCCTCCGGGGTGGCCAAAGCCGCGATTGTGCATTCTCGCCTAGTCTGAGGACTGGTAGCTGTCGTGTAGCCCGCGGCTCGTGTGTAGTGTGCGCCGCAGAGCCGGGCGGGGCCTGAGCGGTCCGCTTAGGACGGTTTCCTCAAGCCGAGCTCGGAACGAATGCCCTGTACCGTGCGAATGTAGGGGCGGTTGACTTTCAACGTGTCGGGCAGCGCCTCGAGCGATCTAACGGCGTCTGCGCGGCTGCTGAAGGCCCCGTATAAGACCGTCATGGACGGTTGCTGATTCGCAAGGGTACGGTACACAAAAACCTTTTCTAGTTCAATATATTCGCCAAGGGTTTCGAAATAGTTCCTTAACAATGCCGAGTCGTTTGAGCCGAGCAGTTGAATGCTGAAAGTGCCCCCCTTCGCCTCCGCCAGCCAGCGCTCGGTCGCAAGCAAGCGTTGTTCCAAGACGTCGCCATGGGCGGGCAGGCTATCGTTGACCTGTAACCGCTCGCGCTCTCCTGCAGTGGCAACCGCAGCAGGGGATGGGCTCCCAGTAGGAGGAGCGGACTCCTGGACTGGAGGCTGTTGAGCTGCTGGAAGCGCTGGCGCTTGCAGTGTTTCCGCTCCTACCTGTGGGTTTGCGGTGATCGAGTTCCCGCCCGCCGATTTCGCCGACTGCGGCGAGGCCGGAAGTGAGCTCACGGGCGCCCCATCCCCGCCG
>Ga0335084_10005671_pt1 | contig 12356 bp, 8 predicted proteins | sample Lox_Sample_44_FD_206721 | JGI IMG/M metagenome (GOLD analysis project Ga0335084, IMG submission 206721) | Soil microbial communities from Loxahatchee National Wildlife Refuge, Florida, United States - Lox_Sample_4.4 | ecosystem: Environmental > Terrestrial > Soil > Wetlands | place: USA: Florida...
GAATACGATCTGGCGGGGTTCATTGTCGGCGCTGTCGAACGGCGAGCGATGCTTACGGGCGCGACGATTCATCCGGGCGACGTGTTGCTCGGTCTGCCGTCGAACGGCTTGCATACGAACGGGTATTCGCTGGCTCGTAAGCTGCTGTTCGACGTCGCGGGCTATCGCGCCAATCAGAAGCTGCCCTACGATTCGAAGCTCACGGTAGCGGACGAGCTGCTCAAGGTGCACGTGAGTTACCTTCGTCAGATTCGTGCATTGCTCGACGCCGGCATCCTGAAAGGCGCCGCGCACATTACGGGCGGAGGGATCACCGACAATACGCCGCGCATCCTGCCGAGGGGTCTCGCCGCCGAAGTGCACAGCGGAAGCTGGCGCATTCCGCCCATCTTCGAACTGCTGCGCGAGGTCGGAAACGTGCCACTGGCGGACCTGCGGCGCACGTTCAACCTCGGGATCGGTATGATCCTCGTGGTGTCGAAGAGGAACCTCACCAAAGCCGCCGATATTCTCGATCGCCTCGACGAGAAGTATTACGAGATCGGCGCCGTGGTGGAGTCGCAACGGTCGCGCGTGATCTGGAAATGATACGACTTGGCGTTTTGATCTCCGGCCGCGGCTCGAATCTGGAGGCGATCGCGTTCAACGTGAAAGCGAAGAAGCTGGACGCGGAGATCACGGTAGTAATCTCGAATCGCGCCGATGCAAGAGGGCTGGAGAAGGCGCGGGCGAACGGGATTCCGGCGGTTTGCATTCCGTCGAAGGGCATCCCTCGCGAAGAATACGACCGGCTGCTGGTGGCCGAACTGAAGGCGCGCAACGTGGAACTGGTGTGTCTGGCCGGCTACATGCGTCTGCTGAGTCCGGTGTTCATCCGCGAGTTCCCAATGCGCATCATGAACATTCACCCGTCGCTGCTGCCATCCTTCCCGGGTCTGGATGCGCAGGAGCAGGCGCTGCATCACGGGGTAAAAGTCAGCGGCTGCACGGTGCATTTTGTCGACGAGGACCTCGATGCGGGGCCCATCGTCCTGCAGGCGGCCGTTCCGGTGATGGATAACGATACCGCCGACACGCTCGCGGCGCGCATTCTTCGCGAGGAGCATCGCATCTACAGCGAAGCGATCACTCTGGTGGCGGCAGGGAAGATCCGGGTGGTGGGCCGGCGGGTGCTGGTCACCGATTAGCCGAATCTGAGGCGCATCTCGTTGGTCGGACGGAAACCCAGCGACTCGTAGAGCGGCCGGCCATCGTTGCTGGCGTGCAACGCAACCGCGGTGAAGCCTTCGACGCGGCAGACGTCCACGATCATCTGCACGATCTGCTTCGCGATTCCCCGACGGCGGTGCGCGGGTTCGGTATACATGTTGAGAATCCACGCGCGGCGCGATTGCCGCTCGCCGGGGAAGCCGGGCCACGCAGCGATCAGTAAACCGCCGCCAGCGATCACTTCGCCAGCTTCGGTCTCGACGAGATAGGCGCGGTACGATCCGTCGGCGACGGCCTGGCGGAAGTACGGTTCGGCGCTTTCGACGACGTCGTCAAGCAGCGCCGGGTCCGTAAAGCCCATCTCGCCGAACATCGCGGTGCGGTGGCGCAGGATGATGGCAAGATCGTCCAGAGTGCCGGGGCGAAACCGATACCGCGGGTTCATCGCGGCGCCAGCTCCGCGCCCAGGACATCGCGGAATCGGGCCAGATCGTCCGCGTTGTTGTAGAGATGCGCGGACACGCGCAGCGCACCGTGGCGCGCAGACACGTTGACATTACGAGCTTCGAGACGTCGTGCCAGCGCGCCCGCATCGACGCCCGGGAAGCGGCCGGTGATGATTTGGGAGCCATAGTCGGGCACGGTGGCGCCGGACTCGATCAGAATGGCGCGCAGTTGCGACGCAAGGCTCATGACGCGCTGCTCGATGTTCGCAGGACCGAGCTCGAGTTGCAGGCTCACGGACGCGTCCAATGCGTAGACGAGCGGCATAGCCAACATGCCACCCTCGTACCTTTCCGCGCGCGCGGAAGGTCGCGGACGGCCGTGATGAAGATTGTTCACATTGCACCAGTCGTGATCGCTGCGCCAGCCGACTACGCTGGCCGGCAGCCACTCGCGCACATCAGGCCGGACGTAAAGAAACCCGCTGCCGTTGGGGCAGAGCAGCCACTTATAGCCGTGCACCGCCAGCGCCGCAGGCTGCACCTGACGCACGTCGAACTCGATTGCTCCGACGCTTTGCGTGCCATCCACGTACAGCGTGATGCCGCGGTCTCGCAGTATGGGCCCGAGGCACTCGAGCGGTGGACGGAACCCGGTGGCGTAGTTGACCGTGCTGAGCACCACGAGACGCGTGTTCGCGGTCAACGACTCGTCGAATCGCTCCCATTTCGTTTCGACGAATTCGACGCCATCCGGCAGCAACAGCGCCGGCGCGTAGAGGTTGTTAGGGAATTCATCTTCGAGAGTCACCACGCGATCGCCGGGGCGCCAGTCGATGCCGGCAATCAGCATCGAGAGAGCCGTGCAGGCGTTGGGGATGAAGGCGATGTCGTCGGCGGTGGCGTGGATGAGTTCGCCCACGCCGGCCCTTGTGTGCTCAGCGTCGTCGAACCAGCTCAGGAAGTCGCGGGCCGCAGTCTCACCGCGCCGGACGAAGTGGCGCGAAACGGCGTCAACTGTGCGCGTCGGCAACTGGCCGAAGGTCGCAGTGTCGAGATATGTGCGGCCGGCGAGGCTGGGGAATTCAGCCCGGACTCTGTCCCAGTCAATCATGGATGTACCTGGCTTTCGAGGAAAACGGTGGCCTCGCCTGCAGCGATATCGCGTGCCGTTCTGGTTCGCCGCTCGACGATCTCCACAATGCCCTGCGCCAGCTTCCTGCCAACGGTGATGCGCCAGGGAACGCCAATCAGGTCGGCATCCTTGAACTTCACGCCGGGGCGCTCGTCGCGATCGTCAAAGAGAGCATCAAGTCCCGCGCCGGCACACGCGGCCTCCAGCGATCTGGCAACTTCTCGCTGCGACGCGTCCTGGATATTGACCGGCGTGATCACTACATCGAAAGGAGCCATAACGGCCGGAAGGACGATACCGTCTTTGTCGTGCCAGAGTTCGATGGCTGCCCGCAGAATGCTGGTAAAGTCGATCCGGCAATGACTGACGCGCACGGACAGCTCGGCGCCGGCGTCGCCGGTCACGTGCAGGTCCGGGTGACGGAAACTGCGTACCGAACCGATTTCAATGGCCTTCCGAAACTCGAGCATGGCACCGCACTGGTGGCAGGCATCGCCCGGCTCCACGCGGCGGAGATCGAAGAACTCGGGCTGAAAATCTTCGCCGGGAGTAACGTGGCGAAGATGGTAATCGTCTTTGTTCGCGCCGCAGATCATGTTGCGGCGGCCGCGTAGCGCTTCATCGGCGACGATGCGAACACCGGCCACGCCAATTGGGCCAAGGGAGCCTGCGCTTGCCCCAAATCGTGCGCGGATCTCTTCAGGTTCGGCCGGATACACGGAATCGACGTCGAGCACCTTTGCGAGGCGGGTCTCGTCGAGCTGATGATCGCCGCGCACCAGGGCTAGCACAAGCTCGCCGGCAGCCACCAGCACCAGGCTCTTCATCTGAGAGGTCGCGGGCAGACCGGTAAAGTCGGCCACGTCGGCGATGGTCTTGCGGCCAGGCGTATGGAACGCCTCGGGTGTGAGGTCACCCTCGGGATCGGCCACGAGCGGAGCCGAGGGCGCGGCCGGTGCGCGAGGGCCGCAGTTCGGACAGCGAATCAGCGCGCTTTCGCCGGCCTCGGACTCAACCAGGAACTCGTGAGTAAGGGGCAATTCGAGGCGTTGGCAGACGTTCGCACAAAGTTCGGGCAGTAGCCCCTTATCCAGGCCGAACCACCACGCCTCCGCCTGATCGCCTTCGACTCGATACCAGAGCTGCGGGAGCTGACGATAGCTGCGCAGCTCGCGAGCGGCGGCGACCGCCTCGTCATGCCCGAGCGCCACTTCCTGTGCCCCGGCTGGGTCGAACTCATCGCGAACCAAACCCGCAATCCGCGCCATCACGCGCTGTCCCAGGAACAGATAATCGCCTCGTGCGTAGCCCGCGCGAGCCAGCAGGCGCTGGCCGGCGATGCCCGTGTCGGCCGGGCTCTCCCGCAACGTGGGGATGAACAGCCTGCTCCACTGCATGAAGACTCAGTTTAGCGTGGCTGTGCTCTTCGTCACCGTCTGCGAATCCGGATCGAGGAATTGGACGTGGTCAGCTCGACATTGCGCCCTCCACCTCCGATATCGCCCTCGAGGTGATCCTTGGAGATCGAGCCGCCGTGGGTAGTGACATCGAAATCGGAGGTGATCTCGCCGTGCGAAGTGCTGGCAATCAGGCGCGCACTCGTCGAGGAAGGCAGACGGAGCTCGATCGCGGAGTTGCTGGAGCTACAGCGCATGTCGGGTACCTTGCCATCCACCGCGACGTCGATGTGGCCGTTGGTCGTTTCCACCCGCACAGGCCACGATTCGCTCAGATCCGACAGCCGGGCCTCGACACTTCCGTTCGAGGTCTCCACCTCGAAGCGGCCTCCGCGAGCGTCGGCCTTGATGCGGCCGTTGGTGGTGTGCGCGCGCACATCGCCCTCCTGCCCGTCGATGTCAATCCCGCCGTTAGTGGTCTCGATCTCGGTATTGCCGCGTACATCGCTCAGATGGATGCCGCCGTTCGTCGTGTGCATGCGCACATTGCCATCGATACCGTCGGCGCGCAGCGCGCCATTTGTGGTGTGGATCAGATCCAGCAGCACCTTCTTCGGCACGTGAATGGTGTAAGACGCTCCGGCGCTGCCATGGAAGAACTCCGGCGCGATGGTCCGGATGCGGACCGAGTCCGGCGAGTGCGAAATGTCGATCCGCACGTCGCGCAGCAGCCCCTCATCGCTGGCGTACTTGGTCCCCGCGATGTCGATGGTATTCCGTTCCCACGAAGAGATCTCCACCGAGCCGTTCTGACTGTCCACGGAAACCCGCGCGCCCGCCTCAATCGGCCAGGAGTAATGGAAATCCTCGCGGAAGCGGCTCGTGTCGCCCCAGTCGCCAACTACGCACGAGGACGTGAAGACGCCGGCCGCAGCCAGCGCGAAGAGTCCGAGCATTCGTCGCATGTGGGTGCCCTTGGTGGTTATTACGAAATATCGGTCCCGGAAGTTCCCTGTGCGCTATCCTCCAGGAAATGAAGAAGCTGCTGGCTTTGAACAGGGGCGAGATCGCGATCCGCATCCTTCGCGCGGCCAACGAACTGGGGATCCGCACCGTTGCCGTTTATTCGCAGGAGGACCGCCTTGGGCTGCACCGCTTTAAGGCGGATGAGGCCTACCTGGTCGGCGTGGGCAAGGGGCCTGTTCAGGCCTATCTGGACGTGGACGGAATCATCGCCCTGGCAAAGGAAAAGGGCGTGGATGCCATTCATCCGGGGTACGGGTTTTTGTCGGAAAACCCGGCCCTGGCGCGTGCCTGCAAAGAGGCTGCCATTACGTTCATCGGTCCGGACGCCCGGCTGCTGGAGCTTCTGGGTGACAAAACCGCGGCCCGGAACCTGGCGATCCAGGCGGGAATTCCGGTGATCCCCGGTACCCGGGAGCCAGTGACCGATTTTGGGGCGGCGGGCGAGATTGCGGCGCGAATCGGCTATCCGCTGATGATTAAGGCTGCGTTCGGCGGCGGCGGGCGCGGAATGCGCGTCGTCGAACGGCCGGAGGATCTCCTGCCACGGCTCGAGGAAGCCCGGCACGAGGCTGGGGCGGCGTTTGGGAACGACGCGGTGTTTCTTGAGCGCTATATCCGCCGCGCCCGGCACATCGAAATCCAGATACTGGCGGACCAGCACGGGAACATCGTGCACCTTTGGGAGCGCGATTGCTCGGTGCAGCGGCGCAATCAGAAGGTAGTGGAGGTAGCGCCGGCGGCAAATCTCGCCGATTCAATCCGGCGCGGGCTGGCAGACGCCGCGGTGAAGCTGGCGCGCGAGGCGGGCTATTCGAACGCGGGTACGGTGGAGTTTCTGGTGGATGGCGACTCGGGCGAATGGTTCTTCATCGAGGTGAACCCGCGCATTCAGGTGGAGCACACGGTGACCGAAATGGTGACCGGCATCGACGTGGTTCGGTGCCAGATCCAGATCGCCCAGGGTATGACCCTGTTCGGGCAGGAGATGAACCTGCCTCCGCAGGACCAGATCGCCGTGCACGGCTTCGCGCTGCAGTGCCGAGTGACCACGGAGGACGCCGCGAACAACTTTGTGCCGGATTATGGCCGCTTGCAGACGTACCGCTCGCCCGCGGGCTTTGGGATTCGTCTGGACGGCGCGTCGGCATACGGCGGAGCGGTGATCACGCCGTTCTACGATTCGCTGCTGGTGAAGGTGACGGCGTGGGGGCGCGAATTCCCGCAGGCGTGCCAGCGAATGGACCGGGCGCTGCGCGAGTTTCGTATCCGTGGGGTCAAGACGAACATCCCTTTCCTCGAAAACGTCGTGAACGATCGCTCGTTTCAGGCGGGCGAGGTCACAACGCGATTTCTGGACGATACGCCCGCGCTGTTCCATTTCACGCTTCGGCGCGACCGGGCCACACGGCTGTTGTCATATCTGGGCGACGTGATTGTGAACGGGAACCCGGAGGTGGCGAACAAACCGCATCCGAAGGAGTTCGCGGCGGCGCCGCTTCCGGCACACATTTCCGGCGAGCCGCCCGCGGGGACAAAGCAATTGCTGGATCAGCTCGGCGCAGAAGGCTTCGCGCGCTGGACGCGTGAGCAGACTCGTCTGCTGATGACGGATACGACGTTCCGCGACGCGCATCAGTCTCTGATGGCGACACGCGTGCGGACCTACGACATGCTGGCCGTCGCGAATTATGTCGCACACAAACTGCCCAGCCTTTACAGCCTGGAGATGTGGGGCGGCGCGACGTTCGACGTGGCCCTGCGTTTCCTGCACGAAGATCCGTGGGAGCGGCTGCGTAAACTGCGCGAGGCGATTCCAAATATCTGTTTCCAGATGCTGCTGCGGGCGTCGAATGCGGTCGGTTACACAGCGTATCCGGATAACGTCGTCGAGGAGTTCATCTATGAGGCGGCGCGGCAGGGAATCGACATCTTCCGCATCTTCGACTCGTTGAACTGGCTGCCGAATATGCGAATCGCCATGGAGTCGGTTCGCAAGACCGATCGCGTCTGCGAGGCGGCCATCTGCTACACGGGCGACATTCTCGATCCGAAACGGGACAAGTATTCGCTCGGATACTACGTGCGCCTGGCGAAGGAACTGGAGAAGATGGGCGCGCACGTCCTCGGCATTAAAGATATGGCCGGTTTGTGCAAGCCGTTCGCGGCGCGCCGCCTGGTGGAAACGCTCCGCGGCGAAGTCGGTATTCCCATCCACTTCCACACGCACGACACCAGCGGACTGAATGCAGCTTCCGTGCTGATGGCGTCAGAGGCGGGCGTGGACGCGGCCGATGGGGCGATTGCGTCCATGAGCGGGGCCACGAGCCAGCCGAACCTGAATTCGATGGTGGCCGCGCTCGATCACACACCGCGCGCGACGGAACTCGATCTCGATGCGCTCAATACCTGCGCCGACTACTGGGAGACCGTGCGGGCGTGGTATCTGCCCTTCGACACGGCTTCGCCGGCGGGCACGGCCGAAGTGTACGAGCACGAGATGCCCGGCGGCCAGTATACGAACCTGAAGGAACAGGCAACGTCGATGGGGCTCGGCGCGCGGTGGCACGAGATCGCGCGGACCTATGCCGCCGTGAACATGGCATTTGGCGACATTGTCAAGGTGACGCCGTCGAGCAAGGTGGTGGGTGACCTGGCGCTATTTCTGGTGAGCCACAAGATGACCGTGGAGGAACTCGAGAACCTCGGCCCCGATCATAATCTGACGCTGCCGAATTCGGTGGTGGAGATGTTCTCCGGGTCGCTCGGCGAACCCGAAGGCGGCTGGCCGCCGAAACTGCGCAACGTGATCCTGCGCGGTGCGCGGACCAGACCGGGCCGGCCGGGCGAACACATTCCTGCCGTCGATCTGGAGCAGGTTGCGCGCGCGGTGGAAAAGAAACTGGGCCACCACATCACGCACACGGACCTGATGAGCTACCTTATGTATCCCGAAGTGTTCCTAAAGTTCGCGCGAGCTCGCTCTTCGTGGGGCGATGTGGATGTGCTGCCCACTCCGCAGTTCTTCTACGGGCTCGAGCGCGGCGAAGAGATCACGGTGGATCTGGAGCCCGGCAAGTCGCTCATCGTCAAACTACTCACCATCGGCGACGCACAACCGGACGGCACGCGGACTGTCTTTTTCGAGCTCAACGGCCAGCCGCGCGAAGTAGTGGTGCGGGACGCGTCTCTAAAGGGCAAGGTGGAGATGCGCGCGAAGGCCGATCCCGGTAACGCCGGCCACGTTGGAGCTCCGATCCCGGGCGCGGTGACGGCAATTTCCGTGGACGTTGGCGCGAGGGTGAGCCGCGGTGATCGGCTGCTCGTGATGGAAGCGATGAAGATGCAATCCACCGTCTACGCGCCGGTGGGCGGGAAGGTCGCTCAGATGCTCGTCAACATCGGCGATAAGGTCGATTCGAAGGACTTGCTGATGGTGATCGATGTGGCGTGACGGTGGCTCCCCAACCTGGACCAGGCTCAAGACTCCAGATCGCATCGTCAGCGCGCGCTGAGCATAGACGACCTTTGCTCCTTTCAACAAAAGCCCGATGATTTCCGCATACGCCGTCATGCAAGAGCCATCCCAATAGTACTCGGACATTCAGGCGGAAACGCGCTGGGCACTGTTGGCGTTTAGATATGATCAGACATTTGCGTGGAGCGTGGAGGTAAGGTCCATGGCATATGACGGATCGATATTGGTAACCGGGGCAGCCGGCCAAGTGGGGTCGGTCGGACGTACTGTCACCGGCCTGCTCCTCGATCGTGGGTTTCCGGTTCGCGCCATGGTGCGGCGCGAGGACGAACGGGCGGCGTCCCTACGAGCCGCGGGCGCCGAAGTGGTGGTCGGCGACCTCCTCGAACCGGGTGATGTCTATCGCGCCGTCACCGGCTGCGGCCGGGTCTACTTCGGCATGTCCGTGTCCGCCGGGTACATCGAGGCGGCCGTGACCATGGCGGCCGTGGCACGGGAAGCGGGAGTGAACGTGTTGGTTAACATGTCCCAGATGACAGTCTCCGAGATGAGCCTCCAGAACACAACCCCGAGCCATCAGCAGCGGCAGCATTGGTTGAGCGAGCAGGCGTTCGCATGGTCGGGCTTGCCAGTCGTCACCATCCGGCCGACGATGTTCCTGGAAAGTTTTTTTCAATTAGCCGGTCGGAGCGTCCGCGACCGAGATCGCATTGAACTGCCGTTCGGGCGAGGCAAGACCAATCCAGTTGCAGCGGCTGATGTCGCTCAGGTCGTCGCCGCGGTTCTCGCCGACCCCGTGCAGCACCTGGGCCGGATCTACGAGCTCACCGGTCCGCGGTCACAGGACATGGATGGCATCGCGCGCGAATTCTCGGACGCGCTTCAACGAGAGGTCACGTACTCCGACATCAGCCCCGAGGAGTGGGAACAGATGCTGAAAGGGCAACGTATGCCGGAGCATCTCACCGGGCATCTTGTGGCGATGGGCGAGTTGCACCGGGCGGGCCGCTATGACAGGCAGGCGGGCGGCATCCAAGCGGTGACCGGCCGTCCGGCGATGAGCGTCCGGGAGTTTGTGTCGCTATACGCGGAGCAGTTCGGCGGACGGCGCTCCTGAGAGACACACCCGTGCCAAGAAGCATTGCCCTGGATCCGACAGCACCGGTAATTCTGAGGTGCGAGGATCTAGTCTTCAGGCTGTGTCACGACTACGCCAGCCTGGATTCGAACCCAGCTCGTTCCTGCGTGGACAACGCAGTCAAGCCGTGAAGTGCGGCTTGTCACTATGCCTTCATGAGAAGTCCATTGACTCCCCGGAAGTGCGATCACTTTATGAACTGGCCGTCAGTATCGGTGGATTGACGCCGAGCTGGCGCAACATCGTCGCCATGTCAAAGTACTCGCGGACAAGCACAGGATGCGAAGTGGTGCGGGACGCGTCGCTGAAGGGCAAGCTGGAGATGCGCGCGAAGGCCGATCCTGGTAACGCGGGCCACGTGGGCGCGCCGATCCCCGGCGCCGTGACTGCGATTTCCGTGGACGTCGGCGCGAGGGTGAGCCGCGGCGATCGGCTGCTGGTGATGGAAGCGATGAAGATGCGATCACCGTCTACGCGCCGGTGGGTGGGAAGGTCGCTCAGATGCTCGTCAACACCGGCGACAAAGTCGATTCGAAGAACCTGCCGATGGTGATTGAGCAGACGTGAAGCCGGTCAGTCATCATCCCGGATCGCGCAGAGCAGCACGTGCGAGCCGGTAAGCAGCGGATTGAGCCAGCTCTTCACGGGCTTCTGGCGGGCTGTCTGCAGGAACCAGATGCGGTCAGCCCATTGCGACAAGCTCTGGTACGACTGATAGACGCTGTACGAATACGCCAGTCCGTCACGTTCGCTGATTTTGTACATTCGGCCGCGTGTCTGAATGAACTTGAGCGGTTGCCAAAGGTGAGCTTTATAGAGAACCACCTTCAGCAGGCGCAACCCATACGAGGATCCCTGGCCGAAGCGGTTCTCGTCGGAAAGAAAGACTGCCTTTCTGGCAACACGCATCATCTCGCTCACCACTTTGTCGGGGTCCGCGACGTGGTGGAGCACGCCGCACTGGTAGACCGCATCGAAGCTGGCGTCGTCGAAAGGCAGATGATAGCCGCTGCCGCGGATGATGGTGCCGCGGGGGACATCTTTGCGATGGGCCTGCTCGATCAGATCCGTTACGGGCTCGACGCCGCGCACACGTTTGCCGCGTTCGCGCAAGAAACACACGCCGCGTCCCGTCCCGGCGCCAACATCAAGATAAGTATTCAGGTCAAGCGTCTCCCCCAGGGCGCACATCAGGTTGAGCGCGAGATAGTGCTCATCGTCCTCCCTTGAAGTGTGCAGATTGTCGTAAGCGGCAGCCGTTTCGGTGTAGTAAGCCGCCTGAATCGCTTCCGGAGTGGCCTGTGCGTTCGGCATGGTGGGTTTTCGGAAATCTGGTTCGGCTAGCGAACCAGTAGCCCTGGAGACGCGCAACGCAATACCGTGTTTCCGCGCAATACAACGCCGCGAGAGGCCGGTCCCTGCATCGCCGCGCTGAGGCCCTCGAAGCGGTTACCGCTCAAGGTCAGTCCGTCGGCTGAGCCCTGAGCGTTGAGGAGAACACCGACGCCGAAGGGCCCTCCCGACGCCGATTGCACGCTATTGTCGCGATAGACCGAACCGTTATTGGCGCCCGGGCGTCCGTTGATTTTCAGACCGGCGAAGGAAAAGCCCGGAGTGGGGCGGTCGGACGAAAAGACAATCGTGTTGCCCGCGACTGTCACGGGCTCGGTTGGCGGGCTGGTGGCGATTCCAATAAACGAGCTGCCATCGTCGTCACCGAACGCCCCTGCCGTTCGCGTGATCTTGTTATTGAGCACCTGGGATTCGCCCCAGCCTTCACTGTTGGTCCAGATGCCGAAATGGCCGGCGTTCGAGATTACGTTGTTCTCGATGAGCAGTCCGGACTTCGTTCCGGGTGCGTTCGTGATCTGGATTCCCGCCTGATCCTGGCGGACGAGCTGATTCTCGCGGAGCCTGGTACCGGCGCCGGAGTGCAACGCGATGCCTATGCGAAAACCCTCGACATGGTTGTGTTCCACCACCGAGCCGGGCGCGCCCATCTCGATTCCGAACGTCAGCCCCTCTGCCCGGCCGATCATCGTGTTATCGGAGACGACTGCGCGCTGCCCGGTCATCATGGAGATACCGAAGCCGTTCCCGCGCGCGTCGGGATTCCAGTCCGCAAAGGAATTCCCGCGAACCGTTACGGCTTCCGCACTTGTCGGTTGACGGGCCCACACTTCGATGGCCATGCGCCCAAGGTGACTTCCGGAGTTGCGCAGGATCTGTATGTCGTGGCCCGCCCATTCGTTCCCGGGAGAGAAGGTGAGAAATATCGCGTCACCGCGGTAAATGCGTTGGAAGCGGTTATCCGCAATCAGGAGTTTCTCGGGGTTAGCAATGGAGATACCCGAACCGCAGTCTTCAAAGACGTTCCCAACAACCTTGGAATTACTAAGTCCGGCCGGGCTGTAGATGGCTGAGTCATACGCTCCTTTGGGAGACTCGACGGTGTGGCGGAAAGTTACTCCAGAGATTGTCACGTTGAGCGCCGGACGGCCGCCATGCCCCATTACATTCACTGCCAGCCCGC
>Ga0335084_10005672_pt1 | contig 12356 bp, 9 predicted proteins | sample Lox_Sample_44_FD_206721 | JGI IMG/M metagenome (GOLD analysis project Ga0335084, IMG submission 206721) | Soil microbial communities from Loxahatchee National Wildlife Refuge, Florida, United States - Lox_Sample_4.4 | ecosystem: Environmental > Terrestrial > Soil > Wetlands | place: USA: Florida...
ACGTTCTCACGGGGTACAAGGATTCATGGAATGTGAACCTCCTCGAGAAGTCAAAGGGCTCAAAACCCGGGTGCCTCTCCAATTCGAAGAATACACTGCCGGGATCACCATCGGGCTCCTCGGGCTGATCACCTTTGCCAACGTGGTCGTGCGCTACCTGACCGATTTCTCCTTTGCGTTCACCGAAGAAATCTCCGTCTTTCTCATGGTGCTGGTGGCGCTTCTCGGCGGCTCGAGCGTCATGGCGAAAGGCGGCCACCTGAACATCATGTTCGTTGTGGACAGGATGTCGCCTCAACGCAGGCGGATTGTCGTCCTCGCGGCCAACCTGCTCAGCTGCCTCATGTTCCTGCTGCTGGCGTTCTACGGAGGACGGATGGCCTGGGACGAATACCGCTACGAGGTCACTTCGCCCGGCCTCGGCCTGCCTACCTGGATCTACACGGTCTGGCTGCCGATCATGGCCCTGGCAATTTTCGGCCGCGCCGTCGGGTTGACCATCCGCAAGTGGAGGGGGGACTGATGCTTCCGGTCACCCTTCTCTTCGGGGCTTTTTTTGTCATGCTCTTTGCCGGCGTGCCGATCGCCGTGTCCCTGGGCCTGGCAGGGACCGTGGCCATTGCCATCGGCAAGCTCGGCATCATGGCCTTCCCGACCAACTTCTATACCGGGATTGCCAAGTATCCCCTTCTGGCCATCCCCATGTTCGTTCTCGCAGGCGCCATCTTCGACCGGGCCGGTGTCGCTGAGCGGTTGCTGACGTTTGCGGAGGCCATCATCGGACGCGGCCGGGGAGCGCTGGCGGTGATCACCATCCTGGTGGCCATGGTCGTCGGCGGCATTTCGGGCTCGGGACCCGCATGCACGGCAGCCGTCGGCGGGGTGATGCTGGGCGCCATGATACGCAACGGCTACCCGCCGGCGTTTGCAGCCTCTGTCACGGCTGCGGCTGGATCCACGGACATCCTGATCCCTCCGTCGGTGGCCTTCGTTGTCTACAGCGTCCTGGTGCCGTCTGCCACCGTGCCTGCCCTTTTCGTCGGCGGCGTCATCCCCGGGATTCTGGCGTGCCTTCTGCTCATGATCCCGACGCTCTACCTCAGCCTGAAATACAACTTCGGCGTCGATCTGAGCACTGAACCCAAGCCGAAATTCTGGGTATCCCTCAAGGATGCCTCGTGGGCCCTGGCCGCGCCGGTGCTCATCCTGGGCGGGCTTCGCACGGGATGGTTCACCCCCACCGAGGCTGCCGTCATGGCCGTGGTCTTTTCGTCGGGTTTGTGATCTACCGGTCGCTCACCTTTCGCGCTCTGTTCGAGCTGCTCATCGAATCCGCCGAGACTTCCGCCGTCATCCTGATCGTAGTCGGCCTGGCAAGCGTTTTCGCCTGGGCCACCGCCACGCTCGGTATCGTCGACCCGATCACCCGGGGCCTGGTGGCCATGGGGGGCGGCAATTCCCTCGCCGTGCTGTTCATCCTGCTGCTGTTCCTGAAGATCGCCGGGATGTTCATCGACGGCATATCGATTTTTCTCATCTTCTGCCCGCTCTTCATCCCGATCGCCAATGAGTTCGGCTGGGACCTTGTGTGGTTCGGCGTGATGATGACCTACGTCATCGCCCTGGGTCAGTTCTGCCCGCCCATGGCCGTCAATCTCATGGTGAGCTGCCGTCTGACGGGCGCATCCATGGAGTCCACCGTGCGCTGGGTCATCTGGCTGCTGCTTTTCATGGGCCTGGGACTCGTGGCCATGGTCTTCTATCCCGAGCTGGTGCTCTGGCTGCCGGATGTTCTTGGTTTCATGTAAGCCGCCGCGGCTGACACGCCCGATTCCGCTGCGTCCGGCTCTCGCCGGAAGGCACCGTTTTTGCAAGATTTGCTGCTCCGGGTGCAGACGCTGCGGACATCAACTTTTCCCTAGCTAGAACAGACACTTCCGCTTTTCCAACCCTGCCCCGCATCGCACCGGCGAGACGGCATCTGCCTGCCGGCTTTTGTGAACTGCATCAACTTCAACCCAGGATCAGGATCGGTACCATGAGAAAAGCCGTCGGGCGGGGATCCACAGGAAAAAAAGAGAGCCTCAAGACCGCGGGGCCGAAGAAGACCGCCGGAAAGCGATCTTCGCCGAAACCTGCACAGCGCCGGACCTTCGACCCGGACGCGCTCCTCAAATCCACGGGCGGGATGGTTTTCGTCGCCTCCCCCGAGTACCGCATCGAGTACATGAACGAGGCAGCCCTCCGCAGGGTCGGGCGGGACATGACGGGCAGGCATTGCTTCAAGGTCTTTCACGGCCTCGAGGAGCGCTGTCCCTGGTGCATCGGCGAATTGGTGCTGAAGGGCGAGACGATCAAGCAGGAGATCCTCAACCGGATTGACAACCGCTGGTATTCCTCCATAAACACACCTCTGTACCGGGAAGATGGCTCGGTGTCCATCCAGGCCCTCGTTTTCGACATCACGGACCAGAAACAGGCCCAGGCGGCTCTCGTGCAAAACGAAGCCCTTCTGAGGAGCATCCACCAGAGCGCCCCGATGGGCATCGGGGTAGTCCATGACCGGGTACTGGACTGGACCAACGAGCCGCTCAGCCGGATGACGGGCTACACGGCGGAAGAGCTCCGGGGGAAAAGTGCACGGATTTTCTATGCTGACGATGAGGAGTTCGACCGCGTCGGCAGGCATAAGTACGCCGAGATCCGGAGCAAGGGGACCGGAAGCATCGTCACGGCGTGGCGCCGCAAGGACGGGCGCATGATCAGCGTGTACCTGAGCTCGACCCCCATCGACCCGGGCGACCTCTCGGCCGGCATCGTCTTCACGGCCCTGGACGTCACGGAGAAGAAGAAGGTCCAGGACGAGCTCTGGAGGAGCGAGGAGAAATACCAGGCCCTTTTCGAAAACGCCGTCATGGGCATCTTCCAGAGCACGCCGGAGGGCCGTTTCATCACCGTAAACCCCGCGACGGCAAAGATGTGCGGCTACGACTCCCCCGAGGAGATGGTAGCCGCCGTCACCGACATCGCCACCCGGCATTACGTCGATCCCGCGGAAAGGGATCTCTTCATCCGGGCAATCGAGCAACAGGGCTTCGTCAGGAATTTCGAGCACCGGACCTTCCGCAAGGACGGAAGCGTCTTTTGGGTCTCCGTCAACGCACGGGCCGTGAAGGATCGGCGGGGGAATATTATCTACTACGAGGGGACCCACGAGGACGTCCAGTGGCGCAAGGAGTCCGAGGAGGCCCTGCGCGCAAGCGAAGAGCGCTTCTCGAAGGCCTTCCACACCAACCCCGCGCCGGTTGCGATCTCCACGATCGACGAGGGTCGCTACATCGACGCTAACGACCGGTTTCTGGGAATGTTCGGCTTCAACAGGGATGAGGTCATCGGCCGGACCTCCGAGGAACTGGGCGTCTGGGCGGATCGCTCGCAACGGAATGAACTGATCGCCCAACTGCGGGAAAAAGGCCGCGTGAAAAATGCACCGGTGCTTCGAAAGACCAAGACGGGAGATACCCGGCATACGCTCTGGTCCGCCGAGATCATCAAACTTGGCGACAAGGATGTTCTGCTCACCCTGCATCAGGACATTACGGAACAGAAAGAAGCCGAAGAGAAACTCAGGCAGAGCGAAGAGAAATACCGGCACTTCTTCGAAAACACCCTCGTTGGAGTCTTTCAATCCTCCCTGGAGGGGCGTTATATCAGCACCAATCCCGCCTTCGCGAGAATATACGGTTACGGCTCGCCGGACGAGGTCGTTTCTTCCGTCACGGACATCGCGGCCCAGATCTTCGTCGATGCGGAGGACAGGAAACGTTGCGTCCGGACACTCGAAGAAAAAGGCGTTCTCGAACGGTTCGAGACCCGCACCCGCCGGAAAGACGGGAGCATCATCTGGACCGTGATCAACTCCCGCTTCGTCCGTGATGCCGATGGCCGGCCCTTGCTCATCGAGGGAATCATTGAGGACATCTCGGACAAGAAAAAAGCAGAAGAGGCTCTCAAGGGATCGCAGAGACTGCTGGCCGACATTATCGACTTCCTGCCCGATGCGACTCTCGTCATCGACCGTGACGGAAAGGTAATCGCCTGGAATCGCGCCATCGAAAAGATGACCGGCATTCGGGCAGCGGACATGCTCGGAAAAGGAGACTTCGAGTACGCAATTCCCTTCTATGGAGAGCGGCGGCCCATCCTGATCGACCTCGCCCTGAAAGCGGACACAGGACTGGAGCAGGATAAATATGTCACGATCGAAAGAGCGGCAAACTTGCTCACCGGCGAGGCTTACATGCCGGCCCTCCGCGGAGGCAAGGTCTATCTTCAAGGCACGGCGAGCGTCCTTCGCAATGCCGCTGGTGAAATCATCGGAGCCATCGAGTCGATCCGCGACATCACGGACCGCCGGAATGTCGAGATGGCCCTCCGCGAAAGCCTGGCAACGGCGCAGGGAATCCTGAATGCCGCGACGGAGACCGTTTTCCTGATGGATCTTACCGGCAGAGTTCTCGCTCTGAACGAAACGGCAGCCTGCCGTCTGGGCAAGAACGTCCATGAGATGCTCGGCACGTCCATTTTCGATACCCTGCCTGCCTGTGTGGCAGCCCGCCGCAGGCACCAAAGCAGCGAAGTCGTCCGATTGAAACAACCCGTCCGTTTCGTTGACCACCGTGCCGGACGGTGGTTCGAGTCCACGCTCTATCCCATATTTGACGTCGCCGGCAATGTCGTGCGGATCGCCGTCTACGCGCAGGACGTGACGGAGCGAAGGCAGGCGGAAGATGCCCGCAAGCTCAACGAGCAACGCCTCGAAGCCCTCCAGGCGCTCAACCAAATGAGTCATGCGACGATCCAGGATCTGTCCGATTTTGCCCTGGAGGAAGGCGTGCGCCTCACCGGCAGCCGCATCGGTTATCTGGCGTTCCTTAGCGATGATGAGGCCGTCATGACGATGTATTCCTGGTCCAAGGCGGCGATGGAGCGATGCGCCGTCCGCGACATCACACACGTCTACCCCGTCGAAACGACGGGCCTTTGGGGCGAGGCGGTCCGGCAGCGCAAGGCCGTTATCACCAACGATTACGCCGCCCCCTGCGAGTTCAAGAAAGGCACGCCTGACGGTCATGTGAACGTGAACAGGCACATGAACGTCCCCATCTTCGACGGTGAACGAATCGTCGCCGTGGCGGGGGTGGGAAACAAGGACACCGACTACGACGAGTCGGATGTCATCCAGCTTTCGTTGCTGATCCAGGGGATGTGGAGACTCATCCAGCGCAGGCTCTCCGAGGAGGCTCTGCGGGCAAGCGAGGAGCGATTCATCAAGGTTTTCCAGTCCAACCCCATCCCCATGACGATCGCAACAATAGACGAGGGACGTCTCATCGACGTCAATGAACGGGTAGTTGAATTGTCCGGATACTCCCGGGAGGAGTTGATCGGGAGGAGCGCCGTCGAGATCGGTCTCTGGGCCCACCCGCAGGAGAGGGACCGACTGATCGCGATCCTCCGCGAAACGGGGTCATTGCGAGACGGGATGGCCCACTTCATAACCAAGGCGGGGGAGGTGAAGCCGGCGCTGTGGTCCGCCGATATCATTCAGCTGGGCGAAAAAAAGGCGCTCCTCACGGCCATCCAGGACATCACGGAGCGCAAGCGCGCAGAGGAAACCCGTCTGAAACTCGAGGCCCAACTCCGGCAGGCCCAGAAGATGGAGGCCGTGGGGACCCTGGCGGGCGGCATCGCCCACGACTTCAACAACATTCTCTTCGCCGTCATCGGCTATGCCGAGCTTTGTCTACAGGATATACTGGACGAGGAGAACCGATGGAACCTCTCCCAGATCCTCAGCGCCTGCAGCCGCGCGAAATCCCTCGTAAACCAGATCCTCGCCTTCAGCCGCCAGATCGAGCAGGAGCGCAAGCCCCTCGACGTCGTCCCGCTCGCAAAGGAGGCCGTGAAGTTCCTTCGGTCCTCCCTGCCCGTCACGATCGATCTGAGCCTCGATGCCGCCGCAGGGAGTGGCATTATCCTGGGCGACGCGACCCAGATCCACCAGGTGATCATGAATCTCTCTACCAACGCCGCCCACGCCATGCGCGCTTCGGGCGGACGGCTGCATATCGTCATCAACAACGCTGCCCCTCCGTCAAAGGCCATGAAGGACACCGCGGTGAACGGCCGGCCGGAGGGATTCGTACACCTGGGCGTCAGCGACACGGGATGCGGTATCGAGCCGGATCACCTGAACCGCATCTTTGATCCGTTCTTCACAACAAAAGCGCCCGGGGAAGGCACCGGGCTGGGGCTCTCCGTTGTCTACGGTATCGTAAAGGGTCTGGGAGGAACCATCCACGTGGAGAGCACCGCCGGCAGGGGCAGCACATTCGACATCTACTTTCCTGCCGTCGTTCCGGAACGAGCCGAGCCGGCCAGTGCCGACGAGCCGCTTCCCCGGGGCACAGAGAGCATCCTCTTTGTTGACGACGAAAGCCACCTCGTGGAAGTCATGGGGAAGATGCTCTCCGCGCTGGGCTACCGCGTCACCACCGCCATGGAGAGCCCGAAGGCGTTCGAGACGTTCCTGAACAGCCCCGAGCGTTTCGACCTCGTCATCACGGACATGACGATGCCGGGAATGACGGGTGCCGAGCTCGCCCGCGAGATCCTCCGGAGAAGGCCTGACACACCCATCATCCTGTGCACGGGCTACAGCGATCTGATCAACGAGCAGGAAGCCCTCGAGATGGGCATCAGCCGGTTCCTGATGAAGCCCCTCTTCATGGGTCATGTGGCAAGGGAAATACGCGCTGTGCTCGACGAGCACGGGAGGAGACCTGCGTCGTGAAGCGAATCCTGATCATCGACGATGACTTTCATGTAAGGGACATGCTGGAGAGGCTCTTGCGCAAGGCGGGCTACGATGCGCAGCTGGCGGAAAACGGTGTCGAGGCCGTGAAAATGCACAGGGAAAACCCGATGGACCTCGTGATCACGGACATCATCATGCCCGAGAAGGAAGGACTGGAATTCATCACGGAGTTCCGGAGAGATTACCCCTCGGTAAAACTGATCGCCATCTCCGGCGGAGGACGCATCGGTCCAGCCAATTACCTGAAGATGGCGAAGCTGCTCGGTGCGGAGCGGACGTTTGCAAAACCCGTGGACACCTCGCAGCTGCTCTCCGCCATCGAGGAACTGCTCGCCCGCACTGGCAAGGAGCAATCAGTAATTAAGTAATTGGGAACTGGGTATTGGGAATCCGGCTTCCGGAATCCAGATCCCTCTCTCTTCACTTAGACACTTAGACACTCAAACACTCAGACACTTTTTTTCGTCCCTACACCCTCGTCCCTGGTCCCTTCTGTTTGCACTGGTCACTAGCCACTGTCCCTTAGAGCCACTTCTTGCGGCGGAACAGGTACAGCATGACCATCGCCGCAGAAATCATGACGCCCCAGATGAGAAAATAGCCGTAACGCCACTTGAGTTCCGGCATGAACTCGAAGTTCATGCCGTAAACACCGGCAATGAACGTGAGAGGGATGAAGATCGTGGAGATGATCGTGAGCACCTTCATGACCTCGTTGAGGCGGTTGCTGATGCTCGAGAGATAAATGTCAAACATCCCGGAAAGGATGTCCCGGTAGGTATCGACGGTGTCCATCACCTGGATCGTGTGCTCGTAGACGTCGCGGAAAAAGAAGGCAGAGCTCTTGTCGATAAGGGGGGAATCGGCCCTTTCGAGCAGCGAGATCACTTCACGCAACGGCCAGACGGAGCGCCGCACCAGCAGGATCTCGTCGCGCAGACGCTGGACGCTTCTCAGGATCTCCCGCTTCGGGTTCGATACGACCTCGTCTTCCAGGCTGTCGATCTTCTCCCCCATGCGTTCCATCACGACGAAATAGTGATCGACGACTGCATCCATGAGGGAATAGGCCAGGTAGTCCGTGCCTTTCTTGCGGATCCGTCCGAGGGTTTTCCGGATTCGCTCGCGCAGCGGATTGAAGATCCCGCTTTCCGATTCCTGGAAGGACAGGACGAAATCGTCGCTGAACACGATGCTCAACTGCTCGATCCGGAGCTCCATCGTCGTCTCGTCGAAGCTGAGTATCTTGAGGATCAGGCAGATGTACTTGCTCAGATCGTCGATCTTCGGCCGCTGGGTCGTGTTCATGATGTCTTCCATCAGCAGCGGGTGGATCTGGAACTGGCAGCCGATCTGCTCGATGACCTTCGGCTCGTGAATCCCGACGACGTCGATCCACGTGACGCTCGGTTTGCCGACATACGGCGCCAGTTCCTCGACAGCGTGGATCTCGCGCTCCTCGACGTGTTCCGCGTCGTAATCGAGCATGGTGATCCGCGTCTTTTCTCCACGCTCCAGGCCGATGTGGACAAGGCTTCCGGGCGGGAGACCCGTTTTTCTGGACCGCTTGATCATGCTCCTGTGCATAGACTCACCCATGGTGGAATAACGTCAGGCTCACGCCAATCGAAGGGCTACTTCATCCCGCAGAGCTTCTCCAGCTGCTCATAGCGCTTTGGAAACTCGGGGCGCATCCGCATGCCGAAGAACGGCGTCGGGATCCTCGAGACGCCTTTCTTGTGGATCACCTCGAGGCCCTCGAGGGTTGCGGCGATTTTCGACTTCGGGATGGAAAACACCATCTCGTCGTCGGCCGTCATGGCGAAGAGCCTCTCGCCCTGGGCCGGAACGATGACATTGCACTTCTGGCTCAGGTGAGGGTGGATAAATTCCTGGGCGCAGGCGCATCGGCCGGAGAAGCGCGATTCGACGGCGCCGCCCTCCTTGAAAAGCGATCCCTGTACCAGACGCACGACCTGGGCGGGGCTCCCGTACACCAGGATGAGATCGGGCTCGAAATCGACCCGCGAGAGCGGACCGATCAGGACGCTGCCGATGGAGCCGGTGGGTGCCTTCGGCTGGGCGGCCTGGGTCCGCACGGCCGCTTCGAGACTGTCCGTGAAATCGGGGAAGATGATCTCCCCCTTCGTCACAAAATCGGGTTCTTCCACAAACCCGAAAATGGGCATCGACAGCGGACAGGCCATGTCTTCCGCGGTGAACCCCAGCATCCATCCGTAACGCCGTGCGAAATTGACGCCCTGACAGATATTGATCCGGTATCCGAGGATATTCGTTGGACGCCGGTAACCATCGGGAATTTCCTTTCCCTCGAGAATCCGGATTGCCACGGGATAGGTCAGCGGTCGCAGATACTGTTCGAGGGTCGCGTTCATTTTTTCGTTGGTCACTGTCAACACCTCCTGCAGTCATTCTTGCCAGACTGGCAATAAATAGGGCCATCAGAAACAACTGTCAAGTGAAATCACTGCCTTACACCGATGAATCGGAAAAAGGCATTAGGCCATTGGTATGGTTATTGCTAGATACCCTGTGAGTGGAGCTGTTATTAATGACCTGACCATCGGCACAACGATTCCGATGACTCGTTCTCTAACGATGATACGATTTCCTTCTGGCCTGGTAGTTACTTGATCTCGACCGACTGCGACAGCACGTGCTCATTCTCGCCCTGTTCATGTCCTGAGGATCGATGGTCAGGTCATTGCTCTCGTGCAAATAGGACGGGATCCTGCAGCGCTGGGAAGTAGCGGAATGGACAACAATATCGAAAACCTGATTGCCGAGTTGAAGTGGGAGGTCCCGGAGGCGGATCTTGCGCGGCTGAAGGATATCTACGAGAAGATCATCGAGGGCCTCACCCTCGGCTTCGATCCCTCCGTTCTGCTCGTCCTTGACAACGAGGATGCCCACCAGCAGGAGATCGAACGGATCAAGTTCCGGATCAAGGAAAATATCGTCGCCCGACTGATGGCCCGAGCCAACTCGGTCGTCATGTTCGGGAAGATCAAGAGCGGCGACGCGAGCAGTTTCACGAAGGTCGTCCTGCGCATGGGGATGAAAACGGCGAAGATCTACATCCTGGCGTTGGCCCTTTTCCTGTTGGATCCCGCCCTTGAGCCTCTGGCCGCGAGAAGTTTTTCCCGGGCCATTCTGGGGCGCCTCCTGGCGGAGGAACTCGGTTTCAAGAGCACCATGGCCGAACGGGTGGAGATGGGGGGGCTGCTGCTCGAGATCGGCCGGATCCCCGCGATCCTCTACGAGACCAAGGAATCAATCTCGCTGGACGAGCGTTTCACCTCGACGTATCATCCCTTGCTGGGCCTGATCGTCCTCAGGAAATACGAGTTGCCCGATTACCTGGAAGACAGCCTTCTTCAAAACCACTTTTCCTTCCTGCACAGATCCCTCTCCCCCCGGGGAGTCATCGGCCTGGCGGACCTTGTCATAAAAGACAGCTTCTCGCGTCACGGGAAATTTATTTTTGAATCGCCCATTCCCGATGCGACGATCGACTCGACGCTTGGCTCCAACATCCTGGACCAGTTCAGCGCCATCGGCTACCGCAAATACGTCGAGTTGCGCCGCACCTGAAAAGGAACTAGGGACCAGGGTGTAGGGACGAAGCCTGACGAAAGGAAAAATCCCCCTCCTTCCCCCTTTGTGAAAGGGGGATTTTCTCGCCTTGTGGCTTGCGGCTTGAGGCTTGTGGCTCTCTGTTACCTTGTCCCTTTTTTCAGCATGATCACTTACAAATGTCCCCGTAGAAGTCGGGTCTTCGATCGCCGAACAGGTTGTTGTGTGCATTGAGCTGCTTGTCCAATGCCATTGAGGGGTCGATCTCGACCATGACGGCGACTTCTTCATTTTCGCCCGCCCGGGACATGAGATTCCCCCCTGTGTCGACGATCTGGCTTGCACCCGTGTAGTGCAAAATCTTCCCGCCCCGCTGCTCCGTCCCTGTGCGGTTGCACGTGACGGCAAAAACACGATTTTCCAGGCACCGGGTCACCATGGCCGTCTGGCAGAAAGGAAGGACGAGGTTGGAAGGGTGACAGATGACCTGTGCCCCCTTCAGAGCCAGCATCCGTGCCGACTCCGGGAAGAACCAGTCGAAGCAGACCATGATGCCGACCCTGCATAGCCCGATGTCGTAGACCGGGAACTCGCCGTCTCCGGGATCGAACCACAACTTTTCCTCGAAAAAGAGATGCACCTTGCGGTAGGTCGCCACGTGCCCTGCCGGCGAGATCAGGACGGCGGCGTTGAAGATTCTGTCCCCGCTGCGCTCGGCCATCCCCGCAACGAGGTGCACACCGCTGCGCTTTGCGATGGCGGCAAGGCGCTGCGTGGTCCTGCCGCCGGGTACCTCCTCGGCGATGGTGCCGATTTCCTCTTTCGAGGTGATCAGGTAACCGGTGTTGAAGAGTTCCGGCAGCACCAGCAGGTCGGCGCTTGCTCCCTCGATCAGCGCCTCCGCGCGATCGAGATTTTTTTCTATCTCGCCGAAGGACGGGTTCATCTGCACGTAACCGATCTTCATGTTCATGTTCTCCCTTTAATCATTCTTACCCCCAGACACTTCTTTCTTCACGGGGCACTCGCCACTGGTCACTGTACTTGAGTTGCGCCTATGCCCGCATGACTTATTCTTTTTCCCATTCTTTCATGGTCACTAATCACCGGTCACTGCGAGCGGAGCGCGCTTGTCCCTGGTCCCTGGTCCCTGGTCCCTGGTCCCTTCTGTCTGCTCCGGTCACGGGTCACTGGTCACTAGTCACTTCTTTATGGCCGGAGGCTATTTCGATTTGGCCTTGAGATTCTGTACCAGCGTCATATTTTTCTCCGCGTCCCGATTTTCAGGGTCGATTCGGAGAGCCTCACTGAATTGCTCCATGGCTTCATCCAGTTTCCCTTTCCTGGCAAGGAGGACGCCAAGGCTGTTGTGAGCCTTCGCCAGGCGGGGATTGATCTTGATCGCTTTCTGCAGGTGTGTCTGGGCCTCGTCCAGCTGCCCTTTCTGCATCAAGGCCACTCCGAGACTGTTGTGCACATCCGCATTGCCGGGTTCCAGCTTGAGGGCCGCGCGGAACTGGCGGATTGCCTCATCGATCTCGCCCTTGTACGCCAAGGCGAGGCCCAGGCCGATTCGGGCCGCTGGCAGATCGGGATTACTCCGGACGGCTCCCCGGAAATGGACGATGGCGCTGTCCAGATCGCCTTTCAAGACGGCTTCCTGGCCGAGGCGCATGTTCTCTTCCACGGCGACTCCGCCTGCGGGGCCCGCAGAGGGAATCTCCCGGGAGGGTCTTTTGATCTTTTCCTCGGCAGCCAGCAGCATCGTGAGATTCTGCTGCGCCGCCGCAAACCCCGGTTCCAGGCGGAGAATCTCCCGAAACTGCTCGATCGCGGCAGGTCGATTGTCCGTCTGGATCAGGCAGAGGGCCAGGTTGTT
>Ga0335084_10005674_pt1 | contig 12353 bp, 10 predicted proteins | sample Lox_Sample_44_FD_206721 | JGI IMG/M metagenome (GOLD analysis project Ga0335084, IMG submission 206721) | Soil microbial communities from Loxahatchee National Wildlife Refuge, Florida, United States - Lox_Sample_4.4 | ecosystem: Environmental > Terrestrial > Soil > Wetlands | place: USA...
CAAATCAGATCAGATTACCGTTCGGCGAGGGCAAGACTTCGCCTGTCGCAGTGGAAGATGTTGCACGTGTAATCGCCGCGGTTCTTGCCAGTCCGCAACCTCACATCGGCAAGATTTATCACCTGACCGGTCCGCGGTCCGAAAACATGGGTTTCTATGCAAAGGAGTATTCGAAGGCCCTTGGCCGGACGATCACATTTCAGGACATTCCGGTCGAGCCGTGGAGGCACGCGCTGCTCGACCTCGGCTTGCCGGTTCACCTCGTGAATCACCTTGTGACGATGGCCGATCTGCACCGCGCGGGACGGTACGACCGGATGTCGGACGACGTCCGCACGCTGACGGGAAAAGAGCCGCTGACCGTAGAAGAGTTCGTCAGGAATAACGCGGCTACATTCACCGCGCCGGCAAAAGCGGCTTCCGGGAACGCGTAGGAGAGAAGAACGTGACAAAACTGAAGATTGAACAGGACATCACGGGACTTCTGTTGATCGATCCATATAACGACTTCATTTCCGAGGGCGGCAAAGTCTGGGATCGCATCAAGGGTGTTGCTGAAGCGAACCAGTGTATTCCACACATGTTGCAGGTCCTCGAGGCCGCGCGAAAGACAGACGTCCGCGTTTTCTATGCGCTGCATCGCCGGTACCGCCCTGGCGACTACGAAACCTGGAAGTACATAGCGCCCATTCAGAAGGCAGCCTGGTCGTCAAGGGCCTTCGGGTACGGCACGTGGGGTGGCGAGATCCGTAGCGAGTTCCAGCCTCAAGCGGGCGATATCGTGTCCCTGGAACATTGGGGTTCCAGTGGCTTCGCCAATACGGATTTGGATCTGCAGCTCAAAAGACACGGCATCCATAAGCTCATCGTCATGGGGCTCATCGCACACACCTGCGTGGAGGCAACGGTCCGGTATGCGGTTGAGCTCGGCTACGACGTTACGGTAGTGAAAGACGCGACTGCCAGCTACTCGGATAGGGAGATGCACGCCGCTCTCGAGGTCAACATCCCGAACTATGCGAGTGCCATTGTGACTGCGGATGAAGTCGTCGAGGCGATCTAGCCCGGCGGCCCTGGTTATGGAATTTACGCGAGAACCATGTCATGCCGCGATTTCGCGCAGTACTTCGGGGTGACGTTCAGCAACCTTCAGGAGCGTCTTGACAGCTCCGCTCGGCAATCGACGTCCTTGTTCCCATTGTTCCGGCGTGCGTTTGGAAACGCCGAGCAAGGCGGCAAACTGCGCTTGCGTGAGACCTGACTTCAACCGCGCCCTGGTGATTGGTGATCGAGGCTCCGCAGCAACCCTCTTCCCACGGCCGGCCTTGATCTCCTTTACGCCGTCCAGGACCTCTTGCCATACATTGCGGCCCGCTTCGAGGCGAGCCAATTCACGTTCGCCGAGCTTAGTCGCCACTTTCGATCTCCTTTTTCAATTCCCTAAGGATACTGGCGGGGCCGGCGAAGGCCCAACGAGGTCCAGAAACGCCTTCGCGGCGTGGCTGAGGGCGCGGCGGAGGGGGTAGACCAGGCGGATCTTGCGCTCGATGGAGAGTTCGTCGACCTTCACCTCGGCCAGCATCTTTTGTTCGATTTCCTCGACCACGCACATTTTCGGCAGGAAAGCCACGCCCTGATTGCGCTGGACCATCTTTCGGATGGTCTCGACCGTGGGCATCTCGACATCCATGTTCAGGGTCACTTTGTAACGTTGGAAGGTTCGGATGACGGTGTCGCGGTACGGGGACATGACGTTGTGAGCAATGAAAGTCTCCATGCCCAGTTCCGTGATAGAGATGTTGCGGCGCCCGGCAAAACGGTGGTCGGGAGCAACGACGAAGGCGAGGTGGTCGGCGTAGATTTCCGTTGAGGCGAGGCGGTCGTCGCCGGGGTCGTAGCTGATGGCTCCCAGTTCCAGGTCGCCGTCGAGCAGTTGTGCCGGGAGTTTGCTGGAAAGCCCGCGCCGGACCTGGACTCGGATCTTCGGGAACTGTTTGCGGAAATTGATGATGTGCTCCAGCAGGTAGAGGGCAGTCGATTCATTTGCGCCGATAACGAGGCGTCCTGCGGAGAGGTCGCGCAATTCGGCCAGGGCGACGTCCAGGTCGCCCTCTAGGTTTTCAAAACGACGCGCGTACTCGACCACAATGCGGCCGGCGTCGGTCAGAATCAGCTCGCGGCCGGTACGGTCGAGCAATCTTTCGCCCAGCTCCGATTCGAGCCGTTGAACGGCGAGCGATACGGCGGGTTGGGTCCTCAGGAGCTTCTCTCCGGCCCGGGAAAAGCTTTTTTCTGTTGCTACTGCAAGGAACACCTTGAGCGGATATAGTTCCATGATGCCTCTATGACGTCTCTAGCAAGTATTTAATGCCCTTATTATATACGCGCTGCATATAGCAATCAAGAGAATTATAAATTTGAGAAATTCAAACTCCCGGCGCACAATAAAGAAGACATTCTTAGCCGGCCGGTGTGGAGAAACAGGCCCCCGGCCGGCCTCTTCGTCTAGAGGAGCAAAGAGCGCCATGACGGACACCAACGGCAGGCAGCGCGTTTACATTTTCGACACGACCCTCCGGGACGGCGAGCAATCGCCCGGATGTTCGATGACGGTCCCCGAGAAGATCCGGATGGCCCACAAGCTGGCGGAGCTTGGCGTTGACATTCTGGAAGCGGGATTTCCCATCGCTTCGGAAGGCGATTTCGAGGCGGTGCGGGCGGTGAGCCGGGAACTGCCCTGGATGCAGGTGGCAGCACTGGCGCGCGCGTGCACGCTCGATGTCGAGCGCGCCGCTGCGTCACTGGAAGGCGCAAAGCGGCCGCGCATCCACACCTTCATCGCGACCAGCGACATTCATCTGAAATACAAGCTGAAGAAGACACGGCAGCAGGTGCTGGACGAAGCCGTGGCCGCGGTGGAATTGGCGAGGCGGTACACGGACGACGTCGAATTCTCCGCCGAAGACGCGACCCGAACCGGGGCGGACTATCTCGAAGAGATCTCGCGCGCGGTGGTCGCGGCGGGCGCGCGCACGGTGAACCTGCCGGATACCGTGGGTTATTCGACGCCGTGGGATTACGGCGAGCTGATCGGCCGCGTGGCGCGGGCGCTCGGCAATTCGGCGATCGTGAGCGTCCATTGTCATGACGACCTGGGGCTTGCTGCGGCGAATTCGCTGGCGGCGGTTTACAACGGCGCGCGGCAGATCGAGTGCACGATTAACGGCATCGGCGAGCGCGCGGGCAATTGCGCGCTGGAAGAAGTCGTGATGGCGATGAAAGTCCGGCACGACCAGTTGCCGTTCGACACCGGCATTGTCACCGAACACATTTTCCCGGCATCGAAGCTGCTGACCGAGATCATCAGCTTTGGTCCGCAGCCGAACAAGGCTATCGTGGGAGCGAATGCGTTCGCGCACGAAGCCGGCATTCATCAGGACGGCTATTTGAAGGAGCGGACCACGTACGAGATCATGGAGCCGAAGTCAGTCGGCGTTCCGGAAAGCCGGCTGGTGCTCGGCAAGCATTCCGGACGGCACGCGCTGCGGTCGCGCTGTGAGGATCTCGGCTACAACCTGAACCGCGAACAGCTCGACGAGGTCTATCACGCTTTCATCGCAATCGCCGATCGGAAGAAGGGCGTGACGGACCGCGAAATCCTGGGGCTGCTTTCGAAATATGCAGCCAGGCAGGACTCGGCCATCGCCTGCGACTAGATCATTTTTTCAATGCAACTCAACATACTCGTCCTGCCCGGGGACGGCATCGGGACAGAAGTCACTCGTGAAGCCGTCAAAGTTCTGGAGCGCGTCGCCGCGAAGCATGGGCACACGCTGAAGCTGACGGAAGGTCTGCTCGGCGGCATCGCGATTCACAAGACAGGAACACCGTTCCCGGAAGACACCGCCAAGCTGGCCGCGGGCGCCGATGCGACGCTGATGGGCGCCGTGGGGCTGCCGGAGTTCGATACGGCTCCGCCGGACAAGCGGCCGGAACGGGGACTGCTGGCGCTGCGGAAATTGCTGGGTGTGTACGCGAACCTGCGGCCCGTGCGCACGTACAAGGCGCTGATCGATTCGTCGCCGCTCAAAAACCACCTGGTGGAAGGCACGGACATGATCATCGTGCGGGAGCTGAACAGCGGCATCTACTATGGAACGCCGCGGGGCATCAGCGGTTCGGGCGATGAGGAGCGCGGCGTCAACACGATGACCTACACGCGCGCTGAAATCCGGCGGATCGCGCGCATGGCGTTTCATCTGGCATCGCAGAGACGGAAGAAGGTTTCGTCGGTCGATAAATCGAACGTGCTGGAGACGTCGCAACTGTGGCGAAGGGTTGTGGTCGAAGTGGCGGCAGAATTTCCTGGCGTCGAACTGGAACACATTCTGGTGGACAACTGCGCGATGCAGCTCGTGCTGAATCCGCGGCGGTTTGATGTCGTCCTGACCGAGAACATGTTCGGCGATATTCTGAGTGATGAGGGGGCTGTGCTGGCTGGCTCCATCGGCATGCTGCCATCGGCTTCCATCGGCGACAAGACGCCGAGCGGTGCGTGGGTGGGCTTGTACGAGCCGGTGCACGGGTCCGCGCCGGACATCGCCGGGCAGAACAAGGCCAATCCGCTGGGCGCGATCGGCAGCGTGGCGGCGATGCTGGAGTACAGCTTTGGATTGACGAAAGAGGCCGCGGCGGTGAATGGCGCCGTGGAGACGGTATTGAACAGCGGGCGGGTGACGGCCGACTTGAAGCCGGCCGGCGCTCCGGCCAGTTGTTCAGAAGTTGGCGACGCTGTGTGCGCCGCGTTGTAAGGAGCCCACATGACGGCCGCGAGAAATATCATCGAGAAGCTATGGGACGCGCATGTCGTGTCACAGAAGGACGGCGCGCCGGCGCTGCTCTACATCGATCTGCACCTGGTGCACGAGGTCACCTCGCCGCAGGCCTTTGACGGGCTGCGGCAGCGCGGGCTGAAGGTACGGCGGCCCGACCTCACGTTCGGCACGTGCGACCATTCCACGCCGACCACGCCGCGCAACCTGCCCATTGTCGACCCGATTGCCGCGACCCAGGTGGCGCAGTTCGAGAAGAACTGCAGCGAGTTTGGCATTCCGTTCTTCGGCTTTCAGAGCGACAAGCAGGGAATCGTGCACGTGATCGGGCCGGAGAACGGGCTGACGCAGCCGGGGATGACGGTGGTTTGCGGGGATTCGCATACGGCCACTCACGGCGCGTTCGGAGCGCTGGCGTTCGGTATCGGGACCAGCGAGGTGGAGCACGTCCTGGCGACGCAGTGCCTGCTGCAGCGAAAGTCGAAGAGCTTCGCAGTGAAGGTAAATGGAGCTCTGCCGCCGGGAGTGGCGGCGAAGGACATCATCCTCGCGCTGATTGCGCGCATTGGCGTGGGCGGCGGCACGGGCTGCGTGTTCGAGTACACGGGCTCGACCATACGGTCGCTGTCGATGGAAGAGCGGATGACGGTCTGCAACATGTCGATCGAGGGTGGGGCGCGCGCGGGGCTGGTGGCTCCGGACGATGTCACGTACGAGTTTCTCGCGGGCCGGCCGTTTGCCCCGAAAGGCGCGGCATGGGATTCCGCATTGGCGCGGTGGAATCAGCTGCCGACAGACGAAGCCGCCGCTTACGATCGCGAGATCGCGATTGACGCAGCGGCTCTGGAACCAATGATCACGTTCGGGACGAACCCGGGCATGGGCATTCCGATCAGCGGAGCGGTTCCAGACCCGGGCGGGATCGCCGATCCGGTGGAGCGGGAGTCGCTGAAGAAGGCGCTCGCCTACATGGCCCTGGAGCCAGGCAAGCCTCTCGCGGGCAAGCCGGTGGACGTTGTGTTCATCGGAAGCTGCACGAATTCGAGGATGTCCGATCTGCGCGCGGCGGCGAGCGTTCTGAAAGGCCGGAAGGTGAATCCGAAAGTTCGCGTGATGGTGGTGCCGGGGTCGCAGCCGATCAAGCGGCAGGCCGAGGCCGAGGGGCTGGACCGGATTTTCCGCGAGGCCGGCGCCGAGTGGCGCGAGGCGGGCTGCTCGATGTGCATTGCAATGAACGGCGACCAGCTTGCTCCGGGGCAGTACAGTGTTTCTACTTCGAACCGGAATTTCGAAGGGCGGCAGGGGAAAGGCGGACGGACCTTCCTGGCGAGTCCGCTGACTGCGGCCGCATCGGCGATCACCGGCTCCGTGACTGACGTGAGGACGCTGCTCTAATGGCAAAATTCGTACCGTTTGAAGGCACGATGGTTGCGGTGCTGGTCGATAACATCGATACGGACCAGATCATTCCCGCGCGGTTTTTGAAGACGATCAGCAAGGCCGGACTGGGCGATCAGCTTTTCAACGACTGGCGTTATGACGCGGAGGGGAAGCCCAAGCCGGAGTTTCCGCTGAATCAGCCGGGAGCGAAATCGTCGCGGGTGCTGCTTGCGGGCGATAACTTTGGCTGTGGCAGCTCGCGCGAGCATGCGCCGTGGGCGTTGACACAATTCGGATTCAAGGCGGTGATTTCGACGAGCTTTGCCGATATCTTCAGGAGCAATTCGCTCAAGAACGGATTCTTGCCGGTGATTGTGCCCGGAGACGTCCACAAGAAACTTGTTGCGCAGAAGGACGGCAAGGTGGCGATCGATCTCGCCTCCCAGACTCTGACGCTGCCGGACGGGTCGAAATGCGAGTTCCCGATTGACGCGTTCTCGAAGACCTGCCTGCTCGAAGGCGTGGATGAACTTGGGTACATCCAGGGTCATGAGGCCCAGATTGCGGCGTACGAGTCGCGGCGCGCCGGGACGCTCGATACGCAGCATCCGTCGGAATAGACGGAACTAATTAGACTCGCAGGTGTCAAAATCGGCATAGACGCCAATGCGCAAGGATTTTCTGTACGCTTTGCGGAATATGGCGGCGAACCCGCTGCCGTCCGCCCTCATCATCGCTACTTTGGCTTTGGGTCTGGGCGCAAATACCGCGATATTCAGTGTCGTGAACGCCGTGTTATTGCGGCCGCTGCCTTACCGCGAACCGGACCGCCTCGTAACCATCCTGGCGCGCATCCCGCGCCTGAAGATCGAAGGCGCCCACGTCGAGTACAACAACTATGCGGAATGGTGGCGCGACCGGGCGCAGTCTTTCGAGTCCATGGCAGCGTTCACTCCCAAGTCAGTGAACCTGACGTCGGGCGACGAGCCGCAACGGGTGCGAGCCATGCGGGTTAGCGCGACCTTCTTTTCGGTGATCGGCACGAAGCTGGCGATTGGGCGGGATTTCCGGCCGGAGGAGGATCAGCCGGGAGCTCCGCAGGTCGCCGTACTGGCTAGCGGCCTTTGGAAGCGCCGCTTCGCCGGCGACCCAGGTATCGTGGGCAAGCCGATCGTCCTCGACGGGAGCAGCTATGACGTTGTCGGCGTTCTGCCGGCCAACTTCGCTATCACTCCGGAGGAGATCTTCATTCCCATCGCGCAGAGCACAGCGCGCGACCGGAACGAGCCGACGGTGGGAACCTACGCGCGGCTGAAGCCGGGCGTCACGATCGCGAGCGCGCAAGCGGAAATCGATGGCATCAACCGCGCCTGGTCCGACCAGTACCACTATCCGAAGGACTGGGGCGCGCGAGTATGGCCGGTCAGGGAGTTCCAGGTGCGGAACGTCAAGGCCAACATTCTGGTGCTCGCCGCGGCGGTGTGCCTGGTGTTGCTGATCGCCTGCGTCAATGTCGCGAACCTGCTGCTGTCTCGCGCCGCGGCCCGGCAACGGGAGATCGCAATCCGCAGCGCGCTGGGCGCCCAACGCGGCCGCATCGTCCGGCAACTACTGACCGAAAGCCTGGCACTCGGTATTGTGTCCGCGCTCGCCGGGTTGCTGGTCGCCTGGGGCCTGTTGCGAATCTTCGTTACGGCGGGACCCGCAATTCCCTTCTCGAAAGACATCGCATTGAACGCACCAGTGCTTGGGTTCACGCTGGCGGCAGCGCTCCTCACATCGCTTCTCTTCGGACTGGCTCCCGCGATGGCAACGATGCGCGCGGGGCTTGTGGAGAACCTCAAGGAGGGCGGCCGGGGCGCCGGAGAAAGCGTGAGCCGGAGCCGCTTTCGTGGCGCCCTGGTAGTGGCCGAGATTGGGCTGGCGGTGCTGCTGGTCATCGGCTCCGCGTTGACGCTTCGCAGTCTCGCGCGGCTTCAGGCCGTTGACCCGGGCTTCAATCCCGATTCGGTGCTTACCGCCGACATCACCTTGCCCGCCTCGAAGTACGAGAAACCCGCACAGCGTGTGAGCTTCTACCAGGATCTTCTCCAACGTCTGGCGGCCGCACCAGGCGTGACCGGCACGGGCATGGTAACGCACCTGCCCTTCAGCGGCAGCAAGAGCGGCCACGACATTGTCGTGGAAGGCGCGCCGGCGCCGCGGCCCGGCGAACAGAAGATCGTCTTTGTCCGCGTCATCGACCCGGACTACTTCCGGGCAATGCAGGTTCGCCTGGTAAAGGGACGTTTCTTCACTCAGGCCGACCCGGCGGGCCCTCCGGTCGCGATCATTAATGAGACGTTGGCCCGCCGCTGCTGGCCAAACCAGGATCCGGTAGGCAAGCGATTCGGCTCGGGACGGCCCGACGCCTGGCTCACGGTGGTGGGCGTTACGTCGGACATGCGAAACACCTCGCTCGCGCTTGAACCGGACATGGAGTATTTCGTCCCTCATCGCCAGCAGCCTTCGGCGTCCATGGCGCTCGTAGTGCGGTCCGGAGCAGACTCGCTCAGCCTGGCATCCACCTTGCGGGCCGCGGTCCGCGAGTTGGATAAGGACCTGCCGGTTTCGGAAGTCGTTCCACTCAGTGTCGACATGTCCCGAGCGAACGGAGCCCGCCGTCTGTCAGTGGTCCTGTTCAGCTTCTTTGCATTGCTGGCGCTGCTGCTGGCCTCGGTTGGTATCTACGGCGTGGTCTCGTACACGGTTGGGCGGCGAACGGGAGAGATCGGCGTGCGCATGGCGATGGGCGCATCGGCAGGACGGATCGCGGGGATGGTCCTAGGCCGGTCGCTCGGCTTGGGTCTGGCGGGGGTGGCCGCAGGCATCGCAGCCGCGCTGACGCTCACGCGATTGCTCGAGAGCCTGCTGTTCGGCGTGAGCGCCACCGACCCGTCCGTCTTTGCGGCGTCGGCCTTCTTCCTGCTGGCAGTCACCGCGGCGGCAGCGTACATTCCCGCGCGGCGCGCGGCCCACGTTGACCCGGTGGTGGCTCTGCGGCAAGAATAGGCCATGTTCATTGGCCATTTCGCCGTTGGCCTGGCGGCCAAGAGGGCCGCTCCGCAAGTTTCATTGGGCTGGCTGATCGCAGGGGCGCAATTCGTCGATCTGCTTTGGCCGGTATTTGTCCTGACCGGATTGGAGCAGGTGAGGATTGATCCGGGAAACACCGCCTTCACTCCTCTGGATTTCGTCTCTTATCCGATCACGCATAGCCTGGCGGGCGGGTGCCTTTGGGCTGTGCTTTTCGCCGGCGCCTACTGGCTGCGGTCGCGGGACCGGAGCGGCGCCCAGATTCTCGCCGCCTGCGTGCTGAGTCACTGGGTGCTCGACGTTCTGACGCACCGGCCAGACATGCCAGTGCTGTTCTCAGGCGGGAAGATCGGGCTTGGGTTGTGGAATCATTTCGCGGCGACGATGATCGTCGAGTTGTGCATGTTCGCCGCCGGTGTTTGGATTTGCTCTCGAATCATCCAGCGCAGGGCTCTTTGGATCTTCGCCTTCGTACTGCTGCTTATCTATCTGGCCAACGCATTCGGGCCGCCGCCACCGAGCGTCACGGCGTTGGGTTGGGTTGGATTGGGATTGTGGATCTTTCCCGCGTGGGCGTGGTGGATCGATCGTCCGCCCGTGCCAAAATAACGAAATGGCTTTGAACCTGGGTTTGGCGGCAAAGACGCTTACGGAGTCTTTGCAACTGAAACTACCTCCCGTGGGAATCTGCGCTCTGGAAGACGTTCCGCAGGGCATTCCGACTTTTTCGGACCGGGTCGCGGCGGGCTGTAAGTTCTGGGAATTGGCCGCCGATAACGTGTTCGCGACGTCGGCCGAGCACCACGCGCTGTGTTCCATCGGCCTGTATACACACAACCTGGAGACGACGGCCCGGTCGCAGGAGGATTTGGGCGACGCGTTGAAGGTCTTCGCGGACCTTGGATATGTCCGCGAAGAAGACCTGCCGCTCATTCCGGTATTGCAGCGCAAGCCGAAGGCACTAGTGTATGGGCCACTCGACAAATTGCAGGCTGCGCCCGACGCGGTGATTCTGTTCGTTGATCCCGCCCAGATCCTCGTTCTTTCCGAGGCCGCGCAGCAGGTAGAGATGACCCACATGCCAGCGCTCGGACGCCCGGCTTGCGGCGTGGTGCCGCAGGCCATCAACACGGGGCGCGCGGCGTTGAGTCTGGGGTGCTGCGGCGCGCGGGCCTATGTCGACGCACTGAAAGACGACACGGCACTCTTCGCCATTCCGGGCGCGGCTCTCGATCGGTACGTCGAAAGAATTGCCGCCCTGGCGAAGGCGAACTCGATCCTGAATTCGTTTCATACCCTTCGCAAGGCCGACGTTGCGCGCGGCGAGTCGCCTACTGTGAAAGAATCGCTAGCGCGCTTGCAGGCGCAAAGCTAGGAGCTCATGGACCGCCATCTCGATGCCTCGCGTCTCGAATCGCTACTCGAGTCCGCCAAGCTGCTGAACGCGTCGCTGGAGCTCGACGACCTGCTGCGGCATCTGCTGCGAACGACGATGGGACGGTTGCTGGTGACGCGGGCCGCCATTGCGCTCGAGCGCGACGGCGCTTTCTACCTCGAGATCGCGCGCGGGCTTCCGTCTTTGAAAAAGGGCCAGCCGCTGAACATGCAGGCCGCCCGAGAGGCCGGGCTCGGGCAGTTTTTCGCGATCGGCGATCCGGCGCAGCCCGTAGGCGCGCTGGCATTCAGCAAGCCGGCCGTCACTCTCGACGAAGCGGAGAAGGAGTTCCTCGAAGCGTTGCTGGGCCTGGCGGCAACGGGCATCTCCAATGCGCGGGCTCACTCGGAGGTTGTGCGGACCAACCAGGAATTGCGGGCTCTGCTCGATTTGGGACGAGGACTTTCGGGCGCCACTGATGCTGAAGAGGTCGCGCAGATGCTGACGCTGACATTGGCGGGCCGCTGGGCAGTGGGAAAGCATGCGGTCTTCACCTGGAAGCCGGGGCAGCCGCCCATCGAGCGCGTCAAAGGGCTCGAGTCGCTTACGGCCGCAGCGGTGCGGCAGCACGTCGAGTCCGGTGAACCACTGCCGTTGCCCGCCGGCTCCATCATTTTCCCGATTCGTTCGGCGGAGACAACGACGGGCGCCGTCATCTGCGGTCCCCGGTTGGGTAACAGGCCGTACACCGAGGCCGACCGAGAATTTGGGGGCGGTCTCGTTGCGCAGGCCTCCGTAGCCTTCGACAATGCCTGGCACTTTCGGGAGACGCTCGTGAAGCAGCAGATGGAAAAAGAGCTCACGCTCGCCGCCGGCATCCAGCGCGATCTTTTCCCAAAACAGATGCCGGCCCTGGCTGGAGCACAGCTCGCGGCGCGCAACCGTCAAGCACGGCAGGTCGGCGGCGACTACTACGATGCCCTGCCCGTGGGCGACAGCTCGCACCTGCTGTGTGTGGCCGACATATCCGGGAAGGGACTCTCGGCGGCCCTGTTGATGAGCACCATCCAGGCGACACTGCGGGCGCTGTTGACCGAGACGACGCCACTCGCTTCCATCGCGGCGCGGACGAACGATCTTCTGTGGGCCTCCACGCCGGCCAGCAAGTACGCCACGGCGTTCTTCTGTCTGTATCACCATGCCGATGGGCGCACCGATTATGTCAACTGTGGTCACAATGATGGCATCGTCTTGAGGCGGGACGGTTCGGTCGATATGCTCGCGACGACGGGAATGCCCGTAGGCCTGTTTCCGAAGCGCACTTACGACATGGCCGGCACCGAAGTGCGGCCGGGTGATTTGCTGTTCCTTTACTCGGATGGTGTGACTGAGGCCTGCACGGAAATCGAAGAGAACCAGTTCGGCACGGAACGGCTGGTTGACGTTCTTCGCGACACGAGCCAGCGGCCGCCGGCCGAGATTCTCGATTCCGTTTTTGATGCGATCGATGCCTTTGCGTCGGGCGCGCCGCAACATGACGACATCACCATGCTGGTGTTAAAGCGGGACGCATGAACCGCGGGTTGCTCGGGCCATTCGTAGAGGGCCGATCCGTATCCGCCGCGAGCCGGCGGTGGTGGCTTGTTTTTCTCTTCGGCGCGCCTGTCGCCCTCATCGTTGCGCTGAACCTG
>Ga0335084_10005677_pt1 | contig 12351 bp, 10 predicted proteins | sample Lox_Sample_44_FD_206721 | JGI IMG/M metagenome (GOLD analysis project Ga0335084, IMG submission 206721) | Soil microbial communities from Loxahatchee National Wildlife Refuge, Florida, United States - Lox_Sample_4.4 | ecosystem: Environmental > Terrestrial > Soil > Wetlands | place: USA...
CCGGTTCAGGATGGGATTTGCGGACAAGACGATGCCGTACGCGCAGGAGTTCAAGCTTGGAGGGCTCGACAGTTTTTTCGGAACGCGCGAAGACGACCGGACGGGGAGAGAGCTCCTCCTGATGAACCTGGAGTACCGGTATTTCCTGCCGTTCAGGGTTCTTTTTGACACGTACCTCAGCGCCCGGTATGATCTCGGAACGATCTCTGAAGTCCCCGAGGAAATAAAGTTCAGCGCGTTCCGTCACGGCCTCGGCGTGGAGATCGCGTTTGACACGCCGGTCGGACAGGCGGCCGTGGGAGCGGGAAAGAGTTTCTATTTCAACAGGGACATTCCCAACACGCCGGTGCAGCAGGGCCCGGTCCTCTGGTATTTCGCCATCGGGTATCAGTTCTGACTTTTGAACCATCGATTGCCTATATTGGAACAACGGAAACGTACAATGTCCACGTCACAGGGAGAGACACGAGAATGACGACGAAGGCCCCCTCGACAGTCAGGCCGGCGGAAGAAGGGTCACTGGAAAAGATCGCCTACGCGAGCGTCAGCGCCATCCCCGCGGCCGATCCCCACGATCGCGACCGGCTCGGGTATAATGTCTGGCGCTGGCTGACGACGCGCCGCGATTCGCTCGAATTCTCGGTCAAAACGGCCGGGGTGCGTCTCGGCATCAGCGAGGAGGAGGCGGTCCGGACGATCAGGGAATCCCTCCGCGCGCAGGGTGTGACGCTCTGAACCCGCGCCTGATCTTCCGCTTCTTTTCGCCCGTACACGGATGGTGACGTTCATATTCCGGAGGGATCATGGAACTGGGACTGCGTGGCAGGGTGGCTGTCGTCTGTGCGGCGAGCCAGGGGCTCGGCAAGGCCGTCGCCGCGGAATTCGCGCGCGAGGGAGCGCATGTCGTCATCTGTTCGCGCGACTCCCGCAGGCTTGCCTCTGCTGCAAAAGAGATTGAGGCGGCTGCCGCACACGGGGTGAGGGTGTTGCCGCTGAAAGCCGATCTGACAAAGGCCGCGCAGATCACGCGGCTCTTCCGCGGCGCACTCCGCGCATTCCGGAGAATCGACATACTCGTCACCAATGGGGGGGGGCCGCCGGTTGCGGCATTTTCGGATCTGGACGACAGGACATGGCAGCGCGGGATCGATCTGAACCTCATGAGCACGATCCGGTGCATACGCGAGGTCCTGCCGGTGATGCGCAAACAGCAATGGGGCCGGATTATCAATATCACGTCGCAGGCGGCAAAGCAGCCGATCGACGATCTCGTCATCTCCTCCACCGTTCGTCCCGGCATACTCGGCCTCTCGAAAGTCCTGGCGAACCAGTACACGCGTGAAGGTATTCTCATCAACAGCGTTGCGCCGGGGTCCATACTGACGGCCCGCCAGTCGGAGATCTGCGCGTCCCGGGCGAAGGCCCTCGGGATCACTACCGCGGAATATATGGAGAATCTGGGAAAGGGAATCCCGGCAGGGCGCCTCGGGACGCCGGAAGAACTTGCCAGTGTCATTGTGTTTCTCGGATCCGAGAGGGCGAGCTACATCAGCGGAACGACAGTGAACGTCGACGGTGGGGTGATGAAGGGGATAATCTGATGGGGATGGTATCCGAAATGCATCTTCCCGGGGGCGGGGGAGAACCCGGGACGAGGTTTAATTACCGCGGGATGCACAGGTATCTCATCACGCTTCTCCGCCACCCTTCGTGCCTGACGATTGCCGACCGGGAGACGGTCATACCGACACTGGACGTGCTGCGCGATTCATGCCACGCGCACGGATTTGAAGTGTATGCGTACTGTTTCCTTCCGGACCGGCTTGTCCTTCTCGTCCGGGGAAAAGAGGAAGGGGCCGACATGAAGCTGTTCCTGACGGGTTTCCGGACAGGGTCGGATTCCGCATTCGGGCAGCGCACGGGGAAACGCCTCTGGTCAAAGAAGTACCAGGAAAGGGTTCTCCGGAAAACGGAAGTGACCAGGACAATCGCGGAGGAGATATTCAGGCTCCCGGTTAAAGCCGGGCTTGCGAGCGCGACGGACCGGTATGCGTTCCAGGGCTCGTTTGTGCTGGCGGGGGTTCCGCCCGCCCGGGCCAAAGAGAGACCTCCCGGACGCGGCACAGGAAGAAATTTCAGGAGATCCGGCCGCACCTGAGATGCCCGTGCTCCCCTCTGATGCCCCTTCTTCATCCTCTCATTCTGTTGACTCCCCCCGCCGTTTCATTGCTTTGCCGCCCCCTGTAACGCCTCACGGACCGTGCGGGCCACATCGTCAGGCAGATAGGGCTTCTGTATCAGCCCATTTGCTCCGAGTCTGAGAAGTTCAGCCCTGGTCTCGGGGTCAAGGTACCCTGTGGCAATAACGACGCGTGCCTCCGGGCGGAGCGCCCGGATCTTCAGGAAGAGATCCCGCCCGCTCATGCCGGGAAGGCCGAGGTCGCTGATGACGAGCGCGATCTCCTCCCCGAGTGATTCGTAGATGCTCAGTGCCTGTTTACCGCTTGATGAGGTGATAACCGTGTACCCCATCGCTTCGAGTGCGGCTTTGAGAAGCTCGGAGAGCATTTCTTCGTCCTCCACCACAAGGAGAGTCTCCGTTCCCCGCGACCGTGAGAGCTCCGTCTCACGCAACGCCGGATCGAGTGTTGCTGCGGAAGGGGGGATGGGAAGATCAAGCCTGAATGTTGTCCCCTGTCCCGGGGAGGAATCGACGGTGATGAATCCCCTGTGACTTTCCACGATCCCGTACACCACGGACAGCCCGAGACCGGTTCCTCTTCCGGGTTCCTTTGTCGTAAAGAACGGCTCGAATATGCGCCTCTTCGTTGTCTCATCCATGCCGGACCCCGTATCGGCGACGGTGAGCCTCGCGAACCACTCGGGGCTCCCTCCCTGGATCCGGATCCGCTCCGTCGTGATGGAAAGGGATCCCCCCGCGGGCATGGCATCCCGGGCATTGACGCAGAGATTCAGGAGTGTCTGGTGAAGCTGCGTCCTGTCCCCGTCCACGGGGGGGAGATCGGGGGCCAGAGTGAGAGAGATTGCGATCGTTCTGGGGAAGGTCTCCTCGATCATCCGTCCGAGTTCGGTGGCGATTTCGTTCAGGTTCACCTGTTCGAACACAACGTTCGCCTTGCGCGCAAACGTCAGTATCTGGCGGACGAGGGCCGCGCCCCTGTTCGCCGCTTTCTCGATCGCCGCCGTGCTTCTGCTGAGTCTGGCCGGGTTCCCGGCCACCTCACCGAGGAGCGAGGCATGCCCCATGATGATGCCGAGTATGTTGTTGAAATCATGAGCGATCCCGCCGGCGAGCGTCCCCAGGGACTCGAGCTTCTGCGATTGCAGGAGCTGATGCTCCAGGTTCTTCCGGTCGGTGATGTCCATGTTCATCCCCATGATCCCCCGGACGGCGCCATCCCGCCGTATCGGCGTGATGATATTATAGACATGGATTGTCCTTCCCCCTTCATTGTACTGCGTCTCTCCCGTGACAAGCTCGCCGCCGAAGGCACGCCGGTTGTTCTCCTCCCAGCGCTGCACCACGGACGGATCGATACCGGTTTCCGACGGCCGCTTTCCGGTCTGGTTTCCCCAGCGGGCGACCGATGTGGGGTTCTGCATCACATACCGTCCGTCCGTTCCGCATACCCAGAGCTCGAACGGCAGGCTCTCAAACACCGTCTGGAGCAGCGCCTCGCTTTCGCGCACGGCCTCTTCAGAGCGTTTCCGTTCGATGGCCATGGCGATCTGCGTTGACACGAATGCAAGGATGTCGTAGTGTTCCCTGCGGAATCGGACCCCCTCGGAATAGCTCTGGACGACAAGCGCTCCCCTGGTCTGGCCGGACGTCGAGAGCGGCACGCCAAGCCAGTCGAGGGATGCCGCACCGAGCGACTCCACGAGACCCCCTTCGACCATGTCCCGGAAGACCTCCGGAGATGCCAGGAGGGGTTCCCCCGTCCGGATCACATACTCGGTCAGCCCCTTCCCGGCGGAACGGGGCTCGGGAGCCCTGTCGTGTTCATCCACGAAATAGGGAAAGGAGAGAATGCCGGACTGCTCGTCCAGGACCGCGATGTAAAAGTTCTGCGCCGGCATCAGCTCGCCGACAATCTCGTGGATTGCCCGGTAGAGCTCGTAGAGGTTATCCGTGGTGCTCACCGCGGCGGCGATCCTGTATGTCGCCGTCTGTATCCGCTCTGCCCTCTTACGTTCGGTGAGATCGCTGGCCACAGCGACAAACGCCGTTGGTTCTCCCTCGTCGTTCCTCAAGGGGGAGAGCCACACGTCAAGGGGGAATTCCGGCCCCCCTTTCCTCCTGGCGGTCCATTCGCCGTGCCAGCTTTCTTCGACTGCATCGCGTCCGATCTGCTCGCGCATCGGCGTTCCGGGCAGCGGTGCGCCGATGAATGAGATATCCTGTCCGATGAGCTCGCGCTGGTCGCAGCCGAGGAGCGCCTGTATTGAATCGTTGACGAAGAGTATCTGTCCCCGCTTGTCGATGAGCGCGACGGAGTCGCGTGTGGAGGCCACCGTCTGCGCGAGGAGCCTGATTTCCCGGTCCGCGAGACGGCGGTCGGTGACCTCCATCGCCATCCCGCTGATGCCGGTGACGTTCCCCGATTCGTCGTGCAGTGGTTCGAGCGTAAGTTCGAAGTGCCTGTCCCCTTCATCGCTCGGTTCGGTGATTTCCTGCCGGCACCCCCTCCCTGTCTGGAGGACCCTCTGTTTGATTTCGGTCAGCTTCTGTGCGTTCGCCGGTGTGAAGAGATCGTCATCGAGCTTGCCGGTGAACGGTTCTGAACTCCTCTGCCCCGGATCACGCGGGTTGAAAAACCAGGTGTAACGAAGTGAAGTGTCCTGCGTGAAGAGGATTGCGGGGGAACTCCTGAGGATGTCGTAGATCTTGCCCCTGTATTTTAATTCTTCCATGGGGGCCGGTTTCCGGGATGGTGGATGGCCGCTGTGAACCTATGAAAGCGTGCAACAGCCGTGCCATCTTTTCAGAGGGAAGTGGCGCTTATTCGATGCATATGTTGCCGGCGAGCGGCGGTCTTTCCCAGGAATGAGAAAGGGGGGAAGAAGAGGGAAAAGGGGAGCCGTTCCGGTTCTCCCCGTGAAACCTGTCTTGTTGCGGTATCAGATCGCCCGCCGGTAACCGTCGTCCAGGAGGGGCGTCTCGCCCGTTTCGGGCGCAGCGATTGATCTGAGGAACGGAAACGCGCTGAGTGTCCGGGGGGGGATCTCCAGGGGCTTTCCTTCCCGCAGGGCTGAGATGAGCTGGAATGCGAGGGGGAGCGACTTCCCTCCTGTCGTATTGTTGCAGATCACCGTGACGGCGCGGCAGCGGCCGTCGAGCCCGCGAAGCCGGCGCGTGATTTCCCGGATCTCACGCGTGTTGTACTGGTAATCATAGCGCGCGTCGTATCCGTTCAGCAGCCATCCCTTTTCGTTTCTTCCGTGGAGCCGGAGGTACGCGGTGTCCCCGGAGACGGAGGTGATGAAAGGCATGTACTGCCGGATGCGCGGCATGTCCGCTCCGACGACCCCGAGCGAATGATCCCGGAGGAACGTGACCAGCCCCTCCTGGTTCCAGGACTGGTGGCGGAATTCCACGTGGAGGGGGAACCCTGCAAACACCTCCGCGATCCTGATGACATGGTGGCGGTTCGTCCCCGTGTTCGTAAATGAATACGGAAACTGAACGACAAGGGAGCCCAGCCGGTTGCCTCTGGCGAGTTCCTGAAGGATCTGACGTACGGTCCGCGTCAGATCGGGGGGGAGAGACTTCCCGTGCGTGAATGTCGAATGGAGCTTGATGTTGAAAAGGAAGCCCGGCGCTTCGTGGAGGGCCTCTATCCACTCCCGGGCGTCCTGTGCCGTGAGGGAATCGTCCCAGAACGTCGCGCGGACCTCAACCGTCTGGAAGTAACGGGCGAAGAAGTTCAGCTTGCTGGCCGGGGAAGCTCCCTCCTGCGGGTAGAAGCAGGAGTCGAAAATTTCGTGTTCCCAGCCCCCCGGTCCGACGCGGTACACCGCACTTTCCCTCTGCATACGACCTCCGGATTTGACTTGACAGAACCGCGGGAATTCACTACATTGCTTCCGACAAGATACGACATAAATGTCGTCTTGTCAAGTCCGGAACAGACATTATTGTCAGCGGGGAGCCATGAAATCGACGATCGGAGAGAGGCTGCGAACGGCCCGGGAAACCAAAGAGATGGACCAGTACACGCTCGCGGTGAAGACGGGGGTTGTCACGCGCACGTTGCAGCGCTGGGAAAAAGGAGAGCAGGTGCCGGACGGGATTGCAATTACGAAGATCGCGAAGGTAACGAATGTCCGGCCGACGTGGCTCCTGACGGGTGAAGGGGAGATGTACCCCTCGCCGGCCCGGCCGGAAAACGTCTACCCGCTTCCGACTTCCCCGAAGCGGAATATGCGCCTCGCGGAACTCCCTCTGGTCTCCTCCGTGCCTGCCGGGAAGGTCTCGACGATGTTCCATCCGGATTATGTCGATCACTACGTCACGGTGGACGACGTGAAAGACCCCGGAGCGTTCGCGCTGAAGGTGAAGGGGAACAGCATGGCCCCGCGTATCGAAGACGGAGACATCGTTGTTGTCTCACCTCAATCAGAGGCACGCAGCGGCGACATATGCGTCGTGAGGGTCAACGATGAGGACACGCTGAAAAAGGTGAAGTTCGAGGGGAATTATATCCACCTGATACCGCTCAATCCTGAATTTGAGCCGGTTACTGTGAAGAAGAAGGACATAAATTTCGTCTGGAAAGTCGTGAAGCTTATCAAAGAACTTTGACGCTTCTCTGCGGCCCTGCGGCCCGCCTTACCGGGAGAGTAACATGAGGACACTGGTCTCCAGCGGCAGTCCCTACGAACCGAAGATAGGTATCTCGCGCGCCGTCCGAACCGGGGCGTTCATCACCGTCGCGGGAACCGCGCCGCTGGGGGCTGATGGCATGACCGTCGGACGGGGGGATCCCCTGGTGCAGGCGAGGCGCTGCCTTGAAATTATTGCCGCGGCTCTCGAAGGGGCCGGAGCCTCTGTCCGTCACGTGGTGCGGACGCGGATTTTACTCACCCGGATTGACGACTGGCAGGCGGTGGCCCGGGCGCACGGCGAGATATTCGGGGAAATCCGCCCTGCAAATACGATCATGCAGGTGTCCCGTTTCATTGATCCTGACTGGCTTGTCGAGATCGAAGCGGATGCAGTCATCGACGCCCCGGAAGGAGAGTCCCCCTCCGGCACGGGTCCCGCGCACCGCCGCTAGTCCAGGAAATGCACGACCACGCCGTCCCGGAGCTTCGGCTCGAACCAGGTTGACTTCGGAGGCATGATCTTCCCCGCGTCCGCGATCGCCAGGAGCTCCTCAACCGACGTCGGGAAGAGGGCAAACGCGACCGCCATCTCACCGGTTTTCACACGGCGTTCAAGCTCCTGCAGTCCACGTATTCCCCCCACGAAATCGATCCTCTTGCTCGTCCGCGGATCGCCGATCCCGAGGACGGGTCCGAGGATCTCATTCTGGAGTATGGACACGTCGAGCCGCGCCACCGGATCGGGGCTGGCGAGAAGGTCTGCGGGGGCCTGCAGTGTATACCACTTCCCTTTCAGGTACATGCCATACTCACCCTTCCGTGAAGGCCGTGCGGGATGGGGACCCTCACGTACGTCAAACGTATTCCCGATCCGGGCGAGGAACCCGGCTGTCTGCAGACCGTTGAGGTCCTTCACGATCCGGTTGTAGTCCATGATCCGGAGCTGGTCGTGGGGGAACAGGACCGCGAGAAAGAAGTTGTATTCTTCATCCCCCCGGTGGACGGGATTGCCTCTGGCACGTTCATCCCCGACACGGGCTGCGGCGGCCGAGCGGTGGTGGCCGTCGGCGACGTACAGGGAAGTGATGCGGGCGAACTCCCCGGTGAGGGAGTTGATCTCTCCCGGATCATTGATCACCCAGAGCCTGTGGCGCACGCCGTCGGAGGGGGCGAAGTCGTATTCCGGCTCCCTGGCCCGGATCCCCTCGACGATCGCATCGATCGGCCGGCTCGCACGGTAGGTGAGGAAAATCGGACCGGTGTGCGCATTGGTGACCCGGACGTGATTCGTCCGGTCATCCTCCTTGTCCTTCCTCGTCAGCTCGTGCTTCTTGATTGTGTTATCAAGATACTCCCGGACCGACGCGCAGCACATGAGGCCGTACTGCGTATGGTCCCCCATGGTCTGTGAGTACAGATAGAGGCAGGGCGCCGGGTCTTCCACGAGGATCCCGTTTGCGATGAGATTCCGCAGGTTTTCCTTCCCCTTCTGGTACACCCGCTCATCGTAGATCTGGACATCCGGCGGCAGGTCGATTTCGGGCTTGCCGACGTGAAGGAATGAGACCGGGTTCCCCGCCGCCTCGGCCCTCGCCTCCTCCGAGTTCAGGACGTCATAGGGCCTGGCGGCGACACGCGCTGCATACTCCTTTTTCGGGCGGAAGCCCCTGAAGGGGCGGATAGTTGCCATCGAAAAACACCTGCGGTTGTGACCGGAGTCAGGCCGGGACGGGTCCGTCCTATTTCAGTGTCGGAAGTATCTTCTCGATTGCGGAGGTGACTTCCCTGACGTCCGCAAGCGTCAGCTCACCCATGTGGGCGATCCGGAACGTCTTTTCCTTCAGATCGCCGTACCCGTTGGAAATCTGCATTCCCTGCTTTCCCAGCGCATCGTTCAGCGCCTTCACGGAAAAGCCGGTCGTGTTTGTTATTGTCGTCAGCGTGACGGAGGCGTGTTTTTCCTCGGGGTAGAGCGCAAAGTTCTTCTTCGCCCATGCCCGCGTGTAGTCCGCCATCTGTCTGTGGCGGGTATACCGGTTCTCGAGCCCTTCCGCAAGAATCCTGTCAAGCTGAAAGTTCATCGCGAACATGTGTGACAGGGAAGGGGTCGCGGAGTACTGGTGGTCTTTCGTCTCGACATATTTATAAAGCTCCAGAAGGTCAAGATACCAGCCCCGGTATTTCACCTGTTTGCCGTGATCGAGGGCGCGCCTGCTGACGGAGGCGATGGCCATGCCGGGGGGGAGCGCGAGGGCTTTCTGTGTCGATGTGATGCAGACGTCAACGCCGAGACGGTCCACTTCGATCTTCGTTCCGGCCATCGAGCTCACCGTGTCCAGAAGCCAGATGACGTCCGGATATTTTTTTCTGACTTCCGCGATCTCTTCCACCGGGTTCATGATCCCGGTGCTCGTCTCATTGTGCGTGACGGTCATGACATCGTACTTTCCCGTCGAGAGGTACTTCTCGACGGTCTCGGCGGTCGTGGGATGGCCCCACTCCGCTTCGTGCTTGTCTGCCGGGACGTTGTTGGCCTCAGCCATTTTGTACCAGCGGTTGCCAAACGCGCCGACGGAAAATACGATTGCCCGCTTTGCGGTGAACGAACGGATCGATCCTTCCATGAGGCCGGATCCGGAGCTCGTGGAGAGGACGATCGGATTTTCCGTGTACATGACCTTGCGCAGTTTTTCGCTGATTTCGCGCTGAAGATTTGATGCGTCCTTGGACCGGTGCCCGATCATCGGCGTCGCCATCTTTGCGAGGACTTCGGGGGCGACTTCGGTCGGGCCTGGGATGAACAGTTTTTTGTGCATTGTGACCTCGTGAAATTAAACGATGGGAGGGTCTCTGAAAGGAACCGGGGTGCCGGAGAGAGTGCTGACCTGCTCTGATCGAAAAGTCCGGATTTTCCATTTGAAAAGCAATGCGGGATCCCGCCCGGGAATCTCTATCCCTGGGCGGGAGCCTCGCGCAGCACGGGGGGTTTGGCCTGGGAGGTGCGGACCCGCGAACGGAGTATGACCTGCTGGCTGTCCGGTTTTTCGGGGAATGCCGGCTCGGCCCGTGTGTAGCTGCCGTCCGGGTTCAGAACTCGCGCCCTGCTCTGGTCCGCGAGGGCGGTGACGAGAACCTCTTTCATGATTGTCGCCGTCAGGGCCGGGTCCTCCACGGGGAAGACGAGCTCGACCCTGTGGTCGAGGTTTCTTCCCATGAGGTCAGCGCTCCCGAGAAGGACCTCGGGGGCGCCCCCGTTCGCGAAATAAAAGACACGGCTGTGCTCGAGGAAGCGCCCGACGATGCTGATGACCCGGATGTTCTCGCTGATCCCCTTCTTTCCCGGGCGAAGACAGCAGATCCCCCGCACGATCAGGTCGATGCTCACCCCCGCGCGGGACGCCTCATAGAGCTTCTCGATCATCGCGGTGTCGGTGAGCGAGTTCATCTTGAATATGAGCTGCGCGTTCGCTCCCGATTTGGCATGGGAGATCTCCCTGTCGATAAGCGCGGTGAGCCGCTCCCTCAGGTTCACCGGCGCGACCGCCAGCTTCATGTAGGTGTCCCTGTTGGAATACCCGGTGAGAAAATTAAACACCTCGACCGCGTCCGAGGTGATATCGTCCCGGCAGGTGAAAAGACTGAGATCCGTGTAGATTCTCGCGGTTACCGGGTTGTAGTTCCCCGTGCCGAGGTGCACGTACCTGCGAATCGCGTCCTGCTCGCGCCTGACGACGAGCGCCATTTTTGCATGCGTCTTCAGTCCGACGAGCCCGTACACGACATGGATGCCCGCCCGCTCCAGTTGCTTGGCCCAGCCTATGTTGTTCTCCTCGTCGAACCTCGCCTTCAGTTCCACGAGCACCGCGACCTGCTTGCCGTTTTCCGCAGCCTCGATGAACAGGGGAACAAGGGGGGATTCTTTTCCGATCCTGTAGAGTGTCTGCTTGATCGCAAGGACGTTCGGGTCCCGGGCCGCGGCACGGATGAACTGGACCACGGGAGCGAATGAATCGTAGGGATGGTGCAGGACGATGTCGTTCCGGCGTATGGCGGCGAAGATATCGTCCGATTCATCTTCGCTTACCGGTGAGGCAGGATGGTACGGCCCGTCCTTCAGGTCCGGGCGGGGAAGTTTCATCAGGGCGGCAAGGTGACTGAGCCCGAGCGGAGGCCGGAGCCGGTACACCTCATGGGGGGTGACCTCGAGATTCTCCACGAGTATGTCCTTGATCCGGTCCGGCATGGTGTCCTGCACCCCCACCCGTACGACGGACCCGAACCTGCGCTGGCGGATCGATTCCTCGATCGACCGGATCAGGTCTTCCGCTTCGTCTTCCTGGATCTCGATGTCCGCGTTCCGCGTCACACGGAACGCGTATGACTCGATCACCTCCATGCCGGGGAAGAGCAAACCCAGATTGGCTGAGATGAGATCTTCCAGCCAGACGAACCGGGATCCCGGTCCGCTTTCTTCAGGTATCTGGACCAGCCGGGAGAGGACGTCGGGGACCTTGACGCGGGCAAAACGCTCAAGGCCCTCGGGCGTACGAACGACAACCGCCAGGCTCAGACTCAGATTGGATATATAGGGGAACGGGTGCCCGGGATCGAATGCCAGCGGCGTCAGAACGGGATAGATCTCACGGGCAAACAGATCGGTCAGTGAAGAACGCTCCTGCGGCGTCAGCTCCGGGATCGTCATGAGTCTGATCCCCGCAGCCGCGAGTGCCGGGAGGAGCTCATCCCGGAAACACGAGGCCATGTCCCTGATCATCACTTCGACCCTCTCGTGAATCGCCTGAAGCTGCTGCAGCGGGGTCCTGCCGTCCGGCGAGGATTCCGAGACGCCGGCGAGGACCTGTTCTCTTATCGCGGCGACGCGGATCATGAAGAACTCATCCAGGTTGGAGCTCACGATAGACAGGAATTTCACCCGCTCCAGGAGCGGATGCCTCCTGTCGCGTGACTCCTCCAGGACGCGCTCGTTGAATTCGAGCCAGCTCAGTTCGCGGTTGATGAAAAGAGCGGGGTCGAACACCCCGGGCGCGGGCCTTGTCTCGATATCCGCTGAGCCGTTCAGCTTTTTCTTCCGTCGGGGCCGGCCCGCGCGTGACCGCCCGGTCCCTGCCGCCGTTGCCTGAGCCTCAGGTATGTTGTTCACATCCGCAATCATGGGTACCCGCTGTGATGCAATCCATACTCAATTAGGAAACATCCGGCTGAAATTCAAGTTACGAAATTGTGAAAGGGCCGGATTCTTGACAATCGCGCGGATTCCTTGTACTTTGCTCCAGAATACACACAGAAAAGGAGTTGCCATGGGGATCAAAACCAGTTCACTCGACAACGGGATAGGTCTCATCGAGGCAAAGGGGTCCCTTGTGGGCGGTGACGAGACTCTCGAGTTGCGGCAGGCGGTTGCGGGTTTCATCGAGCGCGAGTACAGCAAGGTGCTCATCGATCTGGGAGGAGTCACCTATATCAACAGCACCGGCATCGGGG
>Ga0335084_10005678_pt1 | contig 12350 bp, 5 predicted proteins | sample Lox_Sample_44_FD_206721 | JGI IMG/M metagenome (GOLD analysis project Ga0335084, IMG submission 206721) | Soil microbial communities from Loxahatchee National Wildlife Refuge, Florida, United States - Lox_Sample_4.4 | ecosystem: Environmental > Terrestrial > Soil > Wetlands | place: USA: Florida...
CCCTCGCGGGGTCGCTGGTGGAAGCAAAAGGCAGATTTTTCACGACGAGCGAAGGGGAGTCCGGCGCGTTCCAGCGTTACCAGTTGTCCTGGTCCTGGTTCAATTCGCTCCGCGGCCGAACGCTCGTGCTCGCGACGAACATCAATGCCTGTGCTGCTCCGGGCGACCCGCCCTTCTACGGCCTGTGCTCACTCGGCTCGGGACGGTATGTGCTGCGGGGCTACACGCAGGGCCGGTATCGCGATCACTACGGCAACGTCGTTCAGGCGGAACTACGGGGACACACGAACGGGCGTCTGGGCGCGACCGTGTTCGCAGGCTTTGGCCAGGTAGCGGCCGGCCTCTCGGACGTTTTCAGCGCCCAGCTGCTGCCGGCGGGCGGCGTGGGCCTGCGCTTCCAATTGACGCAGAAATACCCGATGCACATGCGGCTCGATTATGCGTGGGGACGAGACGGCGGCCTGCTGTATTTCTCCGTAGGTGAGGCGTTCTAACCGCCCGATAGGAAAAAGAAAACGAGGGGCCGATCGGCGCCCCTCGTTTGCTCGATCACCGCTGTTACGCGCTCAGCGCGGCGCGCGCGGCGTTGCGTCGGGTGGCTCGAGAGTCTCATCCGGTTGCGCGTCGGTGGACGGCAGGTACCGGGCGGTGCCGACGATCCGCCGTGCCGCCACCAGGTGCTCCGCGAACCAGCGACCGCGATCGCCATCGCTCAAGCCGTCGTAGCGCACGCCGCCACCGGTCGCGGTCGAGTGAATGATGCGCTCGTGACCGGCGTAAATCGCGACGTGATCGATGGTCGAGCCGTCGCTCGCGAAAAACAGGAGATCGCCCGGACGCGCGGCGCCGATCCGCAGCGAAACGGCGTCACCGCGCTGCGCCATCTCGCGCAGCGTGCGCGGCAGCCGCACCCCTTCGCGGGCGAACACATACTGCACGAATCCCGCGGCATCGAAGCCGCCATACGGCGTGCTGCCGCCCGTGCGATACGGGACATTGACGTAGCTCTCGGCGACTTCGAGCACGCGCGTGGCGAACCGCGCCGCGACTTCATCCGATACCGGCGGCGGCGGCGAAGGCGGCAGGCTTCGGGGCGCCGCGGGCGGCGGAGGCAGGGACTTGGGCGCGGTCTCGTGATGGCTGTGCCCGCCCCAGCTCAGGGTCATGCCGAGGGTGTACTCGAGATTCTCGCGCAGCCCCGACGCGTATCCCACGTTGTTGTCGAGCGGCCGGCGGTACCGCGCTTCAGCCTGAACGCCGAGCGCCCCGAACAATTCGTGGCGCGCGCCCACGCCGTAGCTCACGGTCGCGAAGCTCGAATCGGGTCCACTGTTGACGCGCAAGCCATAGCCGCCGATTCCGGCGAATCCATACGGCGAGAAGCCGAGCAGCAGCGCCTTCAACGCGGGCACCGTGCGAAACGGCTCGAGCACCAGGTCGGCGTTCGCGGACCAGGCGCTCACATTCAAACCCCAGCCACCCGACGCGTTCCGGCAGCCATAGCGGCTGCAGTTCACGACTGGGGTCACGCTGTTGTCGGTGCTGTTGTCGAAATGCATGGCGCCACCGAGGCGCATGCCAAGGATGCCGCCGAACTTCGCGAAGCTGATGCCGCCGAACACGGGGCTGCTCGAATCTTCTTTCCGCGCCGCGAATGCGGTGAACACCCACGGTTTGGACGAGCTCTGGGCGACAGCGGGAGAAGTGAATGACGTGAAGCCGAGAGCCACGGCGGCGAGGAGGGCGCTCCGCCGGTGTTTCCGTTGCAACAAGTCGTGAGACATGGGCGCTCCGAAACCAGAGGGACGTGCACGCGCTGCACCGACTAGACACCGATCTTTGGGCTTACCCCATCGGCGTAATTCCCCTCGCGCGTTGATAATGCAGGTGATTTGAGCATCCGGCAATGTCCCCCCAACGCGGTGGTACGATTCCTGACAGTGTCTGTCCTTCGAGGATGCCCGAAGCGTTCCCGGTTCGGACGTCCAGGCCATCCAATTGAGTTGGGGGGACTTAGGCGGCCCCTGACATGACTGAGTTCCTCGGCCCCTAGTAGAACAGATCGTCGTCCTCGAGCCGCGTGACATTTCCTTGGGCATCGAGCAGGTACACGACGACCGCGTAGAACTTCTCGTAGGTGTAGACCCCGCCCATGGGGAAATCCGGGACCACGCTCCCGAGATCTCCCACGAGATTATGCAGGAACGCGACATCGGGAACGCCGTTCGGCGGCCCGAACGAGCCGTCGCGCAAATGGTAGACCACGAACGTGCCGAGGAAGTCGTGATCGGGATCGTCGGCGGCGAGGTCCACCCGCACGGCCGAGGTCGCGACGTAGTAGGCGTTGAACACGGCGGCGGTCGGCGCGCGCTGACTCTTCCGCAGCTCCTGCTCGCTGATGAACGAAGAGTTGCCAGCGCGATCGAACAGCCAGATGACGCCACAGCGACCGGCAAGGTCCGCGTCGGTCAACCCGGTTTCGAAGGCTCCGAGTACGGTGATGGTGTCGCGATTCAGGGTGCGGCCCGCGTAGAGTCCGCCGATCAACCGTTTGCCGCCCAGGATGCTATTGCGGCGGCAGTCGGTGATGTCCCAGTAGTAGCGATCGATGTCGCGGTCGTGGTCGATTCCGGTGAATACCAGACCGGCCACGCCGTTCACGTACGACCAGTGCACGCTCGCGAGCGTCGGGCTGTGCGCCAGATCCGAGCACCACACGGCGAAATCGAGATGGGCGCCTCCGGACGAGTCGATCACCACGCTTTGCCGCGACCCGCCATCGCTCGAGACGATGCAGTTCGGTGCCACGCCACCCAAATCGACCGTGGTGCGTCCCGGGGGAAGGCCCTCGAACTCGAGCGTATCGCGCGAGCGTACGAGGCCCGTCTGCTCGTGCCCCGCGGCGTCCACCAGGTGATAGACATACTCCGAGTCCCGGGGCCCATCCGCCCGCACGCTCATGAGCAGCTCGGGGGTGCACACCACGAAATACCGCACGAGGGTCGTGTTCGTATTGGGGGCGATGGGAACGATCTGCTGTCCCTCGCGGCTCTTGCACTGCGGCGGCAGTCCCCCGATGTCCACGACATACGTGGCCGGCTGGAGCGAGACGATCAACGTGTCGTATGGCTTCAGCTTGATGACGGTATCGATCGGGGCGACGCTGGTATCCTCGGACAGAGTGATTTGCCGCACGTGATAGCGATACTGCACCCCCGCAGCCGCGGGCGTCGGCGCCACGATCGTCGCCACGACGGCGAGGTACGGCGGGCCCGACGGTCCCGTAATCCCGTTACAGGCGAGTGCGAACAACAGGCAGAAAGCCGAAAACGTCCGGGCCTTTCGGCCCGGACGCGTTCCGCCAATCTGCGACAGCGCTACTTCGTGGTCGCGGTCGTGAAGCCGCGGGTCCATCCGGCGTACCATGGAATGTTGCTTCCCGTACCGTTGGCCGGAGCCACCGCTCCGTAGTAGGGAGCGTCTTCGAAGGTAAAGTTGTTGATGGTTCCCGGATTCGGCGCCGTGGCCAGCGTGGTGGGCGCGGAACCGGGCTTGGGCCGGAAGTCCGGCGTCTGGACATCCAGCGGGTTCACGAGGTAGTCACCGTTCACGTCATCATTGGTGTAGACGGTGATGTGGTTGTTCGCGTTGGCGATGTACAGCGCCTCGAGATTCGTCCCGGTGAACGCGGGCGTGGTGTACGAGCCGCAGGCATGGACCGAGCCGTCCCCGGCAGGAGGAGCCGAGACGCCGGGGTCGTTGCCGTCCGGATCACCAGATACCGATATCGTCGCGCCGGTTGCGCCGGGGGGCGGCGTTGCCGTGGGTCCGAGACTGATGAGTGCGTAACGCAGCATCCCCGACCCGGTGCCGTCTTGATCAACCGCCGTCGGACAGATTCCCGTAAACGACTGAGTTGGTCCGCCGCCCGCCGAACCCGAGGGCTGATCGAAATCCAGCCCCACGGAGTAGCGGTACGCGAGCGCGTTGCGGATCGTGCCGGAGGTGTTCTGGCGAATAATGAACGCCTGGTTCACGCAGTTGGCACCCGGGCTGCCGGTGGGCCCGAGCTGCGTGAGGCACGTGGCAGGCAAACCGGTCGTTGAGGTGTAGCGGAACGGCTGTTGCTTGCCCACGCAGGTGACGTTGTAGATCGTCGGGTTCGACCGCGGCAGCGCGTCGGGGTTGCCGGCGTCGATACCGTTGTTGTCCATCTCGAAGCAGCGGTCGCCGTTCGTGGAGTCAGCCTGTACGATCACGAACTGGACACTGCCGCGATATCCCAGGACGAAGTCGAAGTTGTCGTCCTCATTGCCAACTTCCAGCGCGTGCTTGATGTTCACCGTACCGCCGAAGTATTCGGTGCCATCATCGAGCGATGCGTAGGACTCGATGTAGTCAACCAGCGTGTGATTGCCGACGCCGTTGAAGGTGATGCCGTTCCGCTCCTTCGTGGCTGCAAACCGGGCGCCGCCGTACTCGGACCGCACATAGCGGATCACGCCGCTCGAGTCGGCGTCGTTGCATCCGCCGTACAGCGTGCCGGCATCCGACTCGTCCTGCTCTTCGATGCAGCCGCCCGTGCTGCGACCGGCAATGACCGGGCTGGCATGATCGGACGACGGTGAGTCGGCGTTGATCGTGGCGTTGCCGCTGATGATCAACCCACCCCAGCACCCCGGCCAGCGGGTATTGACCGGCTCGCCGCGCGGACCCACGAACGTGGGCAACACGCAGGTGAAGACAATCGGCTCGAGCGCCGTGCCATCCGCAATAATCCGGGCGTCCCGCTGAATGTAGAACGTGCCCTGTCCCGACCCGACCCCACCCCCGCCGAACACGCCCGTGCCGTACCACCCTTCGATCCGGGTGCCCGGCTGAATCGTGAGCGTCGCGCCGCCCGTGACATAGACGTTGGCGGTTGTCGCATCGCCGATCTGATAGATCGTGTCCTTGAAGAACGTCCGGTCGGCGGTGATGTTCGTATTGATCACGACGCGATTGCTGGCAAACTGCGTTGGACCACGGCCGGGGATCACATCCCCCACGACGGCGGTCGCAATGTTGACGCTCTTGTTCGACACCGCGACGACATCGAGCACATTGATGATCCCATCAGGATTGGCCGTCCCCGGTTCCACACCGGGACGCGGCGAGCCGTTCGTCCCGCCGTTGACGGGTCGCACATTGCCGGCGATCACCGCGTCTCGGTTGGTGTTATCCATCAGCACCGTAAGACCGACAGAAATATTCGAGAGGTAAACGACGTCGAGCACGTTGATGTTGCCGTCCAGGTTGGCGTCGCCGTACTTGAGGTTCGGCGCGTACTGTCCCGGCGACAGCTTGGGACGGGTCGCGATCGCCGGATCCTCTTTGGGCGCGAGCCGTGCCGCCCAATCCGCCGCCGTGAGGCGAACGGGAGTGTCGACCACGAGATCACGCGCTTCCATGAGAATCCGCGGGGTGGCACGCGCCACGTCGTTGTGCAACGTTGCGCCGCCCTCGAACTGGTACTCGAGGCCGCCCGTGTAGCCGGGCTTCTGCACTTCGAAAATCAACGTGGCGGTCCGCGCGGCGAGCCCGGCGGACTCAATAGAAATGACCCGGACGATGCCCCGACTCGCGGCCTGATCGTTGACGAGCACGAGGTTGGACCCGGCCGACTGCCCCTTATACGCCAGACGCGATGCGTCGAAGTGCACGTACCCCTGCACGCCCTGCAGCGCCTCTTGCAGTGACGTCTGCACATTGATCGCGACGGCGACCAAGTCACCCGGCGCCGCGCTCTTGGACGAGACCTCGAGCCCGGCCGTCACCGGCTGCTGCAGATTCATGGCGACCGGCAGCGACCGGTCGTCCAAGCAGGCGGCGGTTACCACCGTGGCCGTCAAGAGCCACGGCGCGACGCGCCGCCCGAGAGAATTGAGAGCCTGCATTCTGCCTACCTCCTGTATAGGTGAATCCCCGCTGCCGGGCCTTCCGGCCCGGCAGCGAGGTCGCTCACGTCATCACGGAATCGACAGCGTGCCTTCGTGCTTCTGCGTGTTCGGAATCAGGTTGTTCCCGCCGCCGCTCGAAATCACCTCGAGCGAGGTGTTTGTGGTGGCGGTTTGCGTCGTTCCGGCACCAACCGTGAACGTGCACACCGCGACGACCTGCGCCGTCGTCGAGCCTGCTCCGTTCTTGAAGTTCAGCATGCTGAAGCTGCCCGCCGTGGTGCTGTTGGCGTTGATGTTACTGAAGGGCGACCCGGCACCGTTCGCGCAGCTCGAGAACGTCAGGCGACCGGTCGGGTACGTCACCGTTGCCTGGAAGGTGTTGAAGTCATCCGCGCCAGTGCCGTTCACCGCCGGATCGTTCAGCGTGCTGGGATCGAAGCTCAGCGTCAGCGTGACAGTGCCGCCGGTGATCGTGCCCCACACCGCGTTGTACTGATAGAACGCCGGTGGCGGGACGCAGTTGACCGTAAAGTTCACGGTCGCCGTGCCGCCAGCGGTCAGGCCGGTGTAGCTCCCGGCGGCCGTGGTGCAGCCAGCAGGGAGGTTCGACAGCGCCACGGAGCCATTGCCGGCGCCCGTGCCGAGGCCGATCTGCACGTTGCTGTTCGAATACGTGAGGCTGCCAACCGCGATCGTGACCGAGGAGGGTGACGTGCCGGAGGCCGCAGGCGTCGCGGTTACGATCGTGCCGCCGAAGTCAGGCGTGGCGGTGCCCGTCCGCGTGATGGTACCCGACACGCTGCCCGTGAGCATTGTGCAAGTGACGCTAAAGTTCACGGTCGAGGTGTTGCCGGTCGTCACGGTCGTGGCCTGCGAACCGGGGTCGGTGCAGCCGGCCGGCAGACCCGACAGCGATACGGTCTTGGGGCCGGTCGTGACGTTGTTCAGTGTGTAGTTGCCGGTCCCGTTGGTGGTGCTGTTGAAGCCGCCCACGTTCGCGGTCACCGTCACGCCGGACAGCGCGCCGCGCTGCGGCGAGGTGACCGTGCCCGAGATGGTGCCGGTGGGCGCGGGGCCCGAGTTCTGGAGATCCGCGGCGACGATGATCTTCGCCGAGAAGTTCGCGACGGTCGGATCGATGTCGAAGCCGACGGTACGGGAAACGGTCGTGGCGCCAGGAGCGATCGGCGCCGTATACGTCTCATAGCGATAGCAGTCGTTCGAGCCAGCCGGGCAGTCTGCGTCATTGAAGAAGTTGAACGGCGTGCCGTCCCAGTCCACGCTCGGCGCGACTTCGCCGCGGTTCGGCAGCTCGACGATCAGCGAGTCGCCGCTTCCGCCCACCGAGACGCCGCCGCTCGTGACCGTCACGTGCGTGGCGAAGGGGAACATCAGCACGCCGGAAACGCCTGGGGGCGGCGTGGGGAACGTGGGCGTGATCAGCTGCACGCTCGAGAGCTTGTTCGTGATGCTGAGATCGAACTGCACGCGAATCTTGCCGGTGATGAAGTCGCCCACGTTCGACGCGTGGTAGTTCGACGCGGTGAGCGTGATAGCGTCGCCCGCGATCAAGGAGAACCGGGGCCCCACGATCGAGGTGCTGATCGCCGACTTCGGCGCGATGGCACTTGCGGCATTCACGGTGGCGCTGGGGGCGGAAATGGAAACCTGATGGGTCTGGGTGTTGACGTAGAACACGAACGCGGCGCGCGTGAGCGCCGGATTATCGGGCGCGTTGCCCGGGACCGACGGTCCCGACGCGACTTCCGTCCCGTGTTCGCACGCCGCAACCGTCAACGCGGCGAGCACCGCCATGGCTCGGACGGCAAACAACCGAGCGCCGGCACGGCGGGAAGTTCGGGCATGCTGCATACCACCTCCGGAGATGTGAGTAGATGCGAACGAACTGCGCCCACAACCTCACATCCGGATGTGAAACGGCGGCGGGGGTTCCTGTATCAGTTACGCCAAGATCGGGCGGGACTCGTCAGGCTTTTCGGCGCGGGATTGCTTGCGATTCTTCGGCGCTTCCGGCGGGAGTCTTGGCTCTCATGTGACCCCGTTGTGACAGTTCACGGCGCCTGCACCGTGCCTTCGACCACGGCGGTGTACGCGCCGTAGCTGAATGAGCCCGTCGCCGCCGTGCCGAGCAGCGTGCCGAGTGCGGTCGCGGTGGTCGTAGCGGAGCCGCTCGCGCCTTTCACCTTGAACTGAATGCGCGCGATCGTGATCAATCCTGTCGAGTTGTTGTCGGACTGCACGCCCGAGCACACGAGCTTCCCTGTCGCCGCGTCGGTCGGATTTACCGATCCGGCGCCGCCGCCGAAGTTGAAGCTGTAAAACGTCATCACGTTCGGATCCCACTTGAGTGAGTCGAGGCGCCACGTATACAGCGCCTCGGGGCCGTTCGTCTGGGCAATGTCGGTCGAAAAGTCGAGCGTAATGTTGAGCGCCACGATCGAGTCGACGCCCACGGGCCCGAAATCGTTGCGCCAGGTGAACGGCTTCGAGCTGCCGCCGCTCGTGATGGTTGCACTGGTTTGCGCGGCGCCCGTGGCCCCCTGGTTGTCGGTCACGGTGAGTCGCACAGTGAATGTTCCGGATGCGGAGTACGCGTGGGTCGGCGCCGAGCCGCTGCCGCTCGACCCGTCGCCGAAATCCCACGCGTAGCCCGCGATCGAGCCGTCGGGATCGCTCGAGCCCGCGGCGCTGAACGAGATCGGCGTCCCGGCCACACCGGTGTACGGACCGTTCACCACGGCGATCGGGGCCTGGTTCGTTCCTCCCCCGCCGCCGCTCGTAATCGTCGCCGACGTCGTCGCACTCGCCGTGAGGCCCCCGTTATCCGTCACGGTCAATCCGACCGTGTAGGTCCCTGCGGCCGCGTAGATGTGGGTCGGCATCGCTCCGTTCCCGTTTGTGCCATCTCCGAAGCTCCAGCTCCAACCCGTGATCGACCCATCAGGGTCGGACGACGCGCTGCCGTTGAAGCTCACGGCTACCCCCGCCGTCCCACTATATGGGCCGCCGGGCCGGGCCGTGGGTGGCTGATCGCTGCCGCCTCCACTTCCGGATGCCACAGTAAACGCTGCTTCACTGCGGCGGACGAGGGGAATCAGATTGTCGCCATTGGCGTCTGACAAAATGTCGAACGACATGTGTGGGGCCGTGGAGGCACCCGCCGCCCCGATCACCGTGAAGTAGAACCGCGCGAACGCTGCCGAGTCGACGGGACCGGTGCCGTTGACGAACGCCTGCCAGAACACCGTGCCCGGTGTTCCAGAATTCGCGGTCGTTTGCCAGAGGGACCCTGTGTCATAGCGCGGCAACCCATTGACGCTGTCGACCCGCAGAACCGTTGCGTCGTACGTGAGCGCTCCTTGAACGGTAGTGATATCCTGTCCGGGCTTCCGAGTCAGGTCGATAGACGCGGTCATCGACACGTGGGCGTCTTTGGGAGCCGTCGCGCTCGACCACACCGTCTTCCAGACCAGCGGCTTCGTGGGGTCTTCGGGTTGCGTGCAGACCACGGCGAACGACTGGCTCAGATCGTCGAGCGCATTCACGCGCACCCTGACGGTCGCGGCGCCGGGCCCGCCGGTCACGGCGCAGTTTCCCGCGACCCCGCTCAGCTCGATGGTGTACGTGCCGGGCTTGAGCGCCAGCGGTCCCACCGTCCCTGCCGGGACCTTCACGCCGACTTCCTGATGGAAGTATGCGGTCGAGTCGTCGAGCACGCCGCTCACCTTCACGCCATAGCCATCGGCGTCGAGACTGTCGCCGGTCGTGGTGACGTGGATCGTGAGCGCTCCAACGTGCGGATCCTTACAGGAGATGTTGAACGTCGAGTATTTGAGCGTCTCGAGCCCCTGCTCGGTGACGGTATCGGTCTGCTGCGCGCCGCCGGTTACCGTGCAATTGGTGGGTACGCCCGACAGCGTCACCTGGTAGATCCCTGACTTGAGCGGGCCAAAGCGATGCGAGTCGATCCCGCCGATGATCGCGTCCTCACTCACGCCGGACCCCGACAGGTGCACCTTGTACCCGGCCGCCGGTCCCAACTCCACCGGTGCCGTGGCCGCCGTCGCGACGATTCCCGGCACCGGAGCCGTTCGCGCCCCGATGATGAGACTGGGCGATGACTGCACGCCGTTCAGTGATATCGAGACGACCCGATAGCCGTAGATCGTTTCGGGCGCGAGCGAATCGTCCGAGTACATCGTGGTGAACTGCGATGTGATCTGCGTCAGGGGGGTGAACGCGCCGGTGAGATTCGTGCGCCGCTGGAGGATGTACCCGGAGGCCGCCGCCACGCGTGACCAGCTCACGCTGATCGTATGCTGATCGAGCGCCTGGGCCCAAATCGAATCCGGAGGCGGCTCCGCCATGCCCATGCTGACAGGATCCTCGCACGCCAGGAAACCGGCGAGGGCCGCGAGACCCATGGCCCCGAGAAAACGTTGCAGTCGACCGCCCGCCCGTGTCATGCCAAACGGCGCTCGACCTCAGAAGTCATACGACAACGACAAGGACAGGGTGATCCCGGGATCGTAGTGCTCCACCGTCTGGAACGGTTCCGCGTCCTCCACAATCGTGACGCTCGATTGCGTGAGATTCTTTCCGGAGATCGACAGGTTCATGCGATGGTTGAAGATCAGCCGCATTTTTGCGTCGAGCTGCCCGCGTCCGTTTTCCACCCAGTTCGGGTTGGGATAAGGCGCCGCGCCCGGTTGCTCCTTGTTGGCATACGTCGCGATGCGCTGGCCGAAGTAGTTGTAGAGTACGGAAAACGTCACGTGCGAGCCGGGAGGCTCGTAGGAGAGATAGCTGTTCACCACGATCGGCGATTGCCCGATGAACCGGCGCGCGTTGATTCCCTGGTCGGGCTGGGGGGTGATCGTCGCATCGACCAGCGTGAGGTTCACCCCGGCACCGACGCGGCTGAAGATCCCCGGCAGGAAATCGAGCAGCCGCCGGACCTCGAACTCGAGACCCTTCAAGTCCGCGCTCTCACCGTTGACGACGCTGCAGATATTGTTGGGATTGTCGTTGCTGCCGGTGGTCCTGAGCTCCCAGATCGGGTCCTTGAAGTACTTGTAGAAGCCGCTCACGGCCACGATCTCGCCAGGCCGCGGGTACATCTCCCACCGGAAATCGCCGTTGGTGATCAGACTGGAATTGAGGTCCGGATTCCCGACCTGGGTGCAGGCGCCGAACGGGCCCCCGAAGTTGTAGCTGCCCGGTGCGATTTCGCGGCTATCCGGCCGCACCGTTGTGCGGTAGGCGGCGAACCGAAGATTCATCCGCTCGTTCAGAGTCGCCGTCAGATTCGCGGACCATAGCGGGTCCGTCTCATCCTTCGGGATGACGCCGGCGTTTGCTGCGCTAGCGGTTGGGTAGGTGCTGTCCGCGCCAAACTTGAGCCAGTTGCCCTCAGGATCGTTGCCGCCCGGCTTGACCTGGACGTGCCAATGCTCGACCCGCACGCCGCCGACGAGCCGCAGCCAGCGCAGCACCGGGACGTCGAGCATCCCGTATGCGGCGCCTACGTTGTCGTCCGCGAAAAACGGATCGTTGTGCGTGCCGGGGCCGATGTAGGCGAAATACGACCCCATGTATTCCGGGGCGAGCGCCTGATCGGGGGGCAGCGTCTCGATGAAGCCGTCAACGCCTGTCGAAGGCGCTGTCGCGCCGTTCCGGAAAATGTTGAGGTCACGTCCGTCGTAATCGCGCGTCTTGGCCCGGTAATAGCCGCCGAACTTGAACAGCGCATCGGAGGGACGGCGCAGCGAAATCGGCACCGACCAGTCGAGCTGACCGCTCCGGGTCAGGTCGTCCAACGAACGCCAGGCTCGGAACGCTCCGAGCTGGGGTCCCGCGCCCGGCTCGAGCTGAGTCAGGTAGCTTGCGTAGTGATTGTCCGGGTCGTCGATGGCGGCGTGGCCGTAGGTGCCGCGCCACTCGACGTTGGTTCCCCAAACGCGGTGTTCTCCGACTAATTGGGTTTGCCAGAGATAGCGCTCGATGTAGCGCACCAGGTAGTCCTGCTCGAATCCGGACCCCTTCGGTCCCTGGCCCGACATACTGATGAGATCGCCGGAGCGGGTGTACATCGTCCGCGATGTAAACTTGTTGGCGGTGCCCAGCTTGTAGGAGAAGTTGGCGACGCCACCCCAATCGATGGTGCCGTGGGACTCGGCCTCGAGCAAATAGATGTTCTTGATGCGGTCGGGCGTGTACGTCACCTTGCTGTTATACGAGAGCGACAGCAGCGCCCCGAACGAGTGTCCCGATCCCTGCCACTGGTTGCCGTACGTTCCGCCGAAGATGAGCCCCGGGAGCATGTGCTGCGGGACGGGATTCCACACCTGGTCCTGAAACCCCTGGAGCACACCGCGCTGAACGGATAGG
>Ga0335084_10005679_pt1 | contig 12350 bp, 10 predicted proteins | sample Lox_Sample_44_FD_206721 | JGI IMG/M metagenome (GOLD analysis project Ga0335084, IMG submission 206721) | Soil microbial communities from Loxahatchee National Wildlife Refuge, Florida, United States - Lox_Sample_4.4 | ecosystem: Environmental > Terrestrial > Soil > Wetlands | place: USA...
CGATCGCGCCGAGCGACTCGGGCTCGTCCATCTCGCCGTCGCCGCAGAACACCCACACCTTGCGGTTGGCGGTCTGCGCCAGGCCGCGCGCCTCGAGGTACTTGAGGTAGCGCGCCATGTAGATGGCCTGGATCGGGCCGAGGCCCATCGACACCGTCGGGAACTGCCAGTAGTCGGGCATCAGCCACGGATGCGGATACGACGAGACGCCCTTGTGGTCCACCTCGCGGCGGAAGTTGAGCAGGCGGTCTTCGGAGAGGCGGCCCTCCATCAGCGAGCGCGCGTACACGCCCGGCGAGGAATGGCCCTGGAAGTAGACCAGGTCGCCGCCGTGGCCTTCGTGCGGCGCGTGCCAGAAGTGCTGCTGGCCGGTGCCGAACAGCGTGCCGACCGAGGCGAAGCTCGCGATGTGGCCGCCGAGCTCGTCGTCGCTCTTGTTCGCGCGCGCCACCATCACCATCGCGTTCCAGCGGCAGATCGAGCGGATGCGCTCCTCCAGCGTCACGTCGCCGGGCGAGCGCTCCTCCATGTGCGGCGGAATGGTGTTGATGTACGCCGTGTTCGGCGAGAACGGGATGTACGCGCCCGAGCGGCGCGCCTTGTCGATCAGCCGCTCGAGGAGAAAGTGCGCGCGCTCGGGCCCTTCGCGCTCGAGCACCGCCTCGAGCGCGTCGAGCCACTCCTGCGTCTCCAACGCGTCGGGATCGTTTGCGGCGGGGAACTGGGGGACGGCGGACATGGAGCCTCGAGCCGGGGGAGCCTTCGGGTCGTCGTATTATGCAACACATGCCCGCAAGAATTCTCGACGGCAAGGCGCTTGCCGCCTCGATCCGGCTTGACCTGAAGCAAGAGGTCGACGCTCTGGTGCGCCGCGGCGTGCGGCCCGGCCTCGCCGTGATCCTCGCCGGCGACGATCCCGCCTCGAAAGTCTATGTGCGCAACAAGACGCGCGCCTGCGAGGAAGTCGGTGTGCGCTCGCAGCAGATCGACTATCCCGCCTCGGTCACTCAAGCAGAGCTAATCGCTCGCATCAGAAAATTGAATGCGGACCCGGCGGTGCACGCCATCCTCGTGCAGCTGCCGCTGCCGAAGCACCTCGACGCCGCCACGGTGCTGCATGCGGTCGCGCCGGAAAAGGACGGCGACGGCTTCCATGAATCGAACCTCGGCGCGCTGCTGGCCGGCCGCCCGACGGTCGTGCCGTGCACGCCGGCGGGCGTGCTGCGGCTCATCGAGCACGCGGGCGTGGCGCTTGCAGGCAGGCACGCGGTCGTCGTCGGCCGCTCGAACATCGTCGGCAAGCCGGTGTCGCTGCTTCTCTTGCAAAAAGACGCGACCGTCACCATCTGCCACTCGAAGACGAAAGACCTCGGCGCGGTCTGCCGCCAGGGCGACGTGCTCGTCGCCGCGGTCGGGCGCGCGAAACTGGTGAGCGGCGCGATGGTCAAACCGGGAGCCTGCGTGATCGACGTCGGCATCAACCGCCTCGCCGACGGCACGCTCGCCGGCGACGTCGACTTCGACGCGGCCAAGAACGTGGCCGGCGCGATCACGCCGGTGCCGGGCGGCGTCGGCCCGATGACGATCGCCATGCTGCTGGAGAACTGCATTCATGCTGCCGCAAGACAACCCTCTTCTTGATTTCTCCGGGCTGCCGCAGTTCGAGCGGATCAAGCCCGGGCACGTCGCGCCCGCGATGGAGCAGCTGCTCGCCGACGGCCGCGCCACCATCGCGGCGGTGACGCGCGCCGCGCCGAGCTGGGACGCGTTCGTCGCGCCGCTCGAGGACGCCAACGAGCGCATCGGCCGAGCCTGGGGACAGGTGTCCCATCTGCACGCGGTGATGGACACGCCGCCGCTGCGCGAGGCGTACAACGCCAACCTGCCGAAGGTCACGCAGTACTGGACCGAGCTCGGCCAGAACGAGGCGCTGTTCGCCAAGTACAAGGCGCTTTTCGCTTCTCCACCATTTGCCTCCCTTTCCGGGGCGAGAAAGCGCATCGTCGAGAACGCGATCCGCGACTTCCGCCTCGGCGGCGCCGAGCTCGCGCCTGAAAAGAAGGCGCGGTTCGGCGCGATCCAGGAGGAGCTCGCGAAGCTGGGCGCGAAGTTCTCCGAGAACGTGCTCGACGCCACCAACGCGTTTTCGATCGTCGTGGACGAAACGCGCACGAGGGGAATTCCGTCGGACGTCCTGGAAGCGGCGAGGGAAGCCGCGCAGAAGGACGGCAGGCAGGGATGGAAGTTCACGCTGCACGCGCCTTCGTACATGCCGGTGATGCAGTACGCCGACGACCGCGCGCTGCGCGAAACCCTGTACCGCGAGAGCGCCACGCGCGCCTCCGAGTTCGGCAGGCCCGAGTGGGACAACACGCCGCTCATCGCGCGCATCCTCGAGCTGCGCCGCGAGGCGGCGGGCCTGCTCGGCTACGCGAACTACGCCGAGGTATCGCTCGAGCCGAAGATGGCCGAGTCGCCCGCGCAGGTGCTCGCGTTCCTCGACGACCTCGCGCGCCGCGCGCGGCCGTTCGCCGAGCAGGACGTCAAGGAGCTGAAGGAATTCTTCCCCGACCTGCAGGCGTGGGACGTGGCGTACGCGTCCGAGAAGCTGCGCGCCAAACGCTACGCATTCTCCGACCAGGAAGTGAAGCAATACTTTCCCGAGGACGTCGTCCTCGCGGGCCTGTTCCGCGTGGTGGAGACGCTCTACGGCCTGAAGATCGTTCCCTCGCCGGCGCCGGTCTGGCATGAGGACGTGCGCTTCTTCGACGTGCGCGCAGCCGACGGCGCCGCATCGTCCACCCTTGTCGGGCAGTTCTACCTCGATCTCTACGCGCGCGAGACGAAGCGCGGCGGCGCGTGGATGGACGACGCGCGCGGCCGCCGCCGCAAGGACGGCGCGCTGCAGACCCCGGTCGCCTACCTCAACTGCAACTTCTCGCGACCGGTCGGAGGAAAGCCCGCGCTCTTCACGCACGACGAGGTGCTCACGCTCTTCCACGAGACGGGCCACGGGCTGCACCACCTGCTGACGCGGATCGACGACCTTGGCGTGTCGGGGCTGAACGGCGTGGAATGGGACGCGGTCGAGCTGCCCAGCCAGTTCATGGAGAACTTCTGCTGGGAATGGGACGTGCTCAGCCACATGACGCGCCACGTCGGGCCGGGAGAAAAGCAGGGCTCGCCGCTGCCGCGCGCGCTGTTCGACAAGATGATCGCGGCGAAGAACTTCCAGAGCGGGCTCGGCTTCCTGCGCCAGATCGAGTTCGCGCTGTTCGACATGCGGCTGCACTCGGATTTCGACCCGGCGGCGGGGCGCAGCGCGCTGCAGGTGCTGGAGGAAGTGCGCGACCGCGTCGCGGTGCTGCGCCCGCCCGCGTACAACCGCTTCCCGAACAATTTCGGCCACATCTTCGCCGGCGGCTACGCGGCGGGTTACTACAGCTACAAGTGGGCCGAAGTGCTCTCCTCCGACGCGTACAGCCTGTTCGAGGAGAAAGGCGTCTTCAATCCGGAAGCGGGTCGGCGCTTTCGCGACGAGATCCTCGCCGTCGGCGGCAGCCGGCCGGCGGCCGAATCGTTCCGCGCCTTCCGCGGCCGCGAGCCGAGCGTCGAGGCGCTGCTGCGTCACAATGGTATGATCGCCGCATGAAACGCGCCGCACTGTGCGCGATTCTCCTCCTCGTCACCGCCGCCGCGTCGGCGCAGCAGATCTATCGCTGGACCGACGACAAGGGCCGCGTGCACATCACCGACACGCCGCCGCCGCCGTCCGCGAAGGACGTGCAGAAGAAGGGCGCGCCCAGCGGTCCTGCGACTCCCGGCGAGCAGCAGCCCTCCTTCGACCTCGCGCTCGCGATGAAGGAATTCCCCGTCGTGCTCTACACCTCGCCGCTCTGCAAGGAGGCGTGCGCCAGCGCGCGCGCGGCGCTCAACAAGCGCGGCGTGCCGTTCCGCGAAGTGCAGGTCTGGGACGTGGCGACGAACGAGATGCTGAAGAACGTCTCCGGCAGCAACCAGGTGCCGACGCTCGTCGTCGGCTCGAGCGTGCAGCAGGGCTACGAGCAGGGCGCCTTCGATGCGCTGCTCGATTCGGCGCGCTATCCGAAGGCCGGCGTGCTCGCGCCGCGCAACCAAGCCGAGCCGCCGCTGCCCGAGGGCTACACGCCGCCCTCGGATAGCGCGCCGCCGAAGGCCGAGCCGGTCAAGCCCGAGCCGCGGCCCAGCGGGCCGTACGCGCCAGGCGCGCCGCCGCAGCGCTCGCAGACGAGGTGACCCAGGGCCGGCTGCGGCTCGCGACCTGGAACGTCAACTCGCTCAGGGTCCGCCTGCCGCATCTTCTCGAATGGCTCGCGCGCGCTCAGCCCGACGTCGCATGCCTGCAGGAAACGAAGACCGAGGATCGCAATTTCCCGCTCGGCGAGATCGAGGCGGCGGGCTACCGCGTCGCCTACAGCGGGCAGAAGACCTACAACGGCGTCGCCATTCTCTCGCGCACCGCGCTCGCGGCCGAGGCGCGCGGCATCCCGGGCTTCGCCGACGATCCGAAGCGCGTCATCGCCGCGACGATCGAAGGCGTGCGCGTCGTCTGCCTTTACGCGCCGAACGGGCAGGAGCCCGGCTCGGAAAAATACGCGTACAAATTGCGCTGGTATTCCGCATTGACGTCATGGCTGGCGACCGCTCTGCAAGAAGCGAAATACCTGGCGGTGCTCGGCGACCTCAACATCGCGCCCGAAGCGCGCGACGTGCACGATCCGAAGCGCTGGGAGGGCAAGATCCACTTCTCGGAACCCGAGCGCGCCGCGTTCCGCGCGCTGCTCGAGCTCGGCTTCAGGGATGCGTTCCGCCTGTTCGATCAGCCGGAGAAACAGTTCACGTGGTGGGATTACCGGCTGGCGGCCTTCCAGCGCGGCTGGGGCTTGCGCATCGACCATGTGCTGCTCTCGCCTCAGCTCGCCGCGCGCTGCAGCTCCTGCGTGATCGACGTCGAGCCGCGCAAGCTCGAGCGACCGTCCGATCACGCCCCGGTGATGACCGAAGTCGAGCTCTAGTCGATCTGCCGGTAGGCCGGCAGCGTGAGGAACTCGACGTAGTCCTCGGCGATCAGCCTCTCGAACAGGCGCGCCGCCTCGTCGAGCTTGCCTTCGGCGCCGCTCGCCCTGGCCTTGTCGAGCTCCTCGACGAGCAGCGTCTGGAAGAGATCCAGGCTGACCTTGCGGCCGTCCTCGAGCACGCCTTTCGGCGAGCGGATCCACTGCCAGATCTGCGAGCGCGAGATCTCGGCGGTGGCCGCGTCTTCCATCAGGTTGAACACGGGCACGCAGCCGTTGCCGGCGAGCCACGCGCCCAGGTACCGGATGCCGACCGAGATGTTGTTGCGCAGCCCCGCCTCGGTGATGGGCTTCTCCGGCTTGAAGTCGAGCAGGTCCTTCGCCGTCACTTGCACGTCGGGCCGCTGGCGCGCGTACTGGTTCGGCCCGGGCATGTGATCGTCGAACACCTGGCGCGCGACCGGCACCAGGCCCGGATGCGCGACCCAGGTGCCGTCGCAGCCGTCGGTCACCTCGCGCAGCTTGTCCTGGCGCACCTTCTCGAGCGCCGCCTGGTTCGCGGCCGGGTCGTTCTTGATCGGGATCTGCGCCGCCATGCCGCCCATCGCCGGCGCGCCGCGCCGGTGGCAGGTCTTCACCAGCAGCAGCGCGTACGCGCGCATGAACGGCGCGGTCATCGTCACCTGCGAGCGATCGGCGAGGCAGAAAGCCTGGTTGGCGCGGAATTTCTTGATGCAGGAAAAGATGTAGTCCCAGCGGCCGATGTTGAGGCCGGACGAATGGCTGCGCAGTTCGTACAGGATCTCGTCCATCTCGAACGCCGCGAGCACGGTCTCGATCAGCGCGGTCGCCTTGATGCTGCCGCGGGGAATCTGCAGCTCGGTTTCGGCAAAATCGAAAATCTCGTTCCACAGCCGCGCCTCGAGATGCGACTCCATCTTCGGCAGGTAGAAGTACGGGCCGGAGCCGCGCTTGAGGAGCTCGGCGGCGTTGTGGAAGAAGTAGAGCGCGAAATCGAAGATGCCGCCCGACACCGGGGCGCCGTCGACCAGCAGGTGCTTCTCGTCGAGGTGCCAGCCGCGCGGGCGCGGAATCAGCACCGCGGTGCGCTCGGCGAGCTGGTAGCGCTTGCCGTTCTGCTGCAGGCTGATCGAGCGCCGCACGGCGTCGCGCAGGTTGACCTGCCCGTCGATCATGTTGTGCCAGGTCGGGCAGTTCGCGTCCTCGAAGTCCGCCATGAAGGTCGAGGCGCCGGAGTTGAGCGCGTTGATCACCATCTTGCGGTCGGTCGGCCCGGTGATCTCGACGCGGCGATCGAGGAGATCGGCGGGCTGCGCCGCGACTTGCCAGTCGCTCTCGCGGATGCGCTTCGTTTCCGGCAGGAAGTCCGGCAGGGCGCCGGCATCGAATTCCTTCTGCCGCGCTGCGCGACGCGCCAGCAGCTCCTGGCGACGCGATTCGAAACGCTGGTGCAGCTTCGCGACAAAGTCGAGCGCTTCCGGCGTGAGGATCTGCGAGAACTCGCCGGTGGCGCGGCCGAGAACGGCGATGTCCTGCGCAGGGGCGACGGAAATTTGCATTGCAGCATTCTATGAAACCGAATGCGGCACTGCAACATGAATTCCTGATCTGATCGGAGTAGGCTCGCCTCCCGGCTAGCAAGGCGCCATTTCATATGGTGAGAACGCCATGACCTACAAGATCCTCATCTTCGGTGCGTCCTACGGCTCGCTCCTCGCCACCAAGCTGCTGCTCGGCGGCCACGAGGTGAAGCTGATCTGCGTTCCGGCCGAGGCCGAGCTGATCAACAGGGAAGGCACGCGCGTGCGCGTGCCGGTGAAAGGCCGCGAGGGGCTGGTGGAGATCGATTCGCGCAAGCTGCCCGGAAAACTCTCCGCGGCGACGCCGGCGCAAGTGAGGCTCGCCGGCTTCGACCTCGTCGTGCTCGCGATGCAGGAGCCGCAGTACCGCTCGCCCGGCGTGCGCGAGCTGCTCGACGCGGTGGCCAAGGCCAAGCTGCCGTGCATGTCGATCATGAACATGCCGCCGCTGCCCTATCTCGCCCGCATTCCCGGCCTCGCCATCGAGAAGCTGCGCGGCTGCTATACCGATCCCGCAGTGTGGGACAGCTTCGATCCGAAGCTGATGACGCTGTGCAGCCCCGATCCGCAGGCATTCCGTCCGCCCGAGGAGAAGGTCAACGTCCTGCAGGTGCGCCTGCCGACCAACTTCAAGTCGGCGCGCTTCGCCGGCGACGCGCACACGAAGATCCTCAAGGACCTCGAGCGCGACATCGAGGCCGCGCGCTTCGACGGCATGGAGCTGCCGGTCAAGCTCAAGGTGCACGACTCGGTCTTCGTGCCGCTCGCCAAGTGGGCGATGCTGATCGCCGGCAACTACCGCTGCGTCACGAAGGACGGCATGCGCCCGATCAAGGAAGCCGTGCACAGCGACCTGAACGCCTCGCGCACGGTCTACAACTGGGTGGTCAAGCTGTGCGTCTCGCTCGGCGCGAAGGAAGCTGACCTGGTGCCGTTCGAGAAGTACGCGGCCGCCGCGAACGGCCTGGCGAGCCCGTCCTCCGCGGCGCGCGCGCTTTTCGCCGGCGCGCCGAACATCGAGCGCGTCGATCGTCTCGTGCAGGCCATCGCCGCGCAGAAAGGCCAGAAGCTCGAAGCGCTCGACGAGGTGGTGCGCCTGGTGGACGCCAAGCTCGACTCGAACCGCAAGGCAGCGCAGGCGCCCGCCGCCGATGCCGCCGTCGGAGCGGCGCGCAAGAAGAGCGCCTAACTGTGCTCGTTCTCCGGCGGGGGCTTGCCGCCCTCGTCGATGCCTAGCTCCTGGATCTTGCGGGTGATGGTGTTGCGGCCCATGCCGAGCAGATTCGCCGCCTCGATGCGCCGCCCGCCCGTGCGAGCGAGCGCCTTGTTGATGAGCGTGCGCTCGAAGTCGCGCCCGAGCGCATCGAGGATGCCCTTCTCGCCGCGCGTCAGCCGCCGCTCCGCTTCCTGCGCGAGCGCGCCGAGCCAGTCCGAAGCGCTGGCCGCGGCCTGATCGCGGAATTCGGCCGGCAGGTCGGCGACGTCGATGACCTGCCCGGGCGCCATCACGGTCAGCCAGTGGCAGAGGTTCTCGAGCTGGCGCACGTTGCCCGGGAAAGCGAGCCGCGAAAGGTGCAGCAGCGCTTCGTCGGAGAAGCGCTTCGGCTCGACGCCGAGCTGCTTGCCGCTCGCCGCGAGGAAGTGCCGCGCCAGCAGCGGAATGTCCTCGGGACGCTCCTGCAGGCTCGGCAAGCGCAACCGGATCACGTTCAGGCGGTGATAGAGGTCCTCGCGGAACGACCCGTCGCGCACGCGCTCTTCGAGGTTCTGGTGGGTCGCGGCGATGACGCGCACGTTGACCTTGATCTGCTGATGGCCGCCGACGCGATAGAAGGTGCCGTCGGAGAGGACCCGCAGCAGCCGGGTCTGCAGCTCGGCCGGCATGTCGCCGATTTCATCCAGGAACAGCGTGCCGCCCTCGGCCTGCTCGAAGCGACCGCGCCGCTGCTGCTGCGCGCCGGTGAAGGAGCCGCGCTCATGGCCGAAGAGCTCCGACTCGAGCAGGTCCTTCGGCATCGCCGCGGTGTTGATGGCGATAAAAGGCTTGCCGGCGCGCGCACTGTGGCGGTGCAAAGCCCGGGCGACAAGCTCCTTTCCGGTTCCTGATTCGCCGGTGATGAGCACCGTCGCGCTCGACTGGGACAGCCGGCCGATCGCGCGGAAGACCTCCTGCATCGCGGGCGCCTGTCCGAGGATCTCGGGCGGCTCCGCCAGCGGCTCGACCGCTTCCGCTTCGCGCCGGCTCTCGTCGAGCGCGCGCCGGATCAGCTCGACCGCCTGGTCGACGTCGAAGGGCTTCGGCAGGTATTCGTACGCCCCGCCCTGGAAGGCGGCGACGGCGCTGTCCAGATCCGAATACGCGGTCATGACGATGACCGGAACCGCAGGATGACGCTGCTTCACCGCCTGCAGCAGCTCGAGGCCCGACTGCCCCGGCATGCGGATGTCGGAGACGAGCACTTCCGGCGCACCATCGGAGAGCGCGTCGAGCGCCTCCTGCGCGGTCGAGAACGAGTTGAAGGCGATGCCTTCGCGGCTGAGCGCCTTTTCGATCACCCAGCGGATGGAGCGGTCGTCGTCGACGATCCAGACCGGTTTCATGTCAGCGGCAGCAGGATCCTGAATATTGTGCGGCCCGGCCGCGATTCGAACTCGATGACCCCCTGGTGATACTGCACGAAGGTCTGCGCGAGCGAGAGTCCCAAGCCTGTTCCGCCTTGTCGTCCCGAAACGAGCGGGTTGAAGATCCTGTCGCGGATCTCATCCGGCACTCCCGGGCCGTCGTCGACTACCTGCAATTCTAATGCCAGGCGATGGCGCCGCCGCAGGATGGTGACCTGGCGCACCGCGCGAGTCCGGAAAGCGACCTGCCGGGCGCCCGACTGCGCGGCATTGCGCGCGATGTTGAGCACCGCCTGGATCAACTGCTCGCGGTCGCCGTGCGACTCCGGCAGGCTCGGGTCGTAGTCGCGCCTCACCTCGATGCCGAACTCGGCGCTCACCAGGGCCCGCACGTGCTCGAGGATTTCGTGAATGCCGAGCGGCTCGATGCGCGGCGCGCGGCTCGGCGCGAGCATGCGGTCCATCAGCGCCTGCAGGCGATCGGACTCCTTGATGATCACCTGCGTGTACTCGCGCAGCTCGGGCTTGTCCCTGGCGAGCTCGCGCTCGAGCAGCTGCGCCGAGCCGCGCAGCCCGCCGAGCGGGTTCTTGATCTCGTGCGCCAGGTTGCGGATCAGCTCGCGGTTCACCTGCTGCTCGAAAACCTGCCGCTCCTCGCGCGCGAAGCGCAGCAGCTGCTCGAGCGGGCGCAGCTCGATGAGCAGCACCGGCGCCCCGGGCGCGCCGAAGCCGTCGATGCCGGTGATGACGCACGAGAGCGGCACCGCCTCGTGGCCGGCGCGCTCGTAGCTCACGTTCTGCGCCGCGTAATCCCAGTGGATCGCGCGCGCCTCGCGCAGCGAGCGCTCGAGGGCCACACGCTCGGCGAAGAGCGGCGGGAAGGGCTGTCCGAGCAGGCTCTTCGCGCCGGTGTCGAGAAGGCTCTCGGCGGCGGGGTTGGCGTAGCGCACGACCAGGGCTTCATCGAGCGCGACGACGGCGGTGGGAAGAAGGTCGAGGCCGGCGAATGCTCGCCCGAGGGAAGCCACTTAGCGCAGGTTGCTGAGCTCTCGCCTGAGCGCTTCGATGTTCTTCTCGTGGGTCTCGACGTTGTCCTTGTACGGCTGCAGGCCCTGGTGCGCCTTCTCCAGCGCCTCCTGCTCGGCGTAGAGCTCCTTCTGCAGGATGTCGCGCTGGCGGCCCTTGGCGCTCGCCCGCTCCGCCGGAGTCTCGCGCGGAAACGCGCGCGCCTCGCGCGTGGCCGCGGGCGAGGGCTTGAATTTCTGCGCCGGGACGACGTTCACTTCGCGCGAAACCAGCTCGCACTTCTTGCCCGCGGTGTCGCGCTTGTCGGAGGTATAGAGCGGCCGGCCCGTCCCGTCGACGCACTTGAAAATCTCGGTCACCTGCGCAGCCGCGATCGCCGGCAGCGTGCCGAAAGTCACAAGAATCAAGGCCCTAACGAGCGTCATGGAACGCCCAGTCTACCCAAAAAACGAAAGGGCGGCTGACTGGCCGCCCTTTCCCACTGCCACAGAACAACCTCTTACGAGGCGTAGTACATGTCGAATTCCACCGGGTGGGTGGTCATGCGGAAGCGGGTCAGCTCCTCGGTCTTGAGCCCGATGTAGGCCTCCAGGGTGTCCTCGTCGAACACCCCGCCCTTCAGCAGGAAGGCATGGTCGTCCTCGAGGCACTTCAGGGCTTCCTCGAGCGAGGCGCACACGTGCGGCACGCGCGCCGCCTCCTCCGGCGGCAGGTGGTAGAGGTCCTTGTCGATCGGATCTCCCGGATGGATCTTGTTCTGCACGCCGTCCAGGCCGGCCATCAGCATCGCGGCGAAGGCGAGATACGCGTTCGCGGTCGGGTCTGGAAAGCGGACTTCGACGCGGCGCGAGTTGGGGCTCGAGACGAACGGGATGCGGCACGAAGCCGAGCGATTGCGCGCCGAGTAGGCGAGGTTGATCGGCGCCTCGAAGCCCGGCACCAGGCGCTTGTACGAATTGGTGCCCGGGTTGGTGATCGCGTTCAGCGCCTTGGCGTGCTTGAGGATGCCGCCGATGTAGTGCAGCGCGAAGTCGGACAGCCCCGAGTAGCCGTTGCCGGCGAAGAGGTTCTTGCCGCCCTTCCAGACCGATTGGTGCACGTGCATGCCCGAGCCGTTGTCGCCCACCACCGGCTTCGGCATGAAGGTCGCCGTCTTGCCGTACGAATGCGCGACGTTCCACACCGTGTACTTGAGGATCTGCATCCAGTCGGCGCGCTGCACGAGCGGCGCGAAGCGCGTGCCGATCTCGCACTGGCCCGCGGCCGCGACCTCGTGGTGGTGCACTTCGACTTCCACGCCCTGCTGCTCGAGCGCGAGCGAGATGGCGTTGCGGATGTCGAGCAGCGTGTCGGTCGGCGGCACCGGGAAGTAGCCGCCTTTCACCGGCGCGCGGTGCGCCATGTTGCCCGACTCGTAGTCGATGCCGGAGGACCACGGCGCTTCCTCGGACTTGATCTTCACCGAGCAGCCCGACATGTCGACCTGCCAGGTGACGCCGTCGAAGATGAAGAACTCGGGCTCCGGGCCGAAGTAGGACACGTCGCCGAGGCCGGTCTGCTTGAGATACGCTTCGGCCTTCTTCGCGATCGAGCGCGGGTCGCGGTTGTACGGCTTCTGCTCGATCGGGTCGTGCACGTCGCAGCTGATGTTGAGGACCGGCTCGTCGGTGAACGGGTCCATGCGCGCGGTCGAGGCGTCCGGCATCAGCAGCATGTCGGAAGCCTGGATGCCCTTCCAGCCGGCGATCGAGGAGCCGTCGAAGGCGTGCCCGAGCTCGAACTTCTCCTTGTTGAAGTACCGCACCGGCACGCTCACGTGCTGCTCCTTGCCGCGCGTGTCGGTGAAGCGGAAGTCGACGAACTTCACTTCCTTGTCCTTGACGAGCTTCAATACATCATCAGGCGTCATCGCCATCTCAGGCTCTCCTCAGCCGGTTTGGTTGGTATCGTGCTAAATGCGGTAGTCCGGCGTTTCAGCAGATTCCATGCCAAACGCCGGTGCTGGTTCCTGGGGCATTCTACTCATCCGCAGCGCACCGTATAGGGG
>Ga0335084_10005680_pt1 | contig 12349 bp, 11 predicted proteins | sample Lox_Sample_44_FD_206721 | JGI IMG/M metagenome (GOLD analysis project Ga0335084, IMG submission 206721) | Soil microbial communities from Loxahatchee National Wildlife Refuge, Florida, United States - Lox_Sample_4.4 | ecosystem: Environmental > Terrestrial > Soil > Wetlands | place: USA...
CGGCCGTCGCCCAGAAGGCATCGTCCTCGGGGCGCAGGTTGTCGCCACCCGACGGCCACGCCGAGAGCGCGACGCCCTTGTAGCCTTCCTTCTTCGCGCGCTTGAGCTCCGCGACCGACGTCTCGATGCCGACGTTCGGCGTCTGGAAGATGCCGATCAGACGCTCCGGATCGGCGGCGCAGAAGCCGTCCTTGAGCCACCGATTGTACGCCTGGATGCCGGCCAAGTGCGCTTCCTTGTTCTGCTGCTTCATGAACGTCAGCATCGCGCGCTGGGGCGGGTAGAGGATCTCGGCGTCGACGCCGTCCTCGTCCATGATCGCGAGGCGTTTGTCGCCGATGTAGCAGCCCGGATCGATCTCGCGCTGAGCGCCGTTGGTGGGCTTGCCGAAGCGGGCGCCCGTCCACTTGAGGTCCTCGGGACGCGTGCCGACGCAGGTGACGAGGCCGAGCGGCTCGGGCGTGGTCGCTCCCATGTACAGCCACGCGTGCCCGCCGTCCTTGTCCTCGACCAGCTTCGGGGCGGTGTCGAGGTACTTCTTCTCCAGCCACTTGTCCCACAGATCGGGCGGCTCCAGGGTGTGCGAGTCGGCCGAGATGATGCGGTATGCGCGTGCCATCCGAGGTGTCCTCCAGGGGGGTCTGCGTTAACGAACGAACGTTCATACCAATACCGGCACGGTCGAGCCAAGCCCCCCGGCTGGCTTGACCGGACAGGGGCCGGGGCCGCAGGGTCGGGGTCCGATGGGGGGTGGGCTCGGACCGCACGACCTGGTGCTGTGCGCCGGAACGCTGCCCAGGGCCAGCTTCGGGGAGCGCGTCCGGGCGGCCGTAGCGGGGGGCTTTCGCGGCATCTCCCTGTGGACCCGCCACTACGAGCGCGAGCGCGCGACGGGCGCGACCGACGCCGACATGCGGGCCATGCTGGCGGACCGCGGCCTCGTGGTCTCGGAGATCGAAGCGCTCTCGGACGTCCTCGGCACACCCGGGACCTCGAGCGGACCGGGCGATCGCGAGGTGACCTGCTACCGCATCGCCGACGGCCTGGGGGCGCGATCGCTCAGCATAGCCGAGGGGCCGGGTGCGCCGGGTGCTACCGCCGTGCTCGCCGCCGACTTTGCCGCGATCTGCGATCGCGCCGCAGCCCACGGCCTCCTCGTCCACGTCGAGTTCTGGCCGGGCTCGCGCGTCGACCTCGCGACGGCGATCGCGGTCGTGCGCGAAGCGGCGCGGCCGAACGGCGGAGTCCTCGCCGACAGCTGGCACATGGCGCGGGGACCGGGATCGGCGGACGTGTTGCGTCGCGCGACGGACGTGCCGATCCTCGCGGTCCAGATGAGCGACGGCACGCTTGCCCCGAGTGGCGGGGACTACGTGCAGGAGACGATGCGGCGCCGGCGGCTTCCCGGCGAGGGCGAGTTCGACCTGCGCTCGTTCGTACGGCTCGTGGACGAGCGCGGCTCGCGCGCGCCGATCGGCGTCGAGGTGCTGTCCGACGCGCTCGCCACGCTCGCGCCCGAAGAGGTCGGACGCCGCGCCGGCGCCGCCGCACGCGCCGTGATCGGGCGCGCCAGGGAGGAACGATGAAGATTCCGGACGACGTCGCCGAGTTCCTCGGCCGCCACACCCGCGCGTTCCTGCTGACGCGGCGCCGCGACGGCGCGCCGACCATCCACCCCATGACCGGCTTCTTCGCCGACGGGCGGATGACGATGTCGACGTACCGCAAGAGCGCCAAGGCGCGGAACGTCGAGCGCGACCCGCGTGCCGGCTGCCTGGTCGTGAACGGCTACGGCAAGGACGACGCGCGCGGGGTGGGGCTGCGCGGGCGCGGCAGCCTACGGCAAGCCGAGCTGGCGGCGATGCCGGCGACGGACCGTGCTGCGCCGAAAGTCTCGGACGGCGTCGCGGGCCGTGTCGCCGAGCGCATGGCGTCGGGGAAGCGGATCTTCCTCGACGTCGAACCGGACGAAGCCGCGTTCGTCCAGCGGCTGTGGAGCGAGTGAGCGATGCCGCGCGAAGCGATCGCCATGACCCGCGACGAGCTGCTCGCGTTCCTGGGCGCGCAGCGCTGGGCGGCCCTCGCGACCCTCGATCCGGACGGCACGCCGGTCGGCGACCTCGTGCCGATCCGGCTCGACGGTGACGAGCTGCGCTTCGCCGTGCCCCGCGGGGCGCGCTCGCACGCGAACATCGAGCGCGACCCGCGCGTCGCCTGTGCGGCGGACGAGTTCCCGTCGTACTACGAGATCCGCGGCGTGGTCGCGCACGGACGGGCGACGGTGCGCGCCGGCAGCCCGCTCGGCGCCGACTGGATCGAGTACGGGGTGCCGCTCGACGACACGTCGAGCTTCGACTTCCGGAAGATCCATCGGAAGTACTAGGCGATCAGGGGACCACGGCGATCGAGAGCGGGAAGCGCGAGACGAGTCCGCTGACGTCGACGCTGACCGCCGGCCCGGCAGGCACCGTGCTCGGCGACGAATCGTTGAAGCAGCAGAACCCCGCGTTGAAGGTCCCTCCGGCGAGCATGCAGTCGCCGGCGGTCGATGTGCTGGCGTAGGACATCGTCACTCGGGACTGGATCGGATCGCCAGCGTAGTACGCCGTCGATCCCATGAAGAAGGCCGGGCGAAGGAGCCCGTTGAAGGCTTGGACGAGCGGGGCGCCCGCGCAGTTGGAGGCCTCGTAGACGAGGCGCACGAACGTCGAGAAGCGGTCGGTATGGACGGCGGTGCCGACGACTACGTCACCGATCCGGAGCACCGTGCCGAACTCTTCTTCGGCGAACAACGTCGGCGACAGCCTCTGCCCGGCGGCGTCAATGAGCTGCCCGGCCGGACCGGGCGCCCCGGGATCGCCCGGGGCTCCGGGTGCGCCGACCTTGCCGAGCGTCGTGAGATCAACCGGCTTCTCCCGACGCTTGCACGTTTGCCGGACGCGAAGCGCTCCGGAACGCGTGGTGCACAGGACGTCGGCGTGGCTCGACACCACGACACCCGTGATGAGGACGAGTACCACCCCGGCGACGGTGCGCCTCACGGCACGACCTCCGCGTGGAAGGGTGGCGCGAAGCCGAGGCTCGCGAGATCGAGCGTCATGGCCACGCCCGCATCCTCCGTCCCTCGGTCGGACATCTCGCAGCACAGGCCGCTCGGGAGCACGACGCCCCCGCCGTTGGTGCAGTCGGTGGGTGTGGTGTCCGCGAACCCGTTGCTCAAGATGTGCACCGGCTGCAGCGGCAGCCCCGGGTAGTAGAGGGTCCCCCCAATGGTGACGGTGCGGGGCGCGAGGGGTTCGAACACTTCCACGTACGCCGTGCCCGAGCAGTCGCTGGTTGTGTACGCCAGCGCCCTGTCCGCAGGAAAGCCCGACGTGTCGGCGCGCACGATCACCGCCTGGCCGCCAGCAACCATGAGGACGTTCGCGCCCGAGACCAGCGGTCCGACCGACCGCCCGTTGGCATCGACGACACGAGAGCCGCTCCCCGGCGGTCCCGGGTCGCCCTTGGGGCAGACCGCGCCCAGCTGGACGAGATCGAGTTGCGTCTCCTTCTTCTTGCACTTCTCGCGCAGGATGACCCCGCCAGCGCGGTTCTTGCAGAGGACGGCCGCGAAACCGTGTCCGAGATCGATGACGAGAAGTGCGGCGAGCACGATCGCCGCGGTGCGCGTGGTGTTCATGGCGCGACCCGTACCACGGGTCGCGCCGGTCGGGTCAACCCCGTCTCAACCCTTGGCCGGCATGGACACGACGCCGCGGAACGGCGCGAATGGGGGCGCCGGCGCATGCGCGGTGCGGAGCTCGTCACGCAGGCAGAGGGCGGCGCGCGTTGGCGGCACCGCCGTGACGGCGGTGACCGTACCGTCGGCGCCCACCTCGACGTAGAGGTTGAACGGGGCCGCGGCGACGTTGCCGACGCCTCCTCCGAGGCAGCCGCGGAGCGCGTCGGGTCGCGCGACGAGGAGATCGCCCGAGAGGCTCGCGCCGTAGGCGGCACCGCCGGGGCTGTCGCGATCGGCGGCGATGGCGGCCGACCAGGTGAGGAGGCCGCGCACGTAGCTGTCCGCGTTCGCGCCCGCGATACCGGAGCGCTCGAGCGCGAGGCGCAGGTTCGAGTTCGCGGCGCCTGCCGACGGGTTCAGGCGCACCGCCTCGCTGAAGTGGTGCAGCGCGCTCTCGACGTCGTTCTTCTTCAGGAGGAAGACCCCGAGGTCGTTGTGCGCGCGCCAGTAGCCCGGCTCGATCGCGAGCGCGGCCCGATACTGCTCGGCTGCCTCGTCGAATCGCCCGAGGCCGTCGAGCGCGACGCCGATGCCGTGCGCCGCCACGACGTCGCGCGGGTCGATGCGGAGCGCCGCCTCGAAGTGGGGCATCGCCTCGGCCGGACGGCCGCCGTTCGCGAGCACGCTGCCGAACGCGTCCTCGACGACGGGGTTGTCGCCCGTCACCGCGAGGGTGTGCTCGAAGAGCGTCTCGCTGCTCTGCCAGTAGCCCACCTGGCGGTACGACGCGGCGCCGAGCGCGATCGCGCAGAGGAGGGTCGCGCCGGCGAGCGCCGCGCGAGCGGCGCGCGATCCGCCCGCGCGATCGAGCGTCCATGCGACGGCGATGAAGAGGCCGATGCTCGGCAGGTACGTGAAGCGATCCGCCATCCCCTGCCGGCCGGCCTGGAAGATTCCGATCGCCGGCAGCAGACCCACGACGAACCAGGCGAGGCCGACGGCGATCCACGGCCATCGCGACCGGGTCGCGATCGCGATCACGCCCGCCGCGGCGAGACCGAGCGCCGCGCCTGCCACCGTGAGCCCGGACCATCCGGCATACGGGTAGAAGACGGCGAGATCCGCGGGCCAGATCGTCTTCCACACGTACCACGCGTACGAGACGACGCCGTTGGCGATCCGTGCCGGGAGCGGACGGCCGGCCAGCGCCATGAGCCCGCCCTCCGACTGCGCGGCGCCGAGGTTGATCGCCGCGGCGGCGAGCGCGAGGGCGATCAAGGGCGCCTTTTCCAATACCAGGTCGGTCAGCATGAGCGGCTCGCCGTTGTCGGCGAGCTTCCCCAGGCGGCGGAGCGGCCACACGTCGAACAGGACGAGGAGGATCGGCAGCGTCACGAGCATGGGTTTCGAGAGCAGGGCGAGCACCGTGCCCGCGACGACGATGCCGTACGTGCCGCGGGTGGGCCGTCGGACGTAGCTCACCCACGCGTTGAGCGTGAGCAGGCCGAAGCACGCCGAGAGGACGTCCTTGCGCTCGGTGATCCAGGCGACCGACTCGACGCGCAGCGGATGGAGCGCGAAGAGCACTGCGACGGCGGCGCTCGGCGCGATCGCTCCGGTCGCTCGCACGAGGAGCAGGAGGAGGAGTACCGCGTTGGTCGCGTGCAAGAGGACGTTGACGACGTGCGGCCCGCCCGGCGTCACGCCGAAGAGCGAGACGTCGAGCATGTGCGACGTGAACGAGAGCGGCATCCAGAGCGCGCCGCGGCTCGCGAAGAACGCCTGGCGCAGGCCACCGAGCGTGAGGCCGTCGCGCACGAACGGGTTGTCGGTGATGTACGCGGCGTCGTCGAAGTTGAAGAAGCCGGCGTGCCGGATCGGCGCGTAGATCGCGCCCACCGCCACGACGAGGAGCGCCGCGATCGCGGCGAGCGGGGCGCGTCGAGCCATGGGTCCGAAAGGAGCAACGGCCGTGCCACGCGCCCCGACCGCAGCGCGGTCACCGGCGGCGCCAGAGGGTGCCAACCGGCTGACACCCTGTTGGACCGGCGACCTACTCCCGGACGAAGGCGGCGATCGCTTCGGCGGTCTCGGCCGGTCGCTCGACGTGGGGGTTGTGGCCCGAGCCCGCGACGACGACGCCGGTCACGCGCGGGACGCGCGCCAGCATCTCGGCGTAGTCGTCGGCGCCGAGGATCGAGCTGTTGCCGCCGCGCACGAGCAGCGTGGGGCAGGGGATCCGGCGCAGGCGCTCGGGGAACGCGGCGTACGGATTCGGTCCGTTCGGATCGCGGCCGCGGAAATAGCGCCAGTCGAACTTGCTCGTCCACGTGCCGTTGCCGTCCTCGCGGACCGAGTGCGCGCCGATGTAGCGCAGCGTTTCCACCGGCACGTCGCCGTCCTTGGGGAAGAGACGGAAGCTCGCGACGCCCTCCTCGCGCGACGTCCAGGCGGGCTGCGGCATGCGGCGGAAGCCCTTGCCGGAGCGTACGAGCCGATCGCCCGACGGGTCGAGCGGGATGTCGACCGCGACGAGGCGCGCGAGCGGTGTTCCCTCGGTCGCCGTCACGACCGCGAGGAGCCCGCCGTTCGAATGGCCGCCGAGACTCCACGGACCCGGCGCGAGCGTCGCGAGCAGCTCGCGGATGACCGGGACCTCGACGTGGACGTAGCGCGACGGCTCGATCCACGGGCTGTCGCCGTGGCCGGGGAGATCGACCGCGAACACGTGGAGCCGATCGGCGAGCCGCGCGGCGACGAAGTCCCACCAGCGTGCGTGCGCCATTCCGCCGTGCAGCAGCAGGAGCGACGGCCGGCCCGGATCGCCCCATTCGACGACGTTGACGTCGCAGCCCACGGCGCGGACGTGGCGGAGGCGAGGGGTGGCGGGCAGGTCGGGCACGGCCCGCAGGTTGCCAGGCGATCGGCGATTGGTCTACGCCCGGGACGCATGCGGCTCGGGCTCGTCACGCCCATCGTCACGCGTCATCCGGACAACGACGCATCCTGGACCGAGGACGCCGGCCCGGCGGAGATCGCCGAGATCGCAAGGGCGGCCGACCGCCTGGGCTTCCATCACCTCACCTGCAGCGAGCACGTCGCGATCCCGGCCGGCGTCACACGGGTGCGCGGCGCGCGCTACTACGACCCGCTGGCGACCTTCGGCTTCCTCGCCGCCCAGACGTCGCGGATCAAGTTCGTGACCCACGTGCTCGTGCTCGGCTACCACCACCCGCTCGCCATCGCGAAGCGCTACGGGACGCTCGACCGGATCGCCGGCGGCCGGCTCGTGCTCGGCGTCGGGGTCGGGACGCTCGAGGAGGAGTTCCGCCTGCTCGGTGCCCGGTTCGCAGGGCGTGGTCCCGTCTACGAGGACGCGGTTCGAGCCCTGCGAGAGAGCTTCGGGCAGCGGGAGCCGCGCTACGAGGGCGCGTACTTCCGCTTCGAAGGGTTCGTCGTGGATCCGTGCGGCGTGCAGGCGCGCATTCCCATCTGGCTCGGGGGGCGGTCGCCACGCTCCCTGCGGCGCGCCCTCGTCCAGGGCGACGGCTGGGATCCGTTCGGGCTCGACGTCGAGCGGCTGGGTGCACTGCTCGGTCGTGCGAGGGATTGGCCCGAGTGGCGCCAGCGACGGACGCCCTTCGATCTCGTCCTGCCGCTCGATCGCCAGCTCGACGTGACGCGGGCCGACGAGCGCCGGACCTTCCTGGATCTCGTGGCGCGCTACCGCGCCCTCGGCGCGACCGTGTTGAATCTGCGATTCCGCCATACCAGTCTCGCCCACTATCTCGAGCAGCTCGAGATCGTTGCTCGCGAAGCCACCTGAAAGGAGACGCATCATGCCCACGCTCGACGAATTCCTCGGCAAGCTCGTCGGTGATCTCGGCGCCGTCCTGTCGGCGGCCCTGGTCGGCATCGGCGACGAACTCGGACTCTACAAGGCGCTCTCGGGCACCGGCGGGCTCACGCCGGCGGAGCTCGCGGATCGCACCGGCACGGACGAGCGCTACGTTCGCGAGTGGTTGTCGGCGCAGGCGGCCGCCGGCTACGTCGACTACGACGCGGCGACGCGCAAGTTCTCGCTGAACGAGATCCAGACGCTCGCTTTCGCCGACGAATCGAGCCCCGCCCACTTCCTCGGCGGCTTCCAGGTGGCGCGCTCGATGTTCACCGACGCGCCGAAGGTGCTCGAAGCGTTCCGCACCGGCAACGGCGTCGGCTGGCACGAACACCACCACGATCTCTTCCAGGGCACCGAGCGCTTCTTCCGCACGGGGTACAACGCGAACCTCACCGCGTCGTGGATTCCCGCGCTCGACGGCGTCGAGGCGAACCTGCGTCGCGGCGCGCGCGTCGCCGACGTCGGCTGCGGCCACGGCGCGTCGACGATCATCATGGCGCGGGCCTATCCCAAGTCGACGTTCGTCGGCTTCGACTTCCACCAACCCTCGATCGTGGCGGCGCGCCAGCACGCGGAGCACGCCGACGTCTCCGACCGCGTCAGCTTCGAGACCGCGAGCGCCAAGGATTACGCCGGCACGGACTACGACCTCGTCTGCGTGTTCGACGCGCTCCACGACATGGGCGATCCGGTCGGCGTCGCGACGCACGTGCTGGAGACGCTCAAACCCGACGGCACGTGGCTCCTCGTCGAGCCGTTCGCGGGCGACCGCCTGGAAGACAATCTCAACCCGGTGGGGCGCATCTTCTATTCCGCGTCGACCATGGTCTGCACGCCCGCGTCGCGCTCGCAGGAGGTGGGGCTGGCACTCGGCGCGCAGGCGGGCCCGAAGCGGCTCGAAGACGTGGTGCGGCAGGCGGGCTTCACGCGTTTTCGCACCGCGACCCGCACGCCGTTCAACCTCGTGCTCGAGGTGCGACCGTAACGCCGCTCAACGCTCGCGACTTCGAAGCGCTCGCGCGCGAGCGCATGGACCCGGGCGCGTACGCCTACGTCGCCGGCGGCGCCTGCGACGAGGTCACGCTGCGCGACAACCAGGCGGCGTTCGCGCGCTGGCGCTTGCGGCCGCGCGTGCTGATCGACGTCGGCACGGTCGATCCATCGACGACGCTGCTCGGGCAGCGCGTCGCGATGCCGGTCGGGCTCGCGCCGACTGCCCGGCAGCGCCTCGCCCACCCCGACGCGGAGGTCGCCGTCGCGCGCGCGGCCGCGGCAGCGGGCGTGGTCGACTGCGTGTCGACCATGTCGAGCTGCTCGCTCGAGGAGGTGGCGCGCGCGCCGGCAGGGCCGCGCTGGTTCCAGCTCTACGTCCACAAGGACCGCGGAACGTCGCGTGCGCTCGTCGAGCGTGCAGTGGCGGCGGGCTACCAGGCCATCGTGCTCACCGTCGACTTCCCGATCCCGGGCCGCCGCGAGGGCGAGGTGCGAACGGGCTTCTCGCTCGAGCCCGGCGGGCTCGGGAACTTCCCGCACCTCGGGCGTGGCGAGGAGTTCATGGCGCTCATGGCCGAGCTCCACGACCAGCGCTTCACCTGGGACGACCTCGCGTGGCTGCGCGGGCTGTCGCGGCTTCCCCTCGTGGTGAAGGGCATCCTGCGCGCCGACGACGCCCTGCGCGCGGCCGAGCACGGCGCGGCGGCCGTCGTCGTGTCGAACCACGGCGGCCGGCAGCTCGACGGCTCGCCGGCGTCGATCGAGGTCCTGGAGGAGGTGGTCCAGACCGTCGGCGACCGCGCCGAGGTCTACCTCGACGGCGGCGTGCGCCGCGGTACCGACGTGCTCGTGGCACTGGCGCTCGGCGCGCGAGCCGTCTTCGTCGGCCGCCCGCACTTCTTCGCGCTCGCCGCCGGCGGCGAGCAGGGAGTCGCGCACCTCCTGGCGCTGCTGCACGACGAGGTCGCGAACGCGATGGCGCTGCTCGGGGCGCCGCGCGCGGCCGACGTCGCGCGCCACCACGTCCACCGGGCCGCCGGGTAGGGTGCGTCCTGCGCGGTTGCCGCCGGGGTCCGATCCCGGTTAAGACCACCGTCGCTTCAAATCGAACGGAGGATCGATTCCATGGCCAGGCAGGACGTGTGCGTGATCGGCGTCGGGATGACGAAGTTCGAGCGGTGCGACACCGACTTCACCGACCTCGTGAAGGAGGCGGTCACCGAAGCGGTCGGGATGGCGACGGTCGACCCGAAGGACTTCGAGCAGGCCTTCGCGGGCTACGTGAACGGCATGAGCTGCCAGGGCCAGCGCGCGCTCTACTTCATGGGTCTCGGCGGCATCCCGGTCTACAACGTGCACAGCTACTGCTCCACCGGATCGAGCGCGCTGCACCTCGCCTATCAGGCGATCGCCTCGGGAATGAATCAGTGCGTCCTCGCCTTCGGCTTCGAGAAGATGGAGAAGGGGCCGCTCGATTCGCAGCTCCCCGGCCTGAAGGAGAAGTACGACGAGGCGGCGAAGAAGCGTCCGCCCGCCGCCGCCCTCATGTTCGGCGACGGCGGCCGGCATCACATGGAGCTCTACGGTACGACCAGGGAGCAGTTCGCGAAGGTCTCGGTGAAGAACCATCGCCACTCCGTCAACAACCCGCGCTCGCAGTATCGCGACGCGTGCACGCTCGAGGAGGTGCTGGCGTCACGGCTCATCTACGATCCGCTGACCCTGCTCCAGTGCTGCCCCACCTCCGACGGTGCCGGGGCGGCGATCCTGTGCTCGAAGGAGTACGCGGCGAAGCACGGTCACACGAACCCCGTCCGCATCATCGGCCAGGCGATGACGACCGACTTCGTCGAGGACTTCGCCGAGGGTGCGATGGGGCTCATCGGCGTCGGCATGACCCGGCGCGCCGCCGCGAAGGTCTACGAGCAGGCGGGCGTCGGTCCCGACGAAGTCGACGTCATCGAGCTGCACGACTGCTTCTCGACCAACGAGCTCATCAGCTACGAGGGCCTCCAGCTCTGCAAGCCGGGCGAAGGCGGCAAGCTCATCGACGACGGCGAGGTCACGTACGGCGGCACGTGGGTCGTGAACCCGTCGGGCGGCCTCCTCTCGAAGGGCCATCCGCTGGGCGCGACCGGGCTCGCGCAGTGCGCGGAGCTCGTCTGGCAGCTGAACGGCGTGGCCGACAAGCGGCAGGTCGAAGGCGCGCGCACCGCGCTCCAGCACAACATCGGGCTGGGGGGTGCGTGCGTGGTGACGATGTACCAGAAGGGCTGACGTCGCGGCGTCGGGGCCGCGACGTCGCGCCGGGGGCTCTGTTAGTTGAGATAGCCGAGGGCGCGGAGCTGGCCTTCGACGAGCGGGTCGAGCGGGCGGGGGCCGCCGGTCGCGGCTTCGCGTGCGCTCGTCGCTTCGCCACGGCGGTGCTGGTCGGCGAGCCAGGCCTGCAGGACCTTGCGGAGCTCGTGCATGACGGCCGGCTCGCTGGTCGAGAGGTCGTGGAGCTCGCCGGGATCCTTCGCGAGGTCGTAGAGCTCGTTGTGCGGCTCGGCGGGGAGGATCGGCTCGTCCTCGGGCGCGGGCGGCGGGCTCGACGCCGAGCGGGCGGGCGTGAAGATGTACTTGTAGCGACCGCGCCGCAGGCCCGCGTGGCTGGAGCCATGGTAGCTCTGCGTGAACGCGGTCGGCTCGGGGGGCGGCGGAGCCGTGAGGCTCCTCCCTTCCATCTCGGGCACCGCGGGAAGGTCGAGGAGCGCGAGGATCGTCGGCGCGACGTCGACGAGGCTCACCGTGCGGGTCTCGCGCCGTCCGGCCGCCATGCGTCCGGGCGCGCGCACGAGGAGCGGGACCCACACGCAGTCCTCGTACACGTACCAGCCGTGCTGGAAGTAGTAGCCGTGCTCGCCCATCCCTTCGCCGTGATCGGCCGTCAGGACGAAGAGCGTGTCGTCCCACAGGCCGCGCGAGCGCAGGCCGTCGACGACTGCGCGCACGTGATCGTCGGTGTAGCGCACCTCGGCGTCGTAGCGCGCGCGATACACGGACGGCGCGCGCTCGTCGTCGACGACCTGGTACTTCGGGATCTGGAACAGGGCGTTGCGGTCGGTGGAGACGACGAGCTCGGCCGGCTCGTTCGGCCAGCGGTAGTCCTCGGCGCGGAACGCGTCGCGGTATGCGGCCGGCGGATAGTACGGGCCGTGCGGATCGTAGAAGTGGAGCCACAGGAAGAAGGGCGCGTCGCCGGCGCCGTCGAGCAGCCGGAGCGCCTCCTCGACGACCGGAGACCCTCCCATCATCTCGGGCGGGCGCTGCACGAGCGTGCGCGGCACCGCGTAGTCGTCGAAGCCGCGCCCGAAGCCCCGCGGCGCATCGAGCAGCGGGTTCGCGATCCGCGCCATCGTGCGAAAGCCGTGCGCCTTCAGCATCTCCGCCAGGGTCGGCACGTAGGCCGGCAGCGACTCGCCGTTGGCCCGCACGCCGTGCGAGGCGCGGTTGAGACCGGTCAGGATCGACGCGACCGAAGGGGCCGTCACGGGAGATGGAGCGACGGCCTCGTCGAAGACGGTCGACTCGGCGGCGAGCGAATCGATGAACGGCGACGTCGGATGGCGGTAGCCGTAGAGGCCCAGGTGATCGGCGCGCAGCGTGTCGATCGTGATCAGGACCACGTGACGCGGCGGATGGGAGTTGCACGCGCACGCGAGCACCATCGCCACGAGCGCCCGTCCGAT
>Ga0335084_10005681_pt1 | contig 12349 bp, 9 predicted proteins | sample Lox_Sample_44_FD_206721 | JGI IMG/M metagenome (GOLD analysis project Ga0335084, IMG submission 206721) | Soil microbial communities from Loxahatchee National Wildlife Refuge, Florida, United States - Lox_Sample_4.4 | ecosystem: Environmental > Terrestrial > Soil > Wetlands | place: USA: Florida...
GTGGCGATGACGCCGGAGGAGGTGACGACGAACATCGACTGGTGGCCGCCGGCGCGGAAGATGTAGACGTTGTCCGTGCCTTCCACCTTGGTGGTGGCAAACGGGGGCGGCGCCGGCTGCTGCGCGGAGGCCGCCACGCCCAGGCCGCTGGTGACCAGCGCGGCGGCGGCGATGACAGAGGACTTCCAGCCCATGAGCCGGCTCCCTTGGGGAGGGGAACCCTGGGAGGGTTCCCCTCTCCCCTCTTCCCCTCCGAACGTGAAACAGTGCGTGCGAGGATCACCCGGCACGCGGCCCAGCGTCAAGCGGTAGAATCCGCCCGTTTCGGCGTATGATCTCGGCCACCCGATCTCCAGGAGGACGCCATGACGCTCCACCGGCTTGCCCCCGTGATCGCCCTGCTCGCCCTCGTCGGCGTGGCCTCGCCCGCGGGCGCCCAGATCGCCGTCTCCGGCAACGACAACAAGGTCCTGCTCGTGAACGGCGTGGTCACCGTGGTGCCGAACCCGCCGGCCGACACCGTGTCGGTCATCGACCTCAAGGCCTCGCCGCCGCGCGTGATCGGCGAGGTGGCCGCACCGGTGAGCGTGGTCGGCCCGCCGCTCAGCGTGGCGGTGACGCCCGACGAGAGCCTGGCCATCGTGACCGCCTCCAACAAGGTGGATCCCGCCGATCCCAAGAAGCAGGCGCCCAACAACCAGGTGACGGTGATCGACATCAAGGCGAATCCGCCGAAAGTGCTCGCCACGCTGGAGGCGGGCAAGGGCGCCTCCGGGCTGTCGATCAACCGCGCCGGCACGCTGGCGCTGGTCTCGAACCTCGTGGACGGCACCGTGTCGGTCTTCACGATCCAGGGCAAGACGGTGACGCCGGCCGGCACGGTCGAGGTCGGCGGCGAGAAGGCGGGCGGCGGCATGGTGGCGATCACGCCCGACGGCAAGTGGGCGCTCGCCTCGCGCAACAACGACCACAAGGTCTCCGTGCTCTCGATCGAGGGCAGCAAGGTGGAATACACCAGGCGCGACATGGTGCCCGGCCTGCGGCCGATCGTCATGGACATCGCGAGCAACGGGGCCTTCGCGGTGGTCGGCCATCTCGCCGGCGGCGCCACCGGTGACAGCGACGCGGTGACGCTGATGGACCTCACCGCCAAGCCCCCGCGCGTGGTGGATACCGTCGGCGTGCTGGGCTCCACCGCCGAGGGCCTGAAGATCGCGCCGGACAGCTCGGTCGTCGCCGTCGTCGTCCACAACGGCAGCAACCGGCCCAAGGACTCGCCCTTCTACAACGACGCGGGCAAGCTCGTGATCGTCCGCGTGAGCGGCAAGACGCTCGCGCGCGTCGCCGAGGCGCCGATCGGCCACTGGTCACAGGGCGCGGCGTGGACGCCCGACGGCAAGACGATCCTGGTCGGCAACATGGTCGAGAAGGATTTCTGGGTCTTCTCGTGGGACGGCAAGACGCTGAAGGACACCGGCCAGCGCGTGAAAGTCAACGGTGGCCCCGTCGGCATTCGCACCGCCGGCCAGTAGGAGGGGATCCCATGCGGAACGGGTATCGGATCTTCGACGCCGACACCCACGTCATCGAGCCGGTGGAGCCGATCGAGGCCCATCTGACGGCCGCGGGCCGCGCGCGGCTGGCTGCCGCCGGTGACTCCTTGCAGCGCGGCCCGGCCAAGGCCGGCATGTCGCGCTACCTCATCGGCAAGCGTCCCAAGCTCAACCGGCGGCTCGGCTCGCTGGAGCGGGTGGACCCGCCGTCGGGCGGCGCGCGCGGCGCCCGCGACGGCGGCACGCCGTGGGACGTGCGCTGGCAGGGCCCGCCGTTTCCCACCGATCGCGTCAGCTTCGATTCGCACGCCCGCGTGAGCGACATGGACATCGAGGGCGTGGACGTCAACATGATCCTGCCCTCGGGCGGCGTGCCGGCCTTCGCCGGCCTGCCCGACGTCGGCCTCGAGTCCGCGATGTACGAGGCCTATCATCGCTGGCTCGGCGAGTACTGCGCGCCGTACCCAGAGCGCCTCACCAGCGTGATCCTCGTCTCCGCGCGCGATGCGGCGGCGGCCGTGGCCGAGATCGAGCGGTGCTGCCGCGAGCCGTGGCCGGTCGGCATCTTCCCGATCTGCCCGCCCGAGATGTCGCTGGACGAGCCCGCCTGGGAGCCCATCTGGGCGGCCGCGCAGCACCACGACCTCACCGTCGTCATCCACTCCTTCACGATGACGATCCCCTACCCGCCCGGCACGTGGGACACCTGGGACAACGTCTTCATCCAGCGCGCCGCCGGCCACACCTGGAACGCGCAGCGCAACATGGCGGCGCTGATCGGAAGCGGCGTGCTCGATCGCTATCCGGCGCTGCGGCTGACCTCGCTCGAGTGCGGCCACGGCTGGCTGGCCTTCTGGGCCGCGCGCCTGGACGAGCTGGCCGAGATGTCGCGCCACGCGCTGCCGGCGCTCAAGCAGAAGCCCAGCGACTACATCAAGGGCCCGCAGTACTTCCAGTCCATCCAGCTCCACGAGGGCGAGCTATCGCTGCGCCAGGCCATCGAGGCGCTCAACGAGGACACGCTGATGTTCGCCACCGACTACCCGCACTCGGAGAGCTGGTTCCCGAAGTCGGTCGAAGCCGTGCTGACGTGGACGTCCCTGTCCGAGCGGCAGCGGCGCAAGCTGCTCTGGGAGAACGCGGTGGCCTGCTACCACCGCTACGCCGGCCGGGCGGCGTAGCCTGTAAGAGATCACGGCCGTGTGATCACGTCGACCAGCGCGGGCGCGCCGTCCTTGACGACGCGCAGCGCGCGGCGGAGCGCGGGCCCTACGGCTTCCGCCGTCTCGATCGGGCCCTCGGCGTGCACGCCGAAGGACTGGGCCAGCCGCGCGAAGTCGGGCGCGGGGTCGTCGATGCGGATGCCGACGACCTTGTTCTCCACCGGGCGCCCGCGCATCTTGGCCACCGTCTCCTGGTGCTCCTCGTCGTTGCCGTACGTGCGGTTGTTGAACATCACCGTCAGCAGCGGCAGGCGGTGGTGGGCCGCCGTGTAGAGCGCGCTCGGCACGTAGAGCGCGTCGCCGTCGGACTGGAGGTTGACGCAGACCTTGCCGCTGCCGCGGTGCGCGAGCGTCACGCCGAGCGCGGCCGGCAGGCCGTAGCCGAGCCCGGCGCCGCCGCTGCCGCCGTGCGTGCGCTCGGGCTGCCAGTCCCACAGCCGCCGCGCCCAGCCCTTGGCGGTGCCGTTGGCGAGCGCCCAGTCCTCGTCCTTGATCACGTCCCACACCGCGGCCGCGAACGCCGCGTGCGTCAGGGGGCTCAGCGCGCGCTCGAGCCGCGCGGTCTCCTGCCACTCGCGCTGGAGCGCGGCGTGGCGCGCGGCGAGGCGCTCGGCGCGCTGCCGCCGCGCGGCCGCGCGCGGGTCGTGCTTCAGCCGGTCCTCCACCGCGGCGAGCAGCGCCGGCAGCGCCAGCGCCGCATCCGCGGCGATCGGCAGGTCCACCGGCGCCAGCGACTGGTAGGTGTGCGCCCAGCTGCGCAGCGCGTAGTCGTCCAGCGAGATCGCGATCACCTTCGCGCCCTCGTTGACGAGCCGCACCGCGCGCGTGGCCCGGTCGGTCTGGCCGAGCGCGACCAGGAAGCTGGTGACGTCGAGCGCCAGCACGACGTCGGCCTCGGCCACCACCTCCTGGCGGGCGCCCGTCAGGTCGAGCGGATGGCGGCCCGGCACGCTCGGGCGTCCCGCCGACTCCGCGGCCAGGTCCACCATGGGCGCCGCCAGGCGCTCGGCCAGCCGGCAGAGCAGCGGCGTGGCGGCGGGATCGCGGCCGAGCGACTCGACCACCAGGAGCGGGGCGCGCGCCTCCACGAGCCGGCCGGCCGCCTCGTCGAGCGCGCGCGGGTCGGCGTGCGGCGGCGTGGCCGGGCGAAAGCGCGCCACGTCGGGCAGCGGCACGTCGCGCTCGAGCGCCTCTTCCTGCAGCCCGGCGTCGAGGCAGAGATAGACCGGCCCGGGCGGCTGGCTCTGCGCCAGGCGCCACGCGCGCAGGAACGCCTCGGGGATCGCGGCCACGCTGGCCGGCTGGTCGTCGAGCTTGACGTAGTCGCGCACCTGCGTGCCCTGCACGAGCGCGGTGTGGATCCAGTCGATCCACGGCCGCCGGCGGGTGGCGTCCATGGGCCCGGTGGCGCCGAGCACGAGCACCGGGGCGCGGTCGCAGAAGGCGTTGAAGATGGCCATGCTGGCGTGCTGCAGGCCGACGATGTCGTGCACGATGGCCGCCATCGGCGCGCCGCGCGCCTTGGCGTAGCCGTGGGCGAGCGCGACGGCGATCTCCTCGTGCAGCGTGAGGATCAGCTCGGGGTCGCCCCCGCCGTGATTGACGAGCGAGTCGTGCAGGCCGCGGTAGGTCGCGCCGGGGTTGATGGCCACGTGCCGGACGCCCACCGCGCGCAGCAGGTCGACGACGAGATCGGAGCCGTACCGCATCAGATGATTCCGCGCTGCGCCAGGTCGGCGATCTGCTCCTTGCTGTAGCCGAGCGCGGCGAGGATCTCGTCGTTGTCCTGGCCCAGCTCCGGGGCCGCCGCGCGGATGGGCTGCCGGCGCTCGCCGTGCGAGACGGGGTGGCCGAGGATCGTGAGGTCGCCGAGCGCCGGCGAGCGCACGGGCTGGGCCATCTGCAGGTGCTTCACCTGCGGGTCCGCGAACGCCTCGTCCACGCGATAGATCGGCCCGCAGGGCACGCCGGCGTCGTTGAGGATCCGGATCCACTCGGCGCTCACCTTCTGCCGGGTGACCGGCATCAGGACCTCCATGATCAGGTCACGGTTCTCGGAGCGCGCGCGCGGCGTGGCGAAGCGCGGGTCGGTGCGAAGGTCCGGGCGCGCGATGGCGCGGCAGAAGCGCTCGTAGATCTCGTCGCCGGCGGCGGCGATGTTGATGTGGCCGTCCTTCGTCTCGAACACGCCCGTCGGAATCCCCGTCGGGTGGTTGTTGCCGGCCTGCGGCGCGACCTGGCCGCTCATCAGCCACCGCGAGGCCTGGAAGTCGAGCATGGACAGCATCGCCTCCAGCAGCGAGGTGTGGACCCACGTGCCCCGGCCGGTCACCTCGCGCTCGAGGAGCGCCACCAGGATGCCCTGGGCGAGCAGGATGCCCGAGCAGAGATCGGCGATGGGAATGCCCACGCGCACCGGGCCCTGGCCCGGAATGCCGGTGATGGACATCAGCGCGCCCATGCCCTGCGCGATCTGATCGACGCCGGGCCGGTCGCGATACGGCCCGCTCTGTCCGAAGCCCGAGATGCTGCCGTAGATCAGGCGCGGATTGAGCGGGCGCAGGCTCTCGTAATCGATGCCCAGCCGGCGCTTGACGTCCGGCCGGTAGTTCTCGACGACGACGTCGGCGTCACGCGCCAGCCGCTTGAAGATGGCGACCCCCTCGGGATCGCGCAGGTTCAGCGTCATCGCCTGCTTGTTCCGGTGCAGGTTCTGGAAGTCGAACCCATGGCGGTTGCCGCCCATGCCGTCGCCCGTGCGGCCGCCGGGCATCTCGATCTTGATGGCCCGCGCCCCCCAGTCGACGAGCTGGCGCACGCACGTGGGACCCGCGCGCGCCCGCGTGAGGTCGAGCACCGTGAAGCGGGCCAGGGGAAGCGCGCCGTGGTCGGCCATGCCGCGCATCATAGTCGCAGCTCGGGCAAACGTGCTAGCGTTCGGCCGCGTGGCGCTCGCCACTCGATCCGCCCGCCAGGAGGATCCCATGAGACATGGCTCGGCCCGCGTCCTCGTCCTCGCCGCCGTCCTGCTCCTCGCCGCCGCCACCGCCCCTCCGGCGCTGGCCGCGCCGGAAGGCACCATGACCTGGGGGGTGCACATCACGCTCGCCTCCCGCTGGCTCGATCCCGCCGAGACGGAGGGCATCATCACGCCGTTCATGGTGCTCTACGCGCTGCACGACGCGCTCGTGAAGCCGATGCCGGCCGGCCTCAACACGCCGAGCCTGGCCGAGTCGTGGACGGCCTCCAAGGACGGGCTCACCTACGAGTTCGTCATCCGCAAGGGCGTCAAGTTCCACAACAACGACCCGGTGACGGCGGCCGACGTGAAGTTCTCCTTCGAGCGCTACCGCGGTGCCGGCGCCAAGCTGCTCAAGGAGCGCGTGCGCGAGATCCAGATCGTCGATCCCGGCCGCGTGCGCTTCGTGCTCAAGGAGCCGTGGCCCGACTTCATGACGTTCTACGGCACCTCGGCCACCGGCAGCGGCTGGATCGTGCCGAAGGCCTACGTGGAGAAGGTCGGTGACGACGGCTTCAAGAAGGCGCCGATCGGCGCCGGGCCCTACAAGTTCGTCTCCTTCAATCCCGGCGTCGAGCTGGTGATGGAGGCCTGGGACGGCTACTGGCGCAAGACGCCGAACGTCAAGCGGCTGGTCTATCGCAGCATGCCGGAGGAGACCACGCGCGCCGCCGCGCTCAAGAAGGGCGAGGTGGACATCGCCTACCTGCTCACCGGGCCCGTGGCCGAGGACGTGCAGCGCACGCCCGGGTTCAAGCTGGTGGCGCCCAAGGAGTCGCCGGCGGTGTTCTGGCTCGACCTGCCCGACCAGTGGGATCCGAAATCCCCGTGGCACGACAAGCGCGTGCGCCAGGCGGTGAGCCTCGCCATCGATCGCCAGTCGCTCAACCAGGCGGAGACGCTCGGCTTCTCGAAGCCCACCGGCTCGCTCATCCCGCGCTCGCTGGAGTTCTCGAAGGTCTTCGAGCCCGATCCCTACGACCCGGCGCGGGCCAAGAAGCTGCTGGCCGAGGCCGGCTATCCCGGCGGTTTCGACGCCGGCGACTTCTACCCGTGGCCGCCGTACTTCTCGATGGGCGAGGCGCTCGTCGCCAATCTCCAGAACGTGGGGATCCGCTCCAGGATGCGCACGATGGAGCGAGCGGCCATGACGACGGCCTGGCGCGAGAAGAAATTGAAGAACGTCATCGTCGGCATCACCGGCGCCGGCGGCAACGCCGCCACGCGGCTCGAGGCCTACGTGAGCAAGGACGGCGTCTACACCGCCGGCGTGATCCCGGAGGTCGAGGACCTCTTCCAGCGCCAGGCGCGCGAGACGGACGTCAAGAAGCGCGAGGTACAGCTGCACCAGATCCAGCAGATCCTCCACGACCGGATGACACACGTCCCCATCTACGAGCTGGCCTTCATCTGGGGCGTCGGTCCATCGGTGGCGGAGCCGGGCGTGAACCTCATCCGCAGCTTCGCCTACTCGGGCCCGCTGGAGGACGTGCAGCTCAAGCGGCGCTGAGCACTGACAGGTGTTGTCGGTTGACAGGCCACGCAGGGCTTTGGTAGCGTGCGCGCACCTGCGTCCGATGGAGGTGCTCATGCGACCGCGACTGCGTCGACCGTCCCTGGGAATCGTCACGACCGTCCTGGTCGTCGCTCTGCTCGTCGGACTGGCGCCCTCCGCCGCGCCGGCGGCCGACACACCGCGGCGCGGCGGGGTGCTGCTCGCGGTGATCGGCGCCGACCCGCCGAGCCTCGACCCCCACCAGGAGAGCACGTTCGCCAACATCGAGCTGGTGGCGCCGCTCTACAGCACGCTGCTGCAGCTCGACCCCTATCACTACCCGAAGATCATCGGGGACATCGCCACGGAGTGGAAGATCGCGCCCGACGGGCTCACCTACACCTTCAAGCTGCACCAGGGCGTGAAGTTCCACGACGGCTCCACGCTGACGTCGGCCGACGTCAAGGCCACCTACGACAAGATCGTCTTCCCGCCGCAGGGCGTGCGCAGCATCCGCAAGGCCGCCTACACGGCGGTCGCCGCGGTGGAGGCGCCCGACCCGAGCACGGTGGTGTTCAAGCTCAAGTTCCCCTCGGCCTCGCTCTTGGCCAACCTGGCCTCGCCGTGGAACGTGATCTTCCCCAAGAAGTACCTGGACCAGGACCCGAACTACTTCAAGACGCACGTGGTGGGATCGGGGCCGTTCAAGTTCAAGAACTACACGCGCGGCTCCACGTTCGAGGGCGAGCGCAACCCGGACTACTTCGTGAAGGACCGCCCGTACCTCGATGGCTACAAGTTCTTCATCAGCCCCGAGACCTCGGTGCGGGCGGCGGCCATCCGCTCGGGCCGGGCCTACATCGAGTTCCGCCATCTGCCGACGGCCGAGGTCGAGGCCATCAAGAAGCAGCTCGGCGACAAGGTCACGGTGCAGGAAACCCCGATGACCGGCCAGTGGGGCGTCGGCATCAATACCACCGTGAAACCGTTCACCGACGTGCGCGTCCGCAAGGCGCTCACGCTGGCCATCGACCGCTACACGATGGGCAAGGTGCTGGCCCCGCTCACCGGCCTGAAGAACGTCGGCGCGCTCATCCGCCCCGACTCCGAGTGGGGCATGCCGCAGGCGGAGCTGGCGAAGCTCCCGGGCTTCTGGCACGATGCCGACAAGAGCCGGGCCGAGGCCAAGCGGTTGCTGGCCGAGGCCGGCTATCCCAGCGGCTTCAAGGCGGTCCTCAAGAACCGGAACGTGAAGCTCCCGTACCAGGACTTCGCGGTGTTCCTCATCCAGGAGTGGCGCAAGGTCGGCATCGAGGTGGAGAACCGTCCGCTCGAGACCGCGGCCTGGTTCAACGACGGGCAGAACACGGGCAACTTCGAGCTGATCGTCGAGCCGACGGTCGAGTTCATGGACGACCCCGACCAGTTCCTCGGCCGCTACGCCACCGGCAGCACGCAGAACTGGGGCCGGTTCTCGGATCCCCAGATCGACGACCTCTTCTCGCGCCAGGCCCGGACGCTGGACCCGGTCGAGCGCAAGAAGCTCATCAACCAGCTCGAGACGCGGGTGCTGGAGAACGCCTACTTCATGCCGGGGCTGTGGTGGACGCGCAACCTCGTGCACTGGACGAAGGTGAAGAACTACGTGGCGCCGCCCAACCACTACACGAACCAGAAGCTGCAGGACGTCTGGCTGTCGGAGGACTAGGGCCGATACGGTGAGCGCGCGATGCGCACCTACGTCGCCAAGCGCCTGCTGCTGATCGTCCCCACGCTGCTCGGGGTCGCCGCGCTGGTGTTCTTCATCATGCGCGTGATCCCGGGCGACGTGACGCTCCTGATCCTGGGCGGCGACCAGGCAGGCCGGATCGATCCGGCCCAGATCGCCGCCATGAAGCACCAGCTCGGGCTCGACCAGCCGCTGCTCACGCAGTTCGGCACCTGGCTGTGGGGCGTGCTCCGCTTCGACTTCGGCCGCTCGCTGTGGACGGGCGAGCCGGTGACCCAGGAGCTGCTGATCCGGCTGCCGCTCTCGCTCGAGCTGGCCCTGCTCGCCTCGATGGTCTCGGTCATCCTCGCCATCCCCCTCGGCATGCTGGCCGCCGTGCGGCAGGACACCTGGGTGGACTACGTCGTCCGCGTGGTCAGCATCGGCGGGCTGGCGATTCCCTCGTTCTGGATCGGCATCCTCTGCATCCTCCTGCTGGTGATCTACTTCGGCTGGGGCCCGCCGCTGGAGTTCACGCCGCCGTGGGTCGATCCGTGGGCCAACTTCCAGCAGATGGTGTGGCCGGTGGTGACGGTCGGCTACCGGTACGCCGCCGTCACCACCCGCATGACGCGCTCGACCGTGCTGGAGGTGCTGCGTGAGGACTACATCCGCACGGCGTGGGCCAAGGGGCTGCGCGAGCGCGTGGTGGTCGTCCGCCACGCGCTCAAGAACGCCATGCTGCCGGTGATCACGCTGGTCGGGACCGAGTTCGCCTTCCTCATCGGCGGCCTGGTCGTGACCGAGACCGTCTTCACGCTGAACGGCGTGGGGCGCTTCGTCGTGGACGCCGTCGCCCACCGGGACTACCCGGTGGTGCAGGCGCTCGTCTTCCTGATCGCCTTCGCCTTCGTCGTCGTCAACCTGCTCGTGGACCTGACCTACGCGTGGTTCGACCCGCGCATCCGGTACCGCTAGCGTGGCCACCCACATCGAGCTCGCGCAACCGGCGGCGGCCCCGGCGCTCGCGCCGCGGCTCTCCGCCCTCGACGAGGTCCTCAACTTCGTCCGCAAGAAACCGCTCGGCGCCGCCGGCGCGCTGATCATCGTGGCCATGCTGGCCGCGGCCGCGCTGGCCGGCTCGGTGACGCCCTACGATCCCTACCAGGCCGACTACGCCGCGCAGTTCGCGCGTCCCGGCGCCGAGCACTGGTTCGGCACCGACGAGTTCGGGCGCGACGTGCTGACGCGGATTCTCCACGGCGCCCGCATCGCGCTGTTCGTGGGCTTCACGGCCTCGCTGGCCGGCTGCACGATCGGCGGGGTGCTGGGCGCCGTCAGCGCCTTCCTGGGCGGCAAGGTCGACCTCCTGCTCGAGCGGCTGATGGACGTGCTGCTGGCCTTCCCCCAGCTCATCCTGGCGCTGGCCGTGGCCTCGATCCTCGGCCCGGCCGTCCAGAACGTGGTGGTCGCCGTGGCCATCCCGATCATCCCGCGCGCCGCCCGCGTGGTGCGGGCCACCGCGCTCTCGGTGAAGGAGAACGTCTACGTGGAGGCGGTGAGCGCGCTCGGCGCCACCCGGCGGCGCGTGATCGTCCAGCACATCCTGCCCAACGTGGTCGCGCCCTACATCATCATGGTCACCGCCCAGCTCGCCGGCGCCATCCTGGCCGAGGCCGCCCTGAGCTATCTCGGCCTCGGCGCCGCCGAGCCCACGCCGTCGTGGGGCCTGATGCTGTCCGGCTCGGCCTCCGCCTACGCCGAGAAGGCGCCCTGGATCGGCCTCTTCCCCGGCATCGCCATCAGCCTCGCCGTCTTCGGCTTCAATCTCTTCGGCGACTCGCTCCGCGACGCCCTCGACCCGAAGCTGCGCGGGCGCTGAGCGTCAGGCACGGCCGCGGCCCGCGCGCTCGAGCGCGCGCAGGTCGCGGGGCGAGGCGCGCCGCGCGAGCCGGCGGCGGATGAGGCGGGCGGCGTCCTCGTGGCGCTCGAGGGCGAAGTAGCAGGCGAGCATCGTCTCCTCGAAGAGCTCCCACTGCGCGTGGCTGCCGCCCACGCGGTGGATCTCGCCCTCGACGGGCTCGAAGTGGGCAAGCGCGGCGGCGTGATCGCCGGCGACGAAGGCGGCGATCCCCTCGACCAGCGGCAGCGCGACGGTCCCCGCGATCGGATGCCCCTTGGCGTCGAGCGCCCGCAGCCCGTCCATGAGCCTGGTGAGGGCCGCCGTGTCGCCGGCCGCCGCGTACGCCAGCGCGGCGTGGATCTCGCCGAACACGAAGCCCGGGCGCGAGACGCGCCCGGCCAGGTCGGCCAGCGCGCGCCAGCCCGCCGGCGGCTCCGGCGCGCCGTCGAGCCGCAGGCGCCACAGGAGCGCCGAGCCGTCGATCATGGCCAGGCGCGGGTTCACCGCGCTCCGGATGTCGCGCTCGAAGATCTCGCGCGCCCGCGCGGCGTTGCCGCGGTGCAGCTCGAACATCGCCAGGTGCCAGGCCAGGTGGCAGTGGAACGACGAGCGCGGATCGTAGGTGGCCAGCCAGTCGCCGAGGAACTTCGCGCCCGCGTCGTTGTCCACGGTCTCGAAGTAGACGTGGGCGAGGTTGTGGCTGGCGTTGGCGTTGCCCGGGTACTGCGCGAGCGAGCGCTCGGACAGCCGCCGGCACTCGTCGAACCGGCTCACCTCCATGTAGGTGAAGGCGAGCGCCGAGGCGAACCACCAGTCGTCCCCGTACGCCGGCGCCACGCGCTCCATGAGCGCCACGCGCCGCTCTTCGCGGTCGCGGGCGCCGCTGAAGCCGATGGTGCTGCCGGCGAGATTCACGAGCAGCGCGTCGCACGGGAACTCGGTCACGTGCTCCTCGGCCAGCGCCAGGCCGCGCGCGGCCTCGCCGCCGACGAGCGCGCTCACGGCCTCCACGTGCTGGCGCTCGCGGCGGCTGGCCCCGGCCACCGTCTCGCGCGCCCGCGCGGCGGCGGCGCGGGCGGCGGCGGCATCGCCGAGAACGGTGGCGACGAGCGCGGCGCCGGCGTGGGCGACGGCCAGCCGATCGTCGGCGGCCAGCGCGGCGGCGAACGCCTCGTCGGCGCCGGCGCCGTACGAGAGCAAGCGGTCCATGCCCTCCTGGAAGCGCTCGGCGGCGGCGGGCGAGGCGGTGGTCACCTCCAGGCCGTAGCGGTCGGTGAGCGTCATGGCAGGCCGAGTATAGCCCGGGTCGTGGTCTCCGCCACGGCGCCGGCGCCCGACATGATAGGCTGCGCGGCGTGTTGCGTGCGGCGATCCGTCGGGCGCTTCGCCGGCTGCCTCGTGGCCTGGTGGTGCCCGTGCTGCGCGGTCCGCTTCGCGGCATGCGGTGG
>Ga0335084_10005683_pt1 | contig 12345 bp, 7 predicted proteins | sample Lox_Sample_44_FD_206721 | JGI IMG/M metagenome (GOLD analysis project Ga0335084, IMG submission 206721) | Soil microbial communities from Loxahatchee National Wildlife Refuge, Florida, United States - Lox_Sample_4.4 | ecosystem: Environmental > Terrestrial > Soil > Wetlands | place: USA: Florida...
CGTGCTGGCGCAACTGGTGGAACTTCTGGCGACCGAGACCGGCAGCACGGCTGCGGGAGGAAGCGGGCAGTGAACCGCCTGGTGGCGGCCATCACGTCCGACGCGCCGCAGGGTCGGGACCAGTCGCTCGAATCTTTGTGCGCGGGCGCGTCGTTGGAGCAAATGCTCTCCGATTGCGAGGCTCTCGACCAATTCCGGCGATCGAGCGATAACCTCTATGAGCGTGTACGCGCGCTCTTCTTCCTGTACGCGATCCATCGGTTCCACATACCCCTGCGAACCGGCGCGCGTGCACACGGGTTGATTCCTTACTCGGCATACAACAACTTACTGCGCCGGCGGTTCCGTGAATCCATCGATTTATTGCTGGCGGCGCAGGCAGCGAACGGTCCGAGCGCGGCTCTTTCGAGCGGCCTGGCCGCGGCCTACCGCGCACTCGGATTTCAGACTCTCGCGGACCAGGTGCGGAAAAGCGTCCGTTCCGTTCGCGGGAATCAATGGATGTTCCGGACAGGCGACCCGGCGGATTATGCGCTACGACTGCGCCCGGAACTGCTGACGAGGCCGGACACGGAATCGGTGTTTCCCATCCTCTGGGAGGCCACGCCGGTGCGCATGGATCTGACACACAGCGGCTGGAGCGACATTTTCTTTTTGGGAATGGACTTTCCGGAGGGCGCACGGGTACTCAATATTTCGGTCGATCTCGCGGTGCGGGGATCCGGCGCACCCTCGCCCCGCCCGCCGGTGGAAGCCTACTTGCGCGTAATCGACCAGCCAGTCCTGCGCCTGACCAGCGTAGATCTCAGAGCCACCGCGGACGTGACCACGATCGCCGAAGTCTTCGATTTCGCCCGCGACTACTTGGGACTGCTGAAAGCCGCCGTGATCGCGAGCGGCGTCGTTCCGGCCGGGATGGAAGGCTCTCCGCAGCCGCTCTCCAGCCTTCTGGAGCAGCTTACCGGTCGAGCGGGTTATGGCGTCGAGCTAGTCAGTAAAGTGAACGATATTCCCAAAGGATCGCGATTAGCGGTGTCGACCAGCCTTTTGGGTTGTTTGATTTCGATCTGCATGCGAGCCACGCGACAGGCGCCCGCGCTGACCGGTCAACTCGAAGACAACGACCGCCGCCTGGTAGCGGCGCGCGCCATTCTGGGCGAATGGCTGGGCGGCTCGGGCGGCGGCTGGCAGGACTCGGGCGGCCTTTGGCCGGGCATCAAGCTGATTTATGGAGTGACGCCGGAAGGAGAAGACCCGGAGTACGGCGTGAGCCGAGGCTGCCTCTTGCCCCGCCACCGCGTCTTCGGACGCGACGAGGTGAGCGCGGAGGCACGCGAGCGGCTGCAGGAAAGCCTTGTATTGGTGCACGGCGGAATGGCGCAGGATGTCGGCCCAATTCTGGAGATGGTGACGGAAAAATACCTGCTGCGGTCGGAAGCCGAGTGGGCCGGACGGCAGGAGGCCATTCGTATTCTGGATGAGGTTGTGGATCAGTTCCGGCGCGGCGACATCGCTGAGATCGGCGCATCGACGCAGCGCAACTTCGACGGCCCGATCCAAACCATCATTCCCTGGGCGGGAAACCTCTTTACCGACCTGCTCATCGCTCGCGCGCGTGAACAAATGGGGCCGGCCTTCCATGGCTTCTGGATGCTGGGCGGTATGTCCGGCGGCGGTATGGGCTTTCTCTTCTCGCCGGAGCGCAAGGCAGAAGCGCAGGTTCGAATCGCCGAGATTATGCGATCCGCCAAGCAGGAGTTAGAGCGCTCCGTGCCTTTTGCGATCGAGCCGGTGGTTTACGATTTCGCCATCAATGAGCGCGGAACGGTGGCGCAGTTGCTGCAAGGTTCCGACGCGCTGCTTCCCGCCGATTACTACACGTTGACCGTGCCGGCGCTGCTTCGCACCGAAATCCGACTGCTATCGCCGTCGCGCCGGGCCGAGCTCGACCGGTTCAGTTCGGCGTGCCGCACGAATCCTCAATTTGGCGGGATGGTGCAGCGGCTCTTTGACTATCTGGTGCCGCGGGCGACAGAGGCGGGTGGCGCGTCCGGCAACGGTCTTGACACGCACTTGCAGGAATACGGATTCGATCGCGCCCAACACGAGCGCATTCAGGCCGATCTGCGCGCCGGTCGCATCGGGCTGGCGCAGAACCGGTTGCCCGCCAACAGCAAGATCGAAGATCCACCCGCCGATGCGCTGCTGGATGCTCGCGCCGATTTGCCGAGACGCTACTACGAACTGGGACGGCAGGCGCTGGCCGAGGGCGCCGTGGTTGTTGTTTCGATGGCGGGCGGCATCGGCAGCCGGTGGACCAAAGGCGCCGGCGTGGTGAAGGCTCTGAACCCGTTCTGCCGTCTCGCGGGAAAGCACCGCAGCTTCCTTGAAGTCCACCTCGCGAAGAGTCTCCGATCGGGCAGGATCGCAGGAACCTCGCTGCCGCATGTGATTACCACCAGCTACCTGACGCATGGGGCGATTGAAGACCGGCTTCGGGATGTAGGCAATTACGGGTATCGGGGGCCGTTGCTGCTGTCACCCGGACGGGCGATCGGGCTCCGGATGATTCCCATGGAGCGTGACTTGCGGTTTGCCTGGGAAGAGATGCCGCAGCAGTTGTTGGACGACCAGGCGCAGAAGGTGCGCGAAGGCTTGCACGCTGCACTGATCGGGTGGGCCCGCCAGGCAGGAGAGGGCAGCGACTATCGAGACAATCTCCCGATGCAATGCCTGCATCCGGTGGGGCACTGGTACGAAGTTCCGAATATGCTGCGCAACGGGGTCCTTGCGCAGTTACTAAACGAGCGGCCACGGTTGAAACACCTGCTGGTCCACAATGTCGACACGGTGGGAGTGGACGCCGATCCAGCGCTGCTGGGATACCACATCGATCAAGGCTCCGCGATGACTGTCGAAGTAATCGAGCGACACCTGGAGGATCGCGGCGGCGGGCTTGCCGTAGTGGATGGGCGGCGGCGTTTGGTGGAAGGAATGGCCCTGCCCGATGAAGAGATCGAGTCGCGACTCTCGTTTTATAACAGCGCGACCTACTGGATCGACATCGATCGGCTGCTGCAGGTGTTCGGCTTGAACCGGAGTGAACTCGGCGATTCTGTACGCGTTTCGGAATCCGTGAATGCAGTAGCCGCCAGGATTCCGGCTTATATCGCGCTGAAAGACGTGAAGAAGCGGTGGGGAAAGGGACAAGAGGACGTCTTCCCCGTGGCTCAGTTCGAGAGACTTTGGGGAGATATGACGGCCCTTCCGGAGTGTGACTGCCGGTTCATGCTCGTACCGCGGAAGCGCGGGCAACAACTGAAGGAACCGGCGCAGTTGGACGGCTGGCTCCGTGATGGATCCGCTGCCTTTGTCGAGAGCTTATGCGCGTGGGATGAGACCGCCACTGCATGAGCCCGGCGACGTCTACTTGGATTTCCTCTGCCCCCACGTGGGCGGCGCCGGTTCGGTATCCATTCGAATTACCGGTTTCTCTTTCAGCATTCGCATAGCTTCCTGAACAGCACGCTCGAGCTGCGGGTCGTGACCGGCGATCACATCCTTTGGCCAATTCTCGACGTCGATATCCGGCGCGACACCTTCATTCTCAACAGCCCACTTGCCATCGCGATTGAAGAAGCCGCCGCGCGGCGCAATCATCGATCCGCCGTCGATGAATGTAGGCGTATCGGCGGTGTGGACGAGCCCACCCCAGGTACGCTTGCCTACCAACAGGCCGATCTTCCGGTGGCGGAACATGTAGGGCATCAGGTCTCCGCCGGACCCGGCCATTTCGTTGATGATCATCACTTTCGGTCCCCAGATTCCGGCTGAGGGGCTGGTGAACGGATACCGCTCTCCCGCCACGTTATTGAAGTAGCCGTCGAAATCGCGCTGGAGTGCGTCGATGATGTAGTCGGCCGCGGATCCGCCGCCGTTGTAGCGCTCGTCGATCACCGCTCCCTTGCGGTCCTGCTGAGAGAAGTAGTAACGATTGAAGCTGCTGTAGCCGGGCTGGCCGGTGTTGGGCAAATAGACATAAGCGAGCTGCCCGTTCGAAAGCTTGTCTACGAGCCGCCGGTTGGATTCCACCCATGCGCGCGTGCGAAGGGTTTGCTCATTGGCGATCGGCACGACCGTGACCTGGCGCGCTCCGTCGGTCGATGGCCGGTCATTGACAGATAGCACAGTCTGACGGTTCGCGGTACCGTCGAGCAGGCGGTAGATATTGTCGGGCGCTTTAAGCTCGACGCCGTTGATGGCCACGATGTAGTCACCCACCGAAACGTTGATCCCCGGTGCAGCGAGTGGAGCGCGCAGCTCGGGATTCCAGCTTTCGTTGTCGTAGATGCGCGTAATTTTGTAGCGTCCGCTGTCGATGGTGAAGTCCGCGCCCAGCAGACCGCCGGGCGAATTCGGCAGCGACGGCATGTCGCCGCCGCGCACGTAGGAGTGGCCGATAGCGATTTCGGACCCCATGTTGTCGAGCAGGAAATTGAGATCGGCACGGTGGTTGACGTACGGCAGCAACTGGCTGTACATCTCCTTCATCTTGGGCCAGTCGGAACCGTGCATGTTGGGAACGTAGAGATAGTCGCGCTGGTTGCGCCAGCCTTCGTAGAAGATCTGCTTGAATTCTTCTTTCGGCTCGAGATACATCCGGAGTTGAACCGTCAAGCGACCGGCGCCGGGCTGGGGCGGCTGGCGATCGGCGTCGACCAGAAACAGCAACGGCGGTGTCGTAGGTGCACCGCCACGACCACCGCGACCGCCCGCACCGCCTGCGACGACGTTGCGATAGACGAGCTTGTGGCCGTCCGCGCTGATATCGTAGGTCGCCACGCCGGTGGCGAATGGAGCGGCGCGGCGATCGCTCAGGCGATAGCGGTGAAGAGTGTTCCCCACCGGAACAGGAGGGCCTTCCCCGCCCCCGCGCCCGCCGCGTCCGGGGCCAGCTTCGAGATAGTACACTGTGCCGGCCACTCCGGCGCGAAGCTCCGAGTATTGACGTTCGGGGATGCCCGCGGGCGCGACAATGCGCTGCTGGATGCCGTCAAAATCGATCTGCACGTTTACCGGTGTTCGCGGCGCGGCGGGCGGTGGAGTGTCGCCCTCGGCGTCGCCAGCGCGACCGCCTCGTCCGCGGCCCCCGCCGATTCCAGGAGCGGGCGCACTGCCAACACCGCGATCCTCATCGCTCTCGGGCATCAGCGGCGTGGGCTCGCCCTTTTTCAACACGGCCAGGTAGAGTCCGAAATTCTCGTCGTGGTCGTATGAGGTCATGTCGAGCCACTGCGACCTCAGTCCGAAATCGGTGGAGGCGAGGAACCAGAGATACTTTCCGCTCGCGTCCCATGCGGGCCAGACCGCATCCGCGAGACCGTCGGTGACCTGCCGCGATTCGCCGGACTCGACGTTACTGATAAAGATAGCGTGGTAAAGCGACTTAAGCCGGCCCGAGTAGGCGACCCACTTGGAATCGGGACTCCACACGGGGTTGAGCGTTCGGCTGGGGACCATCCACGGGTCGTTCCCGACGACCTTGGCGTTGCCGCTGGCTATGTCGAGCACCCAGACCTTGAGATTCGTATCGCTGTAGAGGAGTTTCCTGGAATCAGGCGACCACGAGGGCGTGTAGTAGTGATAGCGTCCCTGAAGCGCGACCTCGCGCGCCGGCGTCAGCCCGTCTGGAGACTCGACGATCAGCTTGTATTCGCCCGCGCGGTCACTGAAGTACGAGATGTACTTGCCGTCGGGCGACCATGCAGGGTCGCGCTCGGCGGAGCCCGAGGCGCGGCTCAGGTTGCGCACGTCGCCCTTCTCCGCGGGGACGGTGAAGATCTCGCCGCGGGCCTCGATCGCAACGCGCTTGCCGGTCGGCGAGAGCGCGAGGTTGGTCATGCGTGCGGTCACGTCTTCCCAGCGCGGCATCATCCATGGGAAATCGCCGACGGCGGTGATGTTGACAATATGCTCCTTCCCGCTCTTGGGGTCGAGCTCGTGGATATAGCCTGCCTGTTCGAACACGACCGCGCCAGGTCCAGCGTCGAGCGATTTGACATCGAAGTCGGTGTACTTGGTGGCTTGCGCGAGTTTCTTGGATCTCGTGTCGTAGGACCAGACATTTGCGACTCCATCACGATCGGAGATGAAGTAGACGGTGTCGCCGGCCCATGCGGGATCCAAATCCTTGGAATCGGTCCAGGGGGGCGTCACGACGTCGAACGTCTTGAGGTCCGCGATCCAGATGGGACGGTTCTGGCCGCCGCGATAATTGCGGCGTTCCTCGTCCCACGAATTGTTCATCCGGTACGCGATGCGCGCGCCGTCGGCCGAGATCTTGCCCTGGTAGCCGCGCGGGAGCGACATCGGTTCTTCGACTCCGCCTTCGGCGGGCACAGTCCAAAAGCGCGGGGCTGCGCTCGGGGCCCACGTGGCGCGCGAGGAGCTAAACAGAACGGACTTGCCGTCGGCCGTCCAGCCCTGCACGGTATCCGCGCCGGGATGCCAGGTGAGCCGCTTGGGTTCGCCGCCCTCGGCGGGCACGACGTAGACATCGGTGTTGCCGGCGTATTCGCCGCTGAACGCGATCCACTTGCCGTCCGGCGAGAAATGAGGGTTCCCGGTCTGGCCCTGGAAACTGGTGAGACGGCGGGCGGCGCCGCCCGCGCGTTCGACTACCCAGATGTTATTGGCATAAGCGAATGCGATCTGGGTCGCGCTAACGGTCGGGTTCCGCAGCAGACGCGTGGCGGGGGCTCCGGCTGCGCTCACCAAGGTCAGGGAAAGGGTGAAGAGGACGAGGGCTCGTTTCCGCATTCAGGCTCCGTTGTACGTTTGGGAGCCAGTATAGCGCCATGGAACAAAGGCCGCTAATCGCGTCAAAGTTCCATTTTTCCGCGATAGAACATCTCTTCCACGTAGAAGGGTTGCGTGAACTGGAGCCTCTGAATTTTCGCCGCAAATTGAATCTTCTTGTCCTGCTGCGTGACCTCGGTAGTTCGCGAGAAAAGGTAGAGAACCACGGGCCCATCCTCGCGCTGGAGCACTTCGACGCTCACGGGCTTCCAGTCCTTCTTACCTTCGCGCTTGATGACTGCCTCCTTCTTGAGCTGACCCGCAAGAGCCTTACTGTCGCCATTCAGCATGCGATCCGGCACGCCGTAGACGGCAATGGCGTAGTAGGCTTCATCCACTGTGGGAGCATTGGTCTCTCGCGCCTTCAACTCGGCTTCGCGAACTGGCTCGGCGCTTTCCCAGCGGAGTTTCAACGTGGGAGGCGCTTGCTGCGGAGTGTTCCCGCCGCTGGGCCCGGGATACCCACCGCCTGGATAGCCCATTCCACCACGCCGGCCCATTCCACCGGGGAGTCCGATTCCGACGCCTCCGATCCCGATGCCACCGCCCCCATGTCCCATGCCGCGCCGCTGGCGCTGATCGCTGTTTGAGTTGTCCATCGTGGGATAGGCGGTTTTCGCCCAGGGCGAATCGGTGAGAACTTGCCTGGCGTCTTCTTCCGTCCACTCGGTGACGGGCTTATCCTTCCAGGGCTGCCCGCCGCTGGCGAACAACCCGGCGGTAATACCGAGTAGTGATAGAAATCGCGTCCGAGACATGGATTCGTTGCTGAGCCTCTTGTCCGTTAAACGTGGAGGCGGGAGCTTGCGTTGCACGAAGGCGCCGTCTGCTCAGTGAGTGTTGCTGTCTTTCACACACCGGAAACCCACGGCGGCGGAGCGATCGTAGCTCGGAGCCATGAGCAGCAGCTTGCCGTGCTGGTCGCTGCGATAGGCTTGCGGAAAGTACCAAATGGAACCTTGCGGTTGGTAGTAGCTGCCGCCGCGCAGAATCGCGGCGCGGGTATGATCGTCTTGATACTCGTCCGTCATCTGCCAAACGTTGGCGATGAGGTCCATCACGCCGAACGGGCTGGCGCCTGCGGGGTGGGCAGTTACATCGTCCGGACCGCTCATGGTGCGACCGGTTTGAGGCGCGGGCACGGCGGCGGCGTTCCATTGGTTGCCCCACGGATAGAGCCGGCCGTCGAGCCCTTGCGCGGCGTACTGCCACTCCCATTCATGCGGCAGGCGCTTTCCGGCCCACGCGGAGTACGCGCGTGCGTCTTCGAGCGACACCCAGGTGACCGGCTTCTGCGCCCAACCGCTGGGGTAGGATCCGCTGGTCCAATCCTTCAGGAAATTGAGATCGTCTTTCGGGTGGTAATGCGTGACGTCAAGAAATGCTTTGAACTGGGCGTTCGTAACGGGATATTTGTCCATGTAGAACGCGGGGACAGCGAGAGTGTGTTCGTGAAAGCGGCGCGGATCGGGCTCCCAAGGATACTGAGCATCGACTCCGATATCGTTGCTGCCTTCGATTTCGATTCCCGCAACCTTGAAAAGGTATTCCGCAGCCGCGGGGATCGCGACCATTCCTTCGGGCGCCGCGGCGGCGGGCGCCGTCTTCGGGATTTCAACGAGCGTCTGACGCAGAACCTTCCATTCGGCGGAGTAGCTGGATAGCGGCCGGGCTGTCAGTCTCCGCGTGGTCTCCATCAGTTTTGTCTGTACCGCGTCCGGAGCGCCCCTGGTCGCCAGGATTGCGCCGTATCCGTGGGCTTCGATATCGAAGGAGAGAACGTCGTCATCGCGATCGCGTGCGGGCTCCAGTTCGAGGCCGTGATACAGGTCGAAGTACCGCACGCCTTCGTGATGTCGAACGTCCATCTGCCGGCCGGCGTCGTCATATTCGTTGCGGTTGACGATGGTCCAGACGGTGGGATTCCCGCGCGGCCAGCGGCTCGCAAAGATTCCATATTGCCGCATGGGGTAGAACGGCTCCCAATCGGCGCTGGTGAGAAATGGCGCAATCGCGCGCTCGATCGTGGCCACACGGCGGGTGGCCTCTCCGTCGCGCGGAGTGACGCCGTTCCAGATGCCCCAAATATTCTCCCAGCTCTCCCAGCCCTCGCCGTTGAAGAACGCGAATTGCAGATTGTGGGTCTTGCTGCGGTTCCAACGATCGGAAATGTTGACCATGTGGCGAGGCTCGAGCCAGCGGTACTTGTCGACGCCCGGCACGAAGTCGAATTGCCCGCCGTATTGGCCCCACGTCATGATGTTCCACGCGAGGGCTTCGTCCGAGGGTCCGCCTTCCGGCTGAAACACAAGCGGATGGCCGATACGATCGGCTGCCAGCGAGAAGGCGAGCGGAACACCGTCCTGCGTATCGCCGTTGACCCCGTCGGCGTCGATTTCCTTCATCAGCTCGGCGATCGCATCGGGCCATGGCTTGTCGGGCGTGCGCGTGCCCTGGTCCCACATCATCATCGGGAACAGCACGCGTACGCCGCGGCGGTGGAAATCCGCGACCATTTGGCGTACGCCGGGTGCGCCACCCGGCATCGAACGCACCATATCAAGCTGGTTGCGCGTATCGATGCCCATGTTCGGATAGGTGGCCCAGATCAGCACAGCGTCGATGCCGCCGTAGCGCTGCTGGAGATCATCGAGATAGCGGTCGACCGTGTAGCGGTTCGCGATGGGATCGTAGAAGTATCGGTCGTGGACCATCATCTGGGGCTGTATGAAGCTGGATTGGGTCCACTGGAATTCGGGGCGCTCATAGCGCTTGCCATCGTAGCCGATGCGGATTTTGCGTTCGTCGCGCCAGCGCCGGATGTCCGCCAGCCAGCGCGCGTGCGTGTCTTCCGTGCATGCGGCGGACGGGCCAGTCCACGCACCTTTCATGGTGAGGCACGGAGGCGCCGGGATGAGTTGCCGGACCGGAGCGTACTGCGTGTCCTGGGCGAAGATTGCGGCGGGGAGCAGGAGCACCGCGCGGCAAACGATCCGTTTCACGACAGCCTCCTCAATATTGGGTGGCCAGCCCGATCAGAAACAGCCCGCCCGCGTAACCGGCGAACATTGCGGCCAGTAAGGTTCCGGCGCCCTCGGGAGCATCCTTGAACTCGCGCCAGATGAAGACGCCCCAGACTGCCGCCACTAGCGTGGCGCCCTGTCCAAGCGCGTAAGAAATGGCCGGGCCGGCGACGCCGGATGCAAGCACGTTCAGCGTGAGCGCGATCATCCAGATAGCGCCTCCGAGCAGGCCGAGCGAATGCAGCCGCGCGGATCCTCTTGCATAGGCGCCCAGGTGCAGGCCGGCGCGCCGCATAAAAATCGGGTTGACGACAAAATTGCTCAGCACTACTCCGGCGCCGAAGAACAGCAACGCCGCATAGGGCGTAAGCATTCCGCTCTGGATGGGAGCGCTGCCGAAATCCGGGGAGATAGCGCGCATCAACTGCGGGTAGAAAAGGCCCATCAGGCTGCCCGCGACTACGGCGAACACGAGTCCATACTTTCCGCCGGCGCTGCGCTGCGTCAGTTTTCGATGCGCGAGGGCGGAGAAGATCATGGCCAGCACGATCAGCGCGACACCGCAGAACAGGAGAATTGCGTTGCCCTTGGGTTTTTCGATATACGCTTTGATTGAGCCGATTACCAGCGCCAGCCCGACACCTACAGGAAACGCCACGGTCATTCCCGCGGCGTCGATCGCGGCGACTAACAGCACGTTCGCTACATTGAACTCTATGCCGCTGAGGATCGCTGCCCAAATCGCGCCGGATTCGGATCCTCCCACGCTGCCCCACCTGCCGAGCACGAGCAGAAAAGCCGCGGCGCAGAGAAGGACCCCAAACGCGTAATCCCAGTAGTACAGCGGGAACGGCCAGTCGTCCTTACCTGCGAGTTTCTGGGTGTTTGCCCACGAGCCCCATCCCAGCATGGTAATGAAGCAACATAGAATCGCCGCGGGCAGAGAGCTGACTATGAACATGCCGCCTCCGCGGACACCAGAAAACGGTCTGCCTCATCACGGGTGGGCATCGAGGGTTGAGCGCCCATGCGAGTTACCGAGATTCCGGCCGCCGCGCACCCGAAGCGAAGTGCGGATGGAAGATCGCGGCCTTCAACAAGTGCGACGGCAAAGGCTCCGTTAAAGGCGTCGCCGGCGGCGGTGGTGTCGACTGCGCGAACGGGAAACGCGGACTGGCTGAGCACGGCCTGCGTTGTGACCGCGAGGCAGCCCAGCGCGCCGAGCTTCATGATGACGCCCTTGGGGCCGAGCGCGAGCAGGCGGTGGGCAGCAGTTTCAGCCGATGCGTAATCGTCTATCTCCAGGCCGGGGTCGCCGAGGAGGATGGCGGCTTCGGTCTGGTTCGGTGTCAGCCAGTCTACGTTGCCGAGCAGTTCGGGAGGCAACGCTCGCGCCGGGGCTGGATCGAGTATGGTGGTGGCTCCTGCTTTGCGACCTGCGGCGAGCGCGGCATTGACGGTTTCGATCGGCGACTCGAGTTGAGCGAGCACGCAATCGCCCGAATTCAAGGAGAGACGCTCCAACAGGTCCGGCTCGACTTCAAACCGCGCATTAGCCCCGAGCGAAAGCAGGATCAGATTTTCGCCATCGGGCAGCACCAGGATGAACGCAGCGCCTGTGGAACCGTCGACCGTCTTCACTTCGGAAGTTTCCACCCCGGCGGCGGCAAGACTCTCGATCAGCTTCGGTCCGAACGAATCAGCGCCGACTCGTCCAACCATAATCACGTGCTTGCCCAGCCGGCCGGCGGCGCAGGCCTGATTAGCGCCCTTCCCGCCAGGCGCCGCGACGAAATCGCCGCATGCGAGCGTTTCGCCCGGGCGAGGCACCCGTTCGGCAGGCATGATGAGGTCCATGTTCAGGCTGCCGAAAACAAGGATGCGGCGCGGCATCGAAGACCACTATATCTGTTGTCGCAAGAGGCTGCGGGGTTACTGCGGGAGCAAGTCAGATACGGCATTCCCCACCACAAGCAGGAAATCGTCGAGGGTCGAAGGCTTGTGGATGTACGAATCAACTTTGAACCGCTTGGCCTGCTCGATGTCTCTCGGCGATCGTGACGAAGTGAGAATCGCCAGAGGCACTCGGCCCAATCGCGCGGAGTCGCGAAGAACCTTCACTACGTTCATGCCTTCGCCTTTGGGCAGATTCAAGTCCAGCGGAATGGCATCCGGAGGTGAATTCTCGCCATCGCACAGAGCGGCGATCGCCTCGGGCACGTCCGGGTAAACGATCAGATCCACGCTCAATCCACGCGAGCGAATGGCTTCGCGCACCAGCAGAACATCGGCCGGGTTGTCCTCAATCAACACAAGCCGCGGCGGCAAATGGGAAGTCATGCTTCTTCCTTTGGGCGCGGCACGGTGAATCGGAACGTGGCGCCCGTCCCAACATCGGACTCTACCCAAATCCGGCCTCCCCACCTCTCCACAGCAGCTTTACAGATCGCCAGGCCGATGCCGG
>Ga0335084_10005684_pt1 | contig 12344 bp, 9 predicted proteins | sample Lox_Sample_44_FD_206721 | JGI IMG/M metagenome (GOLD analysis project Ga0335084, IMG submission 206721) | Soil microbial communities from Loxahatchee National Wildlife Refuge, Florida, United States - Lox_Sample_4.4 | ecosystem: Environmental > Terrestrial > Soil > Wetlands | place: USA: Florida...
ACGTAGGCTTGTACGCCCCGCGGAGTGGTGAGCCAGCCGAGGAATATGTCCGGGGACGATTGCATCCGCTTCTGTCCCAGCACGACCCGCTGGCCCGCGTGCGCATACGCGCTCCGCCCCGCATACGGCTCGAGCACGGATTGCCTGGCTTGCTTGGCCTGCAGGAAGAGTGGCTCGTTGTTGGCCGACATCATCAAGAGGACGATGCAATAGGTGCCCACGCTGCCGATCCCGACGACCTTGATGGCCACGTCCACCAGGCGATAGTGGTCGAGCAGGTCGCGCCGTTCGTCCGGCAGCGTCTCCCGGTAGTATTTCAGGGCCTCTTCCCCGCGCGCGTGGAGCTCGTCCGTGCTCATCTCCGGGGGATGGAAGATCAGAGGCGGGGCGTCCTGGATTCGAACCTGGCCGCTGACCATCTCGGCGAGCTGCGGGTACACCAGCTCCGACCCGCGCCCTTCCGTCGCCTTGGCTTGCCGTTTCTCGAGACGCGCCCTCACCTCCTTGGCGAACCGGCCGGTCGCCAGACCGATCAGGTCCTGCAGGTCGATGCCGGCGTACCAGATTGCCAGCGGGCTCATCTCGGAGTATTCGCGCATGCGCGTCCGGTAGCTGCGAGCGCACGCCACCGCAGCTTCCTGGCCGTCGGACTCCTTCAGGCCCTGACTTCGGGCGGCGAGGACGAACGACGCAACCAGTCGCTTGATGTCCCACTCCCACGGCGCCGGCAACGTCTCGTCGAAGTCGTTGATGCCGAACTCGATGTTCCGCTCGGGCGTAGCGAAGCCTCCGAAGTTCAGCAGATGGCAGTCGCCACAGGCCTGTACGCGGAGTCCGGTGGTAGCGGTCTTGGCCAGGTCGGCCGCCATCACCGCCGCGGCGCCGCGGTAGTAGGTGAAAGGCGACTGCAGCATCCGCGCGTGGCGAATCGGGATCAGCTCATCGATCCGGCCCTTGTTCGAAGTGCGCAGTATGGCGAGCGGGTCGACCTTGTCCTTGTCGCGCTTCCACAGGCCCTGGACGTGGCGCGGAAGCTCTTCGCGCAGAGCCTTGCCGGCCGCCAACAGCGTCGCCGAGGGCACAGCAGAGCCGTTCGACTTGGGTGCAGCAACGTTCCGGTCGCGCCGGGGCTTCCGTTTCCTGGGGCTCATGCCTGGCCTACCGCTCCTCTGCAGAACTTGCGCTCCACTTTACGCCGAACTCCCACGGCGTGCCGAACGCGCGCACCCCTTCGCGCACCGTGCCGACCGAGACGTCGTCGATCGCCGTGCGCGACTTCGTGGTATAGCGGCGCAGAAGGATTCGAGATCCATGAATCGGGTTCGCGCTTGGGTGCGCCCTGTCGTAGCGACTCTGGCGCTGGCCACCAGCCAGGTCGCTGACCCGCCGGCGGATGCGGCATCCGCCGCGCCGGCGCGCGCTCGGCCGCTGCGCGTGGCCACGGCCCCGATCGCGCCGTTCGTGCTTCCGAAGACCGACCCTCCGGCCGGCTTCAGCGTCGACCTGTGGAACGAGCTGGCGCGGCGCATGGGAGTCGAGTTCACGCTGATCGTGCTTCCGAGCCCGTCCGAACTGCTGCCGGCCGTGGAGCGCGGCGACGCCGATGTCGCCATCGCGGCCATCACGATGACCTCGGAACGCGAGAAGACCGTCGACTTCTCGCATCCGTATTTCGACTCCGGGCTGCAGATCATGGTGCGTGCGCAGAACGAAGGCGCCTTCCTCGCCACCCTCCGCTCGATTCCATGGCAGGCCATCGGGCACCTGTTCGGCGCGGGGATCGTCGTCGTCTTTCTGCTGGCCAACGTGCTGTGGCTCATCGAGCGGCGCATGGGCAACCAGATTCCCCAGAGCTATCTGCGCGCCATCGGCGAAGGTCTGTGGGGGACCATGCTCATCATTGCAACCGGCGAGCATGGCGATCGGAATGCGCCCGGCGTCAGCAAACGCGTCGCGGTGGTGTCGATGTGGTTGATCGGCGTCATGTTGATCGCCCAGCTGACGGCGACGGTCACGTCGTCGCAGACCGTGCAGCGGCTGCAGTCGAGCATCCGCGGCCCGGAGGATCTGCCAGGGAAGGCGATCGCCAGCGTGCGAGGGACCGCCGCAGGCGACTATCTGACCGAGCGCGGCCTGAGCTTCGTCACCGTGAGCTCGGGCCCCGAGGCGATCCGGATGCTCACCGCCGGTGAGGTACAGGCGGTCGTCTTCGATGCGCCGACGCTCCGGTACTGGGCTGCCCGGCAGGGGAACGGCCTGGTGCAGGTCGTCGGTCCGATCCTCCGGTTGGAGAAGTACGCGCTTGCCGTCGCCAGAGGGAGCGCGCTGCGCAAGCCGATCGACGAGGCGTTGCTCGAGCTCTACGAGGACGGAACCTACGCAACGATCTACGCAAGGTGGTTCTCGCCGAGCAAGGAGCCGTAAGCTGGGCGCATGATCGAGCTCTACTACTGCCCCACGCCCAACTGCCAGAAGGTCTCGATCGCGCTGGAGGAGCTCGGGCTTCCCTATCGCGTGCACCCGATCGACATCGTGGCCGGCGACCAGAACGAGCCCGCGTACGCGGCGATCTGCCCGAACCGCAAGGTTCCCGCGATCGTCGACTCCGACGGTCCGGGTGGCGCGCGCCTCACGCTGTGGGAGTCCGGCGCGATCCTGCAGTACCTCGCCGAGAAGGCGGGAACGCTCCTGCCCCGCGATCCCGTGCGCCGTGCGCACTGCCTGCAGTGGCTGTTCTGGCAGATGAGCTACGTCGGGCCGATGATGGGCCAGCTGCACCACTTCGTGCGCTACGCGCCCGAGCGCCTCGCGTATCCGATCGCGCGCTATCGCAGCGAGGTCGAGCGGCTGCGCCGCCTCCTGGACCGCACGCTCGCGGAGCGGGAGTACCTGGCCGACGAGTACTCGATCGCCGACATCGCCTGCGTGCCGTGGGTGAAGATGTTCGGGCTCGGCTACCCGAACGAGGCGCCCTATCCGCACATGGACGCCTGGGTCGAGCGCGTGATCGCGCGGCCCGCAGTGCAGCGCGGGATGCGCGTCGACCTGGACAAGATCCGCCCCGTCGTCGTCGGCGCGGTGCCCGTCACCGACGACGTGCGGAAGCACCTCTTCGCCTCGTACCAGGCGGGCGACGGCTCCACACGCGGCTGAGCTCAGGGGTCGCACGCGTCCGGCCAGCCTTCCCGGCACGCCAGCGCGTACAGCTCGGAGGGCGCTCGCTCGCGGACGGGGAGCTTCGATCCCTGCAGCACGATCGGGTAGTCGTCGAGCGCCGGCTCGGCGCTCACCAACGGGTTCCCCGCCGCCACCCGCCGCAGGTTCTCGCACGACGGCTCGAAGCCGAGCTGGCAGCCCCGCTCGAGCGAGCCGATCGCCATCTCCACTGCCAGCTGCTTCAAGACCTGCGACGTCTCGGCGAGGGCCGGCGCGGCGAGCGGTCCGATGGTCTCGGCCACTTCGCGCCCGACGCGCCCCTCGTCCGACGCCAGGAGCTCGAGCCTCAGCCGGCCGGCCTCGTTGCACGCCCAGCCCGAGCCATGGTCGCAGTGACTCAGCTGGCGAGTGAGCAGGAACTCACAGGCGCCGTGTCGCCGCTCCGCGCAGGCGCGCTGCCAGAACGGCAGCCACTGGCCCGGGTGCAGATCGCCCACGCCCTGCTCGGCGCTCATGATCGCGAAGACGATCGCCCAGACGGAGACGTACGCGATGTTGCGCTGGCCGGGAGCGAGCGAGCGACCGAGCACCGCTCGCGGCGCGATCCGATCGAGCCATCTCACCGACAGGTTCATGAGCGGAACCTGGAGCAGCTTGTCGTAGAAAGTGGGCAGTCCCGCGCGCCAGAGCACCTCGTAGAGGACGACCGTGCTGATTCCGTACAGCGCGCCGAAGACGAGGCGACCCAGCTCCGTGCGCGGCGAGGTCGAGGGATCGGTGAACAGCAGGATCATGCCGAGGAAGAGCGCGATCGGGATGTACGAGTCGTAGAAGAAGTAGACGCCGGTTGCGTCGAGGTAGAGCAAGCCGAACAGATACGTCGTCAGCGCGGCGGCCATCGTCATCGGCGAGACGCCGAAGAGCGTCTGGCCCGGCAGACCGACCAGGAACAACATCAGGTACATGTGCGGCGGGTAGAACTGCGTGAGCGCGATGTCCTGACCCCAGGTGGTGTGGGTCGTGCCGGTCGCGAGCAGACCGAGCGAGAACAGCGCGAGCGCGAGCGCGGACGGATTGAAGATGTGTACGCGGCGCCCGTCCCGCTCCCAGCGGATCCACTGCTTGCCGGCGATGGCCGCCGCGACCATCAGGAACTGCAGATAGAACCAGTCCGGCCTGAACCACAGGAACAGGTTGATGCTGAAGACCACGGGGAAGAGGCCGAAGCCGAGCACGTAGATGCCGCGACGCGACCAGGTCAGCAACGCCTCGGCCGCGTACGCGAACAAGAGCTGCGCGCCGAGCAGCGGGGCCGACTCGTACACGCGCGGCCAGTACCAGCCCCAGTACAGGAACACCGCGCCCTGCGCGCAGGCTTGGAGGTAGTGTTGCCGGCGAAGCGAGAGCTCGAGCGCGAACGTCCCTCCCGAGCGGACCGCGGACGCGAGGAGTGCGAGCGTCCATGCGACCAGCGCGCCGGCCGCCGCCTCGAGCGACCAGAAGAGGCGTGGCTCGTCCCGAACCGAAGGGAACAGGCCGAAAGCCGCGAGCGCGAGCGCGAGGGACAGCGGCAGCGCGCACGCGCGCACTGGCGCGAGCTGAACGGACGGAATCTCGGGCAGCGACGCGGACGGCTTCGTCGTCCGCCGCTTGCGTGCCTTGCGGCGCTGACCGGAGTTCGACCGGCCCATCGGCGCGTACTATAAACGCCGGCCCGGACGCCCCGCTCGTCTGTCGTACAATGCGGCCTCGCCGACGATCCAAGGAGACGCCATGGCCGATCTGCGCGAGATGCCCGAAGCCGAGCTGCGCGGGCGCGTTCAGAAGCTGCTCGCCGAAGTGCATCCGGAGCGCACCGACTCGATCACGTTCCGACGCAAGCAGTTCGAGCACGGCCTCGCCTGGGTGCACTTCCCGGAGGGTCACGGGGGCCTCGGCATCAGCCCGAAGCAGCAGCTGACGGTGTACGACGAGATCGCGAAGCACTCGAAGGTGGTGCACCACGATCCGCTGGTCAGCACGATCGGCGCGGTCCGCGACGGCTCCACGCGCGGCTGAGCTCCCGGCCGGAACTCTACCGCACGGTGAACAGGCGCCACTCGCCCGGTACCCCCTTCAGGACATGCGTCCCGCGGTCCGCGAAGGCGATCCCGGAGCCGGCGACCAGGTCCTTCACCGTACTGGAAACGACGACCTCGGCCGGCTGAGCCGCACTCGCCACCCGCGCTCCGATGTGGACCGCGATGCCACTCACCTTGTCGCCGATCAGCTCGCACTCTCCCGCGTGCAACCCGATCCGCACGTCCAGCCCGAGCTGCCGAACCCGGTCGCGCACCGCACATGCGCAGCGAATCGCGCGTGCCGGCCCGTCGAAGGTGGCCAGGAGCCCGTCGCCTGCCGTGTCGACCTCGTGCCCGCGGAACGCCGTCAGCTCCTTGCGAGTCACCTCATAGTAGCTTCGCAGCAGCTCACCCCAGCGCTCGTCGCCGAGCCGGGCCGCGCGCTCGGCGGACCCCACGATGTCGCTAAACATGACCGTGGCGAGGACCCGGTCGGGCTCCGAGCGCTGTCGAGTGCCGGTGATGAACTCCTGGATCTCGTCGGCGAGCACGTCCATCGTCTCGCGATCGAGCACGTGATGGTCGCTCCCCGGAAGCTCTCGATAGCGCGCCCCGGGGATGTGCTCGGCCAGGTATCGGCCGGCCGCGACGCGGACCACCCGGTCGTCGGCGCGATGGAGCACGAGCGTTGGGGCCTGGATCGTCGAGAGCACCTGCCGCACGTCGGTCTCGTAGTTGGCCCGAAACAGTGCGAGCATCGATCCTGGACTCGCGCTGGCGCGCTCGATCTTCGCGAACCACTGCACCAGCGCCGTCTGGGAACCGACGCTGGGCGCGTAGAGACGGGGCAGCGCACCTTCGCCCCAGTGCGTACTCAGGTACTCGAGGAACCGCTCGAAATTCGCCTCGGTCAGCCAGGGCTCGTGGCGCAGCGACGCGTAGGCGCCATACAGGATCAGAGCCGAGGTCCGCTGCGGGTAGGTCGCGGCGAACATCATCGACATCTGCCCGCCCTCCGACCAACCATAGAGGGTCGCATGGGTCGATCCTGCGGCGTCCATCACGGCGCGGACGTCACTGATCCGCTCCTCGAGCGTCAGCTGGGAGACCCGATCGGAGAGTCCCTGGCCGGGCTTGTCGAACACGATCACGCGCGCGAAGGCGGTGAGGCGCCGGATCAGATGTGCGTAGGCGGGGACCTCCCAGAGGAGCTCGACGTGGGAGATGGTCCCGGGGATGAGAACGATGTCGCGGCCGCGATCGCTCTCGCCGAAGACCCGGTAGGCGACGTGCACGTCGCCATTTCTCGCGTACCTGACGGGCTCGTCCATCCGTCGCCCTCTCCGGCTCCGACAGGCAGTCTACCGCGCCCGTCCGCGCACCGTTGAGAGCTGAAAGCCGCCGGCGATTCGCCGTACAATGCCAGGCCGTTCCCCGAGAGGAGACCCCATGGCCGATCTGCGCGAGATGCCCGAGGCCGAGCTGCGCGGGCGAGTTCAGAAGCTGCTCGCGGAGGTGCATCCGGAACGCACCGACTCGATCACGTTCCGCCGCAGGCAGTTCGAGCACGGCCTCGCCTGGGTGCACTTTCCGGAGGGTCACGGGGGCCTGGGCATCAGCCCCAAGCAGCAGCTGACCGTGCTCGACGAGATCTCGAAGCACTCGAAGGTCGTGCACCACGACCCGCTGGTGAGCACGATCGGCATCGGCATGGGCGCGCCCACGGTGCTCACCTACGCGAGCGAGGCGCAGAAGAAGTACCACCTGCCGCGCATCTTCTCCGGCGAGGACATCTGGTGCCAGATGTTCAGCGAGCCGAGCGCGGGCTCCGACGTCGCGGGGCTGTCGTCGCGCGCCGTCCGCGACGGCGACCACTGGGTGGTGAACGGCCAGAAGGTGTGGACTTCGGTCGCGCACCTCGCGAGCTGGGGAATGCTCGTGGTGCGCACGAACCCCGACGTGCCGAAGCACGACGGCCTGTCCTACTTCATCGTCGACATGAAGACCCCCGGTGTGACGGTGCGCCCGCTGTACCAGATCACCGGCGAGGCCGAGTTCAACGAGGTGTTCTTCGACAATGCGCGCATCCCGCACGCGAACATGCTCGGCAAGGAAGGCCAGGGCTGGCGCGTCGCGATCACGACGCTCATGAACGAGCGTGTCGCGATCGGCGGCGGCGGCGCCAAGAAGAAGGGCACCGGCGCGATCTCGCAGGTCGTGCAGCTCTGGCAGAAGCGCAAGCCGGGCGCCCTCTCGTCGGCGCAGGAAGTGATCATGCGCGACCGCGTGACACGCGCCTGGATGGACAACGAGCTCCTGCGCATCACCAACCAGCGCGCGCGCGCCGCGCAGCGCTCGGGCAACCCGGGGCCGGAGGGCTCGGTCGGCAAGCTCGCGCAGGCGGAGATCAACAAGCGCCTCTGGGAGCTCGCGATCGACGTGCTGGGCAGCGACGGTCTCGCGTTCGAGGCCGGCTACGAGCTGCGCCAGAGCGGCTTCGACAGCCGCTCGCTCGAGGGGCTCGCCAAGTACCAGTTCCTGCGCTCGCGCGCGAACTCGATCGAGGGCGGCACCTCGGAGATCATGAAGAACATCCTCGGCGAGCGCGTGCTGGGTCTGCCGGGCGATCCGCGCGTCGACAAGGACGTGCCGTGGAAGGACGTGCCGCGCTCCTGAGCGCGACACGGTTGGAGCGACGGACATGCCTGCTGACTACGTCTTCACCGAAGAACACGAAGCGCTGCGCCAGAACCTGCGCGCCTTCCTCGAGAAGCGCTCCGACGAGAAGGCCGTGCGCGCCGCGATGGTCGGCGAACGCGGCTTCGACCCCGACGTCTGGAAGCAGCTCGCCGAGGAGCTCGGCCTGGTCGGCCTGGTGATCCCCGAGGAGCACGGCGGCGCCGGCTTCGGCGCGGTCGAGCTCCTGATCGCGATGGAGGAGATGGGGCGCGCCCTGCTCTGCGCGCCCTTCCTCGGCACGTCGGTGTTCGCCGCGCAGACGCTCTTGACCTGCGCCGACGCCGTCACGCAGAAGGAGCTCTTGGCGAAGATCGCGTCGGGCGCGGCGATCGTGAGCGTCGCGCACGCCGAGCCGAACGGGCGCTGGGACACCGCCGGCATCACGCTGCACGCGAAGGGCTCGGGCAACAACGCGACACTCGACGGCGAGAAGACCCTCGTCCTCGACGGGCAGAGCGCGGACGTGCTGCTCGTCGTCGCGCGCAGCGACGCGGGCCTCGAGCTCCTGCGCGTGAACGCGAACGCGCCGGGCCTGTCGCGCAGCGCGATCCCGCCGCTCGATCTCACCCGCAAGCTCGCGCGCGTGCGCTTCGCGAACACGCCCGCGACGCGCATCTCGAGCGGCGATCAGACCGCGAGCTTCGAGCGCGTGCTCGCGTTCGTGTGCGCGGCCCTCGCGGCCGAGCAGGTCGGCGGTGCGCAGAAGTGCCTGGAGATGGCGACGGAGTACGCGAAGAGCCGGCTCCAGTTCGGCCGCCCGATCGGCAGCTACCAGGCCATCAAGCACAAGTGCGCCGAGATGCTGGTCGCCGTGGAGATGGCGAAGTCGGCCGCGACCAACGCCCTCTTCGTCGCGGCGGCGAACGAGCCGGACTTCGTCGAAGCCGCGGCGCTCGCCAAGGCCTACTGCTCCGAGGCCTACTTCCACGCGGCGGCGGACAACATCCAGATCCACGGCGGCATGGGGTTCACCTGGGAGGCCGCGCCCCATCTGTACTTCAAGCGCGCGAAGTCGAGCGAGCTCCTGTTCGGTGACGCGGCGCACCACCGCGAGGAGCTCGCGAAGCACGTGGGGCTGTAGGTTCGGTTCGTCTCACTTGAAGTCTGCCTCGTTGAATTCGAGCTTGAATCCCCGTACTCGGGGGTCGACCTCGATCTGGCGGCTCCAAGTGACGTCGGGCAGGTCGCCGGGCGCCGCGCCGGTCGGGCGCGCCACCAGACGGTGTTGTCCCGATTGGAAGGCCAGCCGGGTGCTGCCCCCGGGAAAGAGGATCGTGAGCGGTGCCGTTCCGGGCGCATCCAGATCCTGGTTCAAGTAGATGGCGATCGCCCAGGGCGCGCCATTGACGAGGGTGCCGAGCGCCATGCCTTGGCTGGACTCACGCACCGACGCCGTCACGACCGGAACGCCCTCCGGCGCGGGGCAGCCCCGCGCCGCCACCTCGTAGGCCTGGCGCACCTCTTCCTGCTGAATCGTCACCTCGGACAGCCCGAGGGTCGACACGCCCAGGAAGAAGCGGCCGACGTACTTGCCGTCGCGGTCCGAGACCGTGTCGCACGGGTTGACGGCCAGAGTGGCGCAGCTCGCGAGTGCGACCAGCACGGCCAGTGAACTCGCGCTCCAATACCCGGCTCGCGTTGGGCTACCATCGAGCATGCCGACCCCACTTCCTCTGCGGCTGCGCGCGCTGACGGCCGTTGCGAACTTCGCGATCCGGCGCGGGTGGCTGCCGAAGCCGAGCGCGCTCCTCGAGACACCGCACGACCAGCGGCTCGCGCGCAAGGCGCTGACGATAGCTTGCAGGCCCGGGGATCGCTCGATCCGAACCGAGGACGTGAAGGTCAGCGGCCGCGGCGGCCCGATCGCGGCGCGCGTCTACACGCGCCCCGACCAGAAGCCCGGCGCGCCCGCGATCCTGTTCATCCACGGCGGCGGCTTCGTCGACGGCGGCGTCGACTTCTGCGACAACGTGCAGCGCGGGCTCGCGGCGCGAACGGGATGCGCCGTCGTCGGACTCTCCTATCGCCTCGCGCCCGAGCACCCGTTTCCGGCCGGGCTCGAGGACTGTCAGGACGTCTTGTGCTGGATGGCGGAGTCCAGGCCCGCGGGCCTGGATCCGACCCGCATCGCCGTCGGCGGCGAGAGCGCGGGAGGCAATCTGACGGTGGCGCTCGCGCTGTCGAACCGGGACAGCCGCGGTCCGGCGATCGCGCACCTGTCGATCTACTACCCCTTCACCGACGCGACGCTCGCGTCGACCGACTGGGACACGACGGACATGCCCGGCGTCGGCCGCGCCGAGGGCGAGTTCATGGTGAAGGTCTACGCACCGAAGGACGCCGACAATCCGCTGGTGAGCGTGCTGCACGCGGACCTGCGGAGGCTGCCGCCGTCGACCGTCATCACCTGCGGCCACGACCCGCTGCGCAGCGATGGCATCTGGCTAGCCGAGGCGTTGGAGAAAGCGGGCGTGCCGACGCTGCACACGCACTACGACGAGATGCCGCACGGCTTCCTGATGTTCTCGCGGCTGACCCGGCGCGCGGACAAGTCGATGGACGAGATGGCGCGCGAGACCGCGAAGGTGTTCGCGCGCGGGTGACTCGGCGCCGGGCCGCAAGCGGCGCCGTGGTCGGAAAGTGGAGCGCTGTCAGCGCCTCTTGCCGCGCCAGCCCTTTCCGCGCCATGGCGAGGTAGTCGGCACCGTGCAGACTCCAGCCGAGCAGGTGCCCGGGCTGCCAGAGCTCGCGGTCGTGCACGCCGTTCCGTCGGGGTAGGTCTGGACCGCGCAGCCCGCGCTCGTGTCGCAGTAGGCTGCGAAGCACGGGCCTTGGTCGGTCGGGCACGCGAGCGGAGTCCCGGCCCTGCACGTAGAGCTCTGGCAGGTCTCGAGGCCGTTGCAGGCGTTCCGGTCGTCGCAGACCATCGGCGCGCCCGCGCTGCAGGCGTTCGACACGCAGCGCTCGGTCCCGTTGCACGCGTCGCCGTCGGAGCATTGCGCGTCGACTCCACAGGCGAAGCCGCGACACACGCCCGAACGGCACACGTCGTACGGGGTGCTCGTCCTGCCATCGTTGCAGCGCGTCTCGTCGGGCAGGGGCGAGCTGCCCGACTGACACAGATGGGCGACGCAGACACGAGGTCCCGAGCATGGGTCCGCGGGTGCCCCGCAGTCCGCGTCGGCGTTGCACTGCCCCAGCGTTCCCGCGCAGATCCCGCCCGCCTGGCAGACGTCGCCGAACGTCATGGCGTTGCCGTCGTCGCACGACCGTCCCACCAGAGGTGCGGGATCGAAGACGCATCCCGTCACCGTGCACGCGTCCGCGGTGCAGGGATTGCCGTCGCTGCAGCTGGTGGCGGTGCAGAGAGGCTCCGCGGCGAAGACGACCTCGTTCGAGAAGACCGACTCGACGCCGGTCGCGTCGTACGACCTCAGCGAGACGTAGGTGTCCGAGTACGGGTCGATGCCACCGAGCGCATGGTGCGCGATCCCGTTCGGATCCAGGGTCGGGAGCTCGGAGATGTCGTCGCTGTAGCCGCCGTACGCGCCCGAGCTCGTGGCCAGGTAGACGTGGAAGCCGACCACGCGCGTGTCTGCGGGCGGCAGGAACTCGAGATCGATGCTGCGAAGCTGGCCGTACGCCCCGCTCGGCGCGGAGAGTACGGCGATCACCACCGCGAGTGCGAGCGCTCTCACTCCTTAGCTGTTCGGCGCCGCGCCGCCCGGCTGCATGAGCTGAAGCACTCGCCGACGGACGTGCTGTTCCGTCCGCGCTAGCGCGGTCTCGCTGTGACGGTGGGGTGAGCCTCGTCACTCCGATTCGCGTCGGGTCAGGAGGCCGCCTTCACGAGCCTCTCGAGCTCGGGCAGCCGCCGCTCCAACGCGTCCACCTTCTGGGAGCCGAGCTGTACGACGAGGCGCCCGACGCCGAGATCCGCGAACGCCTTGATCGTCTCGGCCGAGGCCTGCTGCGGTGTGACGACGATCTCGAAGCCCTCGCGCGAACGGCCCGCCGCGGCGAGCGCGCGGTCCAGATTCCCGAGGACGCCCGCCGTGAGCTCCGGCGTGAGCGCGAATCCGTACCAGCCGCGGCCGAACTCGGCGGCGCGGCGCAGCGAACGCGGTGCGTGACCGCCGACGAAGATCGGAACGTGCGGCTTCTGCACGGGCTTGGGGTCCATCCGACAGGGCGCGAGCTTCAGGTGCACGCCCTGGAACGAGGCGACCGGCTCGGTCCACAGGGCGATCATCGCCTTCAAAAACTCGTCGCAGCGCTCGCCGCGGTCCTCCCAGCCGTAGCCGCAGGCGATCACCTCCTCCTTGCACCAGCCGACGCCGACGCCGAAGTCGATGCGCCCGCCGCTGAGCCAGTCGAGCGTGGCGAACT